>ERZ827516.167-NODE-167-length-78194-cov-45.988060_pt1 | contig 78194 bp, 79 predicted proteins | sample MGYA00519703_ERZ827516 | MGnify/ENA primary metagenome ERZ827516 (study PRJEB31778, sample SAMEA3449337) | human gut metagenome | biome: human gut; feature: human-associated habitat; material: faeces | place: United Kingdom | collected 2010/2012 ...
CTGCAGGCTCGTCGGATGGGTCTTGCGGTACCAGCTTGCCCTGGACTGCCTCTTGCAGGATGGACTTTTTTAGGGCTTCTGGGAAAGAATCCTGTAGTTTTTGGAGAGCTGTTGCCTTAATTGCGTAATTCTCAATGACCAATTCAGCTTCTTGGATACAAGCTACAATTCTTTCTTGCTCGGCAAGCGGCGGGACGGGAAGCAGTATCGTTCCCAGCTTGTCTCCTGAGATGTGAACGATTATGTCGCCGGTTGCTAAAGCTACTTTGCGGGCGATTATATACGGCGAAGCCATAATGTATGAAAGAAAAAGCGGGTTCATGCCATGCCGAGTCCAAAAAGCAAGGTCGCCGCTTGCGGCAATTGGCTCTGTTCCTAAATACGCTACAGCTTTAGCTATATCCGGCTTATTCTCGCCGGTAAGAGTCATGAGCACATCGCCATACGAAAAATGCTTACATTTCTCGTAGAGATCAGGGGCAATAAATGAAACAGCTGAAGTGAACGATGTCTGATAGGTTGTATAGAGCTCACCGTAGCGGACGCACGGGAGACCCTGTTGAACTGTTTCGTTCCGCTTTATGCCGCTACCGCGCACAATCTCTCCCAAGGAGCGAATACGCACCCACTCCCACGAATCGGGGATGTCAAACGGTACCTCATCCGCCAGCGACCGCACTTCATCGCCGATTTTCTCATAAGGAGTATTATCGGCACCTTTGAGATACCAACGCCGCCTGTGGCGGCGTTGACGCAAGCATCGCATTTTGATGTCAAAATACTGCTTGCTGGGGTAAACCCCAGTCCCCCATGCCGCCCGCGGGCGGGAACTTCTCGGCAGCATTGCCGGAAAGTGAGTGTAAAAATCGGGTTCGGCAATCTTGCCAACCCTTACTTTACCAGATCGTCTCCCGCACCGCTCGAATCAGCGTCACCACCCATGACAGCGCCGCAAGACCCACCAGCACAAGGAAAATGCCGTCCGCCAGAGCGGTATGGGCCAGATACCACGGGCGGAATACCGTGATTACCAGTGCACCGTACAGCAGCGGCGCAGACAACCGTAGCACCTGTGCCAGACGGACGATCCCGCCCAGCAGCGCCAGCCCCAATGATAAAACAGCAACCATCATGTTCCGAGCCTCCTTCTTCGATTTGTGGTATGTTACCATCGGCAGACAGACTTTACAAGGGTCTGTCTGCCGATTTTTTTCACCTTGGGTGTCAATAAGACACCCTTGATTGGACGGCGAGGGTGTCTATTGCACACCCTTGACCTTAAAGATTTTGCAGGAGTTTTTGATTCCGGGGTATTCACCACGCTGTTTTTTCGGGAGGGGTAGTGAGGGGGTATCTGAAAAAACAGAAAACCGCTTTCGGCAACATTGTCGAAAGCGGTCTGGAGGTAGCTTATGAGCAAACAGACACATCGGACCTGCGTCCGCATGAGTGTTGAAGAATACAGCCGGCTCATGGAACGAAGCAAGGCGGCAGGGCTGCCCGCCAACGCATGGCTCATGGAGCAGCTCGCCGGCAATCGTCCCATCATCAGTCGGAACGGCGTCATGTCGGACTTTCTCTGCCTGCTCAATCAGAAGGGGCGGGAGATCAACACCGTGGCTCGTGCCTTCAACAGCGGATATGGCACGGCAGAGGGGCTCCAGCAAGCACTCGACTGTCTGAAGGACATTGCCCAGGCAGCATACGAGGTCAGGAAGGAGGGATTCACCCATGCGCCGTAAGCGCAAAAAGCCGCTTCCCAGAGGGAAACTGCGGGACAACAGCAAAAGCATCTCTGTCCGGATGACAGAGGAACAATTTCAAAGGCTGGAACGCTATCGGGAACTGACCCGCCTGCCGGTCACCACCTATTTCCGCAAGCTCATTGCAGAGAGCGAGATCGTGGAAAGACCCAGCCGGATCAGGTTTCGGCTCCACGAGGAAGTCAACAAGATCGACTCCAATATCCGCCAGATTCTGCGGAATCCCCGCGCAAAGGAACTGGACCGGGAGGCGGCGGACAGAATCCGTTTCCTGCTGGAACACATTCTCGAACAGGCCTACCACATAAACGCCCATCATGATCTGAGCCACAAGGACGGGCAGTAAACACCCGCCCGTTCGCCCCGTGCCGCCCCGTGCCGCCCGGTGCGGCGTTCTTCCGCACCGGGTAGCGTCCCTGCCCATCCCCTCCGGCAGAGGCCCCCACAGGCGGCGTGTGGGCAAACTCAGTAAATGTGGGCAAACTCAGTAAACAATAGAAAAAGGAGAGCCTATGGAGCAAAAAGCCAATATCACCATCGATAAGGAGCATATCACCGTGGAGCGGACGCAGACAGCCTGCGGGCGGGAGATTCGAGTCATCTCCGTGTTTCCACGGCACGGCAGTGAAACTGTGGAGGATAAGCTGAAAGCCCTGGCGGAACTGGACTTCCGGCAGGGAAAGCTGTGCGCGTAAAGTGCTGGACATTTCAGACCGTTCGGGGTATTGTGGTGTCGCAATGCTCTGAACGGTTTGACAAAGAAAAGGAGGGCTGTATGAATCAGTCAAACCAAATCAGGAAAACCGCCCTGTACTGCCGTCTCAGCCAGGATGATGGGATAGAGGGCGATTCCAACAGCATCCAGAATCAAAAAGCTATTTTGCAGAAGTTCGCGGAAGATCACCATTTCCCCAGCCCCTGCTTTTATGTGGATGACGGTTTTTCGGGAGGAACCTTCCAAAGACCGGCGTTCCAGCAGATGATCTCAGACATGGAAAACGGCGAGATCGGGATCATTGTGACCAAGGATCTCAGTCGCCTCGGCAGAAATCAGCTTCACACTGGCCTGTACATCGAGGAACGCTTCCCCATGTTCGGCGTCCGCTACATCGCCATCAATGACAATGTGGACACCGACAGCAGCGAGAGCAATGACCTCATGCCGTTCAAAAATTTGTTCAACGAGTGGTTTATTCGGGACACCAGCAGGAAGATCCGTGCGGTGCTCAAGGCCAAAGCGGAACGGGGGGAACGGCTGGGAACCAGAACGCCTTACGGCTACCGAAAGGACCCGGACACGAAAAAACTAATCGTGGACGAAGAGGCGGCAGCTATTGTCCGCAGGATCTTTGCCATGTGCGCCGGCGGCAGCGGCCCCAGCCAAATTGCCCGCATTCTCAAGAAAGAGCAGATCCTGACGCCTACCATGTACGCCTACACCAAGTACGGCATGACTCATACGGGATTGGATACCCAGCGCCCATATCACTGGTCTGGGGATACAGTAGCGGATATGTTGGAAAACGAGATCTATCTGGGCAATACCGTCAACATGAAGCACAGCAGCAGATCCTACAAGGACAAGCGAAGGGTCGAACATCCAAGAGAGGAATGCCTGGTCTTTGAGAACACCCATCCCGCCCTCATTACGCGGGAGGTCTGGGACATGGTACAGAGAGTGCGGAAGAACAAGCGCCGTCTGACCAAGATGGAAGAACAGGACAAGTACTCCGGTCTTGTGTTCTGTGCCGACTGCGGCTCCAACATGGTGCTGCACCGGGCGCATACCATGTCCGCCAGCTACAATCACTTTACCTGCCGCACCTACAAGAAGGACGGGGAAGCCTGCACGGGCCACTACATCCGGGAGTGTGTTCTGGACGAGATCGTACTGGAGGATCTGCGCCGGGTGACGAGCGCGGCGCGGGAACATCCGGAAAAGTTCGCCGCCTACATTGGCAGCAAGCAGTCCGCCGAGCTTCAGCGGGAGATCCGCAGGCAGGAGAAAGAACTGGCCGCCATGCGGAAGCGGAAAATGGAATTGGACACCATCTTTAAGAAGCTGTATGAGGATAGCGTGCTGGGCCGTATCACCACGGAGCAGTTCCAAATGCTCTCCGGCAGCTACACGGAAGAACAGAGCCGCATCACAGCCGGTATTCCACAGAAAGAGAGTGAGATCCAGTGCCTGCGGGAAACGGTGAGCGGGACGGACAGCTTCCTTGATAAGGCGAAGCGGTACACGGATATCACGGAACTGACGCCGGAGCTGCTGCGGCTGTTCATTGAGAAGATCGTGGTTCACGAGAAAGAGGTAAAGTGGTCTAAACACGCTCCCCAGACCGTGGAGATCTACTACAACGGCATTGGCTATGTCGGCAGCGGTCAGCAGGATGTGGAAGAAGCACTGGAAGCACCGGAATCCCTACAAACCCAGGACACAGAGAAGCCCCGGCAGGCATCGTAAACACGATGACCTGCCGGGGTATCCCAGGAATCACTTGTTACCCCTGTGAGGGGGGAACAAATGCGCCCCGCGTTTTTTATTCCCGTTCACCGAGGGCTTCCTCCAGCTTTTGCAGCGCGCGCTTTTCGATGCGCGATACATAGCTCCTCGAGATGCCGAGTTTTTTGGCGACCTCGCGCTGTGTGTGGGGCATCCGGCCGCCGAGGCCGTAACGCGAGATGATGACCTCTTTCTCCCGCTCGGTCAGGCACTCGTGCACGAGCCTTCGCACGCGCAGGCAGTCGTCGCGGTCCTGAATGTCCAAATACATCGTGTCCTCGACGCCGACGACATCCATGAGGTAGAGCGACTCGCCGTCGGCGTCGGAATCGAGCGAATCGTTGAGCGACACCTCGCCCTGTAATTTCTTCCGACTGCGAAAGTACATCAGAATCTCATTCTCCACGCATTTGGCAGCGTAGGTCGCGAGCCTCGTACCCTTTTCCGGGCGGTAGCTCGAAACGCCCTTGATGAGACCGATGGTGCCGATGGAGATGAGATCGTCCTGCTCGTCAGACTGGGTGTAGTATTTTTTGGCAATGTGCGCAACAAGGCGCAGATTGTGCTCAACGAGCACATTGCGCGCCTCAATGTCGCCCGCAAGCATGCGCTCGACGTATTTCTTTTCCTCCTGTGCCGAGAGCGGGCGCGGGAACGAGCCGCCCGACAGGTGGAGCGAGAGCAGCATGGCGTGCGTAAGCAGATAAAGTGCAATCGACAGCATAAAAACGCCTCCTCTTTTTCTCCATCCTATGGCCGCACGGGAAGTCCCTATGCAGTGCTTCTTTCCATGACATGAAGGAACCATTAGGATTCATTATGTCTTTTTAACAATGTCGAAAAGTGGGTATTTCTGTTTTTTGTGTACTCGTCCAATCTTGCATAATCAGTCACTTTTCCCCCTTGCAGGGTGAAAAAATGTGTGTTAAGATGCGTTCATCTTCAGGAAAGGAGAAATGTCTGATGACTCAGTTCTTTGCCAATGCAGCTGCATCTCACTTCGCACAGGCCGCCTGTGCCGCTTTCTCCTGTTCTGATATGAACAGCATGATTATTCTGGACGCCAGCCTTATTCTGCTGGCGTCCTTTATTATTCTGCCTCTGGCAGTACTGGTAAGAAACAAAACTGAACAGCCCGTCCGAATCACGACGCAACTTCGACTTCTCTCCCGATTCTCCGCACGAGATAGAGACTGATATCACGAAAGAGGCTCCGTCGATTCGACGGAGCCTCTTCCTCTTAGCTTTTTCACTTTTTCTCGTTCGGCTGGCGAAAAAAGCGGAAATAGATCCCCCCATTCCACATTTTTCAGAAAGAGAGATCCCTCCAATGGACTTTTTAAACTTCCTCATGGCGCTCAGCCCAATTGTCGTCGTGCTTGTCGGCATCCTGGGCTTCAAAAAATCCGCAAAAACCGTCTCGCCCGTTGCCCTTCTCTGGACGCTTATCCTTGCCTTTACCTATTTTAACCTCGACGGTCTCACGTTTGCTGAAAACGTCAAGGTGCTTGACCCTCTGGTCTGGAAAGGCATCAAGGAAGGCCTCAAGATCGTGCTGATGGTCTTCGGCGCGTTCACCATTTTGAACCTGCTGCGCGAGACAGGCGCCATTGAGGATGTGAAAGCCACCATTGCGCAGATCAGCGACGACCGCCGCGTGCAGGTCGTCATCATCGGCATGATGCTGCCGATCTTCCTTGAGGGCGCGGCGGGCGCGGGCGCTCCCGCCGCCATCGCCGCCCCGTTCCTCGTGGCCCTCGGCTTTAACCCCACCACCTCCATCGCCATCGCGCTGCTCGGCGACGCGACGCCCGCCTCGTTCGGCGGTGCGGGCCTGACGACCATCAACGGCGGTGCGGCCCTCGTTGACGCGGGCCTTGCCACCGTCGCGCAGAACGCCGCAATGGTCGGCCGCTTCCACATGTTCGGCGTGCTCGTCATCCCGTTCATCATGGTCGGCATGGCGTTCGGCAAAAAGGGCTACAAGGGCATTCTCCCCTACCTCACTTTCGCGGGTGTGAGCACGTGCCTCACGATGTTCCTCCTCTCCAACTTCGTCGGCGCAGAGGTCACCTCCATGGGCACGGGCCTCATCTCCATCCTTCTCTCCGTTGCGTATGTCAAGCTCGTCGGCGTGAAGACTCCGGACGAATTCCGCAATGAAAGCGCCAACCATCAGCGCAAGTACAGCTCGTTCAAGGCCATGTCGCCTTACGTCTACATGCTCGTGCTGCTCCCGCTCATCCGCTACGGCTTCCCCGCCGTCGTCGAAAATGGCTTTGCCATCATGTGCACGTTCGGCTACATCTTCTGGGTCGACCTTGTCATCCTCGTGTGCGGCATCCTCGGCGCACTCACGCTGGGCGTGGACTTCAAGACCTATAAAGCCGTCTGCAAGCGCACCGCGAGCGGCGTGCTGCCGGTGCTCGTCACGATGGGCAGCCTCCTTATCGTCGCCTACATCATGCAGTCCTCCTCCACGGGCATGATGAATCTCCTCGCCTCTGACATCGCCGCCGTCGTCGGCCGCTTCTATCCCGCGGCAGCCGTCCTCATCGGTTCGAGCGGTGCGTTCATCACCGGCACGGGCCTTGGCTCCAACATCATGTTCGCCCAGATGCACATCGACGCCGCGGCGTCGCTCGGCATGAACCCCATCACGATCTTCGCCGGTCAGAACGCGGGCGCTTCGCTCGGCAACCTGATCTGCCCGAACAACACGGTCGCCGCCTGCGCAACGGTCGATCAGGTGGGCAACGAAAGCGACGTCATGAAGAAGACCTTCAAGGCCTTCGCCATCATCCTTGTTTTGTACATGGTTCTCGCCATGCTTTATACCTGCGTGCTCTTCCCCAACTTCGGCATGTAAGGGCCGCACAAACGATCAGTTAACTACACGGGCACACCGTTTTTTGAGAAAGGAAGTATTCTTATGGCAAAGAAAAGAGTTCTCGGCGTGGTCGGCATGGGTCATGTCGGCGCACATGTGGCTTACGCTCTGGCGATCCAGGGCATCGCGGACGAGCTGGTGCTCGTCGACCAGAACGAGCAGAAGCTCGCAAGCGAAGTGCAGGATCTGCGCGACGCAGTCGCGTACATGCCCCACCGCGTGACGGTGCGCGGCGGCGACTTCTCCGACCTTGGCGTGTGCGACGTCATCGTCAACAGCGTCGGCAAGATCGACCTGCTGCGCGGCACGCATGACCGCGTGACCGAGATGGACTTCACCATCCCCGCTGTGCGCGGCTACGCGGAAAAGATCAAGGCCAGCGGCTTTGACGGCGTGCTCATCAACATCACCAACCCCTGCGACATCGTCACGCGCGAGCTGGCACTGCATCTGGGCCTGCCCCGTGGCCGCGTGTTCGGCACCGGCACGGGCCTCGACACCTCCCGTCTTCTGAGCGCGCTGGCGCGCCAGACCGGCCTTGACCACAAGTCCATCACCTGCTACATGATGGGCGAGCACGGCAACCAGCAGTTCGCGCCCTGGTCCTGCGTCAGCTTCCGCGGCGTGCCGCTGGATGAGTGGGCCAAGACCGACGAGCGCTTCCGCTTCGACCGCGACGCGCTGCAGAAGGAGTCCATTGGCGGCGGCTGGGTCACGTTCTCCGGCAAGTTCTGCACCGAGTATGGCATCGCCACCACCGCCGCGCGCATGGCCTACGCCGTGCTGCACGACGAGAAGGTCATCCTGCCCGCCAGCACGGAGCTGTGCGGCGAGTACGGCGAAGAGGGCCTGTTCGCGGGTGTTCCCTGCGTCATCGGTGAAAACGGCGTCGAGCAGGTCGTCGAGCTGCCGCTGACCGCCGACGAGAAGGCCTCCTTCCACGCCTGCTGCGAGGGCATCCGCCACAACATGGAGCATCTCAAGGAAATCTAAAGAGCAAACAAATTTCGACAGGAGGTCATCCTTATGAATATCACGATCACTAAGACTACCCATCCCGGCACGCTGCCCCCGTCCGACCAGCTCGGCTTCGGCACCGTGTTCACCGATCATATGTTCCTGATGGACTACAGCGCCGACAAGGGTTGGCATGACGCGCGCGTCGTGCCCTACGGCCCCATCACGATGTCCCCGGCCGCGAGCGTCCTGCACTACGGCACCGAGGTCTTCGAGGGCATGAAGGCTTACCGCCGTCCCGACGGCGGCGTGCAGCTCTTCCGCCCCTGGGAGAACGTCGCCCGTCTGAACCGCTCCTGCGAGCGTCTGGGCCTGCCCCAGCTTGATCCCGACGATGCGCTGCAGGCCATCAAGACCGTCGTCAAGGTCGACGAGAACTGGGTCCCGAGCGATCCCGGCACGTCCCTCTACATCCGTCCGTTCCTGTACGGCACTGACCCGACGCTTGCCCTGCACGGCGTGCATGAGGCCACGTTTGCCATCATTCTCTCCCCCTCCGGCAGCTACTTCAAAAACGGCTTACAGCCCGTTCCCATCATGGTCGAGACCGAGGACGTCCGCGCGGTGCGCGGCGGCACGGGCGAGGCCAAGTGCGGCGGCAACTACGGCGCGGCCAACCGCGCGGGCGACCGCGCCATCGAAAAGGGCTTCTCTCAAGTCCTGTGGCTCGACGGCGTGGAGCGCAAGTACGTCGAAGAAGGCGGCGGCATGAACGTCATGTTCAAGATCAATGGCACCGTCGTCACCCCCGCGCTGACTGGCTCCATCCTGCGCGGCGTGACGCGCAAGTCCGCCATCGAGCTCTTAAAGAGCTGGGGCGTGCCCGTCGAGGAGCGTCTGCTGAGCGTGGACGAGCTCTTTGACGCCGCGGCGTCCGGCGCGCTGGAGGAGGCGTGGTGCATCGGCACCGCCGCCGTCATCTCCCCGATCGGCGAGCTGAGCTGGGGTGACAGAGACTACAAGGTCAACGACAACAAGATCGGTGCGCTGTCTCAGAAGCTCTACGACGAGCTGACTGGCATCCAGTGGGGCACAAAGCCCGACCCGTTCGGCTGGGTCTGCCCGATCGACTAATTTTGCTATTCTCTCATCTCTCTCATATAGGGAAAAGGCGGTGCGCTTGCACCGTCTTTTCCCTATTTTATCGTTTTGTTATCGTTTTAATTCATGCAAATTGTAAAATAGCGCTCCGCTTATTTTGACATATTTTAAGATTTTGCCTCGTTTTCTATGTCTGACTATTGATTTTTTAAAATTAAATGATATACTAACCTCATCAATCAAAATAAAAAGGAGGAGTTTTCCATGCCTACGCAAAAAAGCACCGCACGGCTGTCGAAAAAGCCGCCGCTGTCGCCCGAGGAGCTCAAACAGATCGACGCTTACTGGCGCGCAGCAAACTATCTGACCGCCTGCCAGCTCTATCTTCTCGATAATCCTCTGCTCGAGCGCCCGCTGTGCGAGAGCGACTTAAAGCAGACCATCGTCGGCCATTGGGGCACCTGCCCGGGCCAGAACTTCATCTACACGCACTTAGACCGCGTCATCAAGCGCGATGACCTCGATATGATCTACCTTTCCGGCCCCGGTCACGGCGGCAACGCCATGGTCGCGCAGGACTGGCTGGACGGCAGCTATACGGAGGTCTACCCCAACATCACGCGCGATAAGGAGGGCATGCAGAAGCTCTTCAAGCGCTTCTCTTTCCCCGGCGGCATCCCGAGCCATGTCGCGCCCGAAACGCCGGGCTCTATCCACGAGGGCGGCGAGCTGGGCTATTCCCTCTCTCACGCCTTCGGCGCGGTGGCGGATAACCCCGACCTGATCGCGGCCTGCGTCGTCGGCGACGGCGAGGCCGAGACCGGCCCGCTCGCAACGTCCTGGCACGGCAACAAGTTCATGAACCCGATCACCGACGGCGCAGTCCTGCCGATCCTGCACTTAAACGGCTTCAAGATCGCAAATCCGACCATCTTCTCCCGCATGAGCCACGAGGAGGTCGAGTGCTTCTTCCGCGGCTGCGGCTGGGAGCCGCGCTTTGTCGAGGGTGACGAGCCCGAGACGATGCACCAGCAGATGGCCGCCGCGGTCGACTGGGCCATCCGCGAAATCAAGCGCATCCAGCGCACCGCGCGAGAGAGCGGCAAGGCGAGCCGCCCCCGCTGGCCGATGCTCGTGCTGCGCACCCCGAAGGGCTGGACCGGTCCGAAGGAGGTCGACGGCAACGCAATCGAAGGCAGCTGGCGCGCCCATCAGGTGCCCATCTCCATGGGCGCGGATGAAAGCAAGCACCTGCCGCTGCTCGAACAATGGCTGCGCTCCTACAAGCCCGAAGAGCTCTTCAACGAGGACGGTACGCCGGTCGAGCTGATCGCGTCCTTCCCGCCCAAGGGCGAGCACCGCATGGGCGCAAACCCGCACGCCAACGGTGGTCTTCTCCTGCGCGACCTGCGCACGCCCGACTTCCGCGACTACGCGGTGGATATCCCCGCCCCCGGCGAGGTCGAGGCGCAGGACATGTACGTCCTTGGCACCTATGTCCGCGATGTGATGAAGCTCAACATGGAGTCGCGCAACTTCCGCATCTTCGCACCCGACGAGACGGCGTCCAACCGTTTGCAGGCCGTGTTTGACGTCACGGGCCGCCGCTTCCTCGACAAGCAGATCGAGGGCATCGACGAGCACCTTGACCCCGACGGCCGCGTGATGGACTCCATGCTCTCCGAGCACTTCTGCGAGGGCTTCCTCGAAGGTTACCTGCTGACGGGCCGCCACGGCTTCTTTGACAGCTACGAGGCCTTCATCCGCATTGTCGACTCGATGTTTTCCCAGCACGCCAAGTGGCTCAAGATGTGCAATGAGCTCCCCTGGCGTCACGATATCGCCTCCCTCAACTATATCCTCGCCTCCAACGTCTGGCAGCAGGACCACAACGGCTTCACGCATCAGGATCCCGGCTTCCTCGACCACGTCGCCAACAAGAAGGCCGACGTCGTGCGCATGTATCTGCCGCCCGATGCCAACTGCCTGCTCTCCTGCTTTGACCACTGCATCAAGAGCCGTAACTATGTGAACGTCATCGTCGCGAGCAAACACCCGCGCCAGCAATGGCTGACGATGGAGCAGGCCGTCAAGCACTGCACGCAGGGCATCGGCATCTGGGAGTGGGCCTCGAACGATCAGGGCCAGGAGCCCGACGTCGTCATGGCCTGCTGCGGCGACACGCCGACGCTTGAGACTCTCGCCGCTGTGACGATCCTGCGCCGCGAGCTGCCGGAGCTCAAGATCCGCGTCGTGAACGTCGTCGACCTGATGAAGCTCCAGCCGCACACCGAGCATCCCCACGGCCTGACCGACGCAGAGTACGACACGCTCTTTACCAAGGACAAGCCCATCATCTTTGCCTACCACGGCTATCCCACGCTGATCCACGAGCTGACCTACCGCCGCCACAACCGCAACCTGCACGTGCGCGGCTATAAGGAGGAAGGCACGATCACGACCCCGTTCGACATGCGCGTGCTCAACGATATCGACCGCTTCGATCTCGTCATCGACACGGTGCAGCGCCTGCCGCAGCTCGGCAACCGCGGTGCTTACCTCATCCAGAAGATGAACGACAAGCTCGTTGAGCACCGCCAGTATATCAAGGACAACGGCGTGGATCTGCCCGAGGTCCGCGCGTGGAAGTGGAACGACGGCAAGGGCGTTGAAGTGTAAAAGGAGGAAAGCAATGCGTATTGCAATCCCTGTTGTGAGTGGGGAGGTTTTCTCCCCGCTCGCCAATGCCGAAGCCTTCCATTTTTATGAGGACGACCACGGAAAGATCGTGCGCGAGTTCCTCGAGCCGATGGAAGAAAGCGGCACCGACGCTGCCGTCGGCCTTTTGGAGCATTACGGCATCGACGCGCTGCTCTGCGGCACGATCGACGACACCGAGCGCACCGCTGTCGGCATGGCGGGCATCATGCTCTTCCCCGGCTATTCCGGCAAGGCAGACGACGCCGCGCTGCGCTTTCTGAGCGGCAGCGTCGTGTCCGACCCGAACAACCACTGCAACGCCTGCGGCTTCAAAGGAGCGTGCTCCCTGAAGGATAAAGGCGGCTGCGGCGGCAACTGAACAGCAAAAAGGAGCAAGCTTTCGGCTTGCTCCTTTTTTGCTTGATATTGTTACGATGCGGGGCGCGTGGTGGAGAGGAAGTCCGAGTTGATCCAGCCAAACTTACCGTCCACGCTAACGAACGTCCACCCATCCTGCTTGGCCGCAGCCTGTACCTCGCTGCCGAGCGACACGGTCGTGACCTTGTCATAGCTCGTGCCCGGGCCGCTGCGCAGATTCACGCCGCCGGTTGTGTAGTAGATGTAATACTTGTCGTACACAGAGTTCGGCTTGACGGAGACCTCGTCATGGCCTGTGAGGTCGAGCCAGTCGATCGTGTCGCCGCCCGTCTGATTATCGCCGCTCATATTATCGCCCTGCGCGGGGTCGCTCACATCGTTCTCTCCGGTGATCGAGCCATCTTCGCCGGTCACAGTCTGGCCGTCCTCGCCGGTCTGCTGGCCGCCGCGCAGCTGCTCGATTTTCGTCTGCGCCGCAGCAAGATCGCTGCGCGCGCTCTTGAGCTTGAAGCCCAGCACGACCACCGTGATCAGGAGCACCAGCGAAAGCGCCAGCAGTCCCATAAAAAGCACATAAAGCGGATTGCGCCGCGGTTTGCGGCGGCTGACCCGACGTCCTTCCATAACGATTCCCCCTTATCGGTTTGTTCGCCTTTATTGTACATAATTTTCACAAGTTATGTCAAGTGCCTTTCCTCTTTAGACGCGCAAATTCACAAAAAGTTCCCGCCCAGTGCAAAAAAAGGAGATGACCAAGGCCATCTCCTTTCAGCGGATTTACTTTTTGTTTGCGCGCTCCTTGCGGCGCTCGAGGAATTCCTTGGGCTCGGCCTCGGCGAGCTTGCGCTCGCGGCGCTCGAGGACTTCCCTGGGCTTTTCGGTGATCGCGCCGGCGGCCTTGAGAGATTCCTTTGTCGCCAGCGGGCCGACCAGCTCGTAGATCAGCACGGAGAAGAGGATGATGTTGCGGATCAGCTCGCCATCCGCGCCGAGCACCTGTGCGCTCACGCACATACCGAGCGCCACACCCTCCTGCGGCAGCAGCATGATGCCAAGGTACTTCTGCACCGTGTGGTCACAGCCCACCGCCTTGGCCGACCAGCGCGCGCCGCAATATTTACCGGCCGAGCGCGCGATGATGTACACAACGCCGATGAGCACGAGCACACCCTGAGAAAAGACGCTCAAGCGCAGGTTTGCGCCGCTCACGACAAAGAACACCGCCAACATCGGCGTGCTCCACTTGTCCGCGCGGTTCATCAAATCGTCCGACAGCGGGCAGATGTTGCAGAACACCGTGCCGAGCATCATGCACACGAGCAGCGGCGAAAAGCCGCAGTCCACGCCCGCGACGGTGAAGTCCACTGCGGACAGGCCGACCATCAGAAAGATGAACGCGATGCTCAGCGACAGGCGGTTCGAGTTCGAGCGGAACATCGTCTCAAGCTTCGTGAGCACGAAACCCGCAAGCGCGCCGAGCAGCAGCGAGCCGACGATCTCAATGAGTGGAGAGAGCAAAATGCTTGCGAGGCTGAACTGTGCGCTGTCCATCGCGCGGGCAATACCGAAGGATACGGCAAATGCGATGAGACCCACCGCGTCGTCGAGCGCGACGATCGGCAGCAGCAGATCCGTCAGCTCGCCCTTGGCCTTGTACTGGCGCACGACCATCAGCGTCGTCGCAGGTGCAGTGGCCGTGGCGATCGCGCCGAGTGTGATGGCCGCAGGGACGGACAGCACATCGGGGCGCAGGAAGTGGAAGATCACGAGCGCAACGTCGACAAAGGCCAGCGCAGCCAGCGCCTGCAAGACGCCGATAATCATCGCCTGCCTGCCAGTCTTTTTGAGCTGGCTCAGGCGGAATTCATTGCCGATGGAAAAGGCGATAAAGCCCATCGCCACATCGGAGATCATGCTCAGCGCCTCGACCTGGTCGTAGCTTGCAAAGCCGATGCCCGGAATGCCGAGCCGGCCCAGCACGAACGGCCCGATCAAAACGCCCGTCACAAGAAACGCCGTGACATCAGGCAGATGCCAGCGGCTAAAAATACGGGTCATCAAAAGCCCTGCGAGCAGCGCAACGGCCAGATTCAAAATCGCAGTCATGGTTACACCTTCACAACAGAAAAAGTACGGGCGAACAGAGCCGCCCAAGGGTCATATTGTAGTCTGTTTGTTCGCAAAAAGCAAGCACTATTTTGCAAGTTTCCTGTCAGAGTAAGAAAAAATGGCAGCTTTTTTGGGCAAAAGCTGCCATTTTGTTTCATTTCACACAGTTCAGTCTGTGTTCGCGCGCACACCGGCGAAGTAGCTGTTGCCAAAGCCGTCGGTGTAGACGCCGCGCAGCGTGTCGCGCAGCATGTGCGCCGTGCCGTCAAAATACACGGGCGAGAGCGCCGTCTCACCGAGCAGCATCGTCTCCGCATCGTGCAGGAACGCTGTGCGCGCCACAGGATCTTCCGACGCTCTGGCGACGCCCATCAGCACGTCGTAGGTGCCGTTCTCATAGCCGATCAGGTTCTGCTCATCCTCGCTGCACCAGCGGTCGAGGAAGCCCATCGCGTCGTCGTAGAGCGCGGTGACCTTTTGCAGCGCGAGCTCGTAGTTCCCCGCTTCCATGCGCGCGTTGTACTCTGCCTGCGTCACGCCGCGCAGCATCACGTTCACGCCGAGCGTCGTGCTCCACATGCTTTGCAGCGCGCTCGCCACGGCGTCCTTCTCCGTGCCGGTCACGTACAGAAGCTCGACCGGCGGGAACATGCTCGTGCTGTAATAGCCCGCGTAGGTCAGCTCCTCCTGCGCTTGCGTTGCCCGCGCGCTCATGCCCTCTTCATCGATGGCGCAGAGCTCGCCGCCCGTCGTGCGGAAATCGTCCTCCGTCTCGCCGGAATCTGGAATGCCGTAGGGAACAAGGCCCGTTGCGGGGCTGTTCTCCGCGCCGCCCGCCGCCGTGGCGGCCGCGCGGTCGATGGCAAGGTCAAAGGCCTTGCGGATGTGCTCGTTCGAGAACGTGTCGCTCTCGTTGTTGTAAAGGACGCTCGCCGTCGCGTACACCGCCGTCGGCTTCCAGCTCTCGTCCTGCGAAAGCTCGGCGATCACGCTGTTGGGCAGGTGGGCGATGTAGTCGATGTCGCCCGCCTCGTAAAGCTGCCACGCCTCGTCCGCGCCCGCTGTGAAGATGAAGTGCAGCTCGTCGGGACCGACGAGGCGTGCTTCATAATACTCGTCGCTGCGCGCCGCCGTCAGCTCACTGCTCTTCGTCCACGCGCTCACATGGTACGCGCCGTTGCTCACAAGGTCCGGCGTGTCAAAACCTCCGCCGTTCTCTGTCAGATCGCGGCGCAGCGGCATCGTGGCGACCGCCGTGCAGATGCCCTCGATAAAATAGGCACACGGCGCACTCAGCGTGACGACAAACGTGGATTCGTCCTTCGCCGAGACCTGGAGCTTCGTCTTGTCGCCCGTCTCGCGCACGTCATCATAGCCCGCCACCACGCTCATCAGCGCGTGATTCGGCGAATCCGTCGCGGGGTCGGCAAGTCTCTGCCAGGCATAGACGAAGTCATCCGCCGTCACCTTTTCCCCGTCCGACCAGCGCGCGGTGGAGCGCAGCGTGAAGCGGTAGGTCACGCTGCCGTCGTAGTTTGTCTCTTCGGTGTACTCCTTGGCCATGCCGTTCGTCAGCGTCACCTCGCCGCTGCCGTCGTCGCTCTCGCGCATCAGGTTTTCATAGAGCGCGTAGAAAACGCTGTCAGCGTCCGTGTCGGTGTTCATCGCGGGGTCGAGTGAGTCGATCACGTTGCAGACGCTCACGTTCAGGACGAATTTCTCGTCCCCTTGCTTCTTCTCCCCGCAGCCGGAGAGAAGGCCCAACAGCATCAGCGCACAGAGCGCCAGAGCTGTGATCCTCTTTATTGCTTTCATCATGCCTCCCATTGGCAAAACGCAGCGAAGGCTGCTTGGTTTTTTGTAATACGGAGATATTATAGCGAAAATCGTTCGCCTTGTAAAGGTGAGGGAGGAAGAAGTTACAATTTGTTACCAAATTGCATCTGCTTTTCCGCACAGGTGCGGAGGGATATGCCGCCCGCGTGCGGCAGCGTCAAAGGGGCCATTCTCTTTCGCAAAAGAGAATGCCCCCTTTGGAACCCCAAGAGAAAGGCTTAGATTGGCAGTCTCAGGCTTGAATGACTTTTATGCCTCCGGAATGAAAATACCTGCGCGCGGCGTCGCCGCGTTAGCGTTGCTAGACGATTTGGCCTACTTCTATTATCCGCTGCCGCTCTGCCCAGCTTGTAGAAGTGCGGACTAATTTCCGTCCACCGTCAGCCTCCATATTGCAGCGAGTGCCAGCAAGGCCGCCTCGGCAGACAAAACAGTGAAAATCTGTAGTAGACGGAAATTGCGTAAGGGTAACGAATCGCAGGCAAAGCGACAGCGAAGATAGAAGAAAGTCAAATCGTATAGCAACAAAAATAGCAGGCACTCGATTCGGCAAGCGCCGCAGCTCTTCAAGCTGCTCGCTTGCAATGCAAACCTTTCTCTTGGGGGTTCAAAAGGGGGATATTCTCTTTCGTGAAAGAGAATATCCCCCTTTTATTCGCTCCCCTGCACGGTGCAGGGGCATAAAGCTCTGTTAGTCTTCGACTAACTTCCCCTCCGCATCCAGATGTGCCTTCTTGACCTCATTGCCGGTGAACTTGGCGATTTCATCCAGCCGCATGCCGGAGGGATAATCCGACACCAGTGTGTACGCCACGCCGCGGCGCTTGGCGCGGCCCGTGCGGCCGATGCGGTGGACGTAATACTCGTTTTCAAGCGGCACGTCGTAGTTGAACACCGCATCGACGTCGTCGACGTCGATGCCGCGGGCGGCCACGTCGGTCGCGACAAAAATCGGCAGCTCGCCGCGGCGGAAGCGCGCCATGACGGCCTCGCGCTTTTTCTGCGGGATATCGCCGTGGATGCAGTCGGCCTCGAGGCCTTCCATCATCAAAAACGCCTTGAGCCGCTCGGTCATGCCCTTCGTGTTGCAGAACGCCATCACGCGCTCGTGGCCCTCGGCGCGGATGATCTGCGCCATGACATGCGCCTTGTCGTTCTGGCCCACGTCGATGCGGTACTGCGCGATATCGGGCTTATTCTCCTCCTTGGCCTGCACGGTGATCTCCTCGGGGTCGCGCTGGTACATCCAGCTGATGTCCATGACCTCGCGCGAGATCGTCGCGGAAAACATACCGAGGTTGCGGCGGGAAGCCAGCTTGTCCAGAATGCGCGTCACATCGTGGATAAAGCCCATGTCGAGCATGCGGTCGGCCTCGTCGAGCACGACGGTCTTGACGTTGTCGAGTTTGACGGTGCGGCGCTTCATGTGGTCGCTCAGGCGGCCCGGCGTCGCCACGACGATCTGCGGGTGCTTTTTGAGCGCGTCGATCTGCTTGCCGATGGGCGCGCCGCCGTACAGGCACACGATGCGCACGCCCGGAAGATAGACGCAAAGGTCGCGCAGTTCCGCCGTGATCTGCATGGCAAGCTCGCGCGTCGGCGCTAAGATGACGGCCTCGGTCTCCTCGCTGCCGGGCTCGATGTGCTCGATGATGGGAATGCCAAAGGCAAAGGTCTTGCCCGTACCAGTGGGGGCCTTGGCGATCACGTCCTTCCACTCGCGCATCGGCGGGATGCAGCCCGCCTGCACGGGGGTACTCTCTTCAATATTTTTCTTTTTCAGTGCGCGCTGGACCTCTTCGGTCAGTCCGAGAGCGTCAAAGCGCACGCCCTGTGTGAATTCCATAGCGTTTTCCTCTGTTTTCTCATATTTTCAGACGTGTATGATTATATCACGGCTGTCAATACGGTAAGGTTCAGGGGCACTTGAATTCACGTGCGCTCGCTTCACGGGACGGGCTGAGGACAAGGCAAAGGAAGCACAGCATTTCAACCTTGCCCCTTTTGACCAGTATACGGCTTTCTGTTTGCCAGACTGGGATCGCGTTCATTGATCGTCTTGTGCCCTGTCGACCACAGCAATAGCGCTTTCTTTTTCGATAACTGCGGGCGAGGTCTCCTGAATGCTCCCCCGATAAACGATTTTTACAACATCGCCTATGTTCCATTCCTCTCCCGTTGGAATATGCTTCAAATAGTCATTGACAATGTATTTTTGCCCGTCCTCCGCCACAACGGTCATACTTCCTGTTTTTTCATCAAAATCACAAATCGTTCCCCGCACACTCTTCCAGCTATTGATAAATAAGAAAAGGAGAAGCACGGCACAAAGGAGCAGGATCGCAATTCGTTTCATAACAGTTACCCCCTTAACAAATTAAATTTCAGTTTATATGATATCTATATAGATGATACAGCTATACTTGGACTAAAGTCAGAACTCCAATAACGGAGTGTGAGTTTAGTCCAAGTTTTTTTATGCGCTGAAACAGCGTAAATCCACTGAAAACAGGAGGTTGAGAACCCGTGTGTAAGATTATCGTGATGGCAAACCAGAAAGGGGGCGTGGCAAAGACCAGCAGCACCCGGAATCTGGCCTACTCCCTGGCGGAGCTGGGTAAAAAGGTATTGGCGGTGGACTTCGACCCCCAAACCAACCTGACGATCAGCTTTGGCGTGGCGCCAGCCACTTTGCAGGAAACGGCGGCCAGCCTGATGATGAAATTAGTCATGGATGAAGTTCTGCCGGAAAAGGCCAGTTACATCCTGAACATAGGCAAGGTGGATCTGCTCCCATCCAAAAAGACGCTGACCGTGGCAGAGGTGAACCTGCTGATTGAGCGAAAGGACGATTGCCTTGCCAAGCTGCTGGCGCCTCTCCGGGCGGATTATGACTACATTCTGGTGGACACCGGCCCGTCCCTCGGCTCGCTCACCATCAACGCCTTTACTGCGGCGGACGAGATCATCATTCCCGTTGACCCGGAGCTGTTCGCTTTGGTAGGCTTGAAGGAACTGACGGAAACGATCTCCAAAATCAAGCAAAATCTGAATCCCAAGGTGGAGATCATCGGCATCCTGTTCACGAAATGCAGCAAGCGGACAACCCTATACCGCCAGACCAGCGAACAGGTGCGTTCCGTGTTCGGCCACCTCCCCATTTTTGAGAGTCAGATTCCAGCCACCGTTCAGGTGGGGAACGCAAACAGCAAGGGACTCAGCGTGATGGAGCTGGACGCCAAAAGCCCCGCAGCCGCAGCCTATATGAATTTGGCAAAGGAGGTGCTTGCGTATGCCTAACATCAATCCCCGTATCCGTTCTCTGGACGACCTTCTGGGGGTTGCGCGGAAGGTGGAGAACACGGCGGCAGCGGAGGACAAGCCTGCCCAGCCCGCAAATAATGGTTTCCAAATACTCTCACCGGAGGCCATCCGTGGTTTTCGTGGGCACCCCTTCCGGCTGTATGAGGGCGACCGGCTCAACGATCTGGTAGAGAGTATTTCGGAGAATGGCGTTTTGGTCCCTGCCATTGTCCGAAAGATTGAATCGGATGAGAATGGATTTGAGTACGAAATGCTGGCAGGGCATAATCGGCAAAACGCCGCCGTTATCGCACACCGGGAACTCCCCTGTATCGTAAAGGAAAATCTTTCGGATCACGACGCCTGGATCTATGTTATTGAAACCAATGTCCTGCAACGATCCTTCTCCGAAATGCTGCCCTCTGAAAAGGCGGCTGTGCTGGCCCTGCGCTACTCCAAGATGATTTGTCAGGGTCGCCGGAACGATATTATTGAGGAACTGAAAAGACTGGGAAACCCTGATGAAATCAAGGAAAACAAGACTTGTGGCATTGACTGCCACAAGTCCAAAAGCCGGGATGTTGTGGGGGCTGAGTACAACCTGAAAGGCCGTGCCGTGGCGAATTATCTCCGCATCAATGAATTGTCTGTTGCCTTGAAAATCAGGATCGACGATGGAGAATTTACGATTGCGGCAGCGGTTCAGCTCTCCTATCTGGAACAAGAGGAACAGCAGATGGTGGAGGCCGTTTTGTCGGAAAGCGAGTACAAGGTCAACGAGAGCAAGGCCGTCCTGCTACGGGAATACACCGGCAAGCTGACCCCGGAACGGGCGGAACAAATCCTCTCCGGCGAGTTTAACCGGAAGCCCAAGAAATCCACGGCTGCGGCGTTCAAAGTCAAACCGGCGATTTACAAGAAATACTTTACCGCCAGCATCAGCCAGAAGGAGTTTGACAGCATTGTAGACGAGGCCCTTGCCCTCTACTTTGCCCGGAAAGAGGCCGCAGCCGTCTAAAACGGAAAACCACCACAGGAAGGAGGAGCCTATTGAGAAACGACGAACGCCTGCGGACAATTTATGAGGTCATGGCCCCCTATATCGTCCGCAGCGAGAGGAACTGGCGGGATTACCTGGCCTTTGCGTCCCGGTTCCACAAGCAGAGCTTTGACAATATTCTGCTGGTCTACGCACAGGACGAGGATGTGACCATCCTTGCCACCAAAAAACAGTGGGCTGGCGTAGGCAGAAACCTGATCTCCCGTCCAAAAGGGATTGCCGTCTGCGTTTACAGCAACGCCCGCCTTACGCTTGACTATCTCTTTGATATAAGTCAAACTGTGGGCAGGGAGATTCATCCCACCAACTGGCAGCTTTCCGATGAGATGCAAAAGGCTCTGGGGGAACGGCTTACCTTCTCACATGGGTTTCAGACACAGCCGTTCCCAGACCTCTTGTACGCCCTGGCGCGTGAGGCCGTCAATGACAACTACGAGCATTATTTACAGGGGCTTCGGCAGGAAACAAAAAACCATCTGTTTGAGGAAATACCGGCTGGCGGCTTTGAAGCACAGTATATCCAGCTTTTGAGCGACAGCGTTTCCTATTTCATCGGAAAGAAATGCCACTTGCCGGACGAGGCGATCCGCATGGGCGATGGCATGGCAACGGTCAGCCATTTTAATACGGTCCCGCTTGTTGCCCATCTGGGTATGGCAGTTACCTCCATTTCAAAAGCGGTGCTTTTGGAGATGGAGCGGAACATCAGGATCATCAATCGGGAAAGGAAGGTGCAGCATGAGCAAGCCGAACATCAATCTGAATTACAAAGAACAGGAGGGGATGCTTCTCCCCGACCTGCAAATTTCCAACAGCAGCGAGGCAGACAAGCCCCTGGGCCGGTACGGGCGGATGGCGCTGGAATATCTCAAGGACAACCAGCCGGAGCGATATACGATTTTGAAAATGGATGGCAGTCTGATGGAGATTATGCACCGGGTACAGGACGAGGCTACAGAGAAGATCGAGTCCCTGACCCAGCAGATGCTTCAGCAGGACCCGATGCCGCAGACCGAGGACATTCTGGAGCGGACACGCCATCTGAACGCCCTGAAGCTGATGGCGGAGGAAACGGTACTCCAGACCATCGTGCTAATCCCCCGCTGATCGAAGAACAATCGCATACCGAGGCGCCGCAAGGCGCGGAGCATGAAGGAGAGCCGCCCGCACAGGACGGCTCTCTTTCTGCTTCCCCGAAGGTTGAACATCACTTTTCCGATGAAGAAGTCCGCCGCCACTATGAGCATATCCTGACCAGCACCGACCTCTATCCCCCTGAACTCCATCAAGCGGTGCGGGCGGCGTTGGCGGATGGCGTTACAGACTACAACTGGACGGAAAAAGGCCGGGAGGTCTGCGGCCTGTTCTCGGCCTATGGCGACCGGGAGTTTCAGGGCGAGGTGCTGTACCGCACAAAGCTCCGTGGAGAGGACGGCATTTCCTTTTATTTTGACGATGGCGACACCTACTTCCCCTGGCCCAGCCTTGCCAATCTGCTGGACGCTCTGATCGAAACGGGCGTTTACCCGGATATAACTGAGGAGGAAGAACCTGACCCCATTGGGGACTACAATATCCCGGCTGAAGTAGAAGAAATGGGCGGCGCCCCGCAAAGGGAGATCGGGCAGGCCGACTATGACTATGTTTTGGGCACCGTGGCTTATGAAGCAGGTGAAACGGCGGAAGAACCCGTCCGCCCGCAAGCGGTATTTACAGAAATCAAGGGAATCCCAAAGGCGAATGAAATAGACGCCTTTGTACCAAAGCCGGTTGCTGGCGGGCAACAGGTCATCGTGGCGGGAGGTCAGGCCAATCTGATTCCACCAGCGGAAGAATCTCCATCCCCACATAAATCCAGAAGGAATACCACCGCCCACAAGAACTTCCGGCGTTTTCAAAAGCTGTTCCCGGAGATCGTATCCGGCCAGTATGAATCTCTGCGTTTAGAGGCTGGGGACGCCTACGACCCCTTGGTGATCCACCACAAATACGGCGATCATTACTGTATGGAGCATTACTATATGCAGAATGGCGACCGAATGTATGACCCCTATATGGACTTCCTGATTGACACGGAGGCCGGGACCCTGCGGGCGTTCAGCTATGAAAACAGCGGCATCGGCGTGTATCAGGAGGCTGACCCCGCAGACCCAGCGCAGGAAAAGAAGATCGCCGGGTTCGGCCAGTTCTTCGCTACCTGGCTGAACAACATCGCCAGTCAGGGTTATGAGCTGGTACGCGCCACCATGCTGGTCAATGATGAGGAAGTGGATGTGGAGCTGCGGCCAGCCCCCGAAGCAGCTCCGGCCGCAGAAGCCGAAGAACCGGAGCAGCTTTCCCTCCTGGCCTCGCCGTCTGAAAGAAGCCCGGAAGATCTGCTGATTGAGCGCGCTATGCTGCGTGGGCCTCTGGCTACACAGAAAAAAGATCGTATCTACGAATTTGCCCGGACCCATCCCACAGGCTCGGCTTTTGCCTCTTTCCTGAAAGAGATATACGGCTACGAGGGGTTTCCTGATGAAGCGGCGGGGCTTGACTATGTGTATTCCGGTACGGACAGCATTGAGCTGCACTGGACCGATGAACATGGGGAAAAGAGGGAAACCAAGCTGTCCTGGCCGCAGGCTGCCGGTATTGTCCAACGCCTGGTGGATGAGGGGCGCTATTTGGAGGCCCCTGCCGTCAGTGAGCCGGAGCAGAAGGATGAGGCGCAGCCGTTCAGCGCCGAATACCGTCTGTTAGACCGTCTGTGTGCTGACTGCGAGTATTTTCTGGGTGAAGGGCAGCGGGCGGAAAAGCACCTGTGGGCGGGCAGTGTGGAGGCGCAGATCGCCAAAATGCGGGAGCTGTACGCTCAACTGCCGGAAAAACCGGATTGGCTCTCCCCGGAAACCATCGACGCTTACGCCCGCCGCATGGCAGCCCCGGAGCAGCCAGAGGAAACCCGGATACTGGATGAGGCGCTGGGCGCCCACAGCGGTCAGATTGATATGCTCATGCAGGCCGTCCGTGGGGAACTGACAGTGGGCACCCTGCGGTACAGCATTTTCGAGGAACGGCCCCATATCAGCATGATCGAGGTGCTGGAGGATTACCGCCGTCAGGGGATCGCCACTCAAATGCTCCGTTATCTGCAAGGACAGTATCCCGATGAAGAAATCGAGTGGGGCTATCTGACGGAGGACGGTTCCGCCCTCTACCGGGCGGTGGTGGACGAACAACCCAACCCGGAATATCAAAAGGTCAAGACTGATCTGGAGGACATTACTCGCCTATACGACGGCTATGTGCAGCGGATGGAGGGCGGCGGCATCCTCTCCCCAGCGGAAGCCGCTGATATGGATGATTTAGAGGACATTCAATACCGGCTGGAAAAGGAACTGGACGAGCTTCGGCCTGTGCGGACCTTCGTCCGCATGGAGGGTGTGCCGCCCACACAACCGGAGGAAAAGGCGGCCCCTGAACCGCCAGCCAATCCCCGGCCGGAACCGTTCATCCCCCGCAACTTCCGCTTTTCCACGGACTATGACCTCTATCCCGGAGGCGCCAAGACCAAATATAAAAACAACATCCTGGCGATCAAGACCTTGAAGCAGATTGAGGCGGAGCAGAGGACGGCCACCTCGGAGGAACAGATCACCCTTGCCCGATATGTGGGCTGGGGCGGCCTTGCCAACGCTTTTTCCGATAAAGCGGCCGGGTGGGAAAGCGAATATCAGGAGCTAAAGGCCCTGTTGACCGAGGAAGAATATAAGGCGGCCATGCGCTCCACCATCACCGCCTACTACACCGAGCCGGAGCTGATCCGCTATATGTACCGCGCTTTGGAACGGTTCGGGTTTGAGGGCGGCCCAGACCGCAGGATTCTTGACCCCGGCATGGGAACCGGCAATTTCTATTCTGTGCTGCCGGAGCAGTATCAGGGAACCAAACTGTACGGCGTGGAACTGGACTCCATCACCGGGCGTATTGCAAAGCAGCTCTATCCAGAGGCGGATATTTCCGTTATGGGCTATGAGGCGGTCAAGTTTGAGGACAACAGCTTTGATGTGATCCTGGGCAACATCCCCTTCAACAGTGTCAAAATCTACGACCGCCGCTACAATGAGCTGAATCCCTATATTCACGACTACTTTTTCATCAAATCCCTGGACCTTGCCAAGCCGGGCGGCATCATCGCCTTTATCACCAGCAAGGGCATACTGGATCGGAAGGACGAAAGCCTGCGGGAGTATATCGCACGGCGGGCAGAGTTTATCGGCGCCATCCGCCTGCCCAATACGGCGTTCAAAATGCTGGCGGGAACCGAAGTGACCGCGGATATTGTCTTTTTGAAAAAGAGGGCGGCCCCCATGCAGCTTGACCGGGCAAACACCCCATCGTGGATACAGACAGACATGGAACGGGGAAAATGGATTCCCTACAACCGCTACTTCATGGACCACCCGGAAATGCTCATGGGCAAGATGGAGAGCAGCCGGAATATGTACGGCAGCGAGGATGGCACGGCCTGTATTGCGCCGGAGGGTTTCGACCTGTATGAACATCTCTCCGGCGCGGTGGAAAGCCTGTACGCCTGTTTCAGCGCGGAACCGGATGTGGAGCCACTGGAGGAAACGGAGGAAGAACAGCCGACCGATTATGAGGACGCTCCCGAAGGGACCCGGAATTTTACCTTTGTGGTGAAGGACGGCGAAATCTACTACTGCGAGAAGAACAAGCTGATCCCCCAGCCCTACACCGGCATGAAGGCGGCCCGTATCAAGGGCTTGTGCGAAATCCGTACCGCGCTGCTGGAGGTCATCAGCATCCAGTCCCATGAGTATGACCCTCTGGACCTCCGCAAAGCGCAGGATAAACTCAATCAGGTCTATGACCGCTTCACTGCCAAGTATGGAGCCATCAACAGCAAGGGCAATATCCTCGCCTTTTCCGATGACGATCAATTCCCCCTGCTGCGCTCCATTGAGGACGAGCGCAAGGATAAAAGCGGCTGGGATAAATCAGCTATCTTCCATAAGGCGACCATCCGGCCATTCCGTGAGGTCAATCACGCCGACACCGCCGAGGACGCCCTGCATATCTGCCTGAACCGCAAGCTGCGGGTAGACCTCTCCTATATGTCCTTCCTGACCGGGAAAGAACCGGGCGAGCTGGTGGCAGAGCTGGGCGACCGCATCTATCTCAATCCGCAGAAATACTATGGGAACCCGGATGAGGGCTGGGAGCTGGCGGAGGAATATCTGAGCGGCCATGTGCGGGACAAGCTACTTTACGCAAGGCAGAAGGCGACGGAAGAACCGGAACTGTTCGCCCGGAATGTGGAGGCGCTGGAGGCGGTTCAGCCGGAGCCTCTGACCCCTGCCGATATTGAGGTGAATCTGGGCGCCATCTGGGTTCCGGTTGAGTATTACCGCCAATTCATGTATGAAACCTTCCAGACCAGCGGCTATTCCAAAGTAATCGACGGTGGGGACAACAGATACCGCATTGATATTGAGTATTTCCCCTATACCACCACTTGGCGGATCAGCAATAAAAACTCCGAATCCGATTCCGTGACGGTCAATCAGACGCTCGGCACAAGCCGTAAAAATGCTTATGAGATACTGGAGGACTGCCTGAATATGCAGTCCACGACCGTCCGCGACCGGCAGGAATATACCAATGACAGGGGCGATAAGGCAGTCCGTTATGTTATTAACCCAAAGGAAACCATGATCGCCCGCGCCAAACAGCAGCAGATTCAGGAAGCCTTCGCCTCCTGGATATGGAGGGACCCGGAGCGGCGGGACACTCTGCTCAAACTGTATAACGATACCTTCAACACCGTCCGGCCCCGTGAATACGATGGGAGCCATCTGGTGATCCCCGGCATGAACTCCGAGATGAAGCTGCGGAAGCACCAGCTTGACTTTGTTGCCCGTGTCATTTACACCGGCACAGGGCTTGCGGCCCATGAGGTGGGCGCCGGGAAAACCGCCGCGCTGATTGCCGCAGGGATGTACCTGAAGAACCTGGGGGCAATCCACAAGGCGGTGTTTGTGGTCCCCAATCCTCTTGTGGGCCAGTGGGCGATGGAATTTTACCGCTTTTTCCCCAATGCCAATCTGCTGGTGTCCACGGTGGAGGACTTCACCCCCAAGAACCGGAACCGCTATGTTTCCAAAATCGCTACCGGAGAATATGACGCGGTGATTCTGGCGCACAGTCAGTTTGAAAAAATCCCTATTTCAAGAGAGCGGCAGATCATGCAGTTGGAACAGCAAATCAATGAGATTGAGGCCGCAATCAGCGAAATGAAGTATGAAAAGGGTGAAAACTGGAGCATCAAGCAGATGGCGATTTTCCGTGAGAATCTGGAAACCAAATTGGAAAAGCTGTCTGCCGAGGAAAAGAAGGACGACCTTTTAACCTTTGAACAGCTCGGCGTGGATATGATGTTTGTGGATGAGGCGCATTTTTATAAAAACTGCTTTGTGTTCACAAAGCTGCGGAATGTGGCGGGCATCACCACCTCCTCCAGCCAGCGGGCTTTTGATATGCTTCTGAAATGCCAGTATTTGCAGGAGGTCAACAACGGGCGCGGCGTGGTGTTTGCAACGGGGACGATGATAAGCAATTCCATCTCCGAACTGTTTGTCATGCAGCGGTATTTACAGCCGCAGGAGTTGGAGCGGTTCGGCTGGTCCTATTTCGATACCTGGATCGCCCACTTCGCCAAGCGGACTTCCGTGCTTGAGCTGCGGCCGGAGGGCGGCGGCTACCGGATGCGGGATCGCTTTGTGCGGTTCTACAACCTGCCGGAACTGATGGCGGTTCTCAGAGAGGTTGCGGACATCAAAACTGCGGATATGCTTGATATTCCCGGTCTGCCAGCCATTCGGGGCGGAAAGGCGCAGATCATTCCCACAGAGGCCACCCCCGCGCAAAGGGCGATCATGGCGGAGTTTATCCTGCGGGCGGACGCAATCCGCGCTGGCCGTGTAAAGCCGGAAGAAGATAATATGCTGAAGCTGACCAGCGAGGCCCGCATGATGGCGATTGACCCCCGCATGATCGTCCCCACGGCAGACGGTACAGGAAGCAAACTGAACATCTGCATTGACGAGGTGTATCAGGTTTGGGCGGACACCGCCGAGGCATCCTCCACCCAGCTCATTTTCTGTGATGTGGGTACGCCCAAGGCGGGGCGTTTCAATGTATATGATGAATTTAAGCGGGTGCTGATCGAAAAGGGCGTACCGGAATCCCAGATCGCCTTTATCCACGACGCCGCGACCGAGGTCCAGAGGCAGGCGTTGTTTGAGCGCACCTGTAAGGGTGAAGTCCGCATCTTGCTGGGCAGCACCAATAAGCTGGGAACCGGCGTGAATGTGCAGGACAAGGTAATTGCGATCAATCATCTGGATTGTCCCTGGCGGCCCTCCGATATTACCCAGCGGGATGGGCGCGGGGTCCGGCAGGGCAACGAGAACCCGGAGGTCATGATAAAGCAGTTTGTGACAAAGGGCACCTTTGACGCCTACCTCTGGCAGATTCAGGAACAAAAGCTGCGGTATATCAAGCAGATTCTCACCGGCAGGAGCATCGCCCGGTCCTGTGAGGATGTGGATGAAACGGTGCTTTCCGCCGCGCAGTTTAAGGCGGCCGCCACGGATAACCCCATGTTGGCACAAAAGATGGAACTGGAAAACCGGGTGACAGAGCTGAAAATCCTGCGGGGTGCGTGGAGCAACGAGCAGCTTTCTTTGGAACGGAAGGTGAACACGACCTATCCCAACCGCATCCAGCAGTATCAGCGGCAAATCGAGCAGATTAGTCAGGATGCGGCCCTGCTGGAAGAGTCCAGAGATGGGAACTTCTCCATCGTGCTGGATGGGAAACGCTACACAGAACGCCCCGAAGCAGGTGAGGCCCTGGCGTTGCTATACCGCAGGATAAGCGAGGGACGAAAAAAGGATGACTACGATTTTGAGATCGGCACCTACCGTGGATTTCGGCTCTATCTTAGCTTTGATCCATTCTCAGCGGGGCTTGTTTTACGGGGAAGCTCCCGGTACAACACAGACATTGGTTCTTCTGGTCAGGGAGCAATCACCCGCATTGAGAACCTTGCCGAGCGTATTCCCTCTTATCTGACATATGCACAGCGGGATTTGGAAGAAGTGCAAAAGCAGTTGGAGGCTGCCCGTCAGCAGATGGGCCAGCCTTTTATTTATGAGGAAGAACTGTCCGAAAAGGTCGCTACCCTGACGGAGATCAACACAAAGCTGGAGTTTGAGTCTTTGCAGGAGCAGGAAAGCGAGGTGATTTTAGATGAGGATGGAGAACGATCTGATTGCAAGAAAGCTCAATCTGCTGACTGTGTTCTTCCCGGCGCTGGCGCCGAGTTATAAGGAAATTATTTTGAACTCATTTGACCAGTATTCGCTGTTGAAAGCGTATGTGCGCCGGATCATGGACAGCTACCCTGGCATACAGGCAGAAGATCACGAGAAACTGGAAAAGGCCCTTACACAATCTCTGCGGGATTCAGAAGTGGACTGTATCCATAAATATCTGTCTGCTAAATTCAGTGATGAAGCCATTGATGCGCTGGTAAAGGAAATGGAGGGGCGGCATGATGAATGAAAAGCATTCCTCCGTCTGCTATATCTTCCGGGAAGGCGCCTTCTCTCCTGTACGAGAGGCCAAGCCGTTCCGCAACGATTTCGGCCTGGACCTGTTTCAATACAAGGGAGCCGTCTATGAGGGCAGGACGGGCCTGCATCTCTGCCCCTTACAGGAGGCGGAATACCTGGACCTGTTCATCAAGTCGCATGGCGGGATAGAAAAAGTACAGCAAGTGATTGAAAGCAGCTTGGAGCGAACCGGCCTGTCTCCCCGCTATGCACGGCCGGATGAAAAGAAAAAGGAAATCTTTCCGCCAAAGGAAAAGGATGAAAACCGGGTGCTTGCCAAAGACCTAATGGGCAGCAAGCATTACTATTACCGCTTCTACAATGAGAATGGTATTGAACTCTACACGATGGAAAAGAAACGGGAGTTCTTCCAGACTGTTTATGTTCCCTGCGATGGCTTTATGGTTGGAATTGACCAGAGGCACCGGCTGGAGGAAATCCTAAAATGGCTGCCCACACTGGAGCATGGCATCCGGGGTGAGATTGAACGGGTTTTCAATGAGAGCATGGGCGATCCGAAGCGATGGGCAGACCTGGGCTTTGCCAATCTGCTGGGGCGGTACTATGAGGCAAAACAGCACAATATTCCATTAGAAGCAGAGCGCAGGCAGCGGGAAGAACGATGGGCGGCAGAGCGTGAAGCAGAGAGGTGCCAGCGTGAACAGGAACAGCAGGCCCGCTATGATGCCGCTATCCGGGAGGCTGAGAAGGATATTCTGGCGGGAAAGGAGGTGGTAAACCGGGAGGTCAACGGCAAGGCCCTGATTATGCAGCTTTTCCGGGAGCATGAGATTCCAGTCCCCCTGAAAACACAGGGCTGGATCATCAATGCGCTGCACAGCATCCGCTATTCCCCGGAAAGTGGACAGTGGGACTACCGTTATTATAAAAAAAGCCGTGACAGCACAAAAATGTTTGAACTGCTCCCGAAGCTGTCAGCGGCAATTCAGACCAAGCAGCAGTTTGAAGAACAGGGTGAGGCCAGCCCGGAGGTCCCCGCCGCTGCGGACGAGGACGAGCAGGATATGGAACTGTAAACCTGATTCGGAAAAGGAGTGCGTATGAAAAAAGTAATTGTTGGTATTTCCGCCGCTGCCGCCGTGATCGGCGGCTTTTTCTATTTTGCCTGGTACCGGCATTACCGAGACGCGATCCGGTGAGGCGGTTCCTGCGACCAAGGAGGTGAGGCATCATGCCGCTTGCGGCAACAAGGGCGCCCTACACCCTATTTATCGTGGATGACGATATGCCCCTGAATCCCCGTGAGGACTACGACTGCCTGGGGAAAATGGTCTGCTGGCATGGGCGCTACTCTCTGGGTGAAAAGCACGATTTTGAGGAACCCCGTGATTTCTTGAAGGATTTGCTGTTTTCTGAATATTCCAGCAGCCATGACCGGAGCAATCCGGTTTTTGCGTTTCTCAAATCTGGTAAGGCCAAGGATGCCAAGTTGGAGTATAACCGCTCCACAAGGGAGTGGGAGCTGCTGGAGAACCAGCACTGGACTTCCGAGAGCGACTGGTATGTATCGTCCAGCTATGCCGCCTCGCTGAAAGATGATGTGCCGGATTGGTTTCTGGATGACTGCCTCTCCGCCCTCTCCACCGGCGAACTGTTTTCGTTGGTGGAGCAGATGGAGGGCATGGTGATCCTGCCCCTCTATCTCTACGACCATTCGGGCATCACCATGAACACCACCGGCTTTTCCTGCCCGTGGGATTCCGGTCAGGTAGGATGGATTTATGCGGATAGACGGAGGATTGAAGCGGAGTACGGCAAGGTAACGCCTGAAACTATGGAGAAGGCCCGCCAAGTGCTGGAAGGTGAAGTGAAGTCCTACGACTATTTTCTGACCGGCCAGTGCTACGGGTTCCAGCTATTCCGGGAAGATGTGGAGGTGGATAGCTGCTGGGGCTTCCTGGGCGAGATACGGGATGTGCAGGACGATGTAAAAAGCTATCTGCCGGAGGACTGCGATCCGGCTATCGTGGAACTGCTCCAGTTCCGCTATGAGGAGCTGGACATTGACGAGTATCTGGAAGAATTACGGGAAGAAACGGAGGGATTGGATTGTGAAGCCGGATGATTCCTTGACCGTGTATGTGCTGTATGGCTGCACCTTGAGTAAGGAGCGAAGCTCCATGCGAATCGTGGCCGCCACTACGGATGAAGAAATGCTGCATACCATCATCGGCGCCCAAATCCTCGGCGGTACAATGGACTACCGGGGCTTCAGCAACATGAAGGGCTTTGAACAGTTCCGGGCCGCCTGCCGTGCCGGTGATGTTCGGTACAGCGATCTGGACTATGGCGTTGTGGAGCAGACGGAGAATCTAATGCTCACAGACTGTGCAAAGGAGCCGCGGCTTGAGAAAGCCTACCGGCTGCTGAACCTGTCTGAGCGTGAGTTCAATGCCATCCGCAGCGGTGCTCTGGAGAACCTGGGCGCTGACCGCACCCGTTTGATTCTGGATAAGGCGCTTTCTTGGGCAGCCCGGAACTATGCCGGATGGGATTTGTACCAGTATTTGAGAGAAGAACTCGGCATGAGCAACGAGGAGATTTCCCACGCTGGGTTTGAACTGGATGAGTTCTACGAGGACGAAACGGACTATGAGGCGGAGGATGATTATGAGGAAGATTGTGATGAAGAACTATAACACACAGTCAGGAAGGCGGTGATTTTATGCGAAGAAGCGCCGCCGTGTATCATAAATTCACCGAGGATGAGATACGGCAGGCAAACAGCGTAGATATTCTCTCTCTTGCCCGTGGATATGGCTATGAGCCGGAAAAGGCTGGCCGCAAGGCCGTCCACATGAAGCACAGCGGCGGCCTGTATATCTTCCCGGAGAACAACCGCTTTTTCCAGTGGACGGGGCCGGATGACGGTATCAAGGGCGGAGCCATTGATTTTGTCATGCGGGAGGAAAACCTGTCCTTCCCGGAGGCGGTGGGCAAGCTGATCGGCAAGGAATATGCGGCGGAAGCCCGACAGGTAACGCCCTATGAGAAGAAGGAGCGCGGGCCGCTGGTGCTGCCTGAAAAGGCGGACAATATGAAGCGGGCCTATTGGTATCTGGTGTCCATCCGAGGGATCAGTCCACAAATCGTCAGCCATTTTATGAATCGGAAGATGATCTATCAGGAGAAAAAGTACGGCAACTGCGTGTTTGTGGGTTATGACGCCGAGGGAACGCCCCGGTACTGCTCCATGCGGGCGGCCAGAGAAAACAGCTCATTCAAGATGGACGCGACCGGCTCTGATAAAAGTTACCCTTTTTTCCATGAGGGAACAAGCGACCTGCTGATCGTCACCGAAGCCCCTATCGACCTGATGAGCCATGCGTCCATCGCCGCTGACTTTTATGGGCGGGACTGGACGGAGGATCACCGTATCTCCACCGGCTGCCTGTGGAACGGGGCTATTGACCGCTATCTGGAGGGCCATCCCCAGATCAGGCGGCTGGTGTTTGCGGTGGACAACGACTATCTGGCCCGTGACAAGGACGGGCAGTTTCGGAATTGGGGGCAGCTTACGGCGGCCAAGTGGGTGCGGGAATATACCGGGAGGGGATTTCAGTGCGCCGTCCATCTTCCCCATCTGAATGATTTTAACACCGATTTGGTAGAGCGGCGGAAAGGCCGCTCCGTGGAGGATTTAGACCGCCTGCGTATGGCGGAGTTGGAGGCGGAGTTTAACAGGGACGCCGCTGAAGAACCTGAAAGCGAAGATGAACAGGAAATGGAGGCTTGATTATGGCAAAGATACAGACCTTTGAACTGGACCGATGGAGTGAACCGGATGAGAACCACCGGGTTAAACACATCGGTATGGCTGGCGCCAAGGAAACCTTTGATAAGCTGAAAACGCATTTGGAGGCTCACGGACTTCTCCCGGATGAATACTTTTCATTCTCCGGCAAGTATGAGGGATTGACTGGCGAACTTCCTGAATTTGAAGAAGCCCTTTGCATCCCGAATTTCGGCTCCAGCGAGGGAATCTACCTGGATATTTCCCTGGCCTGTCGAGACGGCGATGGCAAACGGTATTTTCAATCATTCGCCACAGGCAAGACGCTGGGTGAAACGGCGGACGATTATTTCCGAATGTTCCGCATCGCTGCCGAGTGTTCCCTGATGCTGAATGGACGAGGCTTTTCCTATGAAAGAAACAATGTGGACATCGTGCTGACCGAGAAAGAGGCCGCAGCCGTTGCAAATTCGGTGGAATTGGATCTGTGCGGCTATTTTGAGCCGGAAACCGAGGCGCTGTTGTCCTCCGCTCTGGAGAAGTTCGCTGGTGCCCCCTGCACAGCCATCCAGACCATCACCTGCCACGGACGCGATGATTACTCTGTCTGGAATGTGGAGATACCGTCCGATATGTTCCGCTCCATTGTCCGTGAAGCGGCGGAAAAGATAGGGACGCTGGAAGAACTGATGAGCGGTATGGACCCTACATCTGGCTGTGAAATGCGGCTTTTGACACGAATGAAGGATGGGCGCTTTGCGTTCTTCACCATCCCGGAGCGGATGAACGCTCTGCGGGATTATGAGACGCAGGGCAGCTCCACCCGTGGGGACAAGGAGCAGATCATGGCGGAGATCTTCACGGATTGGGAACCCGCCGAGGAACCAGAGGACGAACTGGACCGCTGACTCCTTCACTTCTCTTTTCATCCGTACTGACCGCCCCGCCGGGGCGCCCCGCAACCGGGAAACCGCAGGCTCAGCCTGTGTTTCTCCGGTTAAGGCAGGAATAGCCGTCATACCTGACGGCGGACTGACAGCTTGAAAGCCGTGTTTTCAACGGGTTTTTGAGTATTTTACAAGGTATGATTTTTTGATTTTAGTGTGATTTTTGTCACACCGCAAAATAAAAGTCATATTCTCCCCATTCTTTTCGGTTCTTGTCACTTCTAATCATTCGTGTTGACAAGAATGGTTAGAATCGTTAGAATATGAGTAGAATAATTTCAGGGAGATGAAGATATGACTTTTCAGGAAAGTGAAACCATTGAATTAAAAGAGATTGTTGTGGAAGATATAAAGAAGGAAATCATAGCTTTTGCGAACAGTGCGGGCGGGACGCTGTATGTAGGGGTTGCTGATGATGGCAGTATTGTGGGTGTTGATAGTCCTGATACAGTGACACAGCAGATTTCCAACATGGTGCGTGACAGTATCAAGCCGGATGTCACGATGTTCGTCCGCTATAACACAAAGGTTGTGGATAGGAAACAAATCGTCGCCGTTGAGATTCAGCGCGGCACAGAGCGGCCGTACTATCTGGCAAAAAAGGGACTGCGGCCGGAGGGTGTATATGTGCGGCAAGGGACTTCGTCTGTCCCCGCAACGACCACAGCAATCCGCAGGATGATAAAAGATACGGATGGTGACAGTTTTGAAGCCATGCGATCTCTGGAGCAGAATTTGACCTTTCAGGCAGCAGCAAAGGAGTTTGAAGCGCGGAATATTGCATTTGGGGTGCCCCAGATGCAAACGCTTGGACTTCTCAGCACAGATGGTATCTATACCAATTTAGGGCTGCTCTTATCAGAGCAATGTACCCATACCGTGAAAGCGGCTGTGTTTGAGGGAACCGACCAAAATATCTTCCGGGACCGGCAGGAGTTTACTGGCTCTCTCCTTCAGCAGATGAGCGAGGTCTACGAATATATCGACCGTCGAAATCAGGTGCGCTCTACCTTTGATAAGCTGCGGAGGATTGACACACGGGATTATCCAGAAGTTGCAATTCGTGAAGCTCTGCTCAATTCTCTGGTACACCGGGATTATTCTTTCAGTGCAAGTACACTTATCAGCGTGTACGATGATCGGATTGAGTTCACTTCGATTGGTGGTCTGCCTGCGGGAGTGTCGCTGAACGATATTATGATTGGGCTGTCCGTCTGCCGGAATCCCAAATTGGCAAATGTGTTCTACCGTCTGGAATTGATTGAAGCGTATGGAACCGGCATGAAAAAAATCATGGGCGCCTATGAAAACAGCGATAAAAAGCCACTCATTGAAGCAACAGACAACGCGTTCAAAATCGTGCTGCCAAATTTGAATGAGTGCGCTGGTTCTTCTCCCCTGGTAAGTGCGGACAACGAAGCGGAACGGTTGGTGCTGGAGTTCATTAAGAAGAACGGTTCTATTACCCGCAAAGAAGCAGAGGCCACCGTGGATATGAATCAAACTGCCGCTGGTCGTCTGTTAAGCAAGATGATCCAAAAGAATCTGATTGTGCAGACAGGCCAAGGAAAAAACACTAAGTACAAATTGCCGTAATCAACGAGAAGGGCGCCGGATGAACCGGCGCCTTTTCTGTATGGAAGGAGGCTTGGCTTGAAGGAATCCCCGATCCGAACCGAGCGCAAAACCATCCATCTGCCCCCGGACACCATTCAGGCGCTCAATAAGCTGGCGGCCAGAAATGGGACGGACTTCTCCAAAGAGGTGCGGCGGGCGATTGACGAATACCTGGATTTGGAAAGTACCGCTGAGAACATCGACATGATAAGCGGCGTGATCCGGCAGGAACTCAGCGGCCAGATCAAGGGGCTGGGAAACCGGCTGGCCGGACTTATCAACCGCCTGACGATCATATCCGCCGCAGGCTACTATGCCAATATCGCCATCATCGCAGACCTGATCGACCGGGACCGCTATTCCTCTTTTGAGAAGATCGAGGCGGCGGCCCGAAAAGAGGCGCTGGCGTTTGCCAACCAGAAGAACGCCGACGCCCTGCGTATTTTTCTGGATGACGAGGAAATGAAAAAGGCGATTCAGGCTGTTCAGGGGGGCCGCCGTGTCAATCCTGATCTATAAGCAGCGCCACCGGCACCCCAATCAGAAAAAGACGCCCAAGTGCAACTATGCCCACATCGGCTATATTGCCACCCGTCCCGGCGCGGTAAAGAATGAGGGGATGCGCCACGGCCTGTTCGGGAAGCTGGAACCCGGCGAGGTGCGGGAGTTCTCCACCTGGCAGGAGGCGGCCCGTCTGGTGCGGGAGCTGTCCTACCGCCGTGTGAATATGTACCGGGGGATTATCTCCTTTTCCCCGGAAACAGCGGCCGAGCTGGGGCTGACCAATCATAAAGCCTGGGAGGACTACATGGAGCGTCATATTTTAACGCTGGCAAAGTATAATGGAATCCGGATTCAGAACCTACAATGGGTGGCCGCCCACCACAATGAGCGGGGTCATCCGCACATCCATGTGGTGTTCTGGGATAAGAACCAGCGCACAATGGTTCCGTTTGTGCATCCCAGCATCCCGGATAAAATACGCAGGCAGTTGATCCGTGATACCTTCGCGGAGAAAATACAGGCGTATTGTGAAGCGAAGCAGCGGGCCAGAGAGCAGCTTACCGCAGCCGCCGTTGATCTGGTTGATGAGTTTGAGCAATATATGGAGCGGCTTCATCCCAGCGAGTACAAGCGCCTGCGGGAAACCTTCGGCCATATCACGGATGATGAGCTGGGAGCCGCCTCACTGGACGGTGTTTTGAGTGCGGATGGGCTGGCCCGATTTATCCCCGGTCTGTTTGCCCTGAAAGAAAAGATGCCGAAAAAAGGCCGTCTGGCCTACAAGCTGCTGCCGGAGGAAGTAAAGGCCGAACTGGACGCTTTTATCAGCAGCTTGAAAACAGACTGTAAATACATTGGTGATCTGGTAAACGAGTATGCGGACGCCAAGTGCCAGCTTTCCATGCTCTATGACGCCGACCCTGCCCATGTGGAGGAACAGCGGCAGAAAGGAATCGCGGAGGCGGACAAGCTGATTGCCAACAAGGTATTGGAGGCCATACGCACCATGCTCCGCAAGGATCGGGAAACCGGCTCTTTTGAGTATGCCGAGGCCCGAAAAGCCTACTATACAGAGCGGTTGATCTGTGAAATCCTGATGGCGTTGGAACAGAACGCCGTCAACATGGGTATGGAGTACGACGATTGCCAGAAGGCTATGGGAGGTGATCTTTCCAGGGCCGCCAAAAAAGAATGGTATTTGCGGCACAAGGACAGGGGTATGGAGCCGTAGTACTTTTTTGAGGTAATCCGCAGTCAAATAAATTGTCGAAATGTTTTGCGGTTTATAATCGCAAAACTAATTGACCACAAACAGGTTTTGCGATATACTATTTACAATGGAGGTGGTCACGATGATTTACAGGCCGTTATATGTGGATAAGATCATGGCTTATGCCGATACCCCGTTTGTAAAGATACTCACAGGGGTACGCCGCTGCGGGAAATCCACAATATTGAAGATGATTATGGAACGGTTAAAGAGCGAGCGGAATATTCCGGCTGAACGCATGATAAGCTGCCGTTATGATTCTATGGAATTTGAGGATATGACGGCAAAGCAGATGTACGTACAGTTGAAGGAGCGTCTTTGCCCGGACGGAAAGACCTACCTGTTTCTGGACGAGGTACAGGAGGTCAAGGGATGGGAAAAGGTTGTAAACTCCCTGGCGTCCGACTTTGATGTTGACCTGTATATCACAGGCTCCAACTCTCGGATGATGTCCTCGGAAATCTCCACCTACCTTACTGGCCGGTATGTGTCTTTCCGCATTTTTACGCTGTCCTTCAGCGAATATCTGATGTTTAGAAGCAAGTTCACGACTGTCGGTGAACCCAAAGCCGAGCTTGCCAATTATGTCCGTCTGGGCGGATTTCCGGCGACCCATTTACAGGCATTTTCTCAGGATGAGATCTACACGGTTGTCCGGGATATATATAATTCCACAATCTTTTCAGACATTGTAAAGCGAAATCAGGTCAGGAAAATCGACCAACTGGAGCGCGTTGTCAAATATACCTTTAATAATGTCGGCAACACCTTTTCGGCAAAGTCGATTGCAGATTATCTGAAAGCAGAGCGGCGCGCCCTTGATAACGAAACAGTTTACAGCTATTTGGAAAAGCTGGAAAAGGCATATTTGCTTCACCGCTGCTCCAGATATGATTTGCAGGGGAAGGAAATCCTGAAAACGCAGGAAAAGTTCTATCTGGCCGATACCGCCCTGCGGTACAGTGTTCTCGGTTATAACGCGGGCAGCGTGGCTTCCAGCCTTGAAAACATTGTGTATCTGGAACTTTGCCGCCGGGGATATACCGTCAATGTGGGAAAGACCAGCGACGGAGAGATTGATTTTGTAGCGGTACGGCAGAACGAGAAAATTTATGTTCAGGTCACACAGGAGATCAATTCGGAAAAGACAGAAAAGCGGGAATATGAGCGGCTGCTTGAAATACACGACAATTATCCCAAATATGTTCTCACAACGGATGAATTTGCCGGGGGGAATTACGAGGGGATCAAGACCATGCACATAGCCGATTTCCTGCTTAGTTCTGAATATTAAAGACACAGCTCAATGAAATGCTCGCTTGTTTATCAGGCGGGCATTTTCTTTTCAACCTCGATATTTTGTGAAAAGTTGATACTTGCCGATAAAAGTCGCTTGAAAAAGTTTATGGTTTGCAGAAAAAGTCCCTTGAAAAAGTTGACGACTCTCTCTGCTTTTACTCCCGCTTCTATGTCCCGACAAATCAAACAACCGGCCGCCCGGTTCGAGAAAGGAGTTTGGATGAACACAGTAACAACGAGTTATAAGCACAACGGGGTGCCGGTGTCTATCCCCAGAGGATCCTATGGCGTGACCCGCCTGACGGCCCGGCTGTATGAGTACCCCAAAGGGCATCCCTGCCGGGGGTGCCCTTTTACTTTACGGACTTCCGTTCCGTCCTGTATGTTCCCCAGCCGGAAGGACGGAGGGTGCCTCTGGTACGATCTGAAGCGGAAGAAGCGCCCGCCCCTGCCGCACACCTATCCCCAGAATCAGGCGGCGGCGGAACGGATTTTTAATTTCATTGAAGTTCTCAAAAAGGTGATGAAACAAAAAGGTTACTCGTAAGGAAGGAGGATTGCCGGTTGCGGAGCAAAACAGATTTTTACCGTCTGTTCTTTGAACAGCTCGCCCGAAAGGGCTTTGATGTAAAGCGATCCCAATCTTCGGATTATATTGCGGACATCTACTATAAAAATCAGCTTGTAGCCTACTTCTCCAAGGCGGATACGGTGATCCAGAACCCGTTTGTCGCTATGAAGGATAAGGTCATGCGGCTTATCAACGACACCGCCCAGAACACAGCGGTCAAAGTGGGCATCTGTCGTGACTGCCCCTACACGGACGCCAACGAAAAGCTGCCAAACGGTTCCTACAAGCTGGCGGAATACAACGGCGTGACTTTGGCCTGCAAGGAGCATCACCTGTTCGGCTATGTGTTCTCCACCTATCGCACAGCCCCGGATTCCGGGGAAATACTGGCGCGTCAGGTCTTTTACAACAAAGAGTTTGCCGGTCAGGATTTTGCCAAGCGCAGCGGCCTGGTGGACGAAAAGGCCCTGTTCAGCGAGGAAGAACTGCGGGTCCTTCACGCCGGACTGGTCAAAATGAGCATACTCGATCAGGATGTTTCCAATGACGTCCGTGAATCTGTGGAGCGGATTCTTGACAAAATCGAGGAAATCATGCCGGAGCTGCGGGAGGCCGACATGGACTTTGATTTTGATATGGAATTTGGGCTGAATGATGAAATGGAGATGGAAGGATAGCCTATGATGAACAGCAAGCGGAATCAGACCATCGCTATCGCCCGGTTTCTCATGTATAAGCACAGCCTGAACCAGCAGCTTGACGGCATGACAGACGAGGAATATCTGGCCGACCCTATCGGGCTGGATGTGGGCAGCTATGTAAAGGATTTGATGCGGTACTGCCCGGAAAATGTTGTGGATCAGGTCATGGAGCATCAGGACGCGCTTTTGAGGCGGCTGGGGACGGACTACCTCTCTGTAATTGCGTTTATGCCCTATGAGGAAGATGGAGGTGTGAGGTATGCGTGACGGGCGCCCAAATCCCGATATATGGGGGAACATCATCACCTGCGGCGAGATCGCCGTGGGTATCTATGAGATTGTCGGAAGCAAAAAGCGGGGGCTTGAGATACCCAAGGCCGTTGCGGAGGAAATTCTGCCGGAATCCGTGATGGAGCAGGCCGTACAGGACGGTGAGGCCCTGTGCTTTACTGACCCGGTTTCCAACGCCATTGTTGCCGACGCCCTGCTGGAGCAGGAGCTTGTGACCGACCCGAAGGCCGCCGCACGATTGGAGGCCATCCGGCAGCTTGATGATGTGTCCTATGACACCGGCTTTGAGCCGCCCATCAGCGATGTAGAGCTGGATGGGCTGGACCTGGAAAGGTAGGGGGATTCCATGAAAATTCTGGATTTTGATTTGGAGGGCAGCCACTTCATCATTGAAGCGGATGTATCTCCACACCCAAAGGCGGATGATGAGATGGAGTGCCAGTGGCTCCAGTATGACTTTGAGAACGCGCAGGTTTATAAAGAAACAGACGGTGTTGTTTCTCCGTTCCAAATTACAGCCGTCGCCTGGGAGGGCTATCAAGTGACTGCCGATCACGCGCTAAACGATGTGATCGGCAGGATTTCCCGCAACGAGACGGGCAAGCTGACCGTACACTATGTCTGCCCGGAACTCCAAGCGTTTTTTGACGAACTCAAAAAATATCCGGCAATCAATGGGGAACGAACGGTTCCATATTTCATTTTTCACAGTGGTGATATGGCAAGACTGGCGTATGCAACCAATGAGTTTCTGTATTACGAGGACAGCAACGGTATGCCGCTGATGTTCCGCACGGATGACGGCACGCTCGTTTCCGACAATGAATTTGCCGATATGGGCCTGTATGAATCCGAGGAAAATGTTGAGAACGGCACAGAACACATTTTGCCGTTCACAGATTACTGCTCCGATGAGGAAAGCGCCTGTGATTTGGAGGATGAGGAGGACATGGAACTTTGATTGAACTGAATTGGGAAAGGCAGGTGATAAATTGCGTCTGGTTTATATCTCATCTCCTCTGCGCGGGGATGTGGAGCGGAATATCCAAAGAGCAAGGGGCTACTGCGCGTATGCGGCATCCTGCGGGGTGATCCCTCTGGCGCCCCACACGATCTTCACGCAATATCTGGACGATGAACAGCCGGACCAGCGGGAGCAGGGGTTGGCGATGGGCCGCGACCTTATGTGGCGCTGTGATGACCTCTGGGTAGTGGGCAGCACCATTTCTTCCGGGATGCGGGAAGAAATCGAACTTGCAAAGAAGCTCTATATGCCCATTTTCTATGTGCCGGAAGAACAGGTGCGGGAAAAGATCAAAATCCGCCAGCAGGACCGACTCCTGGGAGTGGATGACTGCATAGCGGGCAGCGACCAGAGCGGCTATGAGGGGCAGATTCTTGTCCTAAAACCGGAGGCTTACGGCAGCAGCATGGATTTGACCGCCGATGACTCCCTGTGGTATGCCCGTGACGGGTTTGGCTGCACTTATGGGGCCAGAGGGCAGGCAGTCTATGCGGAAAACCTGCTGGATAGGCGGTACATTCACTGGGAGCGAAAGGACTTCTACGGAATTGTAAAGCCTGAAAGTCTGGCAGCATGGATCGCGGACAAGCCGATCCGCAGCGAGGCGGCGGAAGCTGTGCTGGAGGCCGCCGTACAGGGCCTTGCCCTTGAGTTGGAGGATGGGGAGGGATTGGAGCCATGAGGACCAAAGGAAAGCTGCTGATCTGCGGGCTGATTTTTGTGTCCGGCGCGGTCTTGAATCTCTTTTTCTCCACCGCTGTTCATGGGCTGCTGACAAGGGAGATCACCCGGCTCTCCCTCCTTCCCATCAGGGACTGCCTTGCCAGCCTGTTTTCCAGCCGCCAGCACATGATGCTGTACCTCTGCCTGCAAGGGTTTGTGTGCGTGCTGGCCGTGATGTTCTTTCTCACCAATATGCGGCCCTATGAATCCGACCTGGACACCATCACGCCGGAGATCAAGACCCCCAAGGCGGTGGGCCAGTATCAGCACGGCTCGGCCCGCTGGATGAACGACGCGGAAAAAGAAAAAGCCTTTGACAGCTTTATCCTGGACCCAAATGAACCGGCCATGCGGGAACTGCTGAAAACCGGCTATGATGGGCTGGATTTTATGAAAAAGTGAGGTGTTTGTTTGAAACTGAATCTGCGTCCCAAGGTGATTCCCAAGGACACACCGCCTCCCCCGCTGACGAAGGGCGGCGTGGTGGTGGGCATGAAAAAGGAAGGCGACAAGGAAAAAATCTATTTTGTGGGGGATGACTGCCACCTGCTCTGCGTGGGCGCCACCCGTTCCGGCAAGTCCCGCTGCCTGGTGCTGGAGAGCATCTGCCTTCTGGGGCTTGCCGGGGAGTCCATCTTCTGTTCGGACCCAAAGGCCGAGCTGTTCCACTACACCTCTGAATTTCTGAAAAAACTGGGATATGAGGTGCTGGTGCTGGACTTCAAGAACCCGGCCAAGAGTATGCGTTACAATCTGCTCCAGCCGGTCATTGACGCTATCAACGAGGGCGACACAGACCGGGCGGAAATGCTGGCCTGGGATCTGACCAACAATCTGGTGGGCAAGCCGGAGGGCGAGAAAATCTGGACCAACGGCGAGTGTTCCATCATCGCCGCCGCCATCCTCTGCGTGGTGTGCGATAACCAGAAGCGGCCGGAGTTTCAGAATATGACCAATGTGTATTGGTTCATTTCCGAGATGTGCCGCACCATCGGGAACAAAATGCCCCTGCTGGAGTATTTGAAAAAGCAGGCGCCAACGCACCCGGCGCGGGCGCTGCTCTCCATCTCCGATGTGGCTCCGTCCCGCACCAGAGGCAGCTTTTACACCTCCGCCCTCACTACCCTGCGGCTGTTTACCTCGAAATCCATCTATTCGATTACCCATGCCAGTGATTTTACCCTTACGGATTTGGGGACTAAAAAGCAGGCGCTCTTTGTGATCCTGCCGGACGAGAAAACCACCTTTTACCCGATTGCCTCTCTCATTGTGTCCCAGCAATATGAGCTTTTGGCGGAGGCGGCGGACAAGCGGGGCGGACGGCTGGAGCGGCGGGTCAATTTCCTGCTGGATGAGTTCGGGAATTTCACCCCCATCAGCGATATGACGAACAAGCTCACCGTTGCGGCCGGACGCGGGATGCGCTATGCCCTCTATGTGCAGGGGTTCGACCAGCTCAAGGAAAAGTACAGCGACAATATCGCCAACACCATCAAGGGCAACTGCCAAATCTGGGCCTACCTGCAAAGCGACGACCCGGAAACCCTGCGGGAAATGTCGGACAAGCTGGGCAGCTACACCACATCCAGCTACCAGCTCTCGGTCAGCAACGGGCGGTTCACCACACCGTCCAGCTCCCAGAGCGTCAGCCTGACGGAGCGCAGGCTGCTCAATACGGATGAGGTCCGGCGCGTTAAGCGGCCCTATCAGATCATCACCAGCCGAGACCATCCGGCCATGATGTACGCCCCGGACCTTTCCAAATGGCTGTTCAATCAAATGCTGGGCATGGGCGACATGGAGCATAACCGGAAGCTGCGGGAGGAGCGGGAAAACAAACGGCCCATTATCACCGATACCAAACAGGAGATCGCATTGTGGAATATCTGGGTCTACTATCAAAAGGACATCATGCGCCGCCTCGCCCAGCAGAAAAACGCAGGGGGTGGCGCTTCTGATGATGATTAACTTTTAGGAGGTTTCGATGAAAGGAAAAGTGAAACAGACGATGGGCGGACTGCGTAAGTCCGTCCGGGCGGCAGGTGTCGGTCTTTCCACACTTGCCGCCTCTTTTTTCATGTCCGCACCGGCTTATGCGGCCGGTGTGGAGGACAGCCAGATTGTGACGGGCACCGAGCAGTTGATTGGCGACCTGACCACCTGGCTCATGGTCCTGGCCCCGGTGGTGTCCGGCCTGCTTATCATCTACTTCTGCATCCGGCGCGGCATGGCTGATGAAATGGATCAAAAGAAGTGGAACAACCGCATTGTGGTGGCGGTGGTGTCCTGCATCGGCGCCGTTCTGGGTTCCGCCACCTTGAACCTGATCCTCGGCTACTATCAGTAAGCCGGGGCTTTTTTCGTAGTACAGGCGATTCCCACGCCTTACTAAATAAATCACTTCATCAATAGGAGGAAAAAATTATGGCTAACTTCATCCGCAACACTCAGGTTAAGGCTATGACTTCCATCTGGGCGGCCAAGCAGAAGGCCCGTGAGCTGGCAGGCCGCACGAAGGAGGCGCTGGTAAACCGTGAGGGACAGGGCACCCTTGATGTGGCGATCACGGTGCTGATCTCCATTGTCCTGGGCGCCCTGATCCTGGCGGGCCTCTACCTCATTGTGGACAGCACGGTGCTGCCGACCATTACCCAGCGCATCAAGGATATGTTCGATTACGCGGGCTGATGTTTGGCGGAACCGGCGGGGCGTTATGCCCCGCCACACTTTTTATCAAGGAGGTTTTCTATGGAGTTCAGAGCGGAGATCAAACGGACGCTGACCGGCCCCGACAAGCTGCGGGCGGTGTGCAGCGTCATCCTGGACGATTGCTTTCTGGTGAAGAATGTCCGGGTGGTGGAGGGTGAAAAAGGGATGTTCGTGTCCCTGCCCAGCCGCAGGAATGTAAAAGGCGAATGGACGGAACAGTGCTTCCCCATGACGAAGGAGCTGCGGGAGAAGCTGTCCGCCGTAGTGCTGGCTGAATATGACCGGACGCTGGCGGAGGACGGCGGCGGGACGCCTGCCGCCTGATCCGCCCCGTTTTTAACTCACACGACAAGGGGGCGGCCCCGGCCGCCCCCGGAAAGGAGGTGGCCGCTGGTTGGAATATATTCTGGTTCTGCTGATCGTCGCCCTGCTTAACGGAGCCATCGCCTACATTGACGGGCTGATGGAGGGCATTGTGCCGCTGACCCTGTACGCGGAGCAGTATATGTCCACATTGGCCGGTGTTGATCTGTTTGAAGCCCTGTTTGATATTGTGTTTGGCTTTGGCGTGTCGCTTATCATTCTGAAATTTCTCAAAAAGGGCTTTGAAACCTATGTGCTGTGGTCCGATGGCGACGCGGATGAAGAACCGATTGCCCTGCTGACGAACTTTTTTAAGGCGATGGCCGTGGCGGTCTGTTTTCCCACCATGTACGGCTGGCTTGCGGGAATTGTGGAGGAAATGAGCGACAAGATGCTGGAGGCTATCGGCCTTGCCACCGCTTACGATTGGGCGGGTTGGGTGTCCGGTATCTCCACGCTCGGCCTCGTGACCGCCATCTTTGGGCTGGTGTTCGTCATCGTGTACTTTATCCTCTACTTCCAGTTCCTCATGCGGGGGCTGGAAATTTTAATTTTGCGGGTGGGGATGCCCCTTGCCTGCGTGGGCCTGATCGACAATGACAAGGGCGTATTCAAGCCTTACATGAGCAAGTTTTTTCAATCGGCCCTCTCGGTGATTATTCAAATTGCCCTCGCCAAGCTGGGCGTAGGGCTGATGATGAATATGCACATCTTCTGGGGCGTGGCCTGCATGATCCTAGCCGTGCGGACACCGAAGTTCCTTCAGGAGTTCATCGTTACGACTGGCGGCGGCGGTGGCGGGGCTATCGTCAACAACGCATACCATTCCGTGCGTCTGGTGCAGATGGTCAAGGGCATGGGAAAGTGAGGTGACGGCGGATGGTAACAATGGACGATCTTTCAAAGGCCATCATCCTGCTGGTGCGCGTGGGCGCCGTGGCAAGGTTTATCTACTGCATGGTGCGGCTGGCGGCCGCCGAGGAACAGGTGGCGCAGTACAAAAAACGCGCCCGCAACACCGTGATTTTCTATGTGATCGCGGAATCCATCTGGCAGATCAAAGACCTGATTTTATATTACTACTCGTAGGAGGTGCGAATGGACGAGGATTTGAAACTATATATCCCTCTGGGCGTGAAGCCGGAGGCGGAGCTGTTCACAGGCTTTGGGAAAAAACAGCTCTTTCAGGCGTTGATTGGTTCCCTGGTGATGGGCGGTGTGGCCGCCCTGGTCTGGCTGTTCACCGCCAATGTGACTACCACCGTAGTCCTGGCGCTGGCCGGTATCTTTGGCTCGGTGATGATGACCACTAAGGACCAGAGCAATTTGTCCGTGGTGGACCAGGTGCAGAATTTGGCCCGGTTCCTGCGCGGACAGAAAATCTACCCGTACCGCTACGGGGACGAATGGGGGCTTGAATAATGTACGCAACCATTCCCGTTTACTATCCGTCGCTGGAAGAAGCCAGCCGCAGGAATGAGGCGGCTCTTTGGTGCGACAGCTACAATATCAACATGGACTGCCGGAATTTCATTCAGGACAAGGCCATGACCGCCATGAACAGCCGGGAATTGGATTCCTTCATTGGAGAGCTGGTGCGCTTTTATGGCGTGGAGCGGGCAATCTATGTCCTCTCCCGTACCATCCAGTTTTCCGATTGGGATTCCCGTTTCGATCAGGCGGTGCTTGACCGGGCCGGACAGACCGATTTCTCAGACGCCCGGACGCCGAGAGATAAAAACCATGTTGACCCGACCACCCGGTATGTCACGGAGATTGATCCGTGTGCTGTAAACGCCATCTTTATGAAGCTGATGGAATTGGAGGAAGAACAGGAAGCGACCACTCAAATGGAGAACGACGGACAGAAAGAGCTTGATGAGGATATGGCGTTGGAACTGTGAGGCTGCCGATGGCGCAGATGACATTCCTTGACTTCTTTTCCGGCATCGGCGGTTTCCGCAAGGGCTTTGAGCTGTAAGGGATGCGCTGTGTGGGGCATTGTGAGATCGACAAGTATGCCGACCACGATTACTGAATCATTTGTAATGCGCAGGAGGCATTGGAACAGGGGGAATCAAAATGATGTTTCAAAAGGGATGGAACCCGTGGCCCCTGATAATCGGGATGGCGGTTGGACTGACCGCCATCCTTCTTTATTTCGGGCTGTATGCCTGACCGCAGGAGGTGGTTTAACTGGAACAAGCAAAACTGAAAGAGAAACTGGACGAAGAAATCCGTCGGGCGGCCAGACCACTGGAGGAACTGGCGCCCAACGATCCCTATTTTACGCGGATTCAGGGGATGCTTGCCATGAAAAGAGAATTGGAGAACATTCCCCTGAGTGATACGCAGCGGGATATGCTTCTGACGATGGAGAATGTGCTGGAACAGGCGTGGGTTTTCCGAAATACGCCCGTCCCGGACCGCTGTATGAATCCGGAGAACATCAGCGAGGTGGTCTATTACTTTCTTCAGGACAAGGGCGCCGAGTATCGGGCTGGTCTACTCTACGACCGGGCCAAGGCGGAATTTGACGCCCGCATGGAGGAAATCGCCGCTCTGCCGCCGAAAGGAATATTGGATCACGCTTATGAAAAGGTCATCAAGGAAGAATTTCTCGGAGAGTTGGAGCAAGGGCTGGATGAATGGGAAACCGACACCCTGCTGACCTATCCTCAGCCTCTTGCGGCCCTATATACGGAATGGATGGACAATGATTTTTCTTTTTGGGACAGCATCCGGGGAACGGTGGAGAAAACAGTGGAGAAACAGGCGGCGGATCTCCGCCGCTGCGCGTTCCATGTCAATGGGGAGCCGCCTGTGGAAATGAAGGACTTTTACGATCTTCATGGGGACGAACTAAACGACACTGGACTGGAGCCTGCCGGGGAGGTTGAGCGGTGACGCCGCTCATGGTCAAGGGCACTCTGTTCGGCCTGCTGCTCCTGTCCGCCGCCTTGTGGGATATGCGAAACCGGAAAATCCCAAACCTGATCCCGGCCCTGCTCCTTCTGTGCGGGCTGATCGGGTTCCGCCCCGCCGCTTCTGTGGCGGGGCTATTTCTGGTCGGCGGCCCCTTTCTGCTGGCGGCGGTCCTGATAAAACGGGATGGGTTTGCCATCGGCGGCGGCGATGTGAAGCTGATGGGGGCCTGCGGGTTTTTCCTGGGCGTGTGGCCGGGGCTGATACAGGCCGTCCTTTCCCTCTCGCTGGCGGTGCTTGTCGGGCTGGTGGAATGTCGTTTACAAAAACAACCGCTGTCTGCGGTGCGCCTGCCCCTGGCCCCCTTTTTCTGCTTCGGCGGTGTGGCCGCCTACTGGCTGACTGCTTTTGCATTTCAAATCTGAACAAGTGGAGGTATCAAATTGAACAAAAACATTTTTCGAAGCCGGACGGTCATCGGCGCGGTGTGCATCCTGCTGGCGGTTCTGGTCTGCTTTGGGATAACACCGCTTTTCAACGAGGGCCTAAAAGCCCAGACGGAGGCGGTCCGTGTAAAGGCCGAGGTGATCCCACGGGGGACATACATCACAGCGGACATGGTGGAGGTCTATACCAGAGGGGCCTCCGGCATGGAGGACAGCGTTGCCACCTCTCTGGATGAGGTGGTGGGAAGATACACCGATGTGGAGCTGCGGAAAAATACGGATGTGAACACGGCATGGCTGTCCTCGGAGCCATTGACACAGTATGAGTATCTGACCCGTCTGAATGGTTCCAAGGTAGCGATCTCCGTCACCATCCCCACCTTTGCCAAGGGCGGTTCCGGCAAGGTGGAGGCGGGCGATATTATCATGCTCTTTGCCACCAACAAGGACACCGGCGAAACCACCCAGCCCCCGGAGCTGAAATATGTGGAAGTCCTGGCCGCAACCCAGAGTTCCGGCGCAGACAAGGAATATCAGGCGCCGGTGGAAAATGAGGAAGAAGAAAACCCGGAGGAAACCCTGCCCGCCACCATCACCCTGCTGGTGAACAGCGAACAGGCCCAGCTTTTAGCTCATTTGGAGGAATCCAACAGCCTCCACCTGGCCTTTGTCTACCGGGGCGCCCGCGCCAATGCCGAAAAGTTCCTGGCGGCGCAGGACGCCTTCTTTGCCGAACCGGAGGCGGAGGCCGATAGGGAGAACAGTCAGCCGGAGGCCCCTGCTGACGGCGGGCAGCCCACAGAGGGCACGGAGGAACAGGAGGTGGAAACAACGGATGGCGAATAAGCAGAAACAGATGCTTGCCATATGGGGCAGCCCCGGCGCCGGAAAGACGGTCACGGCGGTTAAACTGGCGGCGGAGCTTGCCAAGCGGAAGAAAAATGTGGTGCTGGTGTTTACCGACCTTACCGCCCCCTCGCTTCCCGCTGTGGCGGCAGAGGGGAAACTGCCGGAGGTGTCCGTGGGTGAGCTGCTGTCCGCTCCCGGCATGACGCAGGAACAGGTGTTGAAAACCTGCGTCCCCTGTGAAAAACATCCCTATATCAGCTTTTTGGGCTACAAGGCCGGGGAAAATGTGTTCACCTATGCGGAGTACAGCAAGGAAAAGGCGGTGGATATGCTGGTGCTTCTACGGCATATCGCGGACTATGTAATCGTGGACTGTACCAGCGTCCTGACCGGGAATGTGCTGGCGACGGCGGCGCTGGAGGTGGCGGACGATGTGCTGCGGGTATGCGGATGCGACCTGAAAGCGATTTCCTACTTTGCGTCTTATCTTCCGCTGATTGAGGACCGGAAATTCAAGCCGGAGCAGCACATCCGGGTGCTGTCCAACACCCGGCCCTATCAGGGTGGTATGGAATACGAAAATTCATTTGGCGGGGTGAAGTACCGGCTGCCTTACCTTCCTATTGTGGAGGAACAGGCGGCCACGCTGAAGCTGCTGGAACCACTTGCTGGGAAAGAGGCAAAGAGCTATGAGCCGGTCATCGCTGCCATCGCTGCGGAGGTGTTCGGGGATGGCAAATAACATCTGTCTTTTTTTCAACACCAGCAAAAACACGCGCTCATTCGCGGAGGTGCTGGCACAGGTGCAGGAGTATCTTGCCAGCAAGTATTCTACCCTGATAACCGACAACCCGGAGGAACAGCGCCAGCAGATCACCGCCTACATCGCCAAGTATCTCAATGATTACAGCCTGGGCGTGGAGGGCATGAATCACGAGGCCCTGATTGACAAGCTCTATACGGAAATGGCCGAGTTCTCCTTCCTGACGCCTTACCTCTTTGCCAGTGATGTGGAGGAAATCAACATCAATTCCTGGAAGGACACCAAGATCACCTATGCGGATGGGCGTGTAGTTCCTTCCAAAGAGCGGTTCCAAAGCCCCCAGCACGCCGTGGATGTGGTCCGCAGACTGCTTCATAAATCCGGGATGATCCTGGACAACAGCCAGCCGGGAGTGGTGGGCCACCTCTCTAACAAAATCCGTATTACGGTTCTGGGCAATCCGCTGACCGACAAGGACAAGGGCGTGGCGGCCTCCATCCGAATCGTAAACCCTAAAAAGCTGGGGCAGGATGATTTTGTCCGCTATGGAACGGCCACCGCCGAAATGCTGGATTTCCTGGCGGCGGTGCTGCGGTTCGGCCTGTCCATCTGCGTCACCGGCTCCACCGGCAGCGGCAAGACCACGCTGATGAGCTGGATTCTCTCCACCATTCCCAATGAAAAGAGAATCTTCACCATTGAAAACGGGTGCCGGGAGTTTGATCTGGTGAAGGAGGACGCCGAGGGGAATGTCCTCAACAATGTAGTCCACACTGTCACCCGCTTTTCCGATGACCCCAAGCAGAACTACGATCAGGAGCGGCTTTTAGAGTTTGCCCTGACCTGCGACCCGGATGTGGTGTGTGTGGGCGAGATGAAGTCGGCGGAAGCATTTGCGGCGCAGGAGGCAGCCCGCACCGGCCACGCGGTCATTACCACCACCCACGCCAATAGCTGCAAGGCCACCTACTACCGCATGGTGACGCTGTGTACCCAGAAATACGACATGGGCGACAAGACCCTGTATAACCTGGTGACGGAGGCGTTTCCCATTGTCCTCTTTGTGAAAAAGCTGGAGGACAACAGCCGCAGGGTGATGGAAATTACCGAATGTGAGATTTTGGAGGACGGTACACGGCAACTCCACACCCTCTACCGCTACCATGTATCGGAAACCGCTATCGAAGATGGCAAGGTCAAGGTGCATGGCGAGTTTCAAAAGGTGTCTCCGATCTCGGCCAGCCTGCAAAAGCGGCTGCTTGAGAATGGGATGCCGCCCCGCCTGCTGGAACAGATCGCCGGTGGCCGGATGGATATAAACGATGGGAAGGAGGAAACTGCTTGATTGTACTGATTCTGCTGGCCTTTGCCGGTATGCTGGCCGGTATTTTCCTGCTGCTGGGCATGACGCCCTTTGAGTTTGCGGAGGACCTGACGAAATCCTTTGCCAGCCGGGAGGCGCCGATCTCCAAACGGATCGGGCAGCTCAACCACCCCAAGGAGGCCAAGGGCATCCAAAAGACGGTGCGGGAAGCCAAAGAAATGATGACCCTGACCGGCAGGGGCGGCAAGTTTGCCGCCCTCTGCGCCCTCTCCCTGTTCCTGGCGGCTATGGGCGCGGTGATCTGCATTGTGATCCAAAACTATTTCATGCTTCCGGTGCTGGCGGTAGGCATGGGGCTGATCCCGTTCTGGTATGTCCTGTTCACCTCCCACAGCTACAAAAAGCTGATGAACAATGAGATTGAAACCGGGTTGTCCATCATCACCAGCTCCTACCTGCGCAGCGAGAGTATCATCACCGCCGTAGAGGAAAACATCCACTACCTGAACCCGCCTGTGGCCGATGTGTTCCGGGGCTTTTTGGCAGAAACCGGCATGATAAGCGCCGATGTGAAGCAGGCCCTCTCCAACATGAAACCCAAGCTGGACAATTACATCTTTCGGGAATGGGTGGACGCCGCTATCGCCTGTCAGGACGATAAGAGCCTGAAAAGCACGCTCACCCCCATCATCGGCAAGCTGTCCGATATGCGGATTGTAGCGGCGGAGCTGGACTACCTGATGTATGAGCCGTTCAAGGAGTTCATCACAATGGCCTTCCTGCTGGTGGGCAACATCCCTTTGCTCTACTTTCTGAATAAAGACTGGTACGATGTATTGGTGAACACCGGCTTCGGTAAGGGCATCCTGGCGGTCTGCCTGCTGGTGCTGCTCATTTCCTTTGCGGCGGTCATTCGGCTGACAAAGCCGGTGGAGTACAAAAGATAAGTGGAAATATCCTGCTCAAAGTCCTGCTCGAAAACTCCGTTAGTCGCATTTTGTGGAAATATAGGCTATACTGTATTTCCGCTTTTCTTGATTAGTAGAAATGAAAGTGGTATAATTGGCAGTGAAATTTCCACTTGTAATTTTGAAGATGCGAAAGGAGTTGAGGGTTTTGGAGAATCGAGCAGGCTATTTCAAAACAAATCTGTCCGGAGACATGGCCTATCAATCATTTGTTCCGGCTCCGCTACCGCCCACACCGCCTGTTGATTTGGGGAGTGAGGGACTAAACCTTTTAATACAGGCAAACCGGCAGCTTGCGCTTTTGGAGGGCCTTGCTGTCCGTATTCCCAATATGGACTTATTTGTTTCCATGTATGTGCGGAAAGAGGCGCTTTTGTCCTCGCAGATTGAAGGCACACAGGCAACCCTTGACGATGTGCTGGACCCGCTTCTGGACGAAAATGCGAACCGGAGTGTGGCGGATGTTATCAACTATATTAAGGCGAGTGAATTTGCCATAAAGCGCCTTCAGGAGCTTCCGCTGTGCAACCGCTTGATAAAGGAAACTCATGCGGTGCTGATGGAGGGTGTCCGGGGACAGGAAAAAAATCCTGGCGAGTTCCGATACTCTCAAAATTGGATTGGCGGGCAGGGCAGCACACTGAAAAACGCAAGATATATTCCCCCTAATCCAGAGGACATGAAAGAGGCCATCTCTGATTTGGAGAAATACATGAACGCGGAGGACAGTCTGGACCCTCTGGTTCGTGCGGCGCTGATCCACTATCAGTTTGAAACCATCCATCCCTTTTTGGATGGGAATGGGCGTGTGGGGCGGCTTCTGATTACTCTGTTCCTAATGGAAAAGAAGATTTTGACGGCCCCGGCGCTCTATATCTCGTATTTCCTGAAGCGGAACCGCATCGAATACTACGACCGCATGACGGAGGTGCGCCGGAAAGGAAACTATGAGCAGTGGATCACCTTCTTCTTGCAGGCAGTCATGGAATCGGCGGAGGATGCAGTCCACACAATCGACCAACTGACAGCCCTGCATGATAAAAATATGACCCTGCTCACAGAAGGAATAACAAAGCGGCAGTCCGATACGCTGAAAAAGCTGTTTGCCTATTTGGAGGCAAATCCAATCATTGAGGTAACAAAGACTTCACAGGCGTTGGATATGGCCTACAATACAATCGCAAGAGCTGTGGCTGTCCTGGAGGAAAAGGGAATCCTCGCCCAGAGCGAAAAGGCTGGAAAAACACGCATTTACTCTTATTCTGAATATTTGGACATTCTGAGAAAAGATACCTGATGAAAAAACGCTCACCGTTTGGTGGGCGTTTTCCTTTGCGGCGGGTTATTCCTGTGTTTCCGTTCCCTGCCTCGTTTTGCGGATTTCTTTCACCAGAACCACAACATCCTGCTCGCCTTTTATACCCAATTCTTCCGCTGCGCCGTGAAACGCTTTTTGCGCTTCTTTGAGCGCGGCAACAGACGGGTTTCTTTCATTCTTATTGAACTGCATGGAAACACCACCTCCATTTTGTAAGCTGTATTTTTCTGACTTTATAATAACCGATGGGACCGCAATATGGAAGTGTTGTGTGAGGATTTATTTTTCATTGGAGGTGAGAATCGCGGAGATTATTCCAATCAGTTTGCGGGAGGCAAACCGCTTTATTGAAAAGCACCACCGCCACAGCGGGCGGGCGCAGGGCTGTAAATTCTGCGTGGCGCTCTCCGATGGGCAGGGAGGGATTCATGGCGTTGCTGTCGTGGGGCGGCCGATCTCCCGGTATCTGGACGATGGACGGACCGCCGAGGTGACACGGCTCTGCACGGACGGCACTTTCAATGGGTGCAGCTTCCTCTATGGCTGCTGCGCCCGAATCGCCAGAGAGATGGGATTTCGGAAGATCATCACCTACACGCTGGCGGAGGAAGGTGGGGCCAGCCTACGGGCCTCCGGTTGGTCATGTGCGCCGGGATTCCGGGGCGGCGGGAGCTGGAATGTGCCGGGCCGTCCCCGGACGGAGAGCCGGAATACCGGCCCAAAACGAATGTATTACAAGGAATTGAGGTGAAACAGGTTGTATTTGATCTTGCTATGCTTTGGAACGCTCTTTGGATTGGGAGCGTTCTTTTTACTGGCCGGACTTCTCCGGCTGCCCACTTCCGCCAGCACCAAAGCCGTACTGACCGTCACGAACCGGGGAAAGGCGAAAAAGAACAGCATGAACGCCATCCTGTTCGACATGGCGGCAAAGGTGGCGCCTCTGGTTCGGCTGGACGCCTATAAACGGCGCAAGCTGGAAGCCCAGCTTAAATCCGCCGAAATTCAAATGTCCCCGGAAACCTATGTGGCGGCGGCCTGGGTCAAGGCTGGCCTGATTGGACTGCTGGTGATCCCGGCCCTGCTGATTTTCCCTATTCTGGCGCCGGTGGTACTCTTTTTGGCGGTGGCTGTTTTTTTCAAAGAACAGAAACGGGCGGATGAGATTGTCCAGCAGCGGCGGGAAGAAATTGAAACGGAACTGCCCCGTTTTGTCAATACCGTGGAGCAGGAGCTTCGTTCCTCCCGTGATGTGTTGAATATCCTGAAAGCCTACCAGCACAACGCCGGTCACGCCATGAAGCGGGAGCTGGAGATCACGATTGCGGATATGGCCTCCGGCAACGAGGAAAACGCCCTGACGCGCTGGGAGAGCCGGATCGGAAGCACCATGCTCTCCGATGTGGTGCGCGGGCTGATCTCCGTCAAGCGCGGCGACAACGGCATTATGTACTTTCAAATGCTCTCCATGACCTTCAAGCAGCTTGAACTCCAAAAGCTGAAACTGGAGGCCATGAAGCAGCCGGGGAAAATGAGGAAGTATTCCTTCATGCTTCTGGGCTGTTTCCTGCTGATGTATCTGGGTGTTCTGGGCTATGTGGTCTTGGAAGCCTTTGGGGATTTGTTCTGATGAAGGGAGGTGGCTGTTTGAGGCGGCTGCTGAAAGAAAAACGCGGGGAAGGCTTTGTGGATGTATGCGTCCTTGTCCTGTCCGTTGCCCTTGTTCTGGCGCTGGTGGTCCGCATCGCCCCGGTGTTTGTGGCGAAACAAAACCTGGATGTGTTTGCGGATGAGCTGGTGCGGACGGCGGAGATCAATGGGCGGGTCGGTTCCGCCACCAGCGCGAAAGCGGCGGATCTCCGTGAGGAAACCGGGCTTGACCCGGATATTTCATGGAGCGACACCGGCAAAATCCAACTCGGCAACGAGGTGACGGTGACGCTCACCACCACCGTTAATCTCGGCCTGTTCGGAGAATTTGCGTCCTTTCCTGTCACACTCACCGCAAGGGCCACAGGAGTCTCGGAGGTGTACTGGAAATGAACAGGCTGAAAACAGTTTTGAAAGACAGGTCCGGGCAGGGCACGCCCATGATTCTGGCGGTGGTGGTCTGCTGCCTGATTTTAGCCTGCGTGGTGTTTGAATATATGCGGCTGATGATCGTGGCGCAGGGCGTCCGGGATTCCGTCCAATCCGCTATCGTAGCTGTGGCAACGGAAAATTGGGATGAAGCCTACCCCGGCCTGCGGGAAGGGTATTCGGGCGGCTACCAGCTCTCCGGTTCGTCCTGGACGCAGAATGTGACCACCGGGAATGTATATGACCGGCTGCAACAGGTGTTGGGCCTGGTGTACGAGGATGGGCGGTATCTGAAATACGCGGGGCCGGATTTGGAATACCGCTTTTATGATCTGCACATGGAACTGGAAAACGCCCCGCTTGCCCCCTCCGCGCCGGAGGGGATTACGCAGCTCAATGTGACGGGAACGGTCACGGTGGAGGTGCCCCTTTCCTTTGGGTTCGGCCATTTGCCGCCCATGCAGATCACCATGAAGCTGAACGCCAAATATGTTCCCCGGTTTTAGATTTTGTCTATTTCTGCCTGACGGTTTTCCATAGCGCAAAAAAATGTTTGTGTGTTCTTCCACCTGGACGCCATTGTTGTGCAAATGGTATAATGATGACGGAGGAACACATTGATCTTTTGATATAATTTCACCTTAAAAGGAGGATTCCAGATGAACGCAAAAAATAAGAAGCTGCTTGCCATCGTCGGTGTGGCGGCGGTGCTGCTGATCGTGATCGGCGTTTCTGTGTCTATGCTCGGCAAAGGCGATCAGCCAACCGGAACGGACCCGGCCGCTGCCCCCACGGATGTTACAACGGAGGATGTGAGCCAGCCCCCGGAGGAAGAAACCACGACGCCAACAGTGGAGGTCCCCGATGTTTCCGCACCGGAAAACACCCCCACGCAGGAACAGGCTGATCCCGTCCTGGATGTAGAGCAGGAGGATCAGGTGGATGTTGATTTGACCGACAGTGAGAAAAAGCCGGAAAGCACTCCGCCGCCCGCCCCGTCCCCGGAGGAACAACAGACGGCCAGCGAGAACAATGAGCCGATTGTTTCCGATCCCGCCGCCAATCAGCCTCAAAACGGCGATACGCAGAACGGCTCCATCTACATTGAGGGCTTTGGCTGGATTCCCGATGAAGGAGGCGGAACCATTCAGGAGGAAATTCATTCAGATGGAGATATAAATAAGCAAGTCGGCATCATGGGATGACCTTTGGCACAGGAGTACGGCATTTCTGCCGTACTCTTTTTATGCTCTTTTTCAAAAATCAGCAGACTGGAGGTGCGCTTTTGAAACGGATTTTTGCCTTCTTTTTAAGCCTTTTGCTTATCCTGGGCATTTGCCCTATGAGCGCCCTGGCCGATACCGGAGGCAGCGGGAATGTGGACGGCGGTGGCGGCAGTATGGGACAGGGGACCTCGCAGAACTCATGGAATCCGGGCATGGATGGTGTCAGGATTACCGTTGTGGACGCAGAATCCGGCCAGCCGGTTTCTACTCCCTTTGACCTGACGAACAAAAATCCTACAATTAAAATCCATTTTGGAAAGGTCAGTAAAATACAATACACCAATGGTTCAGGCATTTCTCCAAATACTACCCCTTATACCTGTAAAAAGCCAGATGTAGCTATGCCCCGCATTATCAGCACCGGAAGTACCAAGGCGAGTATTGAGGCCATCAAGAAATATTTTTGTTCCGAGTATGCGGTTGAACTGGTGGCGCAGCAGACCGGCATCAACTATGATGAACTGATTGGCGGCGAGTACAAGTTGCTTTTGGAGCCAATCGCCTACTTCAAGCACAACGGGATCATGTACGCCATGACCGCCCATGAAGCGGCCCTCTACGACAACCAGACGGGCGGCGCCCTGCGCAGGACCATGACGAGCCTGACCCATAAAAACCTACCGCTGGCGATGTACCTTGAATATTCGGATTTGGGCTTTGCGGCCTATTCCGGTCCCACGAACAAGACCTGTTCCAATGATACTATCATCGCCTACCTGGGCATGGGCATTGTCCGGTTTGAGGAACAGCCCCCGGAGCAGCCGGAACCTACCGACTATGACTACGAATACCGGGTAGACACCGATGTGATAACGCCGGTGACGCTCTATGCCGGTTCTGAGATTAACCCGGACGGCCCCGCCACCGTGACCTTTACCATCAAGGGCAGCACCTACCGCATGAGCAATATCGTCATCCCGGAGGGGGACAGTCAGCTTGCATGGGTGAAGTGGCATACCCCGTCCGAACCGCAGGATATTACTATTACGGTACGCACAAACCGGGGGACTCTGAGCCAGACCACCATCAAGGCAAAAGTGGTTGATCTTTCCGGCAACGACCCGCCGGACCCGAAGGCCACCGACACCGCAGGAAGCTGGCGGCCCAGCAGCGTCCCCAGCCGGGAGGAAAAGTCCTACGCCGCATGGAGCGTGTGGTGGGCACAGTGGCACCCGTATTGGGTGTGGCATAGTACCGGCGATGGTGATGGATATTGGGTGGATGAGGGCTGGTATGACTTCTTCCGGGACAACTATTCCGCCTCCATGACCGCCACCACGAGGATTGAACCGGATGAGAAGGTGCCCACGGCGGCCGGGAACACCATGAAATCAGGCTACGGCGTGAGCAACACCGTCACCGCCACGGTCAGAACATCGGCGCCCATGTCCCACTACACCTACGGCCAGACGGCGGTTTCCTATTTTCCCGAATTTAACTATACGACCTACTGGCGCCTGCTGGACCGGCTCTCCAGCGGAAAAACAGCCCGGTTCCAGTTTGCCGAAAATATTTACAGCACCTACAAGCAGCGGGTCCATTTTTCGCCGGTGTGGTTCCCCGATGGGAGCTATACGGTCAATACCCATGTGATGGATATTTGGACCCCGGCCGGGATGCTCTGCGCCAATCTCACCGATTCCGTGACGATTAGCGGTTCCCTTTACAATGACTGGCATATCGCGCCGGGGAACCCATGATGAGAAAGGAAAAAACGATGAACAGCAACAGAGAAATCAAAGTGATGATATTTGAGCCGGGAAAGGAACCCTATACCGCTGTGCTGGAGGATTCCCTAGAACACCGGCAGGCCCTTGTCGGCGGCGAGATCGAATGTATCTCCCTGCCCCATGAAACCGTCCTGTGCTGTAATGCCGGTGGCAAATGGATGGGCCTGCCTGTAAATCGCCAGTTAGGGAATGATACGCTTCACGGGACTTTCTTTCTCTATGGCGACACCCCGGAAGGGCACGGCCTATCGCTGACCGAGAACCAGATCGCCTATTTCCGGCATTACTTTACGGAGCCGCAGCCCTCCGCCGTGACCTTTAAAGTACAATCAGCGAAAGATACGGAGGAATTCCTGCGGCTGATGTTCGGGGGCCGGAAAGGTGGTGGTTCAAAATGAGCAAGATGTTTTCTGTTGTGACCCTGGCCTCGGACTCCGGCCTGCTGGAAGAATACTACGCTCCCGGAAGCCCGGACTGTGCGGAAGATCTTCTGGAGGACGAAATCATCCGGGATGATTTGAGAAGCCTGCCGAAAAGCGACCGGGTTTATGCAGAGGTAGGCACCTACCTCTACGGGGAAGGTGAAACAGAACGGGCCAGCGAAGAAGAACTGGCCTATTTCAGCAAGAACTTTGAAGAACTGTATGCCTCTGTGCAAGTGGACTGGGTCGGCGGACACAGCTTTGGATTTGCGGTTGAGGATGTGTTGCCAGACTATACCGATGAGCTGGAACCAGAACTGGAGGACGAGGATGATTTGGAACTGTAAACTGCGGCAAGGAAAGCGAGGTTGATAGGTTGCTGCTGCCGATCATTATGATTTTGGTATGCGTACTGCTGGGAGGCGGTACGCTTCTTTTTTTGAAATTCTCAGAAAGGCGCAAGAAAGCCAAGAGCAGGGATAAGGAAGAATTGGCGCAGATGACCGCCAATGAGTTCGTCAATGTCAAGGATATTCGCGGGAGCTTCCTCTACACCCGTGACGGCATGGCGCTGGCGTATCTGAAAATATTTCCCATCAGTACGGAGCTGTTCAGCAAGAATGAAAAACGGCTGATTGCCAAGCAGTTCACGGCCAGCCTGTCCAGCGGCCAATATCCGTTTCAGCTTTTGGCGGTTTCCCGTCCGGTGGATATTTCTCCCCTGATGGCGGAGTTGTCCTCCACCCTCACAGCTTCCTCCAATATCAAGCAAAAGGAGCTGCTGAAGCATGAGATCGTGGAGATGGGCGGTTTTGCCCTCTCCGGCGAGGTGGTGGAACGGCAGTTTTACATCAAAATCTGGGACAGGGCGGTTGACGGAGTGGAGCGTGATCTGCTCCAAAAACTGAAATATCTGTCCGGCTATTTTGCCGACTGCGGCATCCAGACCGAGATTCTGGAGCAGCAGGACATTGTACGGCTGTGCAATCTGGTGAATAACCCGGCCTATGTGCATTTGGAGGACGCCGGTTTTGAAGCGGCGATTCCGATTTTAGAAAGTGTAGGTGTTGTGTAAGAATGAAGCACACCCGGCAGGATTTGAACATCATGCAGGGTTGGAGCCTCGAAAAAAAGATCAAAGTATCGCAGATGAAAATATTGGAATGGTACAGGGAGTACAACGGGCAGGTTTTTACCAGCTTTTCAGGCGGTAAGGATTCCACGGTACTCCTTGATTTGGCACGGCAGGTCTGCCCGGATATTCCCGCCGTGTATGTGGACACGGGGCTTGAATACCCCGAACTGCGCGATTTTGTAAAAACGAAAGACAATGTGATTTGGCTTCGCCCACGCTATCCGTTTACGCAGATCATTGAGAAATACGGCTATCCGGTCATTTCCAAGGAAGTGTCCGATGCCATTAGCGGCGCACGGAAAGGCCAGTCTTACCGTCTGGCCCGCCTGAACGGTGAATTGCTGGATAAGAACGGAAAGAAGTCGATTTACAACTGCGAGAAGTATAAATATCTTCTGGACGCCCCCTTTGCGGTTTCAGCCCGGTGCTGTTACCACATGAAAAAGGCCCCGCTGAACAAGTTTGAACGGCAGTCCGGGCGGCATCCCATTACGGGAGTGCTGGCCTGTGAGAGCAAGCTGCGGGAGCAGTCTTACCTCAAATTTGGCTGCAACGGCTATGAGCGCAGGCGCCCCCTCAGCCAGCCCCTTGCGTTCTGGCGGGAGGAAGATATTTTGCGCTATCTGAAAATGACCGGCATCCCCTATGCCCCCATCTATGGGGATATTGTGGAGGTCAAAAAAAGGAACGGCACCCCGACTCTGAAAACCACCGGCGTTTCCAGATCAGGGTGTATGTATTGTATGTACGGCGTTCATCTGGAGCATGAGCCGAACCGTTTTCAGCTCATGGAGAAAACCCATCCCCAGCAGTACCACTACTGCATCCATGAGCTGGGGCTGGGCGCCGTGCTGGATTATATCGGCGTGCCGTACTCGTGTCACTGATTTGGAGGTGTATCATTGTTAGGAACCAAGAAGAAGGAAGAAACGCTCCCTGTCAATGAAGCGTTGCTGAATGTCATTACCCCGATGGGACTGGAAATTAAGCGGAACAGCCTGGTCATCGGTGAAAATATGGGAAAGGTCTACGGTGCGGTTCGTTATCCGCAAAAGGTGGAGATGGGCTGGCTCTCCAAAATCACGAATATCCCCAGCACCATTGTGTCAGTGGGTATCACCCCGATTGATAACAGCACCCTGATCTCCGCCCTCTCCAAAAGCATTGTCCAGCAGCGGGGCGCCGCCGACAGCGCCAAAGACCCGCTGACCCGCCAGCGGGCAGAAAAAGCCGCCGAGGACGGGGAGCATATCATGCAGAAGATCGACCAGGAGGGCGAAACCGTCGCCATGATGTCGCTCACGGTGATGCCGGTGGCGCAGGACGAGGCGGCCTTCTCCAAAATCTGCCGCCGTGTGGAGAGTGCGTTCAGCGTTCAGAAATGCAAGGTCCGCACCCTTGCCAATCTGCAAAAGGAGGGGTTTCAGAGCATTTCGCCCACTTATCCCGCCAACGGGACGGTGGATAGCATTGTTTCCCGCATCATCCCCATGAGTACCTTTGTGGGCGGATTCCCCTTTGCAAGCTCCGGTTACAGCGACGGCCGGGGCTATTATTTTGCCAAGGACAGCAGCGGCGGGCTGGTGATCCTGGACCCCTGGACACGCGGGAACGACCGCACCAACAGCAGCTTCGTTTTCATGGGCGTGGCCGGTATCGGCAAAAGCACCGTGGTCAAGCACATCATGCTCTCGGAGTACATGAAGGGAACCAAAATCCTCTGTATCGACCCGGAATCCGAGTACAAGGATATGTGCCGGAACCTGGGCGGGAACTGGCTGAACGCTGGTGGTGGGCGCAACGGGCGCTCCAACCTTTTGCAGATCAGACCGGCGCCCCGTGACGATGAGGACGAAACCGACAAGCTCTATACGGATGAGGGAAATGGAATGTCCGATATGGCGCTCCATATCAAAACGCTGGAAATCATTTTCTCCCTGTATCTGCCGAGCCTGACCGATATGCAGAAGGCCGTCCTGAAGCAGACGGTCATTGAACTATATCATCAGTTCGGTATCTTCTGGGACACGGACATTCGCCAGCTCAAAGCGACGGATTTTCCCATCATGGAAGATCTCCACGGCCTGATTGAAAAGAAAGCCGGGGCCAACCCGGACAATCCGGTGTTCCGTGACCTTGCCATGCTGCTGTATGACGCCGCCAAAGGCAGCGACAGCTTCCTTTGGAACGGGCACAGCACGCTGGAGGCCGACTCCCACTTTGTCTGCCTGGATACCCACAGCCTGCAAAACGCTGCGGACAACATCAAGCGGACGCAGTATTTCAATCTGCTGACCTGGTGCTGGGAGCAGATGAGCAACAATCGCGGGGAGCGGGTGCTTCTGGTGTGCGACGAGGCGTACCTGATGATCGACCCGCAGGTGCCGCAATCCCTGGCCTTCCTGCGGAATGTGGAGAAGCGGTCCAGAAAATATGAGTCCGCCCTGGCGATTATATCCCATTCGGTGGTGGATTTCCTGGCGCCGGAGATCAAGATGTACGGGCAGGCCCTTTTGGATATTCCCTGCTACAAAATCCTGATGGGCTGCGACGGCAAAAACCTTCAGGAAACCACAGACCTCTACAACCTGACGGACGCCGAGCAGGAATTGTTGGAGAGCAAGCGACGGGGACACGCCCTGTTCCTGGTCGGCTCTAAGCGGCTTCATGTCAATTTTGAAATTCCGGCCTACAAGTTTGCCTACATGGGCAAGGCGGGCGGCCGGTAGCACACCACGGCGGCCGGGATGCTCCCCGGCCGCCTTACTTATTCACGAACAGGAGGCGTTTTCTGATGAACCATGCGGAACGGTATGAATCTTTGATAACCAAGCTGTCCTCGATGCGCTGGCGGGGCGGAGAGCTGGACTGCTCTTATCAGGCAGCACTCTATCTGATGGCATCCCACCCGGCTCTTGCCGAAAAGGTGGAGCGGTATTTTTCCCCGGACGGGATTGACTTTGGCGGCCTGATGAAGAAAGAAGAATTTGACTATGACTGGATGAAACTGACGGCGGACGCAGCCCGCAACCTCTTTTCCTGGAACAGCAAGTGCGCCGCCACACCCTTTGAAATTTCCCGGATGCCCGCCCCGGCCATCCAAGCCCTTTATACTTCCTTCTTTATTGCAAACGGGGATTATGCGGTTTCCGTGCGTGAGAATGAGGACGGGAAAAAGGAGTTTGTGATGGATGACAGCGCCGGGCGGGAACGGGAAAAAATCCGCCAGCAGTTTGATCGGATGCTGGCGGACATAGGCGCGGAAATGGGCTGATTGGAGGTGTTGTTTTGGCGATTGATCCGTTGACGGCAAAGCTGCTGGCACAAGCGGCGGCGCGGGCGGCGACCGATGAGGAAAGCCGCAGAAGGACGCTCATTCTCATTCTGGCCCCCATTCTGGGCCTGCTGCTCTTGATTGCCTTTATCCTGTACCTGATTACCAGCCCTTTCTCCATGCTGTCTCAATGGCTGGTGGGCGATGAGGTGAGTGTGGTGGAGGATTTTCAGAAAGAGTATGGCTACAACCAGCAGCTCGGCATTTATGAAAAGGACTATATCGAGGGCAGCGGCCAGAGCTACGAGGGCGTGGTCTTTACCGATGAGGGCCGGGAGGTCATCTATTACAACCAACTGGATGAGCGGTGGGCAGATACCATGTACGGCACCTCCGGCACGATTGGCGAGGCCGGGTGCGGCCCCACGGCGATGGCGATTGTCACATCGACCCTGACCGGGACGCCCCATGACCCAGTAGAACTCAGCGAATGGTCCGTAGCGAATGGACACCGCTGCGAAGGGAACGGCTCTTATCACAGCCTGATCCCGGCAGCAGCCGAAGCCTACGGCCTGTCCTGGGAGAGCGTTCCCCCGGATGACCCGCAGGCGATGGTGGACGCGCTGGCGGATGGGAAGCTGGTTGTAGCGATCATGGCAAAAGGGCACTTTACCAACTCCGGGCATTTCATTGTCCTGCGCGGTGTAACTGCGGAGGGGAAAATCCTGGTGGCCGACCCTGCCAGCCGCAAGCGGAGCGAGCAGGAATGGGACCTCTCCATTATTCTGGATGAAGCCAGAAAAGGTGCCGCTGCTGGCGGCCCTTTCTGGGCGATCTACTAAAGGAGCATGGTATGAACAACCGAAATAAACTGATTGAATTATTGATCTACATCGCCATTGTAGTGGTTGGCGTTGTCCTTCTGCTGACAGGAGAGCCGGAAAGGGCGGTAGAAAACATGGATATGGGAGGTACATCGTATGCTGCTGTACTTGACAAGTAACCAGAAAAGCGGGCTGATCGACGGCGCGGCCCGTGAAATGCTCCTGCCGTCCAAAAAGCTGGTTGGGAAGTTCAGCCTGAAAAGTTTCGTCACCAAGGATATGCGAAACTATGCCACGGCCAAGTTCTTCCTGATTGATGCGGCCTGCATTGAGGAAAGCGGCGAGGATTTCACCCTGGCCCTGCGGTCCTTTCAGATGATGTTTTCCGCCCGTATCATTGTGATCCTGTCCGGCTGTGAGGATATGAGCGGCTGTATCCAGCGGCTTTTATCCATTGGGGTGGTGAATCTGATTACGGCGGAAACGCTGGAGGACGCCGCCGATGAGCTGAAAGAGGCCCTTTCCGATGAAGGGATGCAGCGGTATGTGACGCCTGCGCCTGTGTCAAGCCAGCCAGAATCCCAACGAGAACCGGCTCCTGAACCGGAGGCCGAGATCATCCCCTACCGCTGGAACGCTAAAAATATCCGTATTGCCGTTGCAGGGGCGCAGCGCAGAAGCGGCGTGACGGTGACAGCGTTCAATCTGGCGGCGTGGCTGGCCGCCAGAGGTGCGGAGGTGGCCTATATTGAGGTCAACCCCAACCGGCACCTTCAGCTTTTGCTCAATGTCTATGAGGCGGTTCCTACCGGCGAACATTATATCATTGACGGGATCGACTGCTACCTGACCAATGAGCCGGACCGGGAGTATCAGTTTATTATCTACGACTGCGGCGTGATACAGACGCCCACCTCAGTATTCCGGGAAGCGGATCACCGGCTGTTGTGCGGGAGCGTCCTGCCCTATGAGATTCCGGCTTTTCACAAGGCGCTGGAGGTCTGCGGCGGGCTGGAAGTGCGCCCGGTGGCCATCAGTGTGCCGGGAGAGTTCCGGGAATATTGCCGGGAGCTGTTTGGCGGCGAGATGGAAATGGCGGAGGCATCTCATAACCTATTTGCAGAACGGACCAACGGGAGGTTGTATAAGCGCCTGGTGGAGCCGTATATCATGGGAGAACGGCGGCTGTAACAAAGAGAGTATCAGAATGGGAGGATCACAGAATGGCAAAGTTTGAATACATGGAGAGGGCGTTTTCCTCTGAATTGCGGCCGAGGGCGCGACTGGTGCTTCAAGTCCTTGTCCTGCATTGTAACAAGGAGGGCGAGTGTTTTCCATCCATCAAGACCATAGCCGCAAAATGCGGCTATGGTATCTCTACGGTCAAGCGGGCGCTGGACGAGCTGGTGGAAGCTGGCTATATCATCAAGCAGGCACGGTTTGACGAGCGCAAAAACGGCGGCCAGACCAGCAACCTCTATACCCTTTGTTCCGAGGAGTCGCAGCCGCCCGCACCGGAGCAGCCCACCGAACCAGAACCGCCTATGCCAGACGAAGAAGTAGAGAAACCCGAAGCTGTCCATTCTTCTGCGCCTGACTCCACGCCTGGGGAGCAGTCCGCCCTTTTTCTTTTTCCAGCTTACTCCTTTGCCAATGGGTTTGAAAGAAAGACCGGACGGCGCTTTTGCTGCCCGGATGCTGTGTGGGCTGGGGGGCAGTCCATTTTTGTACCCCCTTGAACCGTACAGGTGAACAGATACTTACGGATGAAAAGAAAAGTAATAGGTGTCCAAAACGAAATAAAAGCAGGGGCATCAGCCCCCGCCCTGTCAGGATTGCAGCCGGTTGATAAAGCCGATCAGCATGATTAGATCCTCGTCCTTCAGCGTTCTCATACCGTCCAATGCCTTTTTCATAAGCTGTGGGTTGACTTCCTCGGAATCGAAGAATTGGAGCGGCGTGATCTCGAAATATTCGCAGATATTGAGAAACTGCTTCATGGATGGGAGCGCCCGGCCGGAAGAAATTGCCTGGATGTAGCTGCGGTTTTGCCCTAAAGCCAAGCTCATTTGATATTCTGACACGCCCTTTTTCAGCCGCAGTTCTGTGATCCGGCTGCGGATAAATGCCTCATCCATACTCTCACCTCACTACTCATTAGCATAGCAGAAAGGTTTTCTGGATAAGGAACATTGATTGTGTTATAATTCTCCACGTACCGCTGCTTATAGCATATTATTTGCGTTATTTTAGTTTTATATGCGTAAAAAAGAGGAAAATATAGAGGCAAGAGGGTGATTCTATGAGGCAAGCTGCCTGCGCGGTAACAGGCCACCGGCCGAGCCGGTTCAAGTTCAAATACAGCGAGGACTATTCACTGTGCAAAAAAATAAAGCGGGCCATGCTGGAGCAGTTCAAGAGGCTGTACGATGAACAGGGAGTGCGACGGTATTATGTGGGCGGCGCCCTGGGTGTGGATATGTGGGCTGGTGAGCTGATCCTGCGCCTGAAAGAACGGCCGGGATATGGAGATATAAAGCTGGTGGTGGTGCTGCCCTTTGAGGGGCACGACGCCAAATGGGATGAACGGAGCAAACGCCGGATGGATTTTCTCCTGCGGATGTGTTCCGACTGTATAGTGGTGGGAAAAGAGGATTGCCGGGAGAGCTACATCAAGCGGAACTGCTACATGGTGGACCATGCCGATTATCTGGTAGCGGTCTACGATAATAAGCGGAATTTGCGGTCTGGGACTATGCAGACGGTGAGATATGCCCAAAATAAAGGAATCACAATATCTTTTGTTAATCCTGATACTGCTACAGTTACAACTAATTAAATTTACTCAAACTAACCCGAGATATGGAATAACTATATAGAGATAAAAGTAAAAGCGGTTCATGAAGCAACCGCCTCACTTTTAATTCCTATTGAAATTAGGATACACTTGCGTTATCATTTTCTTTAGTCAATCACGATTTCCAGGAAGGGCGAATAAGTATGGCTGATGTTGTTGATATTCCGGAATTCAGAGCATTCTATTATACAGATGATACGCCCCGCCAGTTTTATACCCTCCGGCGATACGAGGATGAGAGTGGTGCTGGAGAGATGCACTGCTATAATATTGCGCCAGGCATTCAACTGTCCTTTAATGAATTAAACCTAAGTTCTTGCTTTCAACCACTGAATGTCCAAAAGGACTTTTTGGAAATAAATTATTGCCTTGAGGGTGGACACGAAGTAGAAATGGTCGGAGGTGGAATCACCTTTTTGGGTGAAAAGGATTTAAGTATATCTGGCCTATACCATGATAGACAGATTATTGTCAATTCAAGAATCCCTTTCAATAAGTATAAGGGTATAACCATTCTCTTGGAGTTAGAAACAGCGCAGACGACCCTCAACGATGAATTCTCTAGGTGGCGTATAGACTTGCAAAAAATCCGCACAACCCTATGCCCGGAAGGCCGTGTTCTTTTAATAAAATCCAAACAAAAAATTGACCATATTTTTACAGAGATATTGAGCGTTGAGAACCAGATAAGATTGCCATATTACTGGCTGAAAATCCTGGAAATCTTACTTTTATTAAGCAAACTGGATAACAGTTATGTGGAGCCGCCTCAACAGTTTACGGAGAAAGTATCCCGGCGGACTCAACAGGTCTATCAGTATATTATTGAAAATCCTTTTACACAAAAAAATATTTCTGAGATAGCAGAGATTTATGGGGTTTCGGAATCAAGTATGAAACGCTGCTTTAAGTCAATTTCCGGTGCTTCTCTAGGCACGTTTATGAAAAGGAAACGAATGGAGGCTGCTGCGGAATTACTTAGATCTGAGCCAGCATTGAGTGTGGGCGAAATTGCTAGTCTTGCAGGGTATGAAAATCAAGGGAAGTTTTCTGGGGCATTCAAATCAGTATATGAAATGACTCCAATCGCATATCGCATGAAATATTCGTGACCTAAATGGATTAAGGCTTGACCTAAACGGTTATAGACGAACATGCAATCTTGTGCTACCATAATTGATGTGAATTAGAGATTGACGAGAAGAACCGCATTCAGCGGTTCTTTTTAAGGATGTTAGTTAGTGGAGTCTAACTGCAAGCGAATGGGGGGCAAATTAGTTGTACAGTATGGGGATCCGTGCGCGAATTGTAAAACGCATTATAACCTTGCTAATTGTGATTTTGGGAGTCGTTACTCTCAGTTTTTGCTTGCAGATATTTACCGGTACAGATCCAGCAGAAATGCTTGTAAGAAAGACTACATTGTTCGCAACAGAAGAGCAAATCCAAGCAATGAGAGTTGAACTTGGCCTGGATGGTACACTCTCTGAGCAATATACAGATTATATAAAAGGACTACTTACTGGGGACTTGGGTATTTCAATTACCAATCGAAAACCTGTCATTGATAATATTAGAAATGCACTTCCTGTTACATGTATGTTAGTGATTATGTCTATGCTTTGGGTTGCTATTTTAACCGTTTTAATATCGGCGTTTTCTGTCATATGGAAAGACAAAGCATTTGACCACGCAACAAGAGTTATCTGCATAATTGGTATATGTGTTCCGAGTTTTTGGCTGGCACTCATTCTGTTGATTGCTTTTGCAGTTGAGATTCCGATATTTAATGTAATTTCAGACGGGAGTATTAAATCTCTTATATTGCCATCCATTTCCATTGCCATTCCAATTGCTTGCATTTCTATTAGAGTTTTGCGCGCTGCTGTAATAAACGAATTAAAAAGTGACTATGTTACATACGCTAAAGCGAGGGGGTTTTCCACATCTAAAATTATATACGGCGAGGTTCTGAGGAACGCGTTTCCATCGGCCATAACACTTTTCGCACAATATTGCGCATCAGTTTTTGGAACCTCTGCGCTGATAGAAACTGTCTTTTCCATTCAGGGTCTTGGATACTATTTAACTGAAGCGTGCGAAAGTATGGATGTATATGGAATATCGGGTGTGGTACTTATTTGCGCAATCCTATTTGTTCTTTTTAATACTGTAGCAGACGTCTTCTCGGGTATCATTTGCCCTGCGTATAGGAGGAAACGTGTATGAGGAAACATCCACAAATTGTCATTGGTGTTTTACTTATTGCGTTATTTATTTGTATTGCAATAACTGCGCCCCTCCTTGCCCCAAATGACCCAAATGCAACAAACCTTGCACTAAAAAATGCCCCGCCATCACCCGAGTATCCTCTTGGATGCGATCAGATGGGACGCTGTGAGCTTTCGCGCCTAATTTATGGAGCACGATATTCGCTAAGCCTTACGGTGCCTGTGCTAATAGTGCTAGCAGCGATTGCATTGTTTATTGGATGCTACTCTTCTTATAAAGGCGGCCTAATAGATGAGATCATCCGCTTGTTGTGCGATATATTTATGGCATTTCCGCTTTTAGTAATAGCAATGTCATTAGTGTCAGTTATTAACAATTCTGTTGCGAGCATTATCACTGCAATTGGTATTTCTATGTCTGCGTGGTTCTTACGCATGGCGCGTTCTTATGCAAAGGTCGAGTGTGGAAAGGGGTATGTAGAATCTGCAAGAGTATCTGGTGCATCTGCAATGCGGATCGTACTTCACCACATTATCCCGAATGTGTTGCCACAGTTTGTTGTCTATTTTACCACGGGAATAGCATCAGCAATTTTATCGGTATCAAGTTTTGCGTTTTTGGGTGTGGGCCTCATTGCTGGTACTCCGGAGTGGGGAGCCATGCTTAATGACGCTCGAAACAGCATTTATACAAATCCCGCCCTAATTGTTTATCCCGGCATATGCCTCATTATCTGTTGTGCGGGCTTCAATTTATTAGGTGAAGGTATTCGGGATTTTATTGGCAAGGAGGACCAGATCAGTGTTTCTTGACGTCAGAGATCTCACTATTACTCTCAAAACGGGTGAAGAAATTGCAGAGGACATTTCTTTTTCAATAGATGGAGGAGAAATGTTGTCCATTGTGGGCAGCTCTGGGGCAGGAAAAACGACGGTATGCAAGGCCGTTATGGGCTTACTTAGTTCTAATTATTCCATTTCAGGCGAGGTGCTTTATAAGGGGGAAAACTTGCTGCGCGCTTCAAAGAAACGATTGCAGGCAATCTACGGTAAAGAAATATGCTATATTATGCAAAACCCCATGACAGCATTTAATCCATCGCTGCGTATTGGAAGGCAATTAGAAAAAACATGTTACTTACATAACCCCCAAATATCACGGCAGGAATTACATCTATTAGTGAGCAACACACTACAACAGTTGGGCCTTGATGATTTGAAACGGATACTAAAGAGTTATCCTGATGCCCTTTCGGGTGGGATGTTGCAGCGGATTATGATTGCAGCAGCACTAATCAATCAGCCTACTATATTGGTTGCTGATGAAGCGACTACAGCAATAGATGCCTGTAACCGAATTGAATTGATGCAATTACTTAGGCAGTTATGCAGTGGCGGCATGGCGATCTTATTTGTTACACATGATTTAAGAGCGGCGTCAATGGCAGATCGAATTTTAATAATGAATAATGGCCAGTTGGTCGAGGCAGGGACAACGGAGCAGATATTCAATGAACCTAAAGAAGAATATACAAAATATCTGCTTAGTGCTTGTACGTTGGAAAGACGGTGATTACCTATGATTGAAGCGAAAGATGTAAGTTGCACTTTTGCCCGCAATCCGTTTTCCAAAGAGGGATTCGTGGCGGTTTCCCCGGTTTCCATCCAATTTATTGATGGTGAACGGTATGCCATCGTTGGTGAGTCGGGGTCAGGTAAGACAACACTCGCCAGAATGATTGCGGGCCTCCAGCGTCCTACGGCGGGGAATATCTATGCCAATGGGATACCTGTTTACGGTAAACACAAGGTTCGTACAAATTACTTCAGGGAAGTACAAATTATTCAACAGGATTCTTCATCTGCATTAGACCCTAAAATGTCCATTGGCAAATCAATCGAAGAACCTCTTTTGTGTTTTTTTCATTTAGACAAAGAAGAACGTAAAAAAAGGTGCCATGATCTGATGAATTTATGTAATTTGCCTGTTGAATACTACTCGCGCCTTCCCGCCGAATTATCTGGTGGTGAGCAAAAACGTGTCGCTATTGCAAGGGCATTGGCGGCAGAACCCAAGTGCCTAATTTTTGATGAGGCAACAAATGGATTTGACCTTCCTTTGCGCAAGAAGATCATCGAAGAAATTGTTGACTTGCAGAGGAAACTCGCATTTACCCTTGTATTTATTACACATGATATGGAGTTAGCCGTCGTTATTGCTGACGTAATTTTGGTTATGAGAAATTCCGCCTTGATTGAACAGGTTGATTTTTCTGGAGATATATCAGTATTTTCAAGCGAATACAGCAAGACGCTTTTATATGCGAGTGGAATTACTGATATATAATCATTGTGGGAATTGATCATAGCAGAAATAAAATGAAAGGATAGTTTGCGATGAAATTCAAAAGACTTGCAACGATGCTTATGGCTGCGGCCATGATGGTTTCGTTAGTTGCCTGTGCAGGCGACAATGGCGAAAACTCAGAAACGCCTGTTTCTTCGGGCAATGATGTTGTGGAGGAAACGGAAGCCAACCACATCACTTTGGCCGAAAGTTGGGGGTTTGAAAATTTCTATACAATTATGACGCCTGATGTATCGGCAAGCAACTTCGGTATCACATATTATCTTAGCAATTTCTACGATGTACTTGTAGAGTATCAAGATGGAGAATACGTTGGTGGTCTGGCCGAGGATTGGAAAATTAGCGAAGATGGAACAGTCTACACGTTCAATCTACGGCATGATGTGAAATTTTCTGATGGTAGTGATCTGACTGCTGAAGATGTTGCCAAATCGCTTTTGGCCGTTCCCATCAATTTGGGGCAATACAATGGAACCTATGGCCGCCTGTCTACAATTATTGAAGATGCAGTGGTCGTTGATGACTATACTGTTGAAATGCATCTGACGCAACCTTATTATAATGCGCTACGGGAGCTGTGTTTGGCGAATCCATTCGGAATTGTATCAAGTGAACAACTTAATGATGATTTAACGAAAAAGGATACTTTTGAAACTGCAACCTATGGCACAGGTCCCTACATGTATGTTGGAGATAATGACGGGCAGACTTGGAATTTCGAGAGCAATCCCTACTATTGGGGTGAAAAACCTGATGTTGAGAGTTTTTCTATCGAGAGCATTCCTGACAATGATGCTAAAATCCTCGCATTGAAAAACGGAGAGATTGATTTTGTCGCAGGAATCACGAACGTCTCCAATGAAAGTTTTGTGGAAATGCAAAACACTGAGGGATTTGGTGCCAAGGTTGATGACAAATCTTTCCGCACCGGATATATTGGTTATAATTTAAGTAGTTCCATGTTTGGTGATGAAGTTGTTCGCCAAGCCATTACATTGGCCTTAGATAAAGATGCAATTTCTGAGAGCATTTATGGCGCCCTGTATGAAAAAGCAGATACTTTCTTCCCGAAGACCCTACCCTATTGTGATGTAGAGCAGACCGTATACTCTTATGATATAGACAGGGCAAACCAATTGCTTGATGAAGCAGGATACATTGATACAGATGGCGATGGCATCCGTGAAAAGGACGGCGAGAAACTATCCTCTCCGTTTCAGTACCAAGCAGGCTCCGCTTCTGATGATAACTTGGTTGTTTATATCTGCGACCAGTTAGGGAAAATCGGAATCGAACTTATACCGCAGTCTGCACAAATGATGGACTGGTATGCAATGATTACAACCGGAGAGTACGGCCTTACCTTATTTAAAACGCAGGGCGGTTTTTATGATCCGGGCAATACAATCGGTAATATCGATCCCAGTATGGCCATGGACCCAATTATCTCCCAGGTCGCTGCATACTTGCCGGGCGGTGCCGAAGTGATTACAGAATTGGAATCTACTACTGACGAGGAGCGAATCCAGGAGATTTATGGCATTATTTTGACTACGATGGCGGATCAGTGCCTGACTACGCCTTTGGTGTATCCTCACCAACTTGCAGTGTATAGTGATAAGATTGCAAACTACGATTTTCCGCCTGATGCAAACTTTACTGCTGTACAAAATATCACATTAAAGTGAGTATTTCCTTATTCCGCAAACGGCGTGCTATGTTTTGCATAGCACGCCGTTTGCAGAAAGAGAAATAACATATTCCAAATAGATTACAGAGAAGTTATGTTAAACCATATATTTGCTCTGCCGGTTGAAAGGAGTCCAGATATTGGTGGGTAGTCAATCAAAAGGGATTAAGCGGATTCTCAGTTTTGCCGGTAGATACAGGGGCCTCTTGACTTTTGCACGTTGCCTTTCCGGCATCAGTGCGTTGTTTATCATTGGCCCTTTTATCTGTGTATATTTTGCGGCAAGAGAACTTATCGCTGTATTTTTAGGCGATCAATTGAATGGCCAAGCATTATTGAATTGGGGCCTTTTTGCATTAGGATTAGAACTCGTGGGAGTAGCACTCTACTTTTTGGCTTTGCTATCTTCTCATATCGTTGCGTTCCATATTCAAAAAAACCTGCAGATGGCAGCATTAAAGCACCTTGCTCATATGCCAATTGGTTATTTTAATGCCCATCCAAGCGGAAAATTGCGTAAAATAATTGATGAAAACAGTTTTCAAACGGAGACTTTTATTGCACATCAGTTGCCAGATTTAACAGGTGCCCAAGTAACCCTGATTGCTGGTGTTTGCTTTATGATCATTTTTGACTGGCGTATTGGGGTTCCACTTATTATCTTATATGGAATGGCCTTTTATCTGCAAAGTTCTCTCATGGGAAAGAATAGTGCTGAGTTTATGAGAATTTATCAAGACGCTCAAGAAACAATGAACCATGAGGCTGTTGAATATATTAGAGGAATCGCCGTTGTCAAGGTGTTCGGACAAACTGTAAAGTCGTTCGCCAAATTTCATAATGCGATAGAGACCTATAAAAAGTACGCACTTGCTTATACTATGTCTTGCAAGAAAGGCATGGTTGCATTTAATGCTATTGTAAACTCATCCTTTTTAGTGCTGGTTCCGATTGGCTTTCTAGTTGGATTTACGACCCCGACACTCAGAGATTTTATTCAAAGTTTTCTGTTTTACGTGATTTTCTCTCCGGCATGCGCAGTGATGCTTAATAAAATTATGTATATGACTAGTTATAAAATGCAGGCAGAGGAGTCTATGCGTAGAATCGATATGATTTTAACTTCTGAACAGCAACCAGAACCAGCGATCCCCCAATATCCTGATACATATGAGGTCGCTTTTGAAGATGTGACATTTGCATATGATAATACCGATCACCCCGCAGTTTCACATCTCACTTTTATGGCAAAAGCAGGAGCAATAACCGCCCTTGTGGGACACTCCGGGTCAGGTAAAAGCACAGCGGCCAGTCTGATTCCTCGGTTCTATGACGTGCAGGATGGCGCAGTAAAAATTGGCGGCGTTGACATCAGGGAAATCCCACAGGGCGATTTAATGAAAATGGTGGCGTTTGTGTTCCAGGACCCCAAGTTGTTTAAGGATAGCCTATTAGAAAACATAAGAGCCGGAAGACCATTGGCAACCCGTGAGGAAGTTCTAAAGGCAGCTCATCTGGCGCAGTGCGATGACATACTGAAAAAACTTCCAAACGGAATAGACACAATTATTGGAAGTCAAGGTGTATATCTGTCCGGGGGCGAAACACAGCGCATTTCCATTGCCCGTGCTATTTTAAAAGATGCTCCTATTGTAGTTTTAGATGAGGCGACAGCATATGCTGATCCCGAAAATGAGCATCAAATCCAGAAAGCATTTGATGGACTTATAAAGAATAAGACGGTTATTATGATCGCACATCGGCTTTCGACTGTCCAGGATGCAGACCAAATATTGGTGATGAAAAACGGTGCAATAGTGGAAAGCGGAACACATTCAGATTTGATAAAGTTGCAAGGAGAGTATGCTAAAATGTGGGACAATTATAACAAGACGGTACAGTGGCATATAGAAAGTTGAGGTGCTGTCTATGCTAAAACGTGCGTTTGCATTAAGCGATCAAGGCGCAAAAGATTTAGCAAAAGGGATTATAGCAACTGCCTGCGCCAATTTGATACAGATCATTCCAGCAAGTTTGTTGTTGATGGTAGTAATGATGCTTTTAGAAAAAGCGGCAGGGACTCATGTTAATGTAGGTCGGAATATTCCGGTCTTTGTTGGAATTACCCTGGTGCTTTTTGGTATGATCGCGATTACCCAATTAGTACAATACAATTTGACATACACTGCCGCATATAAGGAAAGTGCAAATCGAAGAATTGTGCTGGCTGAAAAACTCAGAAAACTTCCACTGTCGTTCTTTGAAAAGAAAAATTTAGCAGATCTGACAACTACTATTATGGGGGATTGTACGGCACTAGAACGGACATTTTCTAATGCGATTCCACAGTTGTTAGGTACGATTCTTATGTTTGTTATTACATCCGTGGGGCTGGCAGTTTTAGACTGGAGGCTGGCTCTTTGTATTATTGTCCCGGTACCAGTTGCCTCAATTGTTGTTGTTCTTGCTCGCAAGGCACAGAGTAAGGCGGAACTTGAAAACCTGGAGGCAAAAAGGTGCGCCTACGACGCAGTACAAGAATATGTTGATACTATAAAAGAATTAAAAGCATACTCAAAGACAAATGTATACTTGGATGAACTTGATAAAAAGTTGGAGAATGTTATTCGTTGTTCCTTCCGAAATGAGTTAGCCCCCGGAGCATCCACAACAGTTGCTCAGTTTATCTTGCGTTTTGGCTTAGTTGCTGTTTTGCTTATAGGGGGAAAATTGGTGATTGAAGGTACGCTTTCTATTCCTATGCTCATACTGTTCCTTCTTTTCGCTGGCCGAATCTATGATCCATTCACCAACTGTTTCATGCTATTAGCGGAGGTTTTTGCCGCACTTGTAAGCATTGGTCGGATGAAACAGATAGACAATACACAGGAACAAGCCGGCTCAGACTGCTACAATAACATTGGCTACGATATTGAGTTTAAGGATGTTCACTTTTCTTATAACGAGGAGCCAGTTCTGGCAGGAGTATCTTTTGTAGCAAAGCAAGGCGAAATAACTGCTTTAGTCGGGCCATCTGGCAGTGGAAAATCCACTGTTTCAAAATTAGCGGCACGTTTTTGGGATGCAGATTCCGGACTCATAACACTTGGAGGCATAGACGTCAAAACCGTTGAACCAGAAGTATTGCTAAAAAACTATGCAATCGTATTCCAGAATGTCACCCTTTTTGACGAATCGGTAATGGAAAATATACGACTTGGCCGTAGCGGAGCATCTGACGAAGATGTCAGAGCCGCAGCAAAGGCCGCCCAATGTGATGAGTTTATTGATCGTTTACCGCAAGGCTATGACACGAATATCGGGGAAAATGGAAGTAAATTATCCGGTGGCGAGCGCCAGCGCATTTCTATTGCTCGTGCCTTATTAAAAAATGCTCCTGTTATTCTTCTCGATGAAGCAACTGCATCTATGGATGCAGAAAGCGAAACAATGGTACAAACTGCCTTGTCAGCGTTATTAAAAGGTAGGACAGTGATAGTTATTGCGCATCGCATGAGGACCATAGCGAATGCAGACAAGATAGTTGTTTTGGACAAAGGGAAAGTGACTGAAATGGGGACTCCCAGCGAGTTGGCTAAAAAAGGCGGGCTGTATGAGCATTTGGTTGTTCTTCAGCAGAAACAACAAATGTCTTCTTTACCGACATGAAAGTCCTAAGAGGAAAATATGAAAAGAAAACAGCAAGCCACCGCATCCGGTGAGGATTATTTAGAGGCCATCTTAGTAATCCAAATGCAGAAAGGAGCAGTACGCTCCGTGGATATAGCCCGGCACATGGAAGTATCAAAACCAAGCGTGTGCCATGCAGTCAATACTCTAAAAAACGGTGGATTTCTCATAATGGATGATGACCACTTTCTCCATCTAACAGATGTGGGCCGGGAGGTAGCAGAACAGACCTATGAGAAGCACTGTTTCTTCACTCGCCTGCTGGTAAGTGCTGGTGTTGATCCAAAGGAAGCGGAATGCGACGCCTGCCGGATGGAGCACGCAATCAGCGAGAGCAGTTTCCAGCAACTTAAAGCTGTATCCGCAGCGTTTGACGAATCTAAAGAACAGACAAAAATGCCTTGAAAAGATGAGGTGATGACAACACGGAGGAGATTATCATTATACGGGCAATCGACCCGGATGAAACCGTTTTTAAGACTATCATGGATGCTTTGCGGGATAAGTCTGTTCAAGTTGTTGAAGCCACATCCTCCATGCTGTCTTTTGGAGATGTTGAAATCTACCCGGCTTCTCGGCGAGTACTGAAGGCCGGAAGGGAAATTCGCCTAAATCACAGCGAATACTCCATTCTTTACTGCATGGCGAAATCCCCTGGTAGGATTTACACAAGGGAGCAACTTTATGCGGCAGTCTGGGGTGAGGAATATCAGTACGGTATGACTACCGTAGATAATACGATCTGGCGTCTGCGGAAGAAGTTGGAGTCTGATCCCAGGCATCCTATTTTTATCAAAACTGTTTTTCGGTTTGGCTACAAACTTGATGCCTAATAAGAGAGGGTTGCCCATCGCAAAAGAGCAACCCTCTCTTTGTTTACCTGTTAGTCAGAAAAAATTATTGTCGCAGACGGCCTGTTCTGTCGTGAAATAGACGGGCTGTTTTGTCGGTCATC
>ERZ827516.182-NODE-182-length-75626-cov-22.697331_pt1 | contig 75626 bp, 70 predicted proteins | sample MGYA00519703_ERZ827516 | MGnify/ENA primary metagenome ERZ827516 (study PRJEB31778, sample SAMEA3449337) | human gut metagenome | biome: human gut; feature: human-associated habitat; material: faeces | place: United Kingdom | collected 2010/2012 ...
TTTTGTCGCTTTGCAAGCAAAATCCCACTAAACCCTATAGGTTGCGGATTTGAGGGATGATACAGCTGGTATTTCTGATTACCACCGATGGCTCGATATTGGTAATGCTACGGCACGAACGCAATACTTGAAGGACGGAGAACTTTTTACGAGCGATTATTTTGCATCGGCTCCCGATTCGGTGATTGTCATTCGTTTGAAATCTGAAAATAAGGAAGGAATTCATGCGTTGCTTTCGTTCGATTCTCCGTTACCTCATAGCTCGCAGGTGGCCGATAATGAAATATCTGTTGAAGGTTATGCGGCTTATCATTCGTTCCCGGTTTATTATAAGGCGGAAGATAAGCATCGCTATGATCCGGAAAGAGGCATTCACTTTAAGACTCTTGTGAGGGTTTTGAGTGTCGATGGGAGAGTCAAGAATCGATATTCGGATAGTCGTATCGAGATTGACGGGAGCACAGAAGTGCTCATTTTGATAGCGAATGTTACGAGTTTTAACGGTTTTGACAAGGATCCGGTTAAAGAGGGACGCAATTATCGCAGTCATGTAGAAAAACGTATGAAGTGTGCTGTCGGTAAAACTTATAATGCTTTGCGAGAGGCACATATTAGAGACTATAAATATTATTTCGACCGTGTAAAACTCGATTTAGGAGATACAGATGACGATATTGCGGCATTGCCGACAGACAAACAGTTACTTTTTTATACCGATTGTAAGCAACAAAATCCAGATTTAGAGGAACTTTATTTTCAATTTGGACGCTATTTGCTCATATCTAGCTCTCGTACTTCGGGAGTCCCGGCCAATTTGCAGGGCCTGTGGAACGAAAGTGTGCTTCCGACTTGGAGCAGTAACTATACAGTCAATATTAATCTCGAAGAAAATTATTGGGCTTCCGGTACGGCTAATCTGATAGAGATGCAATATCCGCTGATAGAGTTTATTGCCAATCTCAGTAAGACGGGAAGAAAAACCGCAAAGGATTATTATGGAGTAGAGCGAGGTTGGTGCTTGGGGCATAATTCGGATATTTGGGCGATGACGTGTCCTGTTGGTCTTAATGAGGGGGACCCTTCATGGGCTTGTTGGACGATGGGGGGTACATGGTTGTCTACTCACATTTGGGAGCATTATCTTTTTACATTGGACAAGGAATTTTTGTGTAAATTTTATCCTGTGTTAAAAGGGGCAGCAGAGTTTTGCATGGATTGGTTAGTCGAGAAAGATGGAAAACTTGTGACCTCTCCCGGAACCTCTCCCGAAAATAAGTACATTACGCCTGATGGGTATGTGGGGGCTACTTCCTATGGAAACACTTCCGATTTGGCGATGATACGCGAATGCCTTATTGATGCCGCCGAAGCCTCGAAGGTGCTCGGGGTGGATAAGTCTTTCAGGAAAAGAATTAAAAAGACTCTTTCTCGGTTGTATCCGTATCAAATTGGGAAGGACGGTAATTTGCAAGAATGGTATTACGACTGGCAAGATCAAGACCCATATCATCGGCATCAATCTCATCTTTTCGGGTTGTATCCGGGGCATCATTTATCGGTTGAGGAAACTCCTGAATTGGCGGCAGCTTGTGCCCGTACACTCCAAATTAAAGGAGATGAAACGACCGGTTGGAGTACCGGGTGGCGTGTAAACCTTTTGGCTCGGTTACGAGACGGAGAAAAAGCCTATCATATGTATCGTAGGCTTCTTCGGTATGTCAGTCCCGATAACTATAAAGGAGAAGATGCGCGGCGTGGGGGTGGAACTTACCCGAATTTGTTGGATGCTCATTCGCCTTTTCAAATAGATGGTAACTTTGGTGGGTGTTCGGGTGTTATAGAAATGCTCATGCAATCTTCGACCAATAAGATCGTTCTTCTTCCGGCATTGCCGGAATCATGGGCCGATGGTAAAGTACAAGGTATTTGTGCTCGTGGCGGGTTTGTTGTCGATATGGAATGGAAAAATAGAGAAGTTGTATCATTAATTGTCTCTTCCCTTAAAGGAGGACGAACTGAGATTTGCTTCAATGGAGTTTCGAAAAAAGTCGTATTTAAAGCTGGTGAGGAGAAAAGATTGTTGTAGTTGAAATGTTGTATGCATTATTCTATTTTTAGTTAAATAGTTGTCTTCCTTTTTTTCTTAACATCTGTTTTAACTTTATGAATTAACACTGCGAAATTCTTCTCTTTATCTAAATTTGAAAACTTAAAAGGTCATAAAGACTATTGATCTTGAAAAATATCGTTTAGCGATCAATCGGGTAAGTGTTATTTCCCTTTTTGTGCTAAAAAACATATTAAAATGTTTGGTTATAAAGAACAAAACACCCAAATGAAAATGATTGGTATGTTGATTATTATTAGTATTTTTGTGAAAAGTTAATACCATTGATTATGAAAAGATTAATATTATTATTTATCCTTACTTTATTCGGAATGAGTCGTGTAGTTGCTCAAGACAATAATCCATCTCAAACTACCGACTTAAAAGCTTATGTAGATAGCCTTTCTACAAAGTTAAATACATTGCAGCATGATTATGATTACCTGTATTGTAGTCATGAAATTAATCAGCTACAGTCTGAACTTAAAGATTTAATGCATGATGTAAATATTAACTCAAATGCTATTCTTATCAAGTGTTTTCTTGGAAGATATGATTCTGATTTATACTCTATTTATAGAAGTGGTTACAACTCACAGGTTGACTTATATGACGCTTTTAAGGAAAGGGTTGAAGGTGTTCAAAGGGTAGTAAGATTAAAGATTCTTTCTTCTAATTTTACCCAAAATGAAATAAACGTTTTGATGAGTGGTTGTGAAACTATTGATCGTTGTTTATCAGCACTGCAATCTTCATTAGATTATTGTGAGCTTGTTATAGGCATGTATAGAGATTTGAAATAATACCGTCTTTTAATAGCATGAAAAGTTAGAGTATCTTTGTGGTACTCTAATTTTTTTGTACTATGAAAATAATTATCAACGGTAAAACTGCTATTCTAAGGAAAGGAACATCGTTTAAGTTCGTTTCTGAAAATTGTTCCGTAATGCTACGGAGTATTTCAGTTTTCATTATCGGAGATATTTTAAACCTCCTCCATGCCGTGTCCCGTAGTATTACGGGGTGTTTTGTCCAGCAAAATATAGGGGAGGTGTCCGTAAGGACGGAGGGGTTAACCTTTACCGCAAAAAACTTATGCAACCTTTCCAACCCCTCTCCTCAGAAACTACCGTTCCTTCGGTCTCTCCCCTATACCGCTAACGCAGCACGAACTATATAAAAATACGTAAAACGAGTAAAAATACGGGACAAAGGAGCAAGCTAAGGGGAGAAGGGTAAATACACCCCCTCTCATTCATTAACATTCAAGTCTATCCCCATGAATTTTCTACTGAAGCGTTATTGTTAATACCCTTTGGTTTGGAGCTAAAAAAAGGGAACTATAAAGTTCCCTTCTGTGATCCGCTTGGGTTATGAACCCAGCGAAATACAAGTCTTAAAATCAATATCTTAGCATACCACTACCTTTAAGGGGGTACGAATTGGACACTTTTTTGAAAGAACTATTGGCTTCCCTTGTCGGGATGGTGTCTGCCTTTATCTTGGGTTCAAAGATACGACTTTATTTTGAGATACGCAAATCACTGAAAATAAATACCCTTTGGTTAGTGCAAGGTGCAAGCTATATATAGATATATACTTGCACCTTGCACTAATGTTTAACCTGTACCAAAAACTTCACTTTCAAAGGAAACATAACCAGCTAATTATTTTTAATGTATTGTTGTTTGCTTATTTGGTATTTACTTGATATATTTGCATACCATATAGTATGGTATTGTAATAACAGAGAATATGAAAAAGGTAGAGAAAACACAATGGCTTATTATTGGGCTTCAAATCATAGAGAATGAAGGAGTCCATAAAATTACAATAGAGAACTTATGTAATCTATTAAAAATCACAAAAGGAGCATTTTATCATCATTTTAAGAATATAGATGGATATATAGATGCTCTTATGGCTTTTTGGGTAAAAGAGAGTACACTTAAATTTATAGAGAACGTCGAGGATTTGAGTACAGTAAAAGAAAAGTTATACACTTTATCACAAATGTCAGCTTCTTCTAAATATAAATGCGAGGGAAAAATTAGAGGATGGAGTTACACGAACAATATCGTGCAACAATATGTAAAACAGGTAGATAAATTAAGATTAGACTATTTAACAAAGCTATTTCAAGATTGTGGCTATGATATTGAATATTCACATAAAAGAGCCATAATACAATATGGTTTACTCATAGGATTACAACATATTTGTTCTGAAATTCCTGTTAATGATTTCAATGAACTTCAAAGTATGTTGATTGAAAAATTTGAAGTAAATGCCCAATAATATTTATATAATGATACGAGAGAACAGCTTGATTAAGAAGTATCTACCAGTAGATTATAAGGATTGTTTTATTGAAACGATGGTAGATAAACCGTATATGTCCGTTAAAGATTTGTTTAACTTGATATTTCGCCAATATCCTCAATGGATATTATGGTTACTAAAATTACGTGATTTAATGGTGAAACCGTTTGGATTAAAAACAAATAAATCATTTGAGGATATGATTGTAGAGCAAAACAAAAATGAAATAATCATAGGCACAGATGACAAACATTTGACATTTTATGCTTCATTGTTTTGTTCCGATTTTAGTAATAAAAAACAGATGATTAGTATAAGCACGCTTGTTAAATATGAAAATATTTTAGGTAGAATTTATTTTGCAGTAATATGGTTATTTCATAGGATTATCATTGCTTATCTGTTCAAACGAGCTATCATAAAGTGGAGCAAACAATCTTAATATAGATAAAATGAAAGAATTGTTTGATGAAATATTAGCAGAATTAGATATAGAGATTGACGAAATCGACCTCTATGGCTATGATATTATCGAAACGTCTCTTTCAATGATACACAAACTGCAAGCAATCCTTAATAATTTGAGGACGAGAATGCAGACCTATGTATTTCCAACAAAGGAGGATGAAATCTTATTTTTCAAGACACAGAAACCGGAACTGCTCGGTCGTTTGCTATTTTTCTATAAGATATACAGGATTGAAACGCAATGCCCGACAGGGAGTAATGAAGTTATAAAGCTCTATATAAACAAGGAGTTGGATAGTTTAACCTACTTCTTCAACCGTAACTTGGATTTTTATCAGTATTACCGTTCACATTCTACGGTACATGACGAACTTTATTTCCTGCGTGGAAAAGTTGATTTTCGATTATGCACAGACAGCGCACAATTTGACAAAGACCCTAATTTTTCAACCGGATATGACTATAAAGTCGCAAAAATACTTGCCAATGAAATGCTACGCATTTATCTGAACAAAAAATTGCAGAAACTTGAATGCGACAGTTTCATAGAGGAAAAACAAACCATTGCTACAAAGATTCCTATTCGTTTTACAGGGAAAAAGAATGCCTTGATAGAATTGGGCTATGCGCTTGTTTCTTCCGGCGATATAAATCACGGCAACATAGAGATTAAGGAGTTTATGGAATACCTCAGTACCATATTCAATATAGATTTAGGCGGCTATTATGATGCTTATATTGCCATGAAAGAGCGTAAAGACCAAACTGCATATCTCAAAAAATTGGAAGAATGCCTTGCCAAGCGAATGGACGAAAAATAAAATAGCCATCGCTTTTATGATGATAGCCTTAGATATTGTACTTTTGCACAATGATTCAAGAGGACTTCAAATTCTACAAGCCTTGCAAGGAGTTACAACCTTACGTCAGGTATTATTGGGTATTCAAAAGTAACCAACCGCTGAATACCCTTACTTTTCCTATTGGCTGTCCTCAAATCATTTTCCATAAACAAACGCCTCTTTATATCCCGGAATTGAAAACCGTTCAATCGGAATTTACCATTAGCGGTCAGGTAAACTATCCTTCCCATTTATATGCGGATGGAAATGTGGAAATGATTGTGGTTGTGTTCCAGCCATACGTCCTGAAAGCTTTCTTGAACTTGCCCATATCCTTATTGCACAATCAGGAGGTTTCCGGTTATGACCTTGAAAACAAGCATTTGAAACAATTAGCTGCACAAATCTTTGATTGTGAAAATACAAATTTATGTATCAGCCTAATAGAGCAATGGTTATTATCACAAATAGCAGATGTATTGGTTTCAAAAACGGCATACAATATCAACAGAATAACCGCTGCAATAAAACGATTGTTTGCAATGCCAGCTATCTCTGTTACAGAACTGGCTTCCGTAGCCTGTTTAAGTAAGAAACAGTTTGAGCGTCTGTTTAATGAAATGGTAGGCGCAAACCCCAAAGAATACGCAAGAGTAGTTCGTTTCCAGAAATCATTGAAATTGTTGCAGCATTGCTCGGAAGATGCAAATCAGGCTCAATTGGCATACCAATGCGGCTATGCTGACCAGTCGCATTTTATCCGGGAGTTTAAACAATTCAGCGGCTATACGCCTTTGTCTTTGTTGAATGTATGCGAACCCTATTCCGATTTATTCAACGACCCTGCATAATGCGGGTTACATCCATTTTCTTGAAGAAGGTGAGCATAGGCATAGGTGCATTCATCCACATCTCGAATGCGTAGGCACGGGTCGTTTCTTTGGGATTTACTTCTTTCATTCTATCGTTCATTTTTAAGTTAAATAAGCGCAAAGGTAAGCTCATCATTAAACTATGGATAGAATAAAAGGGACATTGTCCGTATCAGCAAACGGACTGGATTAAAGTTTAATATGCTGATGTGCTGGTGTGTCGGGCGGGCGGCAAGCCGCACCAAAGAGTTCTATATGCTTCCTGTTGGCAAGAAGTTGATGCAATACGACAATCTTGCCGTCTGCACCATTGTAGCCAATCGGGAGGGTGAAGTCAGTTCCTGCGATGTCCCTTTCTCTGATAATTTGCAGCAGTTTAATGCCGATTATTTACGGCTTACCAAGCAAGTTGCTGAAAGCTGCCATAACTACGATTTGACGGACAGCATGGTGATTGGTACGTCTGCCCTTGCACAATATGATATAGATGGGGCAGTAGGTATGTATAGCGGCATATTTAATAATCCGTTTCTGATTTGGGCTAAATACAAACGGCGTTTGTGGAAACGTACATTGACTGTTTCTTTTCAGTTCCACCATACACAGATGGATGGCGCACATGCTTCCCGTTTTTTGGAAAATCTGCAAAAAGAAATTGGCAACTTGGAGGTATAATCAAGAACAAATGCTATCTTTGCGGAACTAACAGAAAAAATAGAATTGTTCAACCCGTATGAAATGGCAAGTGTGCATATAGCTGCGCTCAACGGATAGCATTTCAATCAAGCTATTCAGCAACGGACAGGCTTATAACAGGTTTGTCCTTTCTTGTTTTGCCATTATTCCAAATTCATAATCATGCGATGTGTCATGCCGCCTTGTGCAGCAGGGCTTGTTGCATTATATCACGTTGAACAATGAACTATACATATAAGAATATCTGGCTCATCAACTTTCCCGTGATGATGAGCATCCTTATCGAGCAACTTATCAATATCACCGATGCCATTTTCTTGGGGCATGTGGGAGAAATAGAATTGGGCGCATCCGCCCTTGCCGGGATTTGGTATCTGGCTATCTATATGCTCGGCTTCGGTTTCAGTTTGGGCTTGCAGGTCGTTATCGCACGGCGCAACGGCGAACGGCACTATTCCGAAACAGGAAAGACATTCTTTCAAGGATTGTTTTTCCTGTCGGGACTTGCTGTATTTTTGTGTCTGTTCTCCAAGCTGTTTTCCCCGATTATTCTAAGTAGGCTGATTGCTTCTGCGGAAGTCTATCATGCCGTGATTGATTACTTGGACGGACGAATTTGGGGACTGTTGTTCTCCTTTCCGTTCCTTGCCTTGCGCTCGTTCTTGGTCGGCATCACCCGTACAAAAGCCTTGAACGTGGCGGCTTTGACAGCCGTATTGGTGAACATTCCGGGCAACTGGCTGCTCATATTCCATTGGGAAATGGGGATAGCAGGTGCAGCCATCGCATCGTCTTTTGCCGAAGCGTGTTCGCTGGCAGTACTGGCAATCCATGTTTTACGTAAAATGGATAAACGGTTATATGGATTGCGTTGGAGCTTTGACAAAGGTGTATTGCTTCCTATCTGTCGTGTGTCCGTATGGAGTATGTTCCATTCGTTTATCGGAGTGGCATCGTGGCTTGCCTTCTTCGTTGCTATCGAGCATTTGGGAGAAATGGAACTGGCAGCTACCAATGTCATACGAAGTGTCTCGACGCTGTTCTTCGTCATTGTCAATTCGTTTGCGGCTACTACTGGTTCGCTTGTGAGCAATTTGTTGGGAGCCGGACAAAAGGAACAGGTAATTCCGCTATGCAACAGAGTTATTCGTTTGGGATATGCTATCGGTTTTCCTCTGGTCATCCTTGCTCTGATTTTCTACCGTCCGATTATTGGCATCTATACGGAAAGTACGTTTCTGATGCAAATTACCCATCTGCCCTTTGTGGTTATGCTGCTGAATTATGTCTTTGCCTTGCCCGGTTATGTCTATATGAACGGCGTAACAGGTACAGGGGCGACACGCATGACTTTTATTTTCCAGTTGATAACCATCGCGGCTTATCAGATTTATTTGTGGAGCATAAGCGGTTTCAGTACTTCACTGTCCGTTTATTGGACGGCAGAATATCTGTATGTGATATTACTTGGCTTGTTATCTGTCATTTATCTGAAATATAAACACTATTAAAACTGAATGTCATGATTAAAAAGATATATCCACGTACAGGCGACACGCAGACCGTGTACTTGAATGCAGTTGTGAAAGACCCATCTATCGAAGTGGGCGACTATACCATCTACAATGATTTCGTGTCCGACCCGTTGCTTTTCGAGCGGAACAATGTGCTTTACCATTATCCTATCAACCATGAGCGGCTGATAATCGGCAAGTTCTGTTCCATTGCCTGCGGCGCGAAATTCCTGTTCAACTGTGCCAACCATACCTTGAAATCCCTATCCACCTACACTTTCCCGCTCTTTTATGAGGATTGGAATTTGGAGAAATCGGACGTGGCAACGGCTTGGGACAACAAAGGCGACATCGTGATAGACAACGATGTGTGGATAGGCTACGAAGCGGTGATTATGGCTGGCGTTCACATCGGCAACGGGGCAATCATAGCCGCCCGTGCCGTTGTTACGAAAGATGTGCCGCCTTATACGATAGTCGGCGGCGTTCCTGCCCGACCGATAAGGAAGCGTTTCGATGAAGAAGTGATACAGAAACTCGAAACGCTGAAATGGTGGGACTGGTCTGCCGAGAAGATACGGCGATGCCTGCCTTATATTGGGAAAGGTGATATAAATAGGTTGTTACAAATGGTTGATAGTATGTAGCATGAAAAGATTTGCGGAAGAAATACTGGCTAAGATTGACGCTGAAATCCGACTAAGGGATTGTGATGTCGATTTTGCAATGGATAATGCCTTGTATATGGTAAGGTTCATTGCTCCTATGTACGAACAACTAAGAGAAATGATTATTAGCTATTCATTTCCGAGTGCAGAAGATGAAATATGTTTTTTCAAAGAATTGAAGCCGGAAATCCTTAGCAAGTATATCTATTTCAGCAAGGTGTACCATATAGAGTTGAAATGTCCTGATGGTAGCAATGACTGCATACGGGAATATCTGAGTACAGAATTGGATAAGCTGACGTATTTCTTCCGCAACAATATAGAGTTTTATCAGTATATACGTTCCCAATCAACTCATTTGGATCATTTCTATTTTACACGAAAATCAATAAGGTCTTCAACGATACCAAGTTTTGAAAGTTTCCAATATGATGCAGACCCACTATTTTCAACCGGATATGACTATAAACTGGCAAAAATACTCTGCAACAAACACTTGAAAGTTTATTTGGGAAATAGGATGGCTAAATTAAACAATACTGAATACAGAGCTGTAAGAAATTCTAAATTTAGCTCTATGTGTTTTACCGGAAAGAAGAATGCTTTGATTGAATTGGGCTATGCGCTTGTTTCTTCCGGTGATATAAATCATGGCAACATAGAAATAAAGGAATTTATGGAATACCTTAGTTCCGTGTTCAACATTGATTTGGGTGATTATTATGATGCGTATATCGCCATGAAAGAACGAAAAGACCAGACTGCCTACTTGAAACTACTGGCAGAGAAACTATCCAAACGTATGAGGGAAGATGATAATAAGAGATAATTACCTGATATTCTTATTCGTAAAATACCGTGTTCATGCCGACACGGTATTTTTATTTTCACATTATTTCATCTTCAAAACTGGCTTGTGCTGTACTTCTTCAAGCCGAAAAATCATTGAAAACAGCCACAAAGTGCGCTAAAAATATTTTTACCATGACGGTATGAACCATGACTTTTAATCATTTCCATATTCCGAACTTTGCAGCAAAATCAATTAGTTAGCAATATGGATGTGATTACGATTGAATCAAAAGCCTATAAGGAAATAGTGGCTAAGATAGATGTGATAGCCAACTATGTGTTTTCACAGGAGGACACGAAAAACGAGGATGAAATCTGGGTGGACAGTTACGAAGTCTGCACATTCCTTCAAATCAGCGACCGCACTTTGCAGCGTTTACGTGCAAAAGGTATAGTCGCTTTCTCCAACATAGGAGGACGGTGTTATTACAAGATAGGCGAACTGAAACGTCTGCTGGAAGAACGGCTTATAAAGAGCAATGACGAATGTATGCGTAACCTGATAACCAATCATGAATTGTATGCTAAGGAAAGAAGAAATACTAAGCAGGACAAATAACGGCTTGTCGGTGTTCAAACACTACCTGCCCGGCAGCTGGCGCATCGGTCGGAATTTCCTCAATCCGTTGTACGAGGACAGCAAGGCTTCCTGCAACATTTACTTTGACCGACACAGCGGCATGTACAAAATGAAGGATTTCGGAGATGACAGTTACAGCGGCGACTGCTTTTCCCTTGTGGGGCAACTGAAAGGGCTGGACTGCAACCGGGCATCGGACTTCATCGAGATACTGGCGACCATCGACCGGGATTTGGGATTGGGGCTGGCTTCCGGCATCCCGGCGGCTGTCCCGCCAACGGCTACCCACCGGGCGGCAACGTCCCAGAGGGAGGACACACCCGAAAAGCCCGCCAAGCCCTACCAGTTCCGGGAACAGAAGTTCACCCCCGCCGAACTGGAATACTGGCGGCAATACGGCATCACGCCCGAACTGCTGGAACGGTACAAGGTCTGTTCGCTCCGGGAATACCACAGCGAAACGGCGGAGGGAAAGCCATACGCCTACACGTCATCGGCAGCGGAACCCATGTTCGGCTACAAGGGTAAAAGGCACATCAAGCTGTACCGACCGTTCTCCACGCCCCGCTTCCTCTATGGCGGCAGCTTCGGCGAGAGCTATTGCTTCGGGCTGGAGCAACTGCCCGCCAAAGGTGATACATTATTCATCACGGGCGGAGAGAAAGACGTGCTTTCGCTGGCGGCGCATGGTTTCCATGCCATCTGCTTCAACAGCGAGACGGTAACTATTCCGGCGAACCTGATTTTCAGGCTGTCTTTCCGTTTCAAACATATTGTACTGCTCTATGACACGGACAAGACGGGACGGGAAAGTGCCTGCAAGCAGGAAAAGGCATTGGCGGAATTTGGCGTGAAACGCTTGTTGCTCCCGCTTCCGGGTACGAAAGAGGAAAAGGATATTTCCGACTACTTCAAAGCCGGGAACACCCGTGAAGATTTCCTGAAACTGTTCATTGAATTTTTAGACAACCTGTATAGCGACACACTCATCATGCTTAAATCGTGCGAGATAGATTTCAACAACCCGCCTGCCAAAGCGCAGGTGATTATTTCAGCGGGCGATGTCCCGCTGGGTACGCAAGGCAACCTGTTCGGCATCACGGGCGGCGAGGGAACGGGCAAGAGCAACTATGTAGCCGCCATCGTGTCGGGCTGCGTCTGTCCGGCGGATGCGGAGATTGACACGCTCGGCATCCATGTAACGCCCAACGGCAGGCGCAAGGCGGTCTTGCTTTATGACACCGAACAGTCGGAAGTGCAACTGTTCAAAAATGTGAGCAACCTGTTAGTACGAGCCAGACAACCGGGCAAGCCGGACGAACTGAAAGCCTTCTGCCTGACGGGAATGTCCCGGAAAGAACGCCTGAACGCCATCGTGCAGAGCATGGACAAGTATTATTACCAGTACGGCGGCATCCAACTGGTGGTCATTGACGGCATCGCCGACCTCGTAAAGAGTGCCAACGATGAAGCGGAAAGCGTGGCGGTGATAGACGAACTCTACCGGCTGGCAGGCATCTACAACACCTGCATCCTGTGCGTGTTGCACTTTGTCCCCAACGGCTTGAAGCTGCGTGGGCATCTGGGCAGCGAACTGCAACGCAAGGCGGCGACCATCCTTTCCATTGAGAAGGACGAAGAACCCACGCAGTCGGTGGTGAAAGCCCTTAAAGTGAGGGACGGAAGCCCGCTGGACGTGCCGCTGATGCTGTTCGCTTGGGACAAGGAAGCCGGGATGCACACCTACCGGGGTGAGAAACCCCGTGAGGAAAAGGAGAAACGCAAGGAAAGGGAACTGGTGGGCGTTGCCCGTGATATTTTCGGCAGGCAGACGCACATCACCTACATAGACCTTTGCGAACAGTTGCAACAGGTGCTGGACATCAAGGAGCGGACAGCCAAAAGCTACATCCGCTTCATGCGAGAGCGGGAAATCATCCTGAAAGACCCGGCGAACCAGAGCTATTTCATGATTGGTCTCATTTAATCCGGCGGCTTATGTATATCGACAAGGAAAATTTCGAGGCATGGATGGAGCGCATCATGGACAAGCTCGACATGCAGGACAAAAAGATAGACCGTCTGCTGAACAGCCAGAACTGCCTGGACGGTGAAAAGCTGCTCGACAATCAGGACTTGTGCTTTCTGCTCAAAGTGAGCGTCAAGACCTTGCAGCGTTACCGGAAGAAAGGCATACTGCCCTACCTGCTGCTGGACGGGAAGTATTACTACCGGGCAAGCGACATACACAAGCTGATTCGTGAGCGCACGGATTAGCGGTGTTATTTGTCATCGTTCAATTACGTAATCCTGTTTTGTCGTGAGACAAGGCAGGATTTTTAAGTTTCATGCCAAATAATTCCGGTTATTTGATTAACTTTGCAGAAGTTACATAGAGAACAACGGCGATTGGTCGATAGCTTATCGGCTTTTCGTCTTGATATATAACATATTCGTTCGCCGAATATCTCACTACGAAAACTGGCACTTTTCAAAAGAAACGGGATTTTCAGCGCAATGTCTATGCTATGCTTTGTCATAGCGTGGGCTTGCCTGTTTCGTTTCTTAGGTATGCCAGTACCACGTAGTGGAGCAGCGTAAGTTCACGCTTCTCTTTTTGATACTGGCGGACAGTTGAATAGGAATTATTAAACTGTTAAATACCGGATAAGATGAAACAAGTAAAAGCGCACATCGCCGTATCTCTGGATGGGCATACAGCCACATTGGACAATGAACTGGACTGGTTGCCCGGTGAAGTAAAGGCTATCGTCGGCAAACACTGTCTGGAAGCCGACTGCCTGCTGATGGGGGCAAATACCTATACCTATATCTTTGAGCATTGGGGCGGGTGGCCGTACAAAAGCCAGCGGTCTTTTGTCGTGTCGCACCACGATGCCAACCTCACGCCGGACTGCGGCGTGGAGTTCCTGACCGAAGAACCGCTGCGCAAGGTCTATGAACTGAAACAAACGCATGACATACTGGTGGTGGGCGGCGGCAAACTGCTTACCTCGCTGGTGAAAGCCGGGCTGCTGGATAGCCTGACCATCTACACCATCCCGGTGATGGTGGGCAAAGGCATTGGCTTTATCGGGGAAACATTCGGCTCTAAATGGAAGCTGTCGGAAAGTGAAATGCTGGATGGCGGGGTTGTCCGTTCGACCTACTTCTTTGAGGGATAAAAAATGCGCCCGGCTTTGTTTTCCGGGCGCAAACCGTTGGATTGCCATCGGCAAGACCGGGTTATTTTTTCGGTTTCCCTTTCTTCTCCGGGAATGAGAAAGCGACATTGAACTGCTCATCCAATACCAGCGAGGCATCGAAAGACTTGCCGTTCTTTCCTTTGAAGCCTTTAATCAGCCCGGTCTTGCGCTTCGTAACCAGTTCGACAATCTGCTTGTCGGTAAGCTGCTTGTCGCACTTGCTGCGGAATATGGTCAGCGTACAGTCCACGTTGGAACACTTCGCCACTTTCGGGTAGAACAGGATGCGCCCGCTGCCGCACTTGGGACAGGGGCAGGTCTCACCGCTGGCGAAAGACAACTGTACCGACAACAGTTCCGCCGTGATTTGGGCGGCGTACACCTCGATGCCCTTGCGGAACGTGTCGGCATCCATGCCGCCCGCTTCTATCTTGGCGAGGGCTGTTTCCCACATGCCCGTCATTTCCACATCGGCAATCTTCTTGTCCTTGACAATCCGGTAAACGGCAAGCCCCTTGTCGGTCGGCACAAGGTTCTTCTTTTCCCGCACGATGTACTGGCGGGCGAACAACGTCTCAATAATCGCCGCACGGGTGGCTGGCGTACCTATCCCGGCATCTTTCATGCTGGCTTTCAATTCTGCATCTTCCAGTTCCTTCCCGGCATTTTCCATAGCCGCCAACAGGCTGCTTTCCGTGTGCAGCGGTTTCGGCTTGGTCTGCTTTTCGAGCAGATCCACGCCGGAGAGCGGCAGGGTCTGTCCCTCTTGAAGCGGCGGCAGGGTGGCTGCGTCCTCGTCCCCGCCCGTTTCCCGCTCGTTGAATACTGCCCGCCATCCGGCTGTTTTCATCACTGCGCCTTTCACGGTGAAATCGGTATCTCCGGCGGACAACAAGACGGTGGTAACGTCCTTTACGCACTTGCCCGAAAAGGCTTCCAGCATACGCCCGGCTACCATTTCATAAATAGCCCGTTCGTCTTTGGAGAGTTCGCCCGGCAGGTTCTCGGTAACAATCAGGGCATGGTGGTCGGTTACTTTGCCGTCATTCACGCTGCGGCGGTTCAGGGTTGCGCCATCCAGCCCGGCGGCATATCCGGCAAAGCGGGGGTATCGCTCCAAAAGGGCGATGCGCTCCGGCATTTCCTCGAAAACGTCCTCCGAAATATAACGGCTTCCGGTTCGGGGATAGGACATCACTTTCTTCTCGTACAGGCTCTGCGCTATGGAAAGCGTCTTGTCCGCCGAAAAGTTCAATTTTGTGTTGGCTTCCTTTTGCAGCGTGGTCAGGTCGTACAGAAGCGGCGGCTCTTGGGCGGTTTCTTTCCTTTCAACGGACTTCACCACAAGCTGCCCGGCATCCTTTACCCGTTGCAGGGCGGTTATGGCATCGGGCTGCTGCTCCCATTTGGCGGTTGATTGGGCGGTAAAATCAATTTCCCTGCTGGCGGTGCTGGCTTTGAGTTGCCAGAACTTTGTCGGGACGAAATTCTTGTTCTCCAAATAGCGGTCGCATATCATTACTAAGGTGGGTGTCTGTACCCTGCCCAACGAGAACACGCCCTGCCCGGCGGCTACGCTCAACGCTTGGGTGGCGTTTATCCCTATCAGCCAGTCCGCTTCGCTGCGGGACTTGGCGGCAAGATAAAGGTTGTCGTAACGTTCGCCCGGCTGCAAGTTCTCCATGCCCTCCCGGATTGCCCTGTCGGTCAGACTGCTTATCCAAAGACGGACAAAAGGCTTGTGGCGGTCCAGATAATGGAAGATATAGCGGAAGATTAACTCGCCCTCACGTCCGGCATCGGTGGCGACAATAATCCGGTCGCACTGGTCGAACACTTCCTTGATTACTTTCAACTGCTTCAATACGCTGGGGTCTGCCTTGTACTCTTTCTCGGCTTTCACCTGACGGGGGATAAGCCGAAAGTCCGCCGGGATTATCGGCAGGCTCTCCCTGCGGAAGTTCGCCACGCCGTAGGCTTCGGGCATGGCAAGCTGGATGAGATGCCCGAACGCCCATGTTACCATATACCCGTTGCCGGAAAGATACCCGTCATTCTTCTGTGTCGCCCCGATGATGCGGGCGATGTCCTTAGCCACGCTGGGCTTTTCTGCTATCAGTGCTATCATAATGTTTTATGTTTTAGGAGTTGTTTTTATCGTTTCAAGCCTCTGGACTTCTTGGGCTTGTCCGCTTTCAGGGCTTTGTCCTGCGTTTTCTCTTGCTTCTCTTTCTGTTTGGCGGTGGGCTTGTCCTGACCCTGTTTCAGCGGCTCTTGGGTCTGCTTGGTGGCTTCGTTGGTCTTGCCCTCCGTATTGACCGCCACCTGCGTCCGGCTCTCGGCGGCGGGGGTAACGTCTTTCGGTTGTACCTTGTCGGGGGACTTCCCTTGTGCGCCGGGCTGCACATGACCGTTGAACTCCACGCCTTGCCCGTCTTTCACTCCGGCTACCTGTTGCTGTGCGGGTTGCTGTCCTTGCTGCAAGGCTTGCACGGCTGACCTTGGCAGGAACTCCAAGCCACGCTCCACCGCACTGACTTGCAGGTAGGCACTGCGCCTTGTCCCGTCCTTGAATTGCAGGTTCTCCATCCTGACCGCTTTCCCGGCTTCAAAGGCGGCTTTCTGCTCCGGGCTTACTTTCACGCCGCAAACGCTGTCGGGACATTTCCATTTGTCCGCCCGCATGTATTCCAGTTCGTGCGTGTGCCTGTCCCGGCTGATGAACACGGGGATTTGCCCTCCGCTTTTCGGGTCGGTGATTTGGGCGACACCGCCCAGATTGCCGATATGCTGCAAGTTCCCTTGTTCCTGCTTGGAAAACTCATGCCCGTTATATGGGCGTTGCAGCAACTTTTCGTCCTGCTGTACACCATGCAGCTTGGGGACTATCGTGCCGTCCTTCGCCTGATAGAAAGACAGCTTGACATCGGTCGGTCTGAGGTAGAAACCGCCTATCGTCCCCGAAACGGTATAGGTGTTGCGGGATTTGTAGCCACGCATCACCCGGTCGAAGTCCTTTGTGTTTTTCAGGGTCTCGGCGGTGATACCTACTTTTTTCAGGCTTTCCCAATCAATCTTCGCCGGGTCGAAGCGGTAGCCCTGCTTGGATTCCGGATTGTCCGGTTTCGGTACACGGAGTGCTTCCACCTGTTTGTCGCCCTCCGGCGTGGGGTGGCGGTGGTTGTCCTCGATAGCCTTTGCGTTTTGTTCCACCTCCGATGCCTTGCAGCGGAACAATGCCAGCCCTTCGGTGTCCTGAAACTTGCGGTAGAAGTTGGCGACAAGGTTGCTGATGATGTCGCCGTTTCTGTCCACCTGCATGAACTCGCCGCCCTGTATCGGCGGCACGGTCTGCAAGCTGCCCTCCTTGTCGAATCCTTTAACGGCACTCACTTTCCCCTGCTGTTTGTCCAAGACCAGCAGCACGTCCTTTTCCTGCCCCTCTGCGGGCGGGGTCATTCTGTTTTCGCTCATAAATCATTGAAATTAAACGGTTGCGGGAATAGTCCCGTCCAAAGGTAGCGACTAAATATGCTATATTTTGACGGATGGCAAGGGGTGTCCGGCTTTGTCCGGTGGTGGGTCGATTTGTACGGGTTGGAATAAATCTTCAATTGGCGTTTGGAGAAACCGGAAGCGTCTTCGACAAAATATTTGTTATGTTTTTGCTTGTAATTACATAATATATTATCTTTGCATCGGGAAACAACGGAGATTAAAGACATGGCTTCATTCAGGAAAGAAATACTTGGGCAGATTGAACGGATAGATGCCGGGCGTATATTCACGTTCCGGGATTTGTCGTTCGATGCGGAAAAGACCGCCAACGTAGCGGTGCTGCTTTCCGAACAGAGTCGCAAAGGGATATTGGTGCGGGTTGAAAAGGGGGCGTACTACCGTCCCAAAAAGTCGGTGCTGGGATTGGGGAAACTGCCAGTCTATCAAGATGAGCAGTTCCGTTACCTGACTAAAAAACTGAACGGTTATATCACGGGGGCTTATGTCTATAATAAAATGGGGCTGACGGAACAGGTCGCCGCGACCATAACGATAGCCACTCCTAACCCGGTGCGCCGTTTCCGTTTCAAGAACTTGGACGTGGAGTGCGTGAAAGCCTACTGCATGGACTGTTCGGATGAAAGCCTTGTCCCGTACTTGCGGCTGCTCGATGCGATAAAGGACATGAAACGCATACCCGGAACAACCGGACAGGACATCTACAACCGGGTTAAAAAACAATATTTCAACGGCTATAACCTGTCGGAACTGGAAAAAATCGTATCTTTGGCAAAAAATTACCCGCCACGTGTCAGAAAAGCGGTCGCGGACATACTGGGCGACATAGGACAAACCGCGTTACAAATGGAAATGGCAAAGACACTTCTTCCCACGACACGGTTCAACTTGGATTACAAAACAGCATAGGACAGATATATGAATTTACATTCGGACAAGGAAGCGTTCAAGGAAATCATCGCACTGGCGGCTGAGTATTTCGGTTACGAGCAGTCGCACGTGGAAAAGGATTATTGGGTATCGAAGATACTGCGGGATATTTCCCTGTCTGAATATGCGGATAAGACCTACTTCAAAGGGGGAACTTCACTTTCCAAAGCCTACGGGCTGATAGAACGCTTCTCGGAAGATTTGGACTTGTTCGTGTTCACAGGTGACAAAAGCGCGTCCAAGCAGGCAGAAAAGACATTGAACAAGAAACTTTCCAAATATATTATCGAACAGAATAATGACATTTACAAAGAGGAACTGTCGGAAACGGGCGGTAACTACCGCAAACTGTATTTCTCGTATGACAATGTATTCCAAGGCGTGGGTCTGAAAGAGCATTTGGAAGTAGAAATAAAATCCTGCGACCTTCCAGACAAAAGGCTGATGTTCTATCCGGCGGACAAGCGGATTATCAAACCGATAACAACCGCCTTTCTTGAAAGCATCGGGCAAGAGGAACTGATAAGCGTTTACGGACTGGAAAGTTTTGAGATGCAGTGCATCAACCCACGAAAGACTATCTGCGACAAAATTTCAAGACTGGTAAAGCTGTCTTACAATGAGGATGCCATCGCACTGCTGGCAAAACATATCCGTGATGTGTACGACCTCACAGTATTGTACCACAATCAGGAATATAAAAGCTACCTGCAATCAGACGATTTTTTGGAAGCCATGTTCCGGGTAACGATAGAGGATGGATTAAATAAGAACTCCCGTTCGCACCTGTCTCTGGCTGACGCACCGATATTCAAGGATGCAGACACTGTCATGGCATTGCCCGAAGTGGCAACAGCGTACACTACCGATTTGAAAAAGCTAACCTTTGACAAAACCAAGATGCCGCTGATAAGCAAAGCTGTGGAAGCATTGAAGAAGATACATGCAATATTAATTGATTTTGAAGAATATAGAATATCCAAATATGAGAAGTAAAGTAACATTAGGCGATAAAAGTATTGATAACGCAGGAATACCTTCTGATTATAAATTGGCTATTTCTGAATATATTTGGAATGGGTTCGATGCAAAAGCTACAAATGTAGATATTCAATTTAAACCAAATGAAATAGGCTACATTTCTTCTTTTTCCATATCTGACAATGGAGAAGGTATTAATTTATCTACTATCGAATCTACATTTGGAGCATTCCTAGATTCACAAAAACGGCAAACATTCCAACGGACATCAGAAGTAAAAGGTAAAATGGGAAAAGGTAGATTCTCATTTATTAATTTCTGCTCAAAGGCTGTATGGAAAACACGATATAAACAAGAAGATAATTCAATACTACAATATGATATAACTATTAATGAAGGAGATAAGGATTACTATGAAATTAATAATAACCAAATCATACAACAAGGTAATACAGGAACTGAGGTCTTCTTCTATAATTTAAAAAATATATCTTCATTCCATTTTACACATCCTTCTTTTAGCGAATTTCTTGCCCAAGAATTTGGGTGGTTTTTGCATTTAAATAAAGAAAAGGGATATTCAATATCTATTAATGGCATTGCTATTGATTATGAATATTTGATAGCTGAAGATGAAACTATTACTGAGCATATTTCTGATTTTGAATTTGAAATTTCATATATCCGCTGGGATAAAAAAATTGGAGATAAGTTCTACTATTATTACTTGAATAGTAATAAATATGAACTTGGTAAAGAACTGACATCATTTAATAATAATGCGATAAATTTTTTCCATAGTATTTATATATCTTCTGATTATTTTGATAATTTTTCTTTTGAAGAAAAGCCACAACCAAGAATAGATAATGTAAAAAATCAGTCGGATTTTGTTTATAAAAATTTAAAAAAGAAACTTCTTTCATTTTTAAAAGAGAAAGAAAAGAAATATGTAAAAGAAAGTGCTGCAAACAAATTAATTGCTGATTATGAAAAGAATGGTATTCTTCCTCGATTTCGTGATAACAAATATGATAAAGAACGAAAGCAAGACTTATTAAATGTCATCAAAGAAATTTATTGTATTCAACCGAAAATATTTAAGGGATTAAAAAAGGAACAACAACAAACTTGTGTTGGTTTTTTAAATCTACTATTAGATACTGATGAAAGAGAAAATATTTTATCCATATTAAGTGGAATAGTTACCCTTTCAGAAGAAGAACGAACCCAATTAGCTCAAACATTGCGAACAACATCTTTAAGCCGAATATTGCGGACAATAAAAATGATAAAAAATAGATTTGAAGTTGTTGAGCAATTAAAAAATCTTGTATTTGACTTAAAAAAATTTGCTACCGAACGTAATCATATTCAGGTGGCAATAGAAGAAAATTATTGGTTATTTGGAGAACAGTTTCATTTAGTGTCAGCAGATGAGACATTTGAAAAAGCGTTGTCTAATTATTTATATATATTAGACGGAAATGAAAATGAGCAACAAATAAATTCAGAAGAACGAAATAGACGTCCTGACATTTTCATGTGTAGGAAACATAAGATTGCTGATAATTCTGATTTTTCCAATATGTTGGAAGAAAATGTTATAGTCGAATTAAAACGTCCAACAGTAACAATCGGCAAAAAACAGTTTCGACAGATTGAGGATTATTTAGATTTGATAAAAGGAGAAGAACGATTTAACAGTCAAATGCGTTCTTGGAAATTTTTTGTTGTCAGCAATAAAGTTGATGATTTTATAAAAGACCAATACAAATCATTTCAAGATAAGAACAAACGTTTCTTAGTCCACATGAAGGAACAATTTGAAATATATGCTATGACATGGGATGATATATTCCAATTATTTGAAATTAAACATCGTTTTTTATTAGACAAGTTAGATTTTGACAAAAAGATAATAGAAGAAGAAATCAAAATAGAAATGTGTAACCGTACCGCTGCTGACAATGTCATCACTGCGGTAAAAAAAATGGAAACTATATAGTCTTAATATGTGAAAAGTACCCGGCTATAAATGATAGACGGGTATTTTTCTATTCGCAATCTTTTTTTATCAAGTAACATAATTCCGGGTCATTCTTAATCCGGGTTATCTCGTCCTCGACAATCTGCCGGACTTCCTGCCGGATGCGGTCGTAATTGGCTTGTATCTCTTCCTGCATACGGTCGTTACCATCCTTGTCCGTGAAGTCGATAATCTGCGGCAGCTTCACATACCGGGCGGTTTCCCGCTTCACCTTCTCGTTGTCCACCACGATTTCACAGTGGAAAATCTTCTGCTCTATCCGTTCGTCAAAATTGTCCGCCACAGCCCCCACGAACATCCCTTGCGTGAGGTTGGATATTTTGCTGGCAGGTATCAGGCTGTCCATTTGGGTGCTTATCGAGGTGGACTTCTCCCGCTGGTTGATGGTCATACTCTGCCGCTTCTGCAACACCTTCCCGAAACGCTCCGACAATATCTTTGCCGTCTCGCCGACCACTTGCCCGCTGAACACGTTGCCCACCGTGTTTTGGATAACCTTGCTTTCCTTGTCCCCGTAATCACGGGTAAGCTGGCTGTAGTCCTGAAAGCCCAGCAGGACGGCGACCTTGTTGCTCCGGGCGGTGGCAATCAGGTTGTCCAGACCACGAAAGTAGATAGTGGGCAACTCGTCTATTATCACCGAACTTTTAAGCTGACCTTTTTTGTTTATCAGCTTCACGATACGGCTGTTGTACAGACCGAGTGCCGCCGAATAGATGTTCTGGCGGTCTGGATTGTTGCCGACCACCAGTATTTTAGGCTCTTTCGGGTTGTTTATATCCAGCGAGAAATCATCGCCCGTCATCACCCAATAGAGTGCCGGACTTATCATGCGGGAAAGCGGAATTTTCGCACTGGCTATCTGCCCCTGCAACTGCTCCTGCGCATCGGATTCCCAAGCGTCCACGAACGGGGAAAGATAATTTTCCAGTTCGGGATAACTGCGTAAAATCGTGAACACATCGGCGTATTTCTTGTTCAACAGTTCTATGGCATGGGGAAACGTACAATACTTACCGCCTTGATAGATACGCAAATACCAGATTATAGCCGCCAAAAGGATAATCGGCGATTCCACAAAAAAGTCGCCTTGCTTGGTAATCCAACTGCGGTTCAGGTTGAGCATAATCGTGTAGCTGGCTTCGTAAGCGTCCGCTATATCCGACATGAAGGCGGCGTTTATCGGGTTGCACCGATGGCTCTTGCGTGGGTCGTCAAAATTGATAATGTAGAATTTCGGCTTCAATTTGTAGCCATTCAAGTGGTTAAGCAGGTAGTTATAAGCTATTTCTGACAGGTCGGGAAACTTATAATCATATAGGTACATCGAAAAGCCCTTCTCGATTTGCTGTTTTATGTAACTGTTTACAACGGCGTATGACTTGCCGCTGCCCGGCGTACCCAGCACAAGGCTGGCACGGAACGGGTTCACCACGTTTATCCAGCCCTTATGCCACTTCTTCCTGTAATAGAAACGGGTCGGCAGATTAACGGAATACTCGTTTTCAATCAGGCGGGTTTCCTGCATGAAACTCTCGTTCTCCGTGTTAAAGACATCATCCATCAGGTTGTTCTTCAACAGCCGGGACATCCATGTACCCGCCATGAGCAGGCAGATATAGCCAGCCGACAGCGTGGCGATGTAAAATGCCGTGTCCGCCGTATGGGGCAGCGGCAGTTCCAACAGCCACCAGTTGAAAAAGAACAGCACGACACCCGTCGCAAGGCTGCAATAAATCTTTGCCCAAGTTATCTTTTCATTCTTCACCCCTTTTGTCCCGATGCACGACAAGGCGAGGAACACCACCGCAAAAAGTTTCGTCCAAAGAACGGACGAGAACAGCCCGGTAGTGCGCTGGAAATTCCACAAAATCTTGTCCACGACCTCAAAGGTTACTCCCCATCCTTTCAGGGTAGAGTAACAGAACCAATACACGTTGATTCCCACGAATAGAATACTGACAGCCCGCATAAAGTCCATGACCCTTGCAAGCCCCCTCAAATCATCTTCCTGTTGCATAATCGTATGTTTTTATGTTAATCAGTTAGTCGATGCGCCTTGTACGCTTCTTTTTCTTCTTCTTTCTCTTTTGGCTGGCAGTCTCCTGTGGCTCATCACCGCCTGATGCACCGCCGAGCAATCCTCCGAAAGCACCCACTACAGAAGCCACGCCCGAAACAAGAGTTTCTTTTGATGCAAAATCCGGTTGTTCCTGATGCATGGGCTGTTGTTCCTGCCGTATGTCTGTTTTCCTTTCATCGGAATACAAATTGTTGAACACGTTCGCCGAAAACTCCTTGCCCAAGCGTGAACCGTTCAGCACCACCCGGCTGTCGTGGTCGATGAACGTAACGCCATAGATGCGCCCGCTGTCATTCCGGCGGAACACCACGTCAATGCCCTGCCGTTTCAGTTCCTGTTCAAACTCTTGTCGGTTACGGGCAGTCTGCATGGCGGCGGCGACAATCTTCCGGGTACGCTCTTTCAATTTCCCGTTTTTGATTGCTTCGACCGACCGCTCCATCCTGCGCTGCACCGCTTCATAGCCCACCAACTTGCCGATGCGGGAAGCCTTTACCGGATTGCCCACCTTTTCGCCTTTGTCATTGGTAGCTGAATAGACGATGCCCTGATAGAGTATGCCGTTCACTTCACCTTTGACTTCTTCGGCGCACACGTTGTAAGCGGCAAGCAACGCCCTGTACTCCCCGAACGACTGGAAGCGGTAGCCGTAGCAAGCCGCTTTCACGGTGTTGCCGATTTGGTGCTTCACGTCCCCGGCTGCGTAATCCACCTTTTTAAGTTCCGGGCGTTCCGTCCGTTCTTTCTTTTCTGCCGGGTGCAGGTTATATTTACTTTCCAGTTCACGGGTGATTTGCTTGCTGCGCCGATGCTCGAACCTGTCATTCAGCGGTCTGCCGTTCTCGTCCACCCGCAAACCAACAATATGTATATGGTGGCGGTCTATGTCGGTATGCTTGTACACCAGATAGGGCTGTTCGCCATAGCCCAACTTCCGCATATATTCTTTGGCAATGTCAGAAAGTTGCTGGTCGGTCAGCACGTCTTCCGGGTGCGGGTTTATGGAAATATGAAGTATCGGCTTCTTGGTGGATAGGTGGACGGGCATCTGCATCTCGAAGCTGCGCATACACCCGCCGATGCTGGAATGTCCGTCCTCGTCTAACAGCATCTTATTGGAGAAAAGCACCTTTGCTTCCCCGTTGTCCACCTTTTCCTGATTGTATGCCAGTGCGCCGAACATGGAACTTCCCGTGCTTATTTTGGCAACCATAGTTCCCTGCATTCGTAGGTCAGCGCAATGATTTGGCGGTTCAAAGCCGACAATTCGGTGGTCGCCTTTTCCAATTTATAAAGGAAAGCCAGTGCCTTTTTCTCGGAAAAGTTGCTGTGCAACGCCTTTACCACTTGGTTGTAATTGACCGCTACGGCTCTGAACTGCGCATAAAATTCGGTCAGTTTGGCGCAATACTCGACCGCCGACTTGTCCACTTTCACCACCCGGAACGGCTCGCCGAACAGCCGTGCGGCGATGAAACGGGACTTGCTCGAAACTCCCGACTGCTCCCATTGTACGAGGAAGCGGGCGTTCTCCCGGTCATTCAGGTACAGCACATGGCGGTGCTTCGCCGGGTCTTGTAGGGCGGGGCGACCGCCCTTGTTGTTTCTTCTTGTTTCCATGCTTCTTTTGAATTAAAAAATCACGACTTCGGAGTGGTTTTCACCCCCGCAAGGGGCAAGGCGTTTTCAGGCACGGAAAACGGTTTCGTGTGCCACGAAACACACCTTGCTATTTTCTGGCGAAAATCGAAAATCCGTCCCTGACGAATTGGGGTCAGCGCAAGGCGGCAAGCCTGCCGTCCGCCGACCGGATTCCACGCCTTTCCCCTTTGGGCATCTGTTACTCCGTTGCAAAGTAACGGTGATTTATAATGCTGTAAAATAGCCGGTTGGTGGACAAACCGGGACATCGGGGGACAAAGCGGGACGCATCTGAAAACGGACGCTTTTTCTCCTTTTATTTGCAGAAAATTTCAAGATTGAAAGCAATATGGAAAGTCCTATTCCAAGCAGGAATGACTGGATGAGAACAAGATTTCAAGACATCAGGATTGCAAGGTTTCAAGAAAGGATGAAAGCAGGATTGGAATAAAACAATCTTTCAATAGTTCAAGATTGCAATGTGGAAGCAAGGAAAGCCATATAGCCGGATTGATTGAAAGCAATCAACAAATCTATCAACACATAATGAACGGAAACAATATGGGAAACGGGAAAACACCCCTTTATGTCGCCTTCTCCACCCAGAAGGGCGGGGTCGGCAAGACCACCTTCACCGTGCTGGCGGCAAGCTGCCTCCACTACCTCAAAGGCTACGATGTGGCGGTGGTGGATTGCGACTACCCGCAGCATTCCATCGCCGGGATGCGCAAGCGGGATGCCGAAACGGTGTCCTCCGATGAAGAATACAAGCGCATGGCGTATGAGCAGTTCACCCGGCTGGGCAAGAAAGCCTACCCGGTATTGTGCAGCCCGCCCGAAAAGGCGATAGCTGCCGCCGATGAATATGTAGCCGGAACGGACTATAAGCCCGACATCGTGTTCTTCGACCTTCCCGGCACGGTGAACAGCGAGGGCGTGATAAGCTCCCTTGCCGGGGTGGACTACATCTTCACGCCGATTTCCGCCGACAAGGTGGTACTGGAAAGCAGCCTGTCGTTTGCGGCGGCTATCCACAAGCTGCTGGTGAAGAACGAAGCCTGCCGCCTTGCGGGTCTGTACCTCTTTTGGAACATGGTGGACGGTCGGGAGAAAACAGACCTCTACACCGCCTATGACAAGACCATCAGGGAACTGGATTTGCCGTTGATGAAAACCTTCATCCCCGACACCAAACGCTACAAGAAGGAACTGGCGGCTGACAAGAGAACGGTGTTCCGCTCCACGCTCTTTCCCGCCAGCCGCCCGCTGGTGAGGGGCAGCAACTTGGAGGAACTGATAACGGAAATGTTGCATTACATTAAACTACAATGATATGGCAAAGCAGAACGGCACAATGCCAAAGATAGACGAGGATTTCATGCGGGAACTCATCTCGCAGGGCGTACCCGGCAAGCAGGACGTAGGGAAACCGGATGACATATCGCAGGAAACGCAGGCGGAAACGGCGCAAGCGGAGAAACCTACATCCCGCAAGCGCAGAAACAGCCCGGGCGACTACCGGGAAACCTACTTCCGGAAAGTGGAACTGACCGACCGCCAGCCCTTGTACGTGAGCCGCACGACCCACGAGAAGCTGATGCGCATCGTAACGGTGATAGGCGGGCGCAAGGTAACGGTCAGCAGCTATGTGGAAAACATCTTGACACGCCATTTCGAGCAGCATCAGGATGAGATTAACGCCCTGTATGAAAGCAACTACCAAAAACCGTTTTAGCCATGACGATAATTTATTGCACCATCGCCGCACTGGTCGTGTACTACCTTGCCCTGTGGGGCTGGTATCGACATGCGGATAACAAGACGGAAAACAGCGCAGGCAATGGAACGCTCCCAGAAAAAGAGCTTTCAGATTATACCCTGATAGGCGAAAGTCGCTACAAAGGCGGACAAACCGACCCACAGCCGGACAAAGCCGGACACTTCCCGCAAGCGGTTGAAAATGATACTATTTTTGCGCCGGAAGCTGCCGGAACTGACGATACGCCCGGTTATGCGGATGACGAACCCGACTACGAGGACGAGGAAATCGCCGGGTACATGGCTGGGGATGATACGGGTCGTGCTGCGGGCGTGAGTTTCGAGGAACTGGGCGAAGCGGTGCGCACGGCGAACGCCGACACCTCCACCGAAGCGGAACAGCGGCAAGCCGCCGGGACGCTGGCGAGGATTGAGGGGACAAACCTCTACGATGCGATGGTGGAGAACATCAACGGCGGGCTGGCAAGGGTGGCGGAACTGCTGAAACGCAATGAAGCTGAACTGGCTCCGGCGGCTGTCCCTGCCGCCACTGCCGACACGGACAAGGAATACGGGGCGTTTGACATGAACGAATATCTGTAATATAATGTATAACTCAAACTCAATTCGCAATGGAAACGAAAAAGAAAATCATTCTGTCGACGGCTCTCCTTGCCGCTGTGGCAAGTGCCTACGCACAGGGCAACGGGCAGGCGGGCATCACCGAAGCCACCAACCTCATCACCGGGTATTTCGACCCCGGAACGAAACTCGTGTACGCCATCGGTGCGGTCTGCGGCTTGATTGGCGGGGTAAAGGTATATAACAAGTTTTCAAGCGGCGACCCGGACACCAGCAAGACCGCCGCAAGCTGGTTCGGGGCTTGCATCTTCCTGATTGTCGCCGCCACCATCCTCCGGTCGTTCTTCCTTTAATGCACGGGCGTATGGCAGAATATCCGGTAAACAGGGGCATCGGCAAGCCCGTGGAGTTCAAGGGGCTGAAAAGCCAGTACCTTTTCATCTTTGCGGGCGGCTTGCTCGCCGTGTTCGTGGTGTTCATCGTCCTGTTCATGGCGGGCGTGAACCAGTGGGTCTGCATCGGCTTCATCGTGTCGGCATCCCTGCTGCTCGTGTGGCAGACGTTCCGGCTCAATGCCCGGTACGGCACATACGGGCTGATGAAGATAGCCGCCCGCAAACGGCATCCCCGGTTCATCATCAACCGAAAGGCGATACCCCGGCTGTTCACCTATAAGAAAAGAAAGGAGACCGACCAATGAGGAATATGTTAAAGGCTACCACACTGGAGAGGAAATTTCCCCTTTTGGCGGTGGAAAACGGCTGCATCGTCTCGAAAGATGGCGACATCACGGTGGCTTTCCGGGTAGAACTGCCCGAACTGTTCACCGTCACCCGTGCCGAGTACGAAGCCATCCATTCGGCATGGTACAAGGCAATCAAGGTGCTGCCCGGCTACTCCATCGTACACAAGCAGGACTTCTTCATCACGGAGAACTACCAGCCCGACACGGAAAAGGACGGGCTTAGCTTCCTGTCCCGGAGTTATGAGCGGCATTTCAACGAACGCCCGTTCCTGAACCATTATTGTTATCTGTTCTTGACCAAGACAACCAAGGAGAGAAGCCGCCGACAAAGCGACTTCTCCACGCTCTGCCGGGGCAGGATTGTCCCGCAGGAGATAGCGGACAAGGAAACGGCAACAAAATTCATCGAAGCGGTCGGGCAGTTCGAGCGCATCATGAACGACAGCGGTTTCATCACGCTTGCCCGGCTGACCGCACCGGAAATCACCGGGGAGGACGGACGGGCGGGTATCATCGAGAAATACTTCTCGCTTTCGCAGACCGACACCACCTCGTTGAAGGACATCGGGCTGTACCCGGAGGAAATGCGCATCGGCGATGACATCCTGTGCCTGCACACCCTTTCGGACGTGGAGGACTTGCCCGGCAAGCTCGGCACGGACTTCCGGTTTGAAAAGCTCTCCACCGACCGGAGCGACTGCCGTTTGTCTTTCGCCGCTCCTGTGGGTGTGCTGTTGTCCTGCAACCACGTCTATAACCAGTACATCTTCATAGACGACCACGCCGAGAACCTGAAAAACTTCGAGCAGACCGCCCGGAACATGCAGTCGCTTTCCCGCTATTCACGTGCCAACCAAGTAAACAAGGAATGGATAGACGAGTACCTGAACGAAGCGCACAGCAAGGGGCTTGTCTCGGTTCGCTGCCACTGCAATGTCATGGCATGGAGCGATGACCGGGAGGAAATCAAACGCATACGCAACGATGTGGGAAGCCAGCTTGCCCTGATGGAGTGCAAGCCACGCCACAACACGGTGGACGTGCCCACGCTCTTTTGGGCGGGCATACCCGGCAATGAAGCGGACTTCCCGGCGGAGGAAAGTTTCTACACGTTCTTGGGGCAGGCTCTCTGCCTGTTCGTGGAGGAAACCAACTACAAGAGTTCGCTCTCGCCGTTCGGCATCAAGATGGCGGACAGGGTGAGCGGTCGCCCGCTGCACATCGACATATCCGACCTGCCCATGAAGAAAGGCATCACGACCAACCGCAACAAGTTCATACTTGGGCCGAGCGGTTCGGGAAAGTCCTTCTTCACCAACCACATGGTACGCCAGTATTACGAACAGGGTGCGCACGTGCTGCTGGTAGATACGGGCAACAGCTACTTGGGGCTATCCCGGCTTATCCACAACCGCACACACGGCGAGGACGGGATTTATTTCACGTACACCAACGAGAACCCGATAGCGTTCAACCCGTTCTATGTCGAGGACGGGGTGTTTGACATCGAGAAGAAAGAGAGCATCAAGACGCTTATCCTTACCCTTTGGAAGCGGGACGATGAAGCCCCCAAACGGTCGGAGGAAGTGGCGTTGTCCAATGCGGTAAGTGCCTACATCGAACGCATCACGGGGGACAAATCGGTAACGCCCTGCTTCAACACGTTCTACGAGTTTGTGCGGGATGATTACCGCCGACAACTGGAACGGAAGAACGTCCGGGAAAAGGATTTTGACATTGACGGCTTCCTGAACGTGCTTGAACCGTACTATCGTGGCGGCGAATACGACTACCTGCTGAACTCGGACAAGGAACTGGACTTGCTGCACAAACGCTTCATTGTCTTTGAGTTGGACAATATCAAAGACCACAAGATACTGTTTCCGATAACGACCATCATCATCATGGAAGCGTTTATAAACAAGATGCGCAAGTTAAAGGGGATAAGGAAGCTGATACTGATTGAGGAAGCGTGGAAAGCGATAGCGTCGGCGAACATGGCGGATTATATCAAGTACCTCTACAAGACCGTCCGAAAGTATTTCGGGGAAGCGATTGTGGTAACGCAGGAAGTGGAGGATATTATTTCCTCGCCCATCGTGAAAGAGAGCATCATCAACAACTCCGATTGCAAAATCCTGTTAGACCAGCGGAAATACCTGAACAAGTTCGACAGCATACAGAACCTCTTGGGGCTGACCGACAAGGAACGTTCGCAAATATTGTCCATCAACATGGCGAACCATCCCGGACGGAAGTACAAGGAAGTTTTCTTCTCGCTGGGCGGCACACAGTCGGTGGTCTATGCTACCGAAGTGTCATTGGAAGAATACTACACGTACACGACCGAAGAAAGCGAGAAGATGGAACTGTTCGCCCTCGCCGACAAGCTGGGCGGAAACCTTGAACTGGCTATCAAGCGGCTGGCGGAAAGCAAGCGTAATCCCCAATCATCAACAACTTAAAATCAGGAATATGAAACGTACAAGCAAGTTTTTGGCACTCTTTTCCTGTGTCCTGTTGCTGGCATCCTGCAAGGATGACCCGGAAAAGCGACTGGAGCGGATGCAGGGTGAATGGGTACACGTCAAAGGTCGCCCGGCTTTCACCCTTTCGGGAAAAGGCGGCACATACAATGTTACCCGGAAAGCGAACATCCGGGGGAAAGTTCTGGAAACCTCCTATCTGATAACGGAACAGGACGGGAAGCTGTTCATCGAGATAGGCTTCGCCATCCTCCTGACCTATGACGAGGGGCGAGACCGGATAATCCTTTCGCCCGGCGGAGAATACAAGCGAGTTTCAAACATTAAAAAAGGGACAAGATGAAAAAACTGTTAGTCATCGTATCTGTATGCCTGTGTGTCGCAGGCAGGGCAAACGCCCAATGGGTCGTGTCAGACCCCGGCAACCTCGCCCAGAGCATCATCAACTCCGCCAAGGAAATGGTGGAAACGGCGGGGACGAAAGCCAACACCCTGAACGGCTTTCTGGAAACGCAGAAGATATTCCAGCAGAGCAAGCAGTTCTACGATGCGCTCAAATCGGTGCATGACGTGGTGAAGGGCGGTGTCAAGGTGGGCAAGTCCATCGCTCTGGTGGCGGAAATCTCCGAAATCTACGTGCGAAACTTCCAGAACATGCTGGCAGACCCGAATTTCACGGCGGACGAGCTTGCCGCCATATCCTCCGGCTACGCCATGCTGCTGGACGAGAGTTCGGACGTGTTGCAGGACTTGAAAAACGTGGTGAACGTCACGGGCATGTCGCTCTCGGATGCCGAACGGCTGGCGGTCATCGACCGGGCGTACAACAGCCTGATGAACTACCGCAACCTCGTGAACTACTACACCCGCAAGAACATCTCGGTGTCCTACCTGCGGGCGAAGAAGAAGAACGACACCGACCGGGTGCTGGCTCTCTACGGCTCGGCGGATGAACGCTACTGGTAACATGCAACAATCGGTATGCCTATGTTATTAGCGGTGGATTTTGACAACCTGCACCAAGTGCTGCGGGTGCTGTATGACGAGATGATGCCCCTGTGCGGCGACATGACGGGTGTCGCCAAAGGCATAGCCGGGCTGGGTGCGCTGTTCTACGTAGCCGCCAAGGTGTGGCAGTCGCTCGCACGGGCGGAAGCCATAGACGTGTACCCGCTGCTCCGTCCCTTTGCGCTGGGGCTGTGCATCCTGTTCTTCCCCACGTTCGTGCTGGGGACTATCAACACGGTATTGTCGCCTGTGGTGAAGGGCTGCAACCAGCTGATGGAAACGCAGACCTTCGACATGAACGAGTACCGGGAACAGAAGGACAGGCTGGAATACGAAGCCCTGATGCGAAGCCCGGAAACGGCGTACCTCGCTTCGGACGAGGAATTTGACCGACAACTGGACGAACTCGGCTGGTCGCCCTCCGAGATGGTAACGATGGCAGGCATGTACATGGACAGGACAGCATACAACATCAAGAAGTCCGTCAGGGACTGGTTCAGGGAACTGCTGGAAATACTCTTTCAGGCGGCGGGGCTGATTATCGACACGCTGCGCACGTTCTTCCTGATAGCGCTTTCGATATTGGGTCCGCTGGCGTTTGCGATTTCCGTCTATGACGGTTTCCAAAGCACGCTGACCCAATGGATTTCCCGCTATATATCCATTTACCTGTGGCTTCCGGTCTCGGACTTGTTCAGCAGCGTGCTGGCTCGCATACAGACGCTGATGCTCCAGAAGGACATCGAGCAGCTTTCAGACCCGAACTTCATTCCTGACGGCAGCAGCACCATTTATGTAATCTTTATGATTATCGGCATCGTGGGCTACTTCACCATCCCCACAGTGGCAAGCTGGATAGTGTCGGCTGGCGGCATGTCCGCCTATAACCGCAACGTGGCAAGAGCCGGGTCGGTCGCCGGGGCGGTGGCTGGTGCGGCTGGCGGGAAAGTAGCAGGAAAACTTCTCAAATAACCAACTTCAAATTATCAGAACATGGAATTTAAGTCATTAACGAACATCGAAACGAGCTTCCGGCAAATCCGGCTCTTTGCGCTGGTATTCATCTGCCTGTGCGCACTGGTCACGGGCTTTGCCGTGTGGAACTCGTACAGTTTCGCCGAAAAGCAACGGCAAAAGATTTATGTCCTCGACAACGGCAAGAGCCTGATGCTGGCTCTCTCGCAGGACATGGCGCAGAACCGCCCTGTGGAAGCCAAATCGCACGTGCGGCGTTTCCACGAGCTTTTCTTCACGCTCTCGCCCGACAAGGACGCCATCGAAAGCAATGTCAGGCGTTCGCTGTTCCTCGCCGACAAGAGCGCATACAACTATTACAAGGACTTGTCGGAAAAAGGGTACTACAACCGGGTGATTTCGGGCAACATCAACCAGACGGTGGAGATTGACAGCATGAAGTGCGACTTCGACCAGTACCCTTACCGGGTGGACACCTATGCCCGGCAACTGATTGTCCGGGAAAGCAGCCTGACGGTCAGAAGCCTTGTAACCACGTGCAGGCTCCTGAACGCCACACGCAGCGACAACAACCCACACGGCTTCATCATGGAAGCGTTCACGATTACCGAAAACAAGGATTTGCAGACCATTAAACGATAAGCGCATGGAAAGAAAACGGAATTACATCGAAAAGGTGCAGGATTGGGCGGATGAACGCCTGCGCCGGATGTGCGGGCGCATCACGCCGGGCAAGCGGCTGGCGGTCATCCTCGTGATGTTCCTCCTGTTCGGCGGCTTGTCCGTCTATATCACCGTCTCGTCCATCTACCACATCGGGAAACGGGACGGGCAAAGGCTGCAAATCGAGCATATCAGGCAATTTCCGCTGCACGGCGGCGACAGTATCAACCCATTAAACAGACCGGAATATGGAAGAAACACGGAAGAATGAGCCGGGCGGACAGCCCGGAAAGGAGAAGAAGCCCAAACGGGAACTCTCCCCGAAAGAGGTGCAACAACGAAAGAAGATGATAGTATTCCCGCTGATGTTCCTCGCCTTTGCCGGGTGCATGTACCTGATATTCGCACCCTCCGGCAAGGACAAGACAGACGTGGAAAGCGTGGGCGGCTTCAATGCCGACCTCCCGCTGCCCGCAGAGGACGGCATTATAGCCGACAAGCAGACCGCCTACGAGCAGGCTGTGGTGAGCCGCAAGCGGCAGGACAGAATCCAGTCCTTGCAGGACTTCGGCTTTACGCCTGATGGTGAAGCGGAAGGACGGCAAGGAAACGCAGAACCGATGTCGGAAGATGATCCGCAGCCCGCAAGGGGCGGCGGCGCTTCTTCGGCGACCGCTTACCGGAACATCAACCGCCAGCTAAGCACGTTCTATGAACCGCCAGCGGCGGATGAAGAAAAAGAGGAACTGAAACGGCAGGTGGCGGAACTGACCGAACGCCTGCAACGGCAGCAGACCGCCACGCCCACTGCGGACGACCAGCTTGCCCTGCTGGAAAAGTCCTACGAGCTTGCCGCCAAGTACGCTGGCGGCGGGCAGGCGGCGCAAGTGCCTGTAACGGGCGGCATCGAAAAGAAGCCGGATGCGGTGTCGGTGCGGGCGGTGCGTGAGAACACGGTTTCGGGACTGAGCCAGCCCATGAGCGATGCCGACTTTATCCGGGCGTACAGCCAGCCACGCAACTACGGCTTCAACACGGCGGTAGGGACGGGCTACGCTGTGGGCAGGAACACGATAGCCGCCTGCATCCACCAAGACCAGACGCTGATTGACGGGCAGAGCGTGAAGCTCCGGCTGCTTGAACCTATGCAGGCGGGAAACATCATTGTTCCAAGAAATACCGTCCTGTCGGGTGCGGCAAAGGTGCAGGGCGAACGGCTCGACATCACCGTTTCATCCATTGAACATGCGGGCAACATCATCCCGGTGGAACTCGCCGTGTTCGACACGGACGGACAGAAGGGGCTTTCCGTCCCGTCCTCGATGGAGCAGGAAGCCTTCAACGAGGCAATGGCGAACATCGGCAGCGGGCTGGGCACAAGCATCTCCTTCACGCAGAACGCCGGGCAGCAGGTGGCGATGGACGTTACAAGGGGGCTGATGCAGGGCGCATCGGGCTACCTCGCCAAGAAGTTCCGCACCGTGAAAGTGAAGCTGAAAGCCGGGTACAAGGTGATGCTTTACGCCAAACAACAGTAATCCAACAACAAACCACTAAAAATTTCCAATCAAATGAAGAAGAAGTATTTTGCAATGTTCGCCCTCCTGTTGGGCGTGTGTGCGGCAAACGCACAAACCAATGACACCGTGAGATATGCGGCGGGCAATGACCTGTACCAAGGCATTACCCGGAAACTCCCTTACCGGCAGATGGTAACGCCCTACGGCGTGGAAGTAACTTTCGCCAAGACGGTGCATATCATTTTCCCCTCCGCCGTGCGCTATGTGGATTTGGGAAGCAACCATATCATAGCGGGCAAGGCGGACGGTGCGGAGAACGTCATCCGGGTGAAAGCCACGACCGAAGGCTTTCCGGGCGAAACGAACTTCTCCGTCATCTGCGAGGACGGAAGTTTCTATTCCTTTAACGCCAAGTATGCCCGTGAGCCGGAAATGCTCAACATCGAAATGAAGGACTTTTTGGAAAATGAAGATACGTCCGACTTCTCCCATACCCGCATGAACATCTATTTCCGGGAACTCGGCAACGAAAGCCCGCTGCTGGTAAAACTGATAATGCAGAGCATCTACAAGGAGAACGACCGGGAGATACGGCATCTGGGCAGCAAGCGTTTCGGCATCCAGTTCTTGATAAAAGGCATTTACACCTACAACGGGATGCTCTACGTGCATACGCAGACGAAGAACAGTTCCGCCGTGCCTTTCGAGACGGATTTCATCCGGTTTAAGATTGTCGATAAGAAAGTGCCGAAGCGGACAGCCATTCAGGAAACGGTCATCGATGCGGTCAGGAGCTACAACGAGGTGGTGGAAATTGCCGGAAAAAGCACGGTGCGCACGGTGTACGTCCTGCCGAAATTCACCATCCCGGACGACAAGCTGCTGATGGTGGAACTCTACGAGAAGAACGGCGGTCGCCACCAAAGCATCCGGGTGGAGAACGCCGACATCGTGAACGCCAAGGAGATAGACGAACTCAAAATGAAGTGAGCATGAAGCGGGGTCTATTCATTATCATGCTCTTTGCGCTGTGCCTGCATTTCAACCAGGCACGGGCGCAAAGATACCTGCCGGGCATGAAGGGCTTGCAGGTTACGGCGGGCATGGCGGACGGGGTGCATTGGAACAGTAACACGGATTTCGCCTACCACATCGGGGCGGCGTACAGCGTCTATACTAAGAACGCCAACCGCTGGGTGATTGGCGGGGAATACCTGCACAAGAAATATGATTACAAAGATATGAGAATACCAGTCGAACAATTCACGGCGGAGGGCGGCTATTTCCTGAAATTCCTTTCGGACAGGCGAAAGACCTTTTTCCTCTCGCTGGGCTTGTCGGCTCTCACCGGGTATGAGACCAGCAACCGGGGCGACAAGCTGCTGCCGGACGGAGCTACGCTCTCGGATAAAGATTGCTTCATCTACGGCGGCGCATTGACACTGGAACTGGAAGCCTACCTGACCGACCGGGTCGCCTTGCTCCTGAACGCAAGGGAACGGATGCTGTTCGGCTCGGACATCGGCACGTTCCATACGCAGGTAGGCATAGGACTGAAATTCATCATCAACTAACCGTTATATAATAATGTATATGAAGAATGCAATGTATAAAATCCTTGTGGGCTGCTATATCATGGCTGCCCTCGTGCTTGTTACCGCCTGTAATGACGGTTTGGACATTCAGCAGGCTTACCCATTCACGGTGGAAACGCTGCCCGTACCCAAGAAACTGAAAGTGGGTGAAACGGCGGAAATCCGCTGCCAGTTGGTGCGGGGCGGTTACTACCAGCCGACCACCTACCAGATACGCTATTTCCAGCCTGACGGCAAGGGGAAGCTGGAAATGGACGATGGCACGGTGTTCTTGCCCAACGACCTGTACCCGCTGGAAAAAGAGAATTTCCGGCTCTACTACACATCGGCATCGACCGACCAGCAGACGATTGACATTTATATCATCGACAGCTTCGGGCAGATGCAGCAGCTTTCGTTCTCGTTCAATAATGACAACGACAAGGGGAAATAAATCTTTTATAATAAATGTGTTGATAAACATCAAGCAACGTGTTTTCGGATGCTATTATTCGCTATATTTGCAACATAAAATTATATTATTGAGAATAAAGACTATGACATTTGAAAAAGCAATCGAGAAAATATTTGAAGGGAATTGTATCCTTTTTACAGGATCTGGATTCTCTTTTGGGGCTAAAAATGTATTATCACTTGATTCTAAAATAAAAAGTGCCCCCCAATTGGCAGAGTTATTGTATAAAGATAGCGGTTATATGTCTTCAAATAAGGATTTGAAGAAAGCAGCAACAGCGTATTTAAAAAAGAAAACAGCAGACGACTTAATCCATATATTAAAACAAGAATTTACAATTTCTGAAATTTCTCCTGACCAAAAATATATTGGTTCACAGAAATGGGCGAGAATATATACTACTAATTATGATGATATAATAGAAATTGCTTACAAACAAAATAGAACAGGTGAATATCTTACCCCTGTAACATTATCTGACCACCCCAATTCTTATCCAGATAAAAGTAAAATAGCTATTCACTTAAATGGATATATTAATAGTTTAACAGCAGATAGTCTTAATTCTGAATTTAGACTTGTCAATAGAAGCTATCTTACAGAAGACTTTATTAAATCTAAATGGATTGAAATATTTAGGGGAGATATTAAAGCTTGTGATGCCATTTTTTTTGTAGGCTTTTCTTTAGATTATGATTTAGATATTGCTCGTATTATTCACAATAGTGACATTAAAGATAAAGCATATTTTATAGTTTGGGATGAGGAGGATGATATTAATCTTGAAACATTAAGTGAATTCGGGGATGTACAACCAATTAATCTATCTGGATTTGTTGAGAAAATTAAAGAAATTCATAAAAATTATGCGCCTACACCTATAAAACTTTTTATGCCACTATGTTTTTCACAACCCACTTTAAGAAATTCTTTACCAGAAATAAGAGATAAAGATTTTTATGATTTACTTCTTTTGGGAAATCTAAATGAACATATATTGTACTATTCATTATTGGACCCTAATAAATATAAATATTTTTCTCTTCGTAAAGATTTAGAAACTGTAATAAATGATATACAGAATGGGATAAATAATATTCTTGTTGAAGCGAATTTGGGAAATGGAAAAACATTATTTCTCAGAGCATTGTCCATTTTATTGGCCAAACGTGGGTATAAAGTATTTTTCTTTGAAAAATATAGGACATGTGTTGATGCGGAAATACAAAAAATTTGTGAGGATTTTGAAAATGCAGTCGTAATATTCGACGACTATCACACAGTAAAAGAGCAAATATCCTTTTTCAATTTGCGAAGAAAAAATCAAATACTAATAACGTCTGAAAGAACTCATTTTCATGAAGTTATATTTGACGAAATAGAAGATACTATAGGGGAATATAAAACTATAAATATTAACTCTTTAAATGATGATGAAATTAATGAATTCGACAAATATTTAGATTGTTATTCCTTATGGAAGGAATATACAACAGATAGACAGAAACGAATAAATTACATGATTAATTCATGCAAAAGACAAATGTGTCATATTATTCTTTCAAGAATAAAAAGTTCAGATTTATCAGGTAGAATACAAAATGTTCTAAATAATATATCAAAAAAAAGAGATTTTAATAATGCACTTATTATCATCTTAATAAGTGAAAGTTTCCACTTTAGATTAGAATTGGGGGAACTTGTTGAAATGTTAGGAACTCCGACTTTAAATAATCCGGGATTTAAAGCAAATCCGGAAATTAGAGAATTTATTAACTTTGAAGACAACAAAATTACATTTAAATCATCTATTTTATCTCAATATATATTGGGGAATATTATATCTCCTGACCTTATAATAGATTCTTTAATTTTAATTGCGAATTACTTGGATAATAAATACGATATACATAAGCCTAGTAAGGATAAGCTTATCTCAATAATCAATTTTAGAACAATCCAAAAAACAATAAATATAAAAGACCCTATTTGGAAAAGGGAAATTTTTAGATTTTATGAAACTGTGCGGAGTTTAAATTTTTGTCAAAATAATATTCATTTTTGGCTTCAATATGCTATTGCACGTTTATCTGACTATAACTATGAAATTGCAGAAGCCTATTTTGACAAATGTTATGAATTAGCAAAGACCGTTAAAAACTACGATACATACAAAGTGGATAATCATTATTGCCGATTTATATTAGAAAATGAAATTGAGAACGGGAATATATCTACATGTATGACTGCCTTTGATTATGCACATTCTATTTTGATTAACACGAGAAAGGGGGATGAAAAAAAATATTACCCTTTTAAAGTTGCCGGGTTATATGAACGATTTTACAAGAAGTTTTTTGCTCAATTAGAAAAGCATCATCAAAAAAAATTTCTTGATGCATGCGATGAAATGCATCAAAAATGTCAAAAATACCTAAGTATGATGGGAACTGTTAATGTTAAATATGTTCATGATACAAAACGGAGTTTGGAAAATATTCTCAATGAAAATTTACGAAGTTAGTTTTTATAATTTTACAATTGAATTTTGCTCCCATTTATACAAATCTTGAACTAGGTAATTCCCTAAATCCGGTTACTTAGAACTTATAAAAAAGTAACGGCGGCATTTGCCGCCGTTACCCATCAAGCGATTTTAATGCTTCTTACGGATACGTTTTTCTCCAGCCATTCCTTTACCTGTTCAAAGTTGTATTCGCCCGTTATGACCGCCGTATGCTCGTTTATGGCTACAAACCGGACACTTTCATAACTGTTTACCCAGCCTTGCAGGGAACAAACGCCCCATGTGTCCGCATCCTCAAAAACGCTGCGGTCTATTTGGCTGATTGGCTCGCCGAAAACTACTATCATGGTCTGAAAGTCCGGCTTGTCCCCCAGCAGCCGCAAATGGCGCAACGTGCCGAACTCGTCAGACTTGCGCCCCCATGCCCAATCCTCCGTGTAGAAATCATCGCCCCACTGGTGCGGATGGTCGAAACGGACTTTCACGTTTACCGAATATTCGTTTTCTTCCGTGTCCTCGATAACGCCCGTTACCATCATGCCCGTAAAAATGCACTCGCAACGCCTGCCGATTAGGTCTTTGCTTATTTCTGTCGTTTTCATGTCCTCAAAATTTTATGGTTATAAACTTTGTCTTTTTGGCGGGCAAGGGCTTTGACACCCTGCCCGGATTATCCTTTTCAAGCCGCCCGGAACACAAAGCCGTCATCAAACCAATAGTCGCACATGAACAAATCACGGGCGAATTTTTCATAATCGAAATAGGTCTTTGCGAACTCCGGCAGGTCGTAGCATTCTTCCACAATCTGATAGGCGAAATCTTCTTCATCGTCATACTGCCCTTGATACTCGTCTTGGAAGTCCCTAACAAGGTCGTCCGCATCCTTTTCACCCACGTCATAGCCTTTGTAGTTGCACCACACGAAAAAGGCTTCCTGTTCCGTGTCGCCCAAATCCTCCACCGCATCCCGCAAGGTGAAGAAGTTCTCGGAAATCCAGCTTTCGGAAATCAAATTCTCCGGGATGTTCTCGTAATCCTGAAACATAAATTCCGCATCTTCCTCGTCCTTGTGAAGCTCCCGGCAGGCTTCGTAAAACTCTTCCTTGTCCGCATAGTCCGACAAGTCCAGCCATGCGCCGAACAGAGAACCGTTGTTGTACTTGCCGTAAGTGCCTACATAAACTCTTGCTTCTGATAATGTTGCCGTTTCCATATCGCTGTAATTTTTAAGTTTTTAATTTTTTATGCGGATTCGAGAGGTGAGAGAGTTGAAGTTTCACAGAACTTTTTTCCTGTTTCCCGTAAATCCGACCTTTTTTTATGCGTCTTCCGTCGGGTCGGTCGTTTTCGTCTCACATAGGCAGGTTTGTGAAGTGTCCAGAGCGGGCAAGGTTTCAGCAAAAAAAACCTCGCAAGGCAGGGAAGATTTTTTGCACGAACCTGCGGCTTGACCTTTCTGGCTCGTAGGGACACGTAGCTACCTTTGCCTATTGAAACGTGAAAAACGACCTCCCGGCTGGGGGACTGCGTAAGGGGGAGAGAGTTTACCGATAGGGAAACGGGATAAAAGTTCTTGTTCCCTTCCATCTGATAGGGAACACTATGCAAAGCGGGCGGGAAAGGCAAGGGTGTCGGAAGCCCGTCTTTCGATACGCTTGTGCGGATTTCCGAAGGCTCTTTTCACGAAAAACAGTCAGCCATGCCCCGCACGGCTGGCGTTTCGGGGAATGTGCCGGAGGAAAAGGGGATAAAAAAATGCGGGTAGCCCGGTGGACTGCCCGCAAGGTAAATGGAAACTACTTGTTGGAATACAATCCATTAAACAGCATTTCGTTACCGAAACCGTTACCTGTCAGTTTCCGGCTTGTCATAGGTAACGAATCCGATTCTACGGCGTTGCTTTTGCTCTTGGGACTGGCTCAAAAGCTGTGTCAATGCCTGATAGATGTCGTTGAACTGCGCATCGGTACTGGCTTCCAGTTCCTCGATACGTTTCAACAGTTCTTCATACCCTGCGACCATCTGACGCATAAGGACAAATGCCCGCATGATGGAAATGTTCACCTCAATGGCGGTCTGGCTGCGCAAGACGGATGAAAGCATGGCTACGCCCTGTTCGGTGAAAGCCATAGGCAAGGCTGCGCCAAAGTTGTAATCAGGGGGTATCACATTTTGTGATACCCCTATGGATAACAATAAGTTGGCTTCCTCTTTCGAGAGGACAAACATAAAGTCGGACGGGAAACGACCGATGTTGCGTTTGACTGCCTGTTTCAAGGCTCGTGTTTCCACTTGGTAGAGTTCCGCCAAATGGAAGTCAAGCATCACCCGGCAACCCCTGACTTCAAAGATTTTGTTTTGAATGACCTGCAAATCCATAAACTTCAAGATTTTATTGTGATTAAACGCTTGTTTTCCTTTCATTCAGCCTTTGGGCGAACATATCCATGTCGGCACTCAGTTTCGTGTCAATGATTTTAGCGTAAATTTGTGTCGTTCTGATGTTTGTATGCCCTAACATCTTAGAAACGCTCTCAATGGGTACGCCGTAACTGATACTGAGGGTCGCAAAACTATGGCGGGCAACGTGATAGGTGATTTTCTTGTTTATGCCGCACACCGTTGCGATTTCTTTCAAGTAATCGTTCATCTTCTGATTGCTGATTACTGGAAGAATCTTGCCGTCAGGCAACTTTCCATCATACTTCTGTAAGATGGCTTTGGGAATATCCAACAAACGGATATTGGACGTTACGTTTGTCTTGTGTCTTTTCTTGATTATCCACAGGTTGCCGTCAAAGGAAACCTTTATGTTCTCCGCCCGCAACTCGCACACATCCACATACGACAAGCCCGTATAACAGCTAAAAATGAACATATCACGCACCTGCTCCAGCCGCTTGCTGGCAAAAGTCTTCTGATAGATGCGGTCTAACTCGTCCTGTTCGAGATACCCCCTTTCCACATACTCGAACTTCAACTTGTATGCCCCGAAAGGATTAAAGTTTATCAAGCCCAGATTGTGGGCGAACAGCACAACGGTTCTGAAACGCTGCACAAACTTCATGGCGGTGTTGTGGGTACATGGGTAGTTTTCACGGATGAACAAGTAGAAGCCCTCGATGAACACCACGTTTATCTCCCGAAAGCTGATATCCTCCACATGGTAGTTCGTGCGGATATATTCGGCAAGACGGTTCTTTGTGAGTTCGTACCGGGTGTATGTCCGGTGCGTGGCAGTCTTTCCCACTTTCAGGGCATATTGCTCGTTATGCTGTGCAAACACTTGCAGGAGGGTCTTAGCCTTTTCCTCCTTGCCTAAAAAGGTGTTGCGTACCTTTTCAGCGGTAACGTAGCCGTCTCTTTCCAGTATGGTCTGGTAGTGCTTGTACAGGGTGGCTTTGATACCGTCCAGCATTTCATTCATGCGGGTAAACTCCGCTCCACGTCCGGACACCTTTCCCGTCTTGGCTTGCCAGTTCTTGGGATTGACTTCAAGTTTGGTGTTGAACTGCGCCAGTTTCCCGTCAATGGTAATACGTGCCATGATGGGCATATTACCGTTCTTTTTTACCTTGTCCCGCTTCAAGAAGAACAATACTCGGAATGTTGATTTCATACCTCATTTTTTAAGTTACAAAACTACTTTTATTAACTCATAATGAGATAAATGCAGGATCGCCAAATCCCGACAGCGTTCCGCCAATTTCCGACAAATCGTACCCCTTTTTTGAAAATTTTGTCGGGGGTACGAATTGGGTACTAATTTTTGTCCGTCAATGCCCTCTTTTTGGCGGTCAAGGTCGCCAAAAGGCAATAAAAAAAGTCCCACAAAATATTGATTTTGTAGGACTTGTCTTTTTGTTGTCGCCTTTTGGGTTTTCTTTTAGTGATCCGCTTGGGGCTCGAACCCAAGACCCCAACATTAAAAGTGTTGTGCTCTACCAGCTGAGCTAGCGAATCTAACCTTGTTGCTTTTTGTAAAAGCGTTGCAAAGATACGGCTTTTATTGGAATATGCAAGCGGTATCTGTAAATTATTATACTTAATTTTATCGGTATAAAGTCATATTTTTATTTTATGCTTTGATTATTAGCGCATAATACTTTCAAAAAGAGGTATAAGTAAAGAGGTGATAACTCCCATCAGCCCGATGGCCAAGCCACTGATAGCTCCTTCGACAGCTCCCAATTCGATGGCTCGTGCCGTTCCTAGCCCATGTGCCGCCGAACCTAAGGCAAGCCCTCTGGCTACTCGGCTGTTGACATGGCAGCGGTCGAGAATGGCAGGACCGACGATCCCGCCCAAAAGCCCGCAGCCAAATACGATAACTGCGGTGAGCGACGGTATGCCATTCGAGTGTTCCGACAAGGAGATAGCGATGGGTATGGTTACCGATTTGGGTTGCAGTGACGAGGTGATAGTCTCGTCTACTCCCATGATTCTGCAAATAGCTATGACACTTACTATACCTACGATACCGCCCGCAAAGACGGCGGTAAGTACGGGTATTTCTTTCCCTCTGATTTGCTCGATTTGTTCGTAAAGGGCATATCCCAGTGCAACGACCGAGGGTCCTAAAAGAAAGCTGATGAAACTGCTACCTGCGCAAAACGTGTCATAGTCAATGTCCAGTAATGAAAGGAGAGCTATGATAAGCACCATAGCGACTAGAAGAGGGTGAAACAGAGCTATGTGTTTTTTTCGGTACAATTTGCAGCCGGTTAAATAGCTTCCCAATACCAATAGGAGTATAAAGGGAGTAGAAGAAAATATTTCACTCATATTTTTTCACCTCCTTTCTTTGGGATAATTTGCGGTCGAGCTGTTCTTCGGTTACTCCGACGACAACGATCACCAGCAATGTTGTCACAACCGATACGGTGAGTAATACTACCCAGTTGCTCATGAGTATTTTATATTCGTGCATTAGCCCTATGCTGGCGGGAACGAAAAACAGAGCCATATTGCGGGTGAGTGCCGAGGCTGCTTTATCTACATCGTGCGGACGGATCCATTTTAAAGTGAGCGCGATGAATAGCAATATCATGCCGCATACGCTGCCGGGAATGAGTTTCCCGATTAGCAGACTCATCATCTCTCCTAATACATAGAAAAGCATGATGTAACAAAAACCTTTAATCATTTTTACTTAATCTTGATAATACCTGAATACCTTCTGTTATTTATTATTTTTATAGTGAATGCCGTCTTCGCAGGCGGTAATGAATCCTTCGTCCTGTAAAAAGCGCAAGCTCTCGATAACCTCGTTCTCTGGATAGGGGAGGCTTTTCACGATTTCGTTTCGGCTGATTGCCCCATTTCCGAGCAGTCGCTGTATCTCTTTCGCAATTTGTATCGGAGAATTTTTTGAGGCGGCCTCTCGTTTTTTTCGTTCGATACAGTTGTCGCAATAGCCACATTCATAATCTGCTTTTTCTCCGAAATATTCTAGGAGCATTTGTTGGCGACAGCGAGAGGAGGTGGCGTATGTAATCATACTTTTTATGCGATCTGCCATACGCTCTCGACGCTCTTCATAGGCTTCACGGGTAATTTGTACATAACGGGGCTCCATGCGTTCCCGGGTATAGACGATGTATGGGGTGCGACGCCGGGGAATATAATGCAGTACATGCATGCGGTTCAGTTTTAGCAACGATTCATACACTTCCTGCTGGTTCATGCCGAGCCGTTGGCACAACAAATCTTCATGAATATATGTGTAGTCGGCGAACAGTCCGGTATAAGATCGCAATAGGCATTGCAGCACACGGTCGGTTTGGGGATCACTTTCTCGTAATTCGTATAGTTCGTCCTTGTGTACCAGAATCATGATCCGGGATAGAGAGTCGGTTTCCTCGATAAATTCGATATATCCCGAAATGGTAAGTATTTTCAGCGCGTTGAGTACAGGTGTGGCAGCATACTTGAATGTGGTGCAAAAGCGTTTCAAGTTAAACTCGTAAATCGAATCCATGCCACAGCCTAATGCTATTTCGAGAAAATTGCCTACGCGTTCGTAAACTTTCAATATAAATTCCTTATCGGGAAATTCCTCGGTCAACCTTTTGTGCAACGTGGCTTTATCTCTTCGGGCATAAAGCAATACCGCATAGGAACGGGTTCCATCACGCCCCGCTCGTCCCGCTTCTTGAAAGTACTCTTCGGGGGCGTTCGGCATTTCGATATGGACGACAACCCTTACGTTTGGTTTGTCTATACCCATGCCGAAGGCATTTGTCGAAACCATAACCCGGATTTCGTCTGCTTTCCATTTTTGTTGTTTATCGGCTTTTTCTTCCGAGTTCAATCCAGCGTGAAAAAAATCTGCCGATATACCAGCTTTGCGCAATTCTTCGGCGACTTCTTTCGTCCGTTTTCGATTCCTCACATACACGATAGCGCTGCCCGGCACACGGTTGAGTATGCGTAGCAGTTGTTGGAGCTTGTCTTCTCCTTGTCTTACCACGTATGAAAGATTGGGACGTGAGAAACCGGTGCGGAAAACTTGCCCGTTGCGGAAGGATAGTTTACGTTGTATATCTTCGGCTACTTTGGGGGTAGCAGTAGCTGTGAGTGCCAGTATAGGGACTTCGGGCAGAATATAACGTATGTCTGCTATTTTCAAATAGGCCGGACGGAAATCGTATCCCCATTGAGAAATGCAGTGAGCTTCGTCCACGACGATAAAGGAAACCGGCAATCCTTTAATACGAGCGATGAATAATTCCGTATCCAGACGTTCCGGTGAAATGTACAGAAATTTATAGCGTCCGTACAGGCAATTGTCGAGAGTGACGATCATCTCACGGCGCGTCATACCGGCGTGCAGATAAGCTGCCCGTATCCCTCGGCTGCGTAGGTTATCTACTTGGTCTTTCATCAAAGCGACCAATGGGGTAATTACTAAACAGATGCCTTCCCGGCTAAGGGTGGGAACTTGGAATGTAAGGGATTTTCCTCCCCCTGTCGGCATTAATCCCAACGTGTCATGCCCGTCGAGCAGTGAGGTGATAATCTCTTCCTGCATAGGACGGAATTGGGAATAGCCCCAATATTTATGCAATACTTCGTGGATAATTTCGTTCATTCCTTTTGCAGATTCGGCGCAAAATTACAATTTTATCTTTTATGATGTAGAAATAGCGAAATAAATCTGATTGTTATCGATTCGTTCAAGGTCAGTGTATGGAGATTCGGTTACAAGAGAGAGGTATTTATCTTGTTAAATATGCAGGTAGAACGGTTAAGGTAAAGATATGATTATATTCAATCCTGTCTTGTAATTTTATTTTTGAAAATGTAAATGGTAAACAGTAGGGAGAGATTTACAAGAAATCTCTCCCTACTGTTATATTGTGTCAAATAGTATTATTCCGAGGGGCGCATATCTTTGATAAATAACTGTATCGAACCATTGTTGTGGGTGTTCTCCTCTATGGTGTAACAAATATCGAATGGTTTGCCGGCTTTGATATGTTCGAAATGCTGACTCATATTAAATGCAATTCCATTCATGATATTTTTCGATTTGCTATCCACCAGTTCCAATTTCACGTGTTCGTTCTTTTTTCCAACAAGGCGGCTTGTTCCGTAATCGGTTACACGCCGGGTGCAGAAAATAGGTTTTTGGTTTCCCGGGCCGAACGGATTAAATTGTTTCAGCATAGTAAAGAAATCGGGTGTGATTTCATTGAAATTGATTTCTGTATCTATGTCGATTTGCGGTTCCATCTGGTCTGGTAAGATGTGCCGGGCAACGTGCTCCTCGAATCGAGCCGTAAATTCCTTGATGTGTTCTTCTTTCATCGATAATCCCACGGCATAGGTATGTCCTCCGAAATTTTCGAGTAAGTCTCGACAAGATTCTACGGCTTTGTAAATATCGAATCCTTGTACCGACCGAGCCGACCCTGTGGCCAGTCCGTCGGATAGGGTGAGAACGACGGCCGGGCGATAATATAGTTCCGTCAGGCGTGAGGCCACGATACCTATAATTCCTTTGTGCCAGTCTTTATTGTAAATGACAATCGATTTTCTTCGATTTATGTCGATATGTTCTTCCAATATTCTGCTCGCCTCTTCGGTGATACGTTTATCGAGCTCTTTACGATCCTCATTGTACTGGTCGATATTTTGACTTTTTTCCAAAGCTCCTGCCATGTCTTTGGCGACCAGCAGGTCTACCGCTTCTTTTCCCGATTGCATACGTCCCGAAGCATTGATGCGAGGCCCTATTTTGAATACGATGTCGCTGATTGTAATATTTTTGTTATTCAATCCGCATACTTTCAATATACCTCTTAAACCCATGCTGGGATTGGAGTTGAGTCGTTTAAGACCGTGATAGGCGAGGATTCGGTTTTCCCCGGTTATGGGTACGATGTCTGACGCTATGCTCACGGCGACGAGATCGAGCAGCGGTTCTAGGTCGGAAGTTATGTCGATACCGTTGTTGATGGCAAACCCTTGCATGAATTTGTAGCCGACGCCACACCCCGACAAGTGTTTATAGGGATAGGTTTCTCCTTCTAATTTGGGATTGAGTATAGCTACGGCATCAGGCAATTGGTCATCGGGCATGTGATGGTCGCAGATGATAAAATCGATTCCTTTGCTTTTGGCGTAAGCTATTTTTTCTACGGCTTTGATGCCACAGTCGAGAGCGATGAACAGCGTGATACCGTTTTCGGCGGCATAGTCGATACTTTTGTCGGAAATACCGTATCCCTCTTCATAACGGTCGGGGATATAGTAGTCGAGTCCCGAATAATAGTTTTGTAAAAACTTATATACCAGAGATACGGCAGTCGTCCCGTCTACGTCGTAGTCTCCGTAAATCATAATTTTTTCTTTACTCCCTAATGCACGATTAAGCCTAACTACAGCTTTTTCCATATCTCTCATTAAGAACGGGTCATGGAGATCGGACAGCTGGGGCTTGAAAAACTTCTCCGCTTCGGCGGCAGAAGTAACCCCTCGTTGAGCGAGTAGCTTACAGAGTGCAGGGACCTTTGGATATCGGTCCCCTAATGTCCGGGCTATTTGTTGTTCGTTTGATGTAAGGGGTAAGTAATTCCATTTACTTATCATTTATATGTTTTTTATTTTTTATCTGTCTTAATGCCCCATTATATAATCGAGAAAGATATTTTCGACGATATAACCGGGAAAGTGTACGAGGTAGGATTACCTTAAATTCCTTACCCTCATGAGGCTATCGCGGTGAGAAGGAGATGTATTTTTTACAGACAATCCTTTTACACCTTATTATTGCCGTAAAGTTATAAAAAGACATTCAATGTTGAGCCGTTTTTAGGAATTAAAATTATAAATCTTCAAATTTTTAACCTCCTTCAAACAATGAGTGTAAATAGTGTTATGGCGTTAGTAATAATTCATAGTCCACGACATCTAACCATCGGTCGAATTTTAGTCCCACTTTTTTGAAATGGGATACTTGTTTGAATCCGAGTCTGATGTGGAGTGACTTGCTGGCTATATTGTCGTCTGTTATGCATGCTATCAATGCGCGGTAATTTTTGTTACGGCACTCTTCGATTAATTTTTGCATGAGCAGAGTCCCTATGCCTCTGCCTGTGTATGCGGGAGATAAATAAACGGTTGTTTCTGCTGTATATCGATAAGCAGCTCTTTCTTTCCATGCATGGGCATAACAGTATCCGACCACTATGCCGTCTGTTTCATAGACAAAATAGGGATATTTCGACGATATTTGCACGATACGTGACAGCATATCTTCTTCGGTTAAAGGTTCGGTTTCGAATGAAATTATACTGTTTGTGATATATTCGTTATAAATTTTTGTGATTGCTGTGGCATCTTGTGGCTTTACGTCTCTTATCATTGTTTCTCTGTTTTACGATACGGATATATAAAAAATCGGTAAACTGTTATATACGTGGGTTCGTGTTTTATAAGAAAACGAGAAAGGGGCAAAAATTTATTCGCCCCTTTCTCGTTCGATACGATGATTATTGATTGTCTTGTATCATGTGTACATCTACTTGTGGATAAGGGAAGTGCAGCCCGTATTTGTCAAACTGTTTGTAGACTTGTTCGTTAAAGTCGAAGAATACTCCCCAGTAATTCTCGGAAGCTGTCCATACTCGTACGGTTATTTCGATCGCACTATCGGCTAGACTGCTTAGGACTACAAACGGAGCCGGGTCATCGAATACTCGTTTGTCTGCTGCAAGTAGTTCGAGAATGGCTTTGCGAGCCGTATCGAAATCGTCGCCGTATGCGATGCCTATTTTCCAGTCGACACGTCGGCGTCCCTCTTTGGAATAGTTGTTCAGGCTGCCTGTCGATAATCCTCCGTTAGGTATGATAATCGTTTTGTTATCCGGTGTATTGAGTATGGTATTGAATATCTGTATCTCCTTTACAGTTCCCGAGTAACCTTGCGCTTCGATAAAATCTCCGACTTTATAGGGTTTGAACAGAAGTATCATGACCCCTCCTGCGAAGTTTTGAAGCGTACCGCTCAAAGCCATACCGATGGCAAGTCCGGCAGAGGCGAATATGGCTAAAAACGAACTGGTGTTGATACCGAGTATTCCTATCACGATAACGATGAGAATAAGCATCAAGATGATGCGTATCAAGCTGAGTAGAAAGGTCCGCAGGGACAGTTCGACGTTACGGCGTATGAATGCTTTGGAGATAAAATGATAGATACGGTTGATGATCCACTTTCCGATAAAAAATACAGCCAGTGCGATAGCTATTTTTACTGCTCCGTGTAATATGGCACTGATGGCTTGTTCCATGAATTGCTGGAACGATAGAGACGAAAGTGCCGATAATTTTTGTTGCCACGTTTGGGCGATCTCTTCCGGAGCCGGAACTTCTGGCGTTTGAGCCAGTAAGGATTGTAAAGAATTGAAAATTGACATTATGAATAGAATTAAGAGTTTAATTATTGTCGGGATAGACTCGTTTGTACCAATCAAGGGTCGTATAATATCGGTCGAGGGTCGTGTTTCCTGTTCCTAAAATGTAGCAGCTCAGGCCGCAATGTTTGTAAATGGAGACATCTCCCATGACCGAAGGGGTTGCCGCATGGTAGAGTATGGCTTGGGAGAGGGCTTGCTCCAACCCTGTATTTTCATCGGGAGTAGCGATTTGCGATAGAAAATCTTGTAAGTCAAAACAAATATATGGCGGTTGACGATCGAAATGTTGGATATTGGAAATATCGGGCATGGCATCGTTTCGATGAGCCTCGAAAATTTCATGGATACTATCGGCTAATGCTTCCAATCTATGGCAGTCCACCAATCCCACGGTAGATGTGCGATATGCTCCGCTTTGAGCATTGTAATAAGTATAGATTGTATTGCAAACATCTTTGAGATCGAGATGATAATCGAATAGTTTTGGAATGGTCAACGAGTAGGGCATTCCGGCTCCTAGAACTTCGGCTGCCGATCCTATATAATAATCGGTCTTGTTTCGTAATTGATAGGCACATTCTATTCCACCCATGAAACAAACGTCCGTGAGAATAAAGTGGAATTGTTTATCGGGTATAGCTTCTGCTAGTTCGTCTATTTCCATATAATTTTTTCCGTCTTGCCCGAAAGAGCGTGTGGGCAATTCGTACCGTCGAGCCGGTGAAAGAGCTAACGAGGAGTTTCCCGGAGCCCAGCCGGTGCTGTGAGACCAAAGTATCAATCCGTATTCTTTCGCTGGAAATAGTTCTTTCGTTTCGTCGATTACCGAACGCATGACTTCCGTGGTAGCCGAGTTACGGTCCGGGTATTCCTTTATAATCGCTTTTTCAGCCGAACCAGATTCGTTTTTCCTAATCTGTATAAGCTGGGGATTTGTATCGTATCCGTCGCGGTAAATAATGAGATTTCCTCCATTTAGACCTCCCGATGCAGCGACTTGTAACATGTCGTTGATATTTTGCGTATCGAAACGGTATGTTGATCCTAAGTTGTTGTTCGACAACATATAAATCAGTACCGTACGGTTTACAGATCCTTGTTCCGGTTCATCTTCGTTGGCGCATCCCGAAAACAGAATGACAATTCCTAAGAGGAGAATAATCCGATGGCTGAATAAAATACTATATATAAATTTATGATTACTCATCATTTGCAAAATTAACAGAAAAATTTAGAATGTCTGTTGCTTTTGATTCGTTTTTGCATATCTAATATGTGAATGTAACGTCTAAACCCGTACCTTTGTTATATAAAATATGGGATATGAAAAATTTTTTGGTTCTCGTTTGTGTGGTAGGGTTACCCTTTTATGTATTGTCACAGTCCTATTATCAATGGGTAGAGAGGGCCGATAGTTGCATCAAGGCGAAAGATTGGGCGGGAGCAGAGTCTGCATTGGTAAGTGCGTTGCGAACCGAGCCTGCGAATGGGCAAAATTCGCTGCTTATGTCCAATTTGGGAACGGTACAACGTTATGCAGGTAATTATGAAGCTGCACTTCGGAGTTATACGAACGGATTGTTGATGACACCTCATTCGGTCACTTTGTTGCGGAATCGGGCGGCTCTTTTTTCCGAAATAGACAGTATAGATCGTGCCTATCAGGATTATAGCCAGATACTGTTAATCGACGATGCCGACGAAGATGCGCTGTATCACAGGGGACTGATTGCATTGGAGCGGGGAGATACGATTTCAAGCCGTGCCGATTTTGAACGAATCTTGAAATTGAATCCGGCGAGTGCCAACGGTCGCATAGGTTTTGCTTCGTTGTTGAAAGTGATGGGTTATTATCCCGAAGCCATAGAGGTCTATTCGCAGGTAATTCGGGTAAATCCCGAGAAGGAGATACTCTATGTAGGGCGGGCGGAAGCCTATTTGTTCGCCGGACAATATGCCAAAGCCGATAAAGACATAGAAAAGGCTATCGAGTTGGCTCCCGATGATCCGGTAGTATATGTATTGAGGGCGTTGGGCAAATTGGCGAGGTATGAAAGAGAATCGGCGAAGGCCGATTTGAAACGAGCCGTGGAACTTGGTTATGATTCCAAAGAGGCCGAGCGTTTATTGGAAGAGGAATAGAGTTTTTTTATATTTTTCTGGGACAAGAATAAAGAGAGATTTTTATTCGTTTTGTTGTATCGGCAAAAGAAAATATATATCTTTGTTGTATGATTGGATTGGTACGCCATATTGAGTATTTATTGTTGCATAACGATGATGTTTTTATCCCCGGTTTGGGTCGTTTTACAGTTCTCCGTGACGAAGCGAAAATACAATCGGGCGGTACATCGTTTCTCCCACCTGTGAGAAAAGTCGCATTTGAATCCGTTGCGACGGGAGATTCCGGGTTATTGGTTCGTTCGGTCATGCGTGCCGGTTTTATTTCTTGGAACGAGGCTGTTGAGGCTATTGCCGAAGAGGTCGAATCTGTTTATAAACACTTGGAGCAAGGTGGCGATTATGGTTTCGGGCGGTTGGGACGATTGGTCTTAGTCGATGGTAACGTGTGCTTTCAGCCACAGGAAAATAATTCTATCGAGAATCCCCGCTTCGGTTTCTCCCCATTGGAAATAGCTCCTCGTGAAGAAGATGCGGAAGATAGGGAGATACCGACGGTTGGAGACGAAAAAGTTCGTGACCGTGTATATATATCGTTTCATCGTCGTACGGTGCGTGCGGCAGCGGTAGCAGCGGCAATAATTGTGTTTTTATTAATGCTTTCTAAGCCAATCAATACACCCGATACCACCGCCAATTATGCCGGATTATTGTCTGCCGAGTTATTCGGTCAGACGGATACTACGACCGACGAAGCTGTCGTTAATGATTTTGAATCCGTTTTGGGAATCGATGAAATGCCCGATACGATTGCCGCCGGGGAAGAAGATGTTTTGGAAACCGCTGTACACGATATCGAAATAGCGAGAAATACCTACTATATTATAGTGGCTTCGCTTCCGTCAAAACAGATGGCCGAGAAGCAAATCGAGTGTTTTCACCGACAGGGAGTTTCAGCCGATTTACAGATTTATGAGACGGCACGTAAATCACGACTCTATGTAGCATCGTTCGATGATTTTGATGAAGCTCGTCGATATCATTCTCGTTTGGTACAGGAGCAGCCTCTTTTTGCGAATGCATGGATTATGAGGGCGGGAAACTAAGAGAGCCTTTGGGTTGCCTCGGGAGAAAAATCTTGTTTTAGTTTCGAATTACCGGATAAGAATGCTTAGTAAAAATCAAATTAAACGCATACAATCGTTAGCTCGAAAGAAAGGACGGAGAGAGGAGGGCTGTTTTATTGCCGAAGGTAATAAACTCGTGGAAGACACACTGTCGGCTTTCGAGTGTGATTTGTTATTGGCTACTCCGTCTTGGATTGTTTCACACGCTCACGAATCGTTGCCTAAGATACAGGAAGTCGACGAACAAGAGATGTCGAAAGTTTCTCAGCTCGTTACGCCGCCCGATGTCTTGGCTGTATATCGCATACCCGAATATCATTTAAATATCGATACTCTGAAAAAGGAGTTGGTGTTGGCTTTGGATACGGTGCAAGATCCCGGTAATTTGGGTACTATCGTTCGCTTGGCCGATTGGTTCGGTATTCGCCATATCGTTTGTTCCCCCGATACCGCCGATCTTTATAACCCTAAGGTTGTGCAAGCCACTATGGGGGCATTGGCTCGGGTAAATGTTTATTATACGTCGTTACCCGATTTTCTCTCTCAGGTGGATTCGTCGGTCGTGTATGGTACATTTCTCGATGGGGAGGATATTTATCATACCTCTTTGACGAAATCGGGGGTAATTGTGATGGGGAACGAGGGAAATGGTATATCGGCCAAGTTGGAACCTTATATTGGGAAACGGCTGTATATTCCTAATTATCCGGTCGGGCAGCCTACTTCCGAGTCGCTCAATGTGGCGGTTGCAGCAGCGATTACATGTGCAGAGTTTCGTAGGAGGCAAATCGTATAAATAGTATGGCAAAGACAAAATCGGTTTACTTTTGCAATAACTGTGGGGCAGAGTCGCCCAAGTGGATAGGACGTTGTCCCGTTTGCGGCGAGTGGAATACCTATGTGGAAGAGGTAGTGAGCACGAAATCCGCGGCCGGTGGTCGGGGCGAGTTCGGCACGATGGAACAGAGTAAAGTACGTCCGCAACGGATAGACGACATTCAGATTACAGAAGAGTCGCGAATCGATTTGGGAAACGGCGAATTGAACCGAGTATTGGGTGGTGGTCTTGTGCGGGGATCATTGGTGCTGATAGGCGGTGAGCCCGGTATCGGTAAATCGACGTTGATCCTACAAACTGTACTTGCTCTAAAAGGACAGAAGGTATTATATGTATCGGGGGAGGAAAGCGCAAGGCAATTGAAATTGAGAGCCGAGCGTATCGGTGGAAATGCTCCCGACTGTTATATCGTGTGCGAGACATCGCTCGAAGATATATTTGTGCATATTCGTAATGTCGACCCCGATATTGTCGTTATCGATTCCATACAGACGATTGCTACCAGTGCGATGGAGTCTTCACCGGGTAGTGTGGGACAGGTGAGGGAGTGTGCTGCCTCGTTACTCAAATTTGCGAAACAGACCAATACGCCGGTTCTTCTCGTAGGCCACATTAACAAAGAAGGCAGCATTGCCGGGCCGAAAGTGTTGGAACATATTGTCGATACAGTATTGCAGTTCGAGGGAGATCGACACTATTTATACCGTATTCTCCGCTCGATAAAAAATCGGTTCGGAAGCACTTCCGAATTGGGTATTTACGAGATGAGGCAAAACGGGTTACGAGAGGTGAGCAACCCGTCGGAAATGTTATTGACTCAAAATCACGAAGGTTTGAGCGGTGTTGCCATTGCTGTCACGATAGAGGGTATACGCCCTTTCCTTATCGAGACACAGGCGTTGGTCAGTACGGCAGCTTACGGTACGCCGCAACGGTCGGCGACAGGATTCGACCTGCGGCGAATGAATATGTTACTTGCCGTTTTGGAAAAGAGGGTCGGGTTCAAATTGGCACAAAAAGACGTTTTTCTCAATATTGCCGGAGGCATAAAAGTTAATGACCCCGCGATGGATTTGGCCGTAATCAGCGCGATACTTTCTTCCAATATGGATATGGCGATTGAGGCAGGAACTTGTATGACCGGCGAGGTTGGGCTTTCGGGAGAGATACGCCCGATCAATCGGATAGAACAACGCATTCTTGAAGCCGAAAAATTAGGTTTTAAACGTATGCTCATACCTCAAAATAATCTGAAAGGTTTTGATACTTCCCGATTGGCGATAGAATTAGTTGCTGTCCGTAAGGTCGAGGAGGCCTTCCGGCAACTGTTCGGATAAATAGGATATAGAGAATATGATTCGAGAATTGCAGTTAAGAATTCTGCCCGAACAAGCAGCTTCGGAACAAAGCATAGCAGCATATGTGGCTCGGGAGCAGAGTATGGATATACGGTCGATAAAGTCTGTGAGGGTATTGAAACGCTCGATAGATGCCCGTCAGCGCACGGTCATGGTGAATTTGAAAGTGCGGGTATACATCGACGAATTCCCGCAAGACGACGAGTTCCCCCGTATCGAGTATGGCGATGTTTCGGGTAAGCCTCGGGCGATTGTCGTGGGGGCTGGGCCGGCGGGGCTTTTTGCGGCATTGCGTTTGATTGAGTTAGGTATTTGTCCGGTCGTTGTCGAACGAGGAAAAAACGTGCATGACCGTCGCAAGGATATAGCTCTTATCAGTCGGGAACAGAGAGTCGACCCGGAGTCGAATTATAGTTTTGGAGAGGGGGGAGCCGGAGCGTTTTCCGACGGTAAACTCTATACTCGCAGCAAGAAGCGGGGAAGTGTCGAGCGTATTCTTCAAATTTTTTGTCAGCATGGGGCATCGGTTTCAATCCTTTCTGATGCCCACCCTCACATCGGGACCGACAAGTTGCCGAGGGTAATCGAGCGCATGAGGAATCGTATTATCGAATCGGGTGGTGAGGTACATTTCGAGACCCGAATGGAGCGTTTGATTATCGATGGCGATGAGGTGTGTGGAATCGTTACAGCCGATGGTCGTGAATTTAACGGCCCTGTTATTTTGGCAACGGGGCATTCGGCTCGCGATGTTTATTATATGTTGCACGAGAACGGGGTGGAGTTGGAATCCAAAGGTATTGCCGTAGGTGTGAGATTGGAACACCCGCAACAGTTGATAGATTCCATTCAATACCACAATCCCGAAGGTCGGGGGAAATATCTTCCGGCTGCCGAATATAGCTTTGTCACGCAGGTGAAAGGGCGAGGTGTCTATTCGTTCTGCATGTGCCCCGGCGGATTTGTAGTCCCGGCAGCCAGTGGTCCCGAACAAATTGTTGTAAACGGTATGTCCCCGTCGAATAGGGGTTCGGTATGGGCCAATTCGGGTATGGTTGTGGAGTTGCAGCCGGAGGATTTCGGAGCCCGGTTTTCTATGTTTGGAGTTTTGGCGGGGATAAAATTTCAGGAGGATCTCGAACGGCAGTGCTATTTGAACGGGAACTGCAAACAGACGGCTCCTGCCCAACGCATGACCGATTTTGTCAATCGTCGCAATTCGTTCGATTTGCCTCGCTCCTCTTATTCACCGGGACTCATCGCTTCGCCGTTGCATTTCTGGTTACCCGATTTTATCGCCGCCCGGTTGCAGGAAGGATTCAAATATTTTGGGAAAGTATCTCATGGATTCCTCACCCGGGAAGCCGTGATGATAGGGGTGGAAACTCGCACCTCTTCTCCTGTACGAATACCACGTGATAGAGTGTCGATGACTCATATTCGTTTGCGGGGATTTTACCCATGCGGCGAGGGAGCTGGTTATGCGGGAGGAATTGTTTCGGCTGCTATCGATGGGGAACGTTGTGCCGAAGCTCTGGCTATGCAAATTAAACAATCGTCGTCTTTCGATCGTTCTGTTTAAAACGAATATATGAGGCTGATTTATCTTTTTCATAGCGGGTTTTTGATCGAAGCCGAGGATTTTTCAATCATATTCGATTATTATCGAGGAGGTGAAAATATCATAGAGAAGGCTTTGTGTAGGCGGCAGCCTATGTATGTTTTGGTATCCCACGAACATCGCGACCATTATAATCCCGAAATACTGACTTGGAAAAATTTGAAAAACAATATACATTATATTTTCCCTTGCGAAATGTCCTCGTTGGACGAGCTTTCGGGGTTGCCGAATATCGTGTATCTCGATCGGGGAGAAAGTTATGAAGATGACCGATTACGGGTGAATGCATTCGGCTCCACCGATATGGGGGTGTCCTATTTGGTAACAGCCGAGGGTAAAACAATTTTTCATGCTGGGGATTTAAACAATTGGCATTGGCGTGACGAATCTACCGAAGAAGAGGTGTGGGAAGCTGAAACTGCTTATTTATCGGAATTGTATTATATGAAGCGGGCTATTAAGTCTATCGATGTGGCGATGTTTCCGGTCGATGCCCGATTGGGAAAGGATTATATGAGAGGTGCAGAGCAGTTTGTCGGGGAATTTAATGTAGGTATGTTTGTCCCTATGCACTTTTATCCGGCAGTGCGTAAAGCCGAATCCTTTGCTCCGATAGCGAAGCGATACGGTACAGAATTTGTTTTATTAAGTAGTACGGGAGATTCAGTAATTATATAATAAATGCTTATAAATCATGGAAGTAAAAGCAAAATTTGACCATTTTAATGTGAATGTGACAGATTTAAATCGCAGTATAGAATTTTATTCGAAGGCATTAGGTTTTACCGAAGCTCGTAGAAAAGAGGCTGCCGATGGTTCTTTTGTATTGGTGTATCTTACAGATGGAGTTTCTCCGTTTTTGTTGGAACTCACTTGGCTGAGAGACCATAAAGATGCATACGAGTTAGGCGAAAACGAAAGTCACTTGTGTGTGCGGGTATCGGGCGATTATAATAAAGTGAGAGCCTATCATAAAGAAATGGGATGCGTATGCTTTGAGAATGAAGTTATGGGACTCTATTTTATTCACGATCCGGACGACTATTGGATTGAGATACTTCCAGCCAAAGAGGGTATTGCTTTATAAATAGTGAAAAGCTGCATTTCTTGACGTAAGGATGCAGCTTTTTTTTAATTGAGTTGATAGAATGGCAAAAAGATTTTACCTTTGTAACATTCCATTACATAAGATGGTATGGAAATTTGTTCGATTGGATAAATAGCTTAGATGAATCGGGTAATTGATTTTCATTGAAGTTAGTTTGTCAAGACCATGAATTTACATAAGAGTTTGGTATGATCACATTTTGCATTGCTTTGTTGCTGTTAGTTGCCGGATACTTCGTTTACGGTGCTTTGGTTGAAAAAGTTTTTGGGGTTAATCCGGGGAGGCAGACACCTGCCTATACCTCGACAGACGGTATCGATTATATTCCTATGCCGACATGGAGAGTTTTTCTCATACAATTTTTGAATATAGCTGGGCTGGGGCCTATTTTCGGAGCCATTATGGGCATCCTTTACGGGCCTTCGGCCTATTTATGGATTGTGTTCGGGACTATATTCGGTGGAGCTGTGCATGATTATCTGTCGGGTATGCTTTCGGTTCGTCGGAATGGAGCTAGCCTGCCCGAGTTAGTCGGCGATGAACTGGGGTCGGGAGTTAAGCAAGTCATGCGGATTTTCTCTCTGCTTTTAATGATATTGGTAGGGGCTGTGTTTGTCGTAAATCCGGCTAATCTACTCGATTTACTTACTGGGGAAAATACGACCACGACCATGTGGACTGCTATTATATTCGGGTATTATATATTGGCTACGTTGCTTCCTATCGATAAACTGATAGGGCGGCTTTATCCTTTATTTGGATTTGCTTTGCTGTTTATGGCGATTGGGATTATGATATCTTTGTTTTTGCGTCCAGACAGTTTACCGGAATTTCACGAAGCGATAGGTTATACACGACCGGACTCTGATGTAAATCCCATATTTCCTATGATGTTTATTTCGATAGCTTGTGGAGCTATTTCTGGTTTTCATGCTACACAATCTCCGATGATGGCTCGTTGTCTGAAAAATGAAAAAATGGGACGCCGGGTATTCTATGGGGCAATGGTTGTCGAGGGTATCGTCGCTTTAATTTGGGCGGCTGCGGCGATTGCCTTTTTCAATGGGTCATTCGATGCACTTTCTGAGTTCTTGAAAGGGAAAACTCCGGCTATTTTAGTCAATGATATATCGGTGGGCTGGTTAGGAACTTTCGGTGGAATTTTGGCTATGCTCGGTGTCATTGCGGCGCCTATAACCTCGGGTGATACTGCGCTCCGGTCGGCGCGTTTGATTGCTGCCGATTTTTTGCATATTCCTCAAAAGAAAATCCGAAATAGACTATTGGTTTCTATTCCGATTTTTATTCTTGCATGGCTCGTGATGATGATCGATTTCGAAGTGCTTTGGCGCTATTTTGCATGGTGTAATCAAACTTTGGCTGTGTTTACATTGTGGGCATTGACTGTTTGGTTGGCTAAGGAACATAAATGTTATTGGCTCACTTTGATTCCGGCGTTGTTTATGACGATGGTGACGGTTACTTACATATTTTTTGCTCAGGAAGGGTTTCGGTTGTCCTATTCGGTTTCGCTGGGCATAGCCGTCTTTGTTACGTTGTTATTATCATTTTTGTTTATCCGGTTTCTCCGTACTCTATCGAAGAGGGTGTCTATAAAGAGATAATCGATTGGTGTCGTTATGAATAATTTGACTAACTATCATTCTCATTGTGATTTTTGTGATGGGCATGCCCCTATGGAACTTTTTGTACGGGAGGCTGTGAAAGAAGGGTTTTCCTCATACGGTATTTCCTCTCATGCTCCATTCCCTGTACAGAATGGTTGTAATATGCAAAAAGAGAAAATGACGGCTTATTTGGAAGAATTTCGTCGTTTGAAGCGACTGTATTCCTCCGAGATAGATTTATATATAGGTCTCGAAATAGATTTCTTAGACGATTCGTTCAATCCTTCTATCGACTATTTTCAATCCCTTCCTCTCGATTATCGTATCGGGTCTGTACACTATATCGTTGCGTCCGACGGTACGCCTGTCGATACAGATGGATCACCGGAACGATTTCGGAACTATGTGGATACGTATTTCGATGGAGATGTTAAAGAGGTAGTTCACCGATTTTATCGTAGTTCCTTTCGTATGATCGAGCTGGGGGGCTTCGACTTTTTGGGACATTTGGATAAGATAGGGTTGAATGCCTCTCTCTATTGTCCGGGATTGGATCGTGAATCGTGGTATAAAAAATGGGTGACAGACTATCTTGAAGAAGTCGCTTCTCGAAATTTATTGGTCGAAGTCAATACGAAGGCTTGGGAGACTCGTGGACGTTTTTATCCGAATCATGATTATTTCGAGTTGATGAATGATTTGGGAATTCGGGTAGTCGTTAATTCGGATGCCCATTATCCCGAGAAAATAAATGCCGGCCGGATAGAGGCTTTGTGCGCTTTGGCACAAGCCGGGTACACCAATGTCTGGCAATTTTGTAAAGGTAATTGGGTCGACGTTCCTATTGAGGATTAAATTCCGTTCGTTCCCTTTCTGTAATAATGTAATTGTTTCTTTCTTAGTTACAGCTTTTTTTGTATCTTCGTGCCGATTTTTACGCAAAGATTATTTAAGAAATATATGGGCAAGAAATTCACCGAATATTCTCGTTTCGACCTCTCGGAAATCAATAAAGAGGTTTTGAACCAATGGGATAAGCAAGATCTTTTTCACCAAAGTCTGGAAACGCGCGAAGGGTGTCCTTCATTCGTATTTTACGAAGGTCCGCCTTCTGCCAACGGTATGCCGGGTATTCACCATGTGATGGCCCGTTCCATTAAAGATATATTCTGCCGGTACAAAACCATGAAGGGATTTCATGTGAAACGTAAAGCCGGGTGGGATACTCACGGGTTGCCCGTTGAGCTTGGGGTTGAAAAGGCTTTGGGTATCACCAAAGAAGACATTGGTAAAACCATTTCTGTGGCCGATTATAATGCGACTTGTCGTAAAGACGTGATGAAATTTACCCGTGAATGGGAAGACTTGACACACCGTATGGGATATTGGGTAGATATGAAGAATCCTTATATCACGTATGATAATCGTTATATCGAAACTTTGTGGTGGTTGCTCAAACAGTTGTATAATAAAAATTATCTTTATAAAGGATATACCATTCAACCTTATTCTCCGGCAGCAGGTACGGGATTGAGTTCACATGAGTTGAACCAACCCGGTTGTTATCGCGATGTTAAGGACACGACTTGTATAGCGCAATTCAAGATTAAGAATCCGCGTACGGAAATGACCGCTTTCGGAGAACCCTATTTCTTGGCATGGACCACTACACCGTGGACGTTGCCTTCCAATACGGCTCTTTGCGTAGGCCCGAATATCGATTACAATCTTGTACAGAGCTATAATCCTTATACCGGTGTACCCATTAGTGTAATAGTGGCGAAAGTTCTCGTGCGGACTCTATTCAATCCGAAAGCCGAGGGCCTTTCTTTGGAAGATTACAAGCCCGGTGACAAACTCATTCCGTGGAAAGTCGTTGCAGAATATAAAGGTAACGATTTGGCCGGAATGGAGTATGAACAACTGTTGCCGTGGGTAAATCCGGGAGAAGGAGCTTTCCGGGTTATTACCGGTGATTTCGTGACAACCGAAGAAGGTACAACCGGTATCGTGCATATTGCGCCCACATTCGGTGCAGATGACGATCGTGTAGCCAAAGCCAACGGTATTCCTCCTTTGATGATGCTCGATAAAGACGGCAATCCCCGTCCTATGGTCGATATGACCGGTAAATTCTATCTGATAGAAGACCTCGATCCTGATTTCGTTAAGCAGAACATAGATGTGGAGGCTTATAGCGAATATGCCGGCCGTTATGTAAAAAATGCTTATGATGCCGCACTTACGGCCGATGATGCCACGCTCGATATCGATATTTGCGTTTTGTTGAAGCAAACGAATAAAGTATTTAAAATCGAGAAACATGTGCATAGTTATCCGCACTGTTGGCGTACCGATAAGCCTGTGCTTTATTATCCGCTCGATAGTTGGTTCATTCGTACGACGGCTTGCCGTGGTCGCATGATAGAACTCAACAACACGATAAATTGGAAACCGCAGTCTACTGGGTCGGGACGTTTCGGAAAGTGGCTCGAAAATTTGCAAGATTGGAATCTTTCCCGTAGCCGTTATTGGGGAACTCCGTTACCTATTTGGCGTACCGAAGACGGGAGTGAAGAGGTTTGTATTGGTTCGGTCGAAGAATTGTATAATGAGATAGAGAAATCTATTACTGCCGGATTGATGAATGAGAATCCTTATAAGAAACAGGGTTTTGTCCCCGGCGAATATACGGCTGGAAATTACGATAAGATAGATTTACATCGCCCGTATGTAGATGATATCGTGTTGGTTTCCCCTTCGGGAAAACCCATGAAAAGAGAGAGCGACCTCATTGATGTTTGGTTCGATTCGGGCGCTATGCCTTATGCGCAGATACACTATCCTTTCGAGAATAAAGAAGTATTTGACAAGCGGGAAGTATATCCTGCCGATTTTATCGCCGAAGGTGTAGACCAAACGAGAGGGTGGTTCTTCACGTTGCATGCCATCGCCTCGATGGTTTTCGATAGCGTGGCCTATAAAGCAGTTGTTTCGAACGGGCTTGTTTTGGATAAGAACGGAAACAAGATGTCCAAACGATTGGGTAACGCTGTCGACCCGTTCAGTACGATCGAAAAATATGGTTCCGATCCGTTACGTTGGTATATGATTACCAATTCTTCGCCGTGGGATAACCTCAAATTCGATTTGGAAGGTGTGGAGGAAGTTCGTCGCAAGTTCTTTGGAACGTTGTATAACACCTATTCTTTCTTCGCTTTGTATGCCAATGTAGATGGTTTCACATTCAGTGAACCCGAGGTTCCGATGGAAAAACGGCCTGAAATAGACCGTTGGATTATCTCTCTTTTGAACTCTTTGATTAAAGAAGTCGACGAACAGTTTGCCGCTTACGAACCTACTCGTGCAGGGCGGGCTATATCGGATTTTGTAAATGACAATCTCAGTAACTGGTATGTTCGGTTGAATCGTAAACGTTTCTGGGGCGGAACGATGACGGAAGATAAATTGTCGGCATATCAAACGCTTTATACTTGCCTCGAAACAGTTGCCAAGCTCATGGCTCCTATTGCGCCTTTCTATGCCGATCGGCTCTATACAGACCTTACTGCGGCAACCGGACGAGATACTCGATCGGTACATTTGGTCGATTTCCCGGTAAGTTGCAACGATTATATCGATTTGGCTCTCGAAGAGCGTATGCAGATTGCTCAGACTATGACTTCGATGGTATTGGCTTTACGTCGTAAAGTGAATATCAAAGTACGCCAGCCGCTCACGACCTTGATGATTCCGGTATTGAATAAAGAGCAACAGGATCATATCGAAGCCGTGAAAGATTTGATTCTGAGTGAGGTGAATGTGAAAGAAATGAAGTTTGTCGATAATGCGGCAGGTATATTGGTAAAACGGGTCAAACCCGATTTCAAAAAGCTTGGTCCGCGTTATGGAAAGATTATGAAACAGTTGGCAGCTACGATAGCTTCTATGTCGCAACCGGATATTATCGAATTTGAGAAGAACGGAACTTTTACTTTCGAGATAGATGGGCAACAAGCTACTATCGAAGCGAGCGATGTAGAAATTATCTCCGAGGATATTCCGGGGTGGTTGGTTGCTAACGAAGGTAATCTTACAGTAGCTCTCGACATTACGGTGACCGACGAATTGCGCCGCGAAGGTATTGCCCGCGAGCTGGTGAACCGTATACAGAATATTCGTAAAACTTCGGGCTTCGATATTACGGATAAAATCGATGTATATATCGCTTCGAACGGGGAGACCGATTTGGTTGTGGAGGAATATCGCGACTATATGTCTCGACAGGTCTTGGCCAATACGTTTGAGATATTGGGCGCTCTTTCCGGAGAGTCTGTCACCGAGCTGGACTTCGATACGTTTAAGGTGAATATCAGAATTGTTAAATCCTTGAAATAATGGAGGTCCATAGGGATATTTCTGTTATATTTGACCGGATATAGAACAATTTCCGTTTGTGGTCGGTTCTTTGAATAATTGAATGTGGAATTTTAAGTAGCAATAATTATGAGTGAAAAAACACGTTATTCCGATGCTGAACTTGAAGAATTTCGGCAGATTATTAATGAAAAGCTCGAAAAAGCATATCGTGATTATGATTTGTTGAAAGCCTCGATTATGAATACCGATGGCAACGATGTTACCGATACATCGCCTACATTTAAGGTGTTGGAAGAAGGTGCTAGCACTCTCTCCAAAGAAGAGGCAGGACAATTGGCGCAACGGCAGATGAAGTTTATTCAGCACTTGCAGGCTGCGCTTGTACGCATAGAAAATAAAACATACGGGATTTGTCGGGAGACCGGTAAGCTGATTCCGAAAGAGAGACTTCGTGCTGTTCCTCATGCAACTTTGGGAATTGACGCGAAGGAAGATGGAAAAAGAAAATAGTTTGCCGATATCCATATCAATCTGTTCTTTGGGGAAACAGGTAAAGAGGATTGGCAGTTTTTATGAAACTTACTGAAAAGTGATATTAAAATTCGACCTTTGGGGGCTGTTCTTTGGGTAGAAAGCACGAAGGTCGAATCTTTTTGAGATAGGATAAAAGTGAGAATCTTTTTATTTTGGATATGAAGAAATTGACCAAAGGGCAGGTTGCTCTTATTACGATTGTTCTTGTACTCATTGTCGACCAAGCCGTGAAGATATGGGTGAAAACTCATATGTATATCGGTGAATCTATACGAGTGACCGATTGGTTTTATATAGCGTTTATCGAAAATAACGGTATGGCCTTCGGCATGGAAGTGGGAAGCAAGCTGTTCTTGTCTCTGTTCCGTATTGTTGCCGTTGTTTTTCTGTCGTGGTGGATGCTGAAAATTAAGAATCGTCCCCAAGTCGCTACGGGATTCATCGTTTGCTTGGCTTTGATTATAGCGGGAGCTGCGGGAAATATTGTAGACTGCCTGTTCTATGGATTGATGTTTAACGATCCTGTCCCCCCTTTGGTCGCTTCTTTTGTGCCGGGAGACGGGTATGCCGGGCTGTTCTATGGGCGAGTTGTGGATATGCTCTATTTCCCTCTGTTCAGTTTTTATTGGCCCGATTGGATACCGTGGATAGGAGGTGAGCGGTTCGAGTTTTTCCGTCCGGTATTCAATATTGCCGATTCGGCGATTTCGGTCGGAGTGGTTTGTATGATTCTCTTTTATCATCGTTATCTCTCTTCCGAAAATAAACAAGTTGAGAAATCCGAATAGCTTTATGAAAAATCCGATATGGATCATATGGTTGATTTTATGTTTGTCGGCATGTGGCAGCCGTACTCCGGATTATGTCATTAATGAGAAAGATATGGAGGATTTGTTAGTCGATATACACAAATCCGAAGCTGTCATAGAATCGAACTATAATATCTATAACAACAATGCCGATAAGAAAAAGATAAGAGAAGCCGTATTTTTGCGTCATGGAGTCACTCGGGAACAGTTCGACACGACTCTTGTATGGTATGGGCATCATATTGAAATCTATATGAAAATATACGATCGTGTGGTGGAACGATTGAAAGCCGAAAATGAGGAGGCCAAAAAACTGTTAGCGGAAGAAAATTCCCAAACGATGTCGCAGCCGGGCGATAGTGTAGATGTATGGAAACAAAGGCGGAGCCATATCTTCGACTCCCGGTTATCTACCAATTTGTTAGCGTTCGATATCGCTCCCGATGAAAACTTCCGTACTCGCGATTATTTCGAGTTGAAATTTAAAGTCGTCATGCTACCTAAATTAAGCGTGAACCCGCAAGTATATATGGCCGTACGTCATACCGATAATGGGGTGGCATACAACAGAATCGATATAGATAAGGGAGGGTGGTTCTCTTTGCCGTTACAATCCGATTCTGCTACGGCGTTGTCCCGTCTTTACGGATATATCGTTCTTCCGGAGCAATCGGTTCGGGAGAAGGTATATATCGATAGTTTGATGTTGATTCGTAAGCACTATAACGATCGTATTCTTGATGTGGATAATCAGGTGTATATGCCAGAGCAGTCGGTCGTAAGTGGCGAATCTAAGAAAGCCGTTGCAAAACGGGTTACCAAATTAAAAAAGTTAGGTTCATAAGAGAAGATCATTGGATTATGAAGAAAGGATTCTTTTCGCATCAGTTGTGTTATAGGCGGTCGTTGCTCAATAAACACATTCTCTATCTCACTTTCGACAATAAAGTTGATAATATATTGCCGTTTCAGCGAGAAGTATCCTTGACTACCTTTTGTGAAGGTGTGTTGTTTGTCGTGTCGCCCGGTTTCGAACAGGAAAAAGAGGAGTTCTGTCGCATATTGCGGGAACAGCTCTCCGGCAATCCTTTGCTCACGGTAGGAGAGGCTATTATTCATAATCCCGTCTATCTTCGTAATATGGCCGACGACATCGCCCCTTGCAGTCTGTATACTGTCACATCGATAAATTGGGCGACGGCTCGGTTGAGAGACGACGAACTCACGTTGGTGAAAGTACTCTGAACAGACTCTTGTTTTATCAGCATGATTATGTTTTAGCTGGTGAGAAAAAAGTATTCAATTTTTTCCCCTACTCCGATGATTGTCGAAGATAGGGAAAATATCGCTTGGTGTCGTTCTCGGTTTCGTCCGGTTAATACTCTAAGATATATAAAGCTCTGGGGGGAAACTCCATAACGGGGGAGAACTCGATCTGTCTGTGTGTAATAATATCATGGGCGGATTGTACTTCCGATAAAATCTCGTTATAACGGCTCATGTCGACCGTCAGTGGAGAGTCGTTCCCGTTCATGATAACCAACACATTTTTCCCTTCGTAGCTGCGGCGATATACATACAATCCGTTGTTCGGCATGAAGTGCATCATTTCCCCGTGTGACAGACAGGGATTGTTTTGTCTCCATTTCAAGAGAGTCCGGCAAAAGTCGAAGGCTTCGTTTTGCAGGGGGGTGCGGTCTTGGGATAAGAAATCGTTAATCGTATCGCCCGGAAATCCTCCCGGAAAATCGAGGCGGACTAATCCGTCGGTCTTTTGCTTGCTCCCATGCATTAGAATTTCTGTCCCGTAATAGATTTGGGGAATCCCACGGGTTGTCAATAGGAATGCGATGGCTTGTTTGTAAAAGCCCAAGTGGGAGGGTTCGGACAACAGAAAACGATCGGTGTCGTGGTTGTCGAGGAAGTTGAGTACATTCATTGGGTCGGCAAACATGAAGTCGAGTGCAAGGTGGTCGTAAATCAGATTCAACCCGCCCCAACTGTCGGTTTGCGAAGTAAACGCATCACGGGCTATACCTTGTAGCGGAAAATCCATAACGCTTTTCAAGTGGGAGTTACGCGACGTATCCAAAATGCTGTTCCGTTGCCAATAGGCCGAACCGGCTTCGGTTCCGTACCAGCATTCTCCCACGATGTTGAAATTAGGGTATTCCCGGTTGATGGCGGCACACCATTCGGACATGGAATCGAAAAACACATACGGGTGAGTATCCATACGTATGCCGTCGATTCCCGAGAATTCTATCCACCAGATACTGTTCTGAGTCAGATATTTCATCAAATGCGGATTGTGCTGGTTCAAGTCTGGCATGCTCTCTACGAACCAACCTTCTACGGTCATGCTTTTGTCATATTCCGATACGTAAGGATCGAAGTGGGGAGTAAGACGGTAGGACGTTTGTCGATAACCGTCGGGGAAGTTGAACCAATCGTGCGACGGTCGGTCCAAGAACCAGATATGTTGGTCTCCGCAATGGTTGAATATCATATCCATGACGACTTTCATACCCCGGTTATGGCATTCGGTTATCAAATCCCGGTAATACATGTTTGTCCCGAACCGAGGATCGACCCGATAATAATCGGTTGTTGCATATCCATGATACGACCCTCCGGGCATATCGTTTTCGAGAACCGGATTCAGCCAAATGGCCGTTACGCCTAAGTCTTCGATATAGTCCAAGTGCTCGGCGATACCTTTTAAGTCCCCTCCATGCCGGGCATCGGGATTGTTCCGATTTACGGGTGAAGGAAATCGCATGGACGGAATGACGTTTGTAGACGGGTCGCCATCGGCGAAACGGTCTGGCATAATCAGATAAAGTACGTCCGTTGCGTCGAATCCTTTCCGGTTTTTTCCCTGTATGGTTCTTGCATTGAGTGTGTATGGGATATTTTGTTTCTCTCGTTTTCGGCTCAGTTGAATATCGAAATTGCCGGGTTGGGTCTCAGGGGCGATACTCAGATAAAGGAATGAATAATTTTTACTGTCCAGACTGACAGCTTTTGTTAAGGTTACGCCCGGGTAATCTATCTTAATTTTACAGTCGGCGATATTTTTCCCGTATAACATGATTTGTAGCTCTCGGTCTTGCATTCCGGTCCACCAGAATGGAGGGTCGATTCGTTCTATATCTATCTTTGCATAACTTGTGCTTAGGGTGCAGAATAGCAGGAATGATAGGAATATCTTTTTCATACGTATGGCATTTATGGGTTTTTCTGTTGGAGAAACAATTATATGTAAGACTTGGTTCGTAGGCAACTTCATTATAAATGAGAAAGGGAGGAGATAAAAATTATCTCCTCCCTTTCTCTATGTTCGCATTATTCGAAATCTTAAATGACTCCTTGTGCCATCATGGCTTTGGCTACTTTCATGAAACCTGCGATGTTGGCTCCTTTCATATAGTTGATGTATCCGTCCGTTTCGGTTCCGTATTTTACACATTGAGTGTGAATGTCGCTCATGATTTGGTGCAGACGTTGGTCAACTTCTTCGGCGCTCCATGAAATGTGCATGGCGTTCTGTGTCATTTCCAATCCCGAAGTGGCTACGCCGCCCGCATTGACAGCCTTGCCTGGTCCGTACATGATACGATGTTTGATAAATAAATCGATAGCTTCGGGGCGGCAACCCATATTGGAGATTTCACCCACACAGATAACGCCGTTTTCAATAAGCCTCTTGGCATCTTCTTCGTCGAGTTCGTTTTGTGTAGCACAAGGAAGAGCGATGTCGACTTTTTGTTCCCAGGGGCGTTTTCCGGGGAAGAATTGTACTCCGTATTTTTCGGCATAAGGTGCGACTATATCTTCGCCCGATGCGCGTAGTTCGAGCATATAGTCTATCTTTTCGCCTGAAATACCGTCTGGATCATATACATAACCGTCAGGTCCCGAAATGGTGACTACTTTCGCTCCTAATTGTGTAGCTTTTGATGCCGCACCCCATGCTACGTTGCCGAATCCACTGATGGCGATTCTCTTTCCGGCGATGTCTATTCCTTTGGTTGCCAGCATTTGTTTTACGAAGTAAAGTCCACCGTAGCCGGTTGCTTCGGGACGAACAAGGGAACCTCCGAATTCGAGACCTTTTCCGGTAAACGTTCCGGTGTGCTCGTGCGTCAGTTTTTTATACATACCGAACATGTAGCCGACCTCACGGCCTCCTACGCCTATATCGCCCGCAGGCACGTCGGTGTCGGGGCCTAAATGACGCCACAATTCCAACATGAATGCTTGGCAGAATCTCATGATTTCGGCATCTGATTTACCACGAGGGCTGAAATCCGAACCACCTTTTCCACCACCCATAGGTAGAGTGGTCAGTGCATTTTTGAATGTTTGTTCGAATCCGAGGAATTTCAATATGGAAAGATTTACCGATGCATGGAATCTTATTCCTCCTTTGTATGGGCCTATGGCATTGTTGAATTGTACCCGGTATCCTAAGTTTACTTGTATTTCGCCGTTATCATCTACCCAGGGCACTTTGAAGGTGATGATTCTGTCGGGTTCGACAAGCCTTTCTATCAATTTGGCTTTTTCGAATTCGGGGTGTTGGTTATAAACTTCCTCTATGGAAAGTAACACCTCGTGTACCGCTTGTAAATACTCCGACTCACCGGGGTGCTTTGCCGCCAATGATGTCATGATGTGCTCGATGTTCATAGTCGCGATATTATTAAGTTAAATTCTTGATTGGGCATCTCTTTGGAAGATGCTCGTTTCTCTTATCGCAAATGTACATATTTATATGGATAAAAAAATTTTTTTTACTACTTTTGAACAATAAAATCGCAAAAAAATAAAATGGCAATTTGAAAGCCGGAATCGACACAAAAATAATGAATCGACCGAATATTAACCAATTATATCTGAAAGATACCTCTTTTGCTAACTTAATGCAAAAAAGAGTGTTCAATGTCTTACTTGTTGCGAGCCGATATGATGCTTTTATCATGGAAGAAGATGGGCGGGTGGAGGAACAAATTTACTTCGAATATGTTTCCCTGAATCTGAGTTCGCCTCCTCGGGTGAAACAGGTAACGACCAATGAGGAAGCCTTCGAGGAATTGGCTTTGAAACGTTATGACCTGATTATAACTATGCCCGGAGTCGATTGTTCCGAGACCTTTACGCAGGCAAAGGCGATGAAACGTCTCTACCCTTATATCCCTATTGTCGTTCTGACCCCTTTTTCTCACGAAGTTTCAAGGCGTATAGCAAAGGAAGATTTGAGTGGGGTGGACTACGTGTTCAGTTGGTTGGGTAATGTCGATTTGTTAGTGGCTATTATTAAGCTGATCGAAGATAAAATGAATGCCGAAGTCGATATTACTTCGGTAGGTGTGCAGCTCATTCTATTGGTAGAAGACTCTATCCGGTTCTATTCTTCCATTTTGCCTAATTTGTATAATTTTGTGTTGAAGCAATCCCAAATATTTTCGACCGAAGCCTTGAACGATCACGAGCGAATGCTGCGCATGCGGGGACGCCCCAAAGTAATGTTGGCACGAACTTATGAGGAAGCTATGCAGATATATGAAAAATATTCGGGAAACATGCTGGGTATCGTATCCGATGTTTCGTTCGTTAGGGCAGGCGAAAAAGATAAAAAAGCAGGAATAAAATTTTGCACCTATGTGCGCTCTTGCGATCCTTACTTGCCTCTTATTATTGAGTCTTCCGAACGCGAAAATCAAAAAGAAGCCATTAAGCTCAACGCTTCGTTCTTGGATAAAAATTCTAAGAAATTGCCGGTTGATTTGAGAAAAACGATATTGAAAAATTTCGGCTTCGGTGATTTTACATTCATCAATCCTAATACGGGAGAGCCTATCGTGACAATAAAAAATCTAAAAGATTTACAAGACAATATAGATATTATTCCCGACGACTCTCTTTATTATCATGCCTCTCGTAATCACATATCCCGATGGCTCTATTCGCGGGCCATTTTCCCTATGGCCGAAGCCTTGCAGCCTCGACAAATTACCGATTTGAGCGAGATATCTGAGATTCGTAAACTCATTTTCGACGCTATTGTACAGTATAGAAAAATGAAGAATAGGGGAGTAGTTGCCATTTTCAAGCGTGACCGTTTTGACAAATACTCCAATTTTGCTCGTATTGGTAATGGTTCTTTGGGGGGGAAAGGACGAGGCTTGGCGTTTATCGACGCCATGATAAAAAGAAATCCGACTTTCGATAATATCGAAGGCGTGAATGTGACCGTTCCCAAAACGGTAGTTTTGTGTACCGATATATTCGATACCTTTATGGAGAGTAATAATCTCTATCAAATAGCTCTTTCCGATATTTCCGATGAAGAAATTTTGGAGCATTTTCTTAAAGCGAAGCTCCCCGAAGAATTAAAGCCCGATTTTTTGGCATTTTTCGATGTGGTGGGTAAGCCCATTGCCGTTCGTTCGTCGAGTCTGTTGGAAGATTCCCACTATCAACCTTTCGCCGGTATCTATTCTACCTATATGATACCCTCGTTGGACGATAAGAACGAGATGCTCCGTTTACTGTTAGATGCTATAAAAGCAGTTTATGCCTCGGTTTTTTACGCCGATAGTAAAGCCTATATGACAGCTACGTCGAATGTTATCGATCAAGAAAAGATGGCGATTATATTGCAGGAAGTGGTAGGTACGCAATACAACGATCGTTATTATCCGTCGTTTGCAGGAGTAGGCCGTTCGATAAACTACTATCCTATTAATGACGAAAAGGCCGAAGATGGAGTTGTCGATTTGGCCATTGGGTTAGGAAAATATATTGTCGATGGAGGACGCAGTTTACGATTCTCTCCACGGCATCCCAATAAAGTATTGCAAACCAGTACACTCGATTTGGCGTTGAGAGATACCCAAACACGATTCTACGCGTTGGATATGAATAGAGGTGAAAAACCTTTCTCTATTGACGATGGCTTCAATTTGTTGAAACTCTCCGTTCGCGATGCCGAGAAAGACAATTCCCTTCGTTTGATGGTTTCTACTTACGATCCTGTCGATCAGATGATCCGGGACGGTTACTATGATGGGGGGCGCAAAGTCGTTACGTTTGCCAATATCTTGCAACATAAAGCCTTTCCGTTAGCCTCTATTCTCGATTCCATGCTTACCATTGGCAGTCGCGAAATGGGACGGCCGGTAGAAATAGAGTTTGCAGGAAATCTTGTAGGGCCGGGTAATACTCCTGGTACAGTTTATTGGTTGCAGATAAGGCCTATTGTCGATATGAAGGAAATGCTTAGCGACGAAGTAATGGATTTACCCGACGAAAGAACCATTCTTAAAAGCAATACGGCATTAGGACACGGCGTGATGGATAATGTATCTCATATTGTCTATGTAAAATCATCGAGTTTTAAGTCCTCAAATAATGTAAATATAGCACGTGAAATAGAGAAAATAAATCGTACCTTTACCGAGCGGGAAGAAAACTATATTTTGGTAGGGCCCGGGCGATGGGGGTCGAGTGACTCTTCACTGGGAATTCCAGTTAAATGGCCGCATATATCATCAGCCCGTCTCATTGTAGAGTCCGCACTTGATAATTATAGGATAGAACCAAGTCAAGGAACGCATTTCTTTCAGAATTTGACTTCGTTTGGTGTTGGCTATTTTACGGTAAATACATTTGCAGGCGATGGCTATTACGATGAAAGTTATCTGAATGAGCTCCCTGCTGTGTACGAATCGGAATCTTTGAGAATTGTTAAATTTGATGCTCCTGTACTGATAGAGATAAACGGACGCAAAGGGAAAGGTCTGGTGACAAAGCCCGGAGTGGAACAAATTGAAAATAAATAAGATAGAAAATTATGTCTATATTTAGAAAAACGATGAAAGCGTTGGGGTTTTCTGGCGAAGATGATGAATTCGAGGCTCAACCTTATACTGCTGAAAATATTACGAATGCATGTATTCGGGAAAAAGAGAGACAGGATAATGAGAGTGACGTTACTCCGTCTGCTTCGAGAGTTGGAGAAGACAAAGAGGAGGAACTGCAACTCCCCGATACGCTGCTCGATACATTGTTAGAATTATTGAACAAATCGCTTCCCGATTATATATTGGCCGCATTGGATAAGGAAGCGGAGAAAAAATATCTCTTCGATCGATTAGATAAACCGTTTAAAGAATTTATCTGTGCGGTAAATGAGCGTGCCCGTGAATCCGTTTCACGGAAATGGAAAACAGAACACCTCAATTTAACGAAAGAAATGGAAGAGGCACGGGTAAAAATGAAAGAATTGGAAGAGCAGCGTAATACTATGCAAAGTGCTCAATTAAGCGCCGAACGACAGAAACGGGCGGTGGCGGAAAAAGTGCATGAGCTGGAAGCTCGTATCGCTGCGTTAGAAGCCGAAAAAGAGCAGTTTGAACTGGAAAATAAAAGTTTGGTGAATAAATTGAAAGTCTCTAATGTTCATCAAGAAGAATTGGAGGCAGCTTCTGCCGAAATTGAGAGGTTAAGAGCCGAACTTAAAACACAGAAAGAAAATATATCCGATGTAGAGCAACTTCGCATGGATTTACAGCAGGCTCGCAAAGAACTATCACAGGCAAAAGATAAAGAGACCGAGATTGCAAGTCAGTTGGAAGCAGCTCGACAAGACTTAATGCAACGAGAAGATAAAAATTCACAACTCTTAAAGCAGATAAAGGATCTCGAAATTCAGCTATCCGAAGCACAGAATGGGTTGAAGGTAGTAGACGAAGTCGAAATTAAATTGCAACAGTTTGAGCAGATAAAAGCATCGAAAGATGAAAAAATAGCACAACTCTTAGACAACTTGCAATCCGTGGAGGAAGAAAACAAACAACTCCAAGCTCGACTGAATGATCTGATAGAACAAAAAGAAAAATTAGAACAGACTGTGACACAGGGAAATGTCGGTAACAAAAACGAAATTGAGTCGTTGAAAAGCGATTTAGAAAATGCCAATGCAATGATAGCTGCATTGCGAAATCAACGACAAGAACTATTAGCACAGATAGAGAATTTGAAATTTGTGAAAAACACTAATGAAAAGCAAGAGCCGGAAACCGTTACGCCAGTCGAAGAGAAACAAGACACATCGTCCGTAATTAGTTTTGAAGTTCGTCAGGACGAAAGTGAAACAAAAAGCAATGTAAAAACTTCGGTAGAGGAATCGAAAGAAGTTACGGAGAATTCCCCTAAGAGTGTTGATACAAACACAGGGGAAGACGATTTTCCGGGTCTCGATTCATTCGATGATAACTGGTTAATTCCTACCAGACCCGATACACCCGAGATGATTGCAAAACGGAAAGAAGAGGAGAAAAAGAAACGCGAAGCCGAAGAACAGGCTGCCGTGGAGCAAAAGAAAGCGCAGCAAGTTGATTCCTCGCAAATGTCTCTTTGGTAAAATAAATGTAATGTATGGAAAGAGTCCCGTTTAGAGAATGGGACTCTTTTTTTTAGAAGCTGTTTTAAATTTATTCCGAGACAGATTGAGCCCTATGTTGAAG
>ERZ827516.200-NODE-200-length-72064-cov-17.809940_pt1 | contig 72064 bp, 60 predicted proteins | sample MGYA00519703_ERZ827516 | MGnify/ENA primary metagenome ERZ827516 (study PRJEB31778, sample SAMEA3449337) | human gut metagenome | biome: human gut; feature: human-associated habitat; material: faeces | place: United Kingdom | collected 2010/2012 ...
TTCCAGATTGGAAAGCAGCCGCTTACCGAAGGAATGAATATCCTGTGCGCCCACATTGATTCTCCACGTCTTGACTTAAAGCAGAATCCATTATATGAAGATACCGAATTATCCTTTATGGATACGCATTATTATGGTGGAATTAAGAAGTATCAGTGGGTTGCACTTCCGCTTGCACTTCATGGTGTTGTGGCAAAGAAGGATGGAACGGTAGTGAATGTAAATATTGGTGAAGATCCTGCTGACCCAGTTGTTTATGTAACAGATTTGTTGATTCATTTAGCTGGAAAGCAGATGGAAAAGAAAGGCTCCGTTGTTGTGGAAGGTGAAAATCTGGATATCCTTGTCGGAAGCCGTCCTCTTGCAGGAGAAGAAAAAGATGCAGTGAAAGCGAATATTTTACGTCTTTTAAAAGAAAAATACCAGATGGAAGAGGAAGACTTCCTCTCCGCAGAAATCGAAGTGGTACCAGCAGGTCCAGCAAGAGACTGTGGACTTGACCGCAGCATGATCGCCGGTTATGGGCATGATGACAGAGTATGTGCTTACCCATCTTTTGCAGCCATGATGGAGGCAGGGCATGTGGATAGAACTTCCTGCTGTCTTTTAGTAGACAAAGAAGAAATCGGAAGTGTCGGAGCAACAGGTATGCAGTCCATGTTCTTTGAGAATACCGTTGCAGAGATTCTTGCTCTGATGGGACAGGATTCCAACTTAGCAGTAAGAAGAGCCCTTGCCCGTTCCAGAATGCTTTCTTCCGATGTAAGTGCTGCTTACGACCCTGCTTATGCAGAAGCTTTTGAGAAGAAAAACTGTGCGTACTTTGGAAAAGGAATGGTTATTAATAAATATACCGGAGCAAGAGGTAAGTCCGGCTCTAACGATGCGAACGCAGAATATCTTGCAAGACTTCGACGTATTTTTGATGATAACAAGGTTGCGTTCCAGACCGCAGAACTTGGAAAGGTAGATTATGGCGGAGGTGGAACCATCGCTTATATCGCTGCCCTTTACGGCATGGAAGTTGTAGACAGCGGCGTGGCAGTATTGAGTATGCATGCTCCGTGGGAGATTATCAGCAAATCTGATTTATATGAGGCGAAAAAGGGATATGTTGCATTCCTGAAAAATGCATAACAGAATCAAAGACAAACATACTCTAAGTAATGTCTTAATAATTATAAAATATTGAAACTGGAGAAACATATGAATTGTCAGAACGCACAGTCCATGGTACTGAATTTTATTAATAATAAGTTAGATAAAGAAGAGACAAGGGCTTTTATCGAGCATGTCCGAGATTGTAAAGATTGCTGGGAAGAATTAGAAATCTATTATGTGATGCTTGTTGGATTAAAGCAGCTCGATGAGGGAGAAGAACTGGCTGCGGATTTTAGGAAGAAGCTTCAGAATGAAGTAGAAAGTCGTTATGTAGAGATTGAAAGAGAAGCAAAGCGTAAACATATAGCGAAAATCATAACAATTCTTGTCACGGCGGCGATTTTAATATGGATGTTTGCGTATCTGATTTCTGCAATGTTGCTGTGATGTTTTATCCATTGCATTGTATCATTAGGGAAAAGAAATAAGAATGATACGATACATCAGCCTGCACTGAAGAAAGAAATGTCTGTATTCAGTTGTGGGCTGTTGTATTATTTTGCTGAATAATTATAAAGAAATTGAAAAATATGTTTATGTTATAATTGTTAAATTATGTATTTTCAGAACTTTTCAACATTTGATTGTGTGATAAAATTCCGAGAGTACATAAATAAAGTTTAGGAGGAAAGAATGGCAGATAAAATTATGCTGTTGGACGGACACAGCCTGTTAAACCGGGCATTTTATGGGCTGCCGGATTTGACGAATGCCGAGGGAAAGCATACGAATGCGGTTCTTGGCTTTTTAAATATCATGCTTCGCTATGTCGAAAAGGAGAAGCCAACGCATCTTCTTGTGGCATTTGACCGGAAAGAACCGACCTTCCGTCATATAAAATATAAAGAATATAAAGGGACGAGAAAGCCAATGCCAGCGGAATTACATGAGCAGGTTCCGTTGATGAAGGAAGTTTTAAAGACAATGGAAATCCCGATTATCACGCAGGCAGGCATTGAGGCAGATGATATTTTGGGAACAATCGGAAAAGAAGCCGAGGAAGCTGGATTTGATGTGGCTATTGTATCTGGAGACCGGGATTTATTACAGCTTGCGACAAAAAAAGTAAAAATTAAGATTCCAAAGACCAAGGCCTCTGGTACGGTAACAGAGGACTATTATGAGGAAGATGTCCGCGAACTTTACGGCGTGAGCCCAACAGAATTTATTGATATGAAGGGGCTTATGGGCGATACTTCCGACAATATTCCAGGAGTTCCTGGTATCGGGGAAAAGACAGCCGCAAAGATTATTAAAGAGTACCATTCCATTGAGAATGCCCATGAGCATATCGAAGAAATCAAGCCTGCCCGCGCAAAAAATAATCTGCAGGAATACTATGAGCAGGCAATTATGAGCAAAGATCTTGCGACAATTAAAAAAGACTGCGATATTTCTTATGATTTTAAAGATGCAAAGATTGGAACACTTTTTACAAAGGATGCATACCAGTTATTTAAAGAGTTGGAATTAAAGAGCCTTTTTAAATATTTTGGGGAGGACGAAAAGGAAGAAGAGACTTTAGAAGTTGTAAGTACTTTTGACCTGGGCGAAATAGAGAATGCATTTACTTCTATTAAAGAAGAGGGACAGGCAGCGCTTGGAATTATCGGTGTGAGTGGAAATTGTAAGGGGCTTTCTCTTACATGGAGGGATAATACAGTACTTGCCTTAGTGGGCGGCTTTGTGACAGAGGACTATTTAAAAGAAAAGATTACAGAGCTTTTAAAAGAAGGAACAGAGCTGATTGTCCTTGATTATAAAGCACTGTTACATTTTTCAGAAGAAGTGCGAGAGTATGAAAGCCAGATTCAGGATGTAGGTATACAGGCATATTTGTTAAATCCATTACAGTCTGCGTATGACTATGAGGACATTGCAAGAGATTACCTTCGTCAGATGCTTCCGTCAAGAAAGGAAGTCTGCGGGAAAAAAGCGTTAGAAGAAGTCTTTTCACAGGAAGAAGAGAAGACAGTGCAGATGGCAGCCTATCTTTCCTATGTGCCATTCCATGCTTATCCACTTGTACTTGAAAAGTTGAGAGAAGCCGAAATGGAAGAACTCTATCTTACGATTGAGCGTCCAACGGTTGCCACGCTTTACGATATGGAAAAGTACGGAATCACAGTAGAAAAGGATGCCTTAAAAGAATATGGCGACCAGCTTGTAGGACGTATTGAAGAGCTGGAAAAAAATATTTATGAGCAGGCAGGCAAGACATTTAATATCAATTCACCAAAACAGCTTGGTGTCATCTTATTTGAAGATTTAAAGATGCCGTTTGCGAAAAAGACAAAAACAGGCTACTCCACGAGTGCGGATATTTTAGAGAAGCTGGCACCAGATTATCCGATTGTTTCTAACATTTTAGAATATCGTCAGCTTACAAAATTAAAGTCTACCTATGCGGATGGTCTGGCAGCCTTTATTCAGGAGGATGGAAAGATTCACAGTATTTTTCATCAGAAAGTAACGGCAACGGGAAGATTATCAAGTTCTGATCCAAACTTACAGAATATCCCGATTCGTATGCCACTTGGCAGGGCGATTCGAAAAGTATTTGTGCCAGATTCAGGTTATGTATTTGTCAGTGCAGATTACTCTCAGATCGAGCTTCGTGTGCTTGCACATATGGCAGGAGATGAACACCTGATCGATGCGTACCGACATGGAGAAGACATTCACCGTATGACTGCATCTCAGGTATTTGGTGTACCATTTGAAGAAGTCACTCCGCTGCTTAGAAGAAGTGCAAAGGCAGTAAACTTTGGTATTGTTTACGGTATCAGTGCGTTTGGTTTAAGTCAGGATTTAAAGATTTCGAGAAAAGAAGCGAGCGAATATATTGATAAATATTTTGCAACATATCCGGGAATTAAGACGTATCTTGACGGCAATGTAGCATTTGCCAAAAAGGAAGGCTATGTTAAGACGTTATATGGCCGTGTCCGTCCAATTCCAGAACTTTCTTCGAGTAACTTTATGCAGAGAAGTTTTGGCGAACGTGTGGCGATGAATTCTTCCATTCAGGGAACGGCTGCGGATATTATTAAGATCGCGATGATTCGTGTGAGTAAACGTCTGCAGGAAGAAAAGCTTGCTTCAAGACTTATTTTACAGATTCACGATGAACTTTTAATCGAGACAAAAGAGGATGAAGTAGAAGAAGTACGCAAGATATTAAAAGAAGAAATGATGGGAGCGGCAGACCTTAAAGTTCCGCTGTCTATTGATATTGAAGAAGGAAAGACCTGGTATGAAGCAAAATAAAGAGCAAAATAATATGAAAGTTGTCGGGATTACCGGCGGAGTTGGTTCCGGAAAAAGTGTGGTCATGAACATTTTAAAAGAAAAATACGGTGCGGAAGTGATTCTTGCCGATTTAGTGGCACATGATTTAATGGAGCCAGGCCAGCAGAATTATTTAGACATCGTGGAGGCATTTGGTGAGGGAATCCTTGCCCAAGATAAAACGATTGACCGGCCGGCATTGGCAAAAGTTGTTTTTGGAAATCAGAAACGACTCGCCCGTTTAAATGCGATTACACATCCGAATGTAAAAAAAGAGATTTTCCATCGGATCGATGGGATAAAGGAAAAAGGAGAGGCTTCTTTCATTGCGGTGGAGGCGGCTCTCCTTTTAGAAGAAGGCTATCAGAATGATTTTGATATGATGTGGTATGTCTATGTAGATGAGGCAACTCGTATTGAGCGTCTAAAAGAAGGCCGGGGATATACCGAAGAAAAGTGCCGTGAAATTATGGCAAAACAGCTTCCAGAAGAAGTATTTCGGAAGGAATGTTCCACAGTAATTGATAACCATTTAGGAATTTCTGAAACGGAAAATCAGATAAAAACGGCAGTAGAGAGCCTGCTTTCTCTTTACTAACTCTTTACTAATAAGATAATTTAGTATATAATGGTTGGTAAATTTGAGCCAAAAGGATGGTAAACAGATGAATTTAGCGAGCATTGCCAGCGGTAGCAGCGGTAATTGTATATATGTAGGTAATGAAAAGTCCCATTTTCTTATTGATGCGGGAATCAGCAGAAAGAGAATTGTGGAGGGACTGACACAGATGGAAGTAGCACCGGAAACCATTCAGGGAATCTTCGTGACACACGAACATATGGACCATATCAGTGGTCTTGGTGTGTTCCTTAGAAAGTATCCCGTTCCGGTATTTGCTACAGCAAAAACCATTGATGAGATTTTAAGTACATCCTCTCTTGGAAAGGTCGATAAAAATCTTTTTGAGAGTATCACACCGGACAATCCGATTTACATGGATGGAATTAAAATAGAAGCATCTCGTATTCTTCACGATGCGGCAGACCCGGTCTGTTATACGGTAAGTGATACGGAATCAAAAGTCGGAGTAGCAACCGATTTTGGAACATATGATGAATATCTTGTAGAGAAGTTACAGGGCTGTGAGTCCTTACTGGTTGAGTCCAATCATGACTTAAACATGCTTATGGTTGGCCCGTATCCATATCCTCTCAAGAAGCGAATTATGGGGAATAAAGGGCATCTTTCAAACGAGAGAGCCGGACAGTTTTTGTCAAAAGTAATTGGAGAAGAGTGTAAACATATTTTTCTGGGGCATCTTAGTAAAGAGAATAACTATGGTGAACTGGCCTATGAGACGGTAAAGGTGGAGCTTTTATTACATAATATTGATCTTGATAAAGCGAACTTTACTTTGCAGGTAGCGAGCAGAACCGCACCTACTTGTATAATCTAGGGAAAAAAGAAAAAGAACTTGAGCAGTTAAATCGTAATTATACCTAGTAATTGCTTTGTATAATTACCTTAAATAATTTACACACATAAGGAGTATTAACCATGGAAGGAAAAAAGCTTAAGAAATCAATTATCACTGTACTCGGAAAAGATTCTGTTGGAATCATTGCAAAGGTTTGTACTTATCTTGCAAATAACAACGTGAATATTCTTGACATTAACCAGACAATTACCGGCGGTTTCTTCAACATGATGATGATTGTTGAGTCAGAAGAAGTAGTTAAGACTTTCCCTGTTATGGCAAGCGAGCTTGAACAGATTGGAGAGGAACTTGGTGTTAAGATTCAGGCGCAGCACCAGGAAATCTTTGAAATGATGCATCGTATCTAGGAGGCCCGCTATGTTAAACATAAATGAAGTAATTGAAACTAATAAGATGATTCATGAGATGAACCTTGATGTTCGTACTATTACAATGGGTATCAGCCTGTTAGACTGCGTCAGTGATTCTCTTGATGAAGTATGTGAGAATATTTACAACAAGATTACAACAAAAGCAAAGAATCTTGTAAAAGTAGGAAAGGAAATCGAGCAGGAGTTTGGTATCCCTATCGTAAATAAGCGTATTTCTATCACACCGATTGCTTTAGTAGGTGGTGCCTGCTGCAAAGGGCCAGAAGACTTTGTACGCATTGCAAAAGAGTTAGACCGCTGTGCAAAAGAAGTAGGCGTGAATTTTATCGGTGGATATTCTGCATTAGTTAACAAAGGAATGACAAAAGCAGACAAGTATCTTATCGAGTCTATTCCAGAAGCACTTTCTGTAACCGACAGAGTGTGCAGTTCTATCAATGTAGGTTCTACAAAGACAGGAATCAACATGGATGCAGTAAAGATGCTCGGTGAGATTATTCTTGAGACTTCCAGAAAAACAGCAGATAAAGACAGTATCGGTAATGCTAAGCTTGTTGTATTCACTAACGCACCAGACGATAATCCATTTATGGCAGGTGCATTCCACGGTGTGACAGAAGCAGATACTATCATCAATGTCGGAGTCAGCGGTCCTGGTGTTGTAAAACGTGCTCTTGAAAATGTTCGTGGTAAAGACTTCGAAGAACTTTGTGAGACAATTAAGAAGACAGCTTTCAAGGTTACACGAGTAGGACAGCTTGTGGCAAAGGAGGCTTCAAAGAAGCTTGGAGTGCCATTTGGAATCATAGACCTCTCACTTGCACCTACACCGGCTATCGGAGACTCTGTAGCCGATATTCTCTGTGAGATAGGCTTAGAGAGAGCCGGAGCTCCGGGAACGACAGCAGCACTTGCACTATTAAACGATCAGGTGAAAAAGGGCGGTATCATGGCATCCTCATATGTCGGCGGCCTCTCAGGTGCCTTTATTCCGGTATCAGAGGATCAGGGAATGATAGATGCCGTAAACGATGGTGCACTCACTCTCGAAAAGCTTGAGGCTATGACCTGTGTGTGCTCAGTGGGACTTGACATGATTGCAATCCCGGGCGATACAAAGGCCACTACAATTTCAGGAATTATCGCAGATGAGATGGCTATTGGTATGATAAACCAAAAGACAACAGCTTGCAGACTGCTTCCAGCAATCGGAAAGGATGTAGGTGATGTGGTAGAAATCGGAGGACTCCTTGGAAGTGCACCGGTTATGCCGGTAAACAGATTCTCTTGTGATGCATTTGTAAACCGTGGAGGAAGAATCCCGGCACCTATTCACAGCTTTAAAAATTAGTAAATAATGGCATTGTTTACAAGCATGTACTTATAAGAATAACTTATAAGTACATGCTTATTTTAAAGTGGCACTTGACAATGACAAAAATACATGCTTAAATAAAGGCAGTTATATGACTGACGGAAGTGGATAACCACATGGAGTATAACAGTTGATTGCCGACCGTCTGGGCGCACATTTATATAGGTTTCCTGCAGAGCTTTATATTATTATGTGTGTTCAGACGGTCTTTTTTATTCCGGCAGGCCCGAGTAATTTGGGGATGCAGACCACATTATCAGAAAACATGGAGGATGACATGGAAAGAGTATCATTAGCAAAGGAATTATCAAGCACAACATACCCTGGCAGAGGTATCGTAATCGGCCGCACAAAGGATGGTAAGAAGGCTGTAACAGCATACTTTATCATGGGCAGAAGCGAAAACAGCCGCAACAGAGTATTTGTAGAGGATGGCGAGGGCATCAGAACACAGGCATTTGACCCTTCAAAGCTTGAGGATCCAAGTCTTATCATTTACGCACCTGTAAGAGTGCTCGGCAACAAGACAATTGTCACAAACGGTGACCAGACAGATACTATCTATGAGCTGATGGACAAGCAGCAGACATTTGAGCAGGCATTAAGGACAAGAGAGTTTGAGCCTGACGCTCCTAATTATACACCAAGAATTTCAGGAATCATGCATATTGACAATGGCGAGTTCAACTACGCTATGTCAATCTTAAAGAGCAACAACGGCAATCCTGATGCATGCAACAGATACACATTTGCATACTCAGCACCGGTTGCAGGAGAGGGACATTTTATTCATACATATATGGGTGATGGCAATCCACTGCCAAGCTTTGAGGGTGAGCCTACATGGGTAGATATCGAGGGAGATATCGATGAGTTTACCAATATGGTATGGGAGAACCTTAACGAGGACAATAAGGTATCACTTTTTGTCAGATACATTGATATCGCAACAGGCGAGTATGAGAGCAGAATCGTAAACAAAAACAAATAAAACACTATATAAACGGTCAAATATACAAGATAAGCAGAAAAAACAGGAGAACAGAAAAATGCAGGAATACGAATTAAAATACGGATGTAACCCAAATCAGAAACCAGCCAGAATTTTTATGAAGGAGGGAGAGCTTCCTATAAAAGTGCTTAACGGCAGAGCCGGATATATTAACTTCCTCGATGCCTTTAACGGATGGCAGCTTGTAAGAGAGCTTAAGAAGGCAACAGGTCTTCCAGCCGCAACATCCTTCAAGCATGTTTCACCTGCAGGTGCAGCAGTAGGACAGCCGCTTTCAGATGTGGAGAAAAAGATTTACTGGGTTGATGATATGGATATCGAGTTTACACCACTTGCAAATGCATACATCAGAGCAAGAGGAGCTGACAGAATGTCATCATTTGGTGATTTTATTTCACTTTCAGATGTATGTGACAAGAGCACTGCACTTGTAATCAAAAGAGAGGTGTCAGACGGTGTTATCGCTCCGGGCTACACAGACGAGGCTCTTGAGATTTTAAAAGCTAAGAAGAAAGGCAATTACTGTGTTATCGAGATTGACCCGTCATATGAGCCGGCACCTATCGAGAGAAAGGATGTATTTGGCATCACATTCGAGCAGGGCAGAAACGAGCTTCATATTGATGATGATTTCTTCTCAAATATTGTGACAGAGAACAAGGAGCTCACAGAGCAGGCTAAGATTGATCTGGCAATATCTATGATTACTTTAAAGTATACACAGTCCAACTCTGTATGCTATGTAAAGGGCGGCCAGGCAATCGGTATCGGAGCTGGCCAGCAGTCTCGTATCCACTGTACCAGACTTGCAGGCTCAAAGGCAGACAACTGGTGGCTTCGTCAGTCTCCACAGGTGCTTGGACTTCAGTTCGTGGATGGTATCAGACGTGCAGACCGCGACAATACTATTGACCTTTATATCGGTGAGGATTATATGGATGTGCTTGCAGAGGGCGAGTGGCAGAAGTTCTTCAAGGTAAAGCCGGACGTATTTACAGCAGAGGAGAAGAGAGCTTGGCTTGACAAGAATACAGATGTAGCACTTGGATCTGATGCATTCTTCCCATTTGGTGACAACATTGAGCGTGCTCACAAGAGTGGCGTGAAGTATGTAGCCCAGCCGGGTGGATCTGTGAGAGATGATCATGTTATTGATACATGTAATAAGTACGGTATGGTGATGAGTTTTACAGGAATCAGACTTTTCCATCACTAATCACAAGGTATAGCGGTTATTAAGCTGAATTGAAACACAATAAGTAATTCAATAATAGGGGACTTCATGATATAATTACAGTATACATTTTATACAGTAGTTAATCATGGAGTCTTTTTATGTCATTACAGTTTATCACAGGTAATTCAGGAAACGGAAAAACAAAATATCTCTTTAACAGGATTGTGAAAGAGGCAAAGGCAAACCCAAGGGACAATTATCTTGTAATAGTGCCTGAGCAGTTTACAATGCAGACGCAGAGACAGCTTGTAGATTTGTCGGAGAATAAAGCTATTATGAATATAGATGTGCTAAGCTTTAAGCGCTTAGCCTACAGAGTGTTTGATGAGCTTGGAATCACAAATCTCACGGTGCTTGAGGAGACAGGTAAGAACCTTGTACTCAGAAAGCTTGCGGCACAGGAGGCGGATAAGCTTGGCGTAATAGGCAGAAACTTAAACCGCATCGGCTATATAAGCGAGGTGAAGTCACTGCTTTCAGAGCTTGTGCAGTACAATATATCACCTGAGGAGCTCGGAAGATATATTGCCTCAGGCAGGCTATCGGATACACTCTCAGATAAGCTCAAGGATGTGCTCGTGCTCTACGAAGCATTTGAGAAGTTTATGCAGGACAAATATATCACTGCAGAGGAAATACTTAATGTGCTTAGCAATGTGGCGGAGGAGTCTGCCATTCTTAGAAATTCAGTCATTGCATTTGATGAATTTACCGGATTTACACCTATACAGAACCAGCTCATCAAAAAGCTCTTTGTCATTTCAAAGAAAATATATGTAACGCTCACAATAGACTGTCGTGAGGATATCTTTAAGAGCAGAGGCATGCAGGAGCTTTTTGACATGCCAAAAAGGACAGTGAAATCACTCACCGAAATGGCAGCGTTTTATGGCATAGAAGTCGAGGAACCTATTATCCTTGATAAAAACTACCGGCTTGCAGAAAACGAAGAGCTAAGCTTTATGGAACAGCAGCTTTTCAGAAAACGAAGATGCTCCTTTAAAAAAGCACCAAAGCACATTCATATAGACTGTCTGCGTGACCCGAAGCAGGAGCTGACAAAGATAGCCAGAAGAATTAATGAGCTTGTAAGGAACGAAAACCTGCGTTACCGCGATATTGCTATAGTCACAGGAGATGTGAATATATATGCAGGTTATGTGCGTGAAATATTTGACAAATACAATATTCCTTACTTTATCGATGCCACACAGGAGATACTTTTCCATCCGTTTATTGAGTTTATCAGGTCAATACCCGATATTGCGGCACAAAATTTCTCGGCAGATGCGGTGTTCAGATTTTTGCGGTGCGGCTTTAGTGAGCTATTGGACAGTGAAATAGATGTACTTGAAAACTACGTGCTCGCCTGTGGAGTAAGAGGTAAAAGCGCATGGGACAAAAAGTGGGTCAGGCTGCCAAAGCATAAGGCAGGCTATGACCTTGAGCTTTTAAACCAAAGCAGGGAGTATATAATGGAGCTTCTAAAGCCGGTATATCAGGTGTTTTCCGATAAAAAGTCAACGGTAAAGGACTATGTGCTCGCTATATATAAGCTGATAGTTTTGCTTGATATACCTGATAAGCTTGCAAAAAAGGAGCAGGCACTGCTTGATGCAGGGGACCAGACCGCATCAAAGGAATACGGACAGATATACAAAATAGTCATGCAACTCTTTGAAAAATATGTGGCGGTGCTGGGTGATGAATGCATGGATGCAGAGGAATTTACACAGATACTGGATGCAGGACTGGATGCGGCAGATGTAGCAGTTATACCGCCGGGATACGACACTGTGACCATCGGAGATATTGAGAGAACGCGTCTGACCAACATAAAGGTCATGTTTTTTGCAGGTGTAAACGATGGGATTGTTCCAAAGGCGGCAGGAAGAGGCGGCATCATATCACAGTATGAGAGAGAGGCACTTAAGGAGCTGGATATAGAGCTTGCGCCCGGGGCAAGGGAACAGGCATTTATACAGAGGTTTTATCTGTATCTGAACATGACAAAGCCATCCAGGGAGCTTTATATCAGCTATACGAGGCTTGACAGTGAAAAAAAGGCTGCCCAGCCATCGTACCTCATAGGTATATTAAAGGGGATGTTTCCGGAGCTTGTCGTGACTGAGACAGAGGATGTAGAACAGCTTTTGGATATATCAAGCAGGCAGAGTGCTCTGGATTATCTGCTGTCAAATGAGGTGGATGACAGATGGTGCGAGATTGCAGCAGCAGTGATGCTCTATGACGCATCAGTCAGTGATGCAGGGGACGGTAATGAAGTAGACGATAAAGAATTTACTCAAAAAAATTCCGTGGAGAGGCTCATAAATGCAAGATTTGAGCATTATTCAAAGGATCCGATCAGCCGAAATGTGGCAAGAAGCATATACGGCAGACACATGGAGGGCAGTATCACGCGCTTTGAGCAGTTTGCCAGATGTGCATATGCGCATTTTTTAAATTATGGATTGAGGCTTACAGAGCGTGAGGAGAGCGGCTTTACATCACTTGATATGGGTAATATATACCATGAAGCACTGGAAAGATACAGTAAGAAGCTTGATAGGGAGAGTACCGACTGGTTTAGCGTGACAGATGCAAAAAGGGATGAGCTTGCTATGGAAGCAATAAATGAGGTGGTTGATGAGTATACAGGCTTTGGCATATTTGATACAGCGGAAAGCCAACATTCGATATCACATATGAAGGCGGTCTTTAAGCAGACAGTATGGGCACTCACAACCCAGATACGAAGAGGCAGCTTTGTGCCTGAGAGGTTTGAGTTTTCTTTTTACGAGAGCCTTGATATGGCGAATGATGTGACGGTTGATATAAAGGGACGCGTGGACAGGACTGACACATATACGGATGAGGGCAGGCTTTTTGTGAAGGTACTGGATTACAAGTCGGGAAATACAGTTTTTGACCTGGTGAAGCTGTACTATGGCACGCAGCTTCAGCTTGCAGTGTACATGGATGCTGTCATGGAACAAAAGAAAGAGGCACTAAAGCAGGTAAGTGTGGAGCCGGGCGGTATGCTGTACTATCACATCGACGATCCTGTAATTGATTTAAAGGATGTGACACCGGGCACTGAGCTGTCTGAGGAAGAAATCAATCAGATGATATTAAAGAAGCTCAAGCCTGACGGGCTTATCAACTCGGACGAAAAGGCATACAGAGGCATGGACAGGGACTTTGAGAAAAGCTCTGACGTAATTCCTGTCACCTTAAAAAAGGATCAGACACCGGCTGCAGGCTCAAAGGTGGCAAACGCCGAAGAGTTTGATGTGATAACAAGGTTTGCGCGAGAGAAGCTTCGCGAGATAGGAAGAGAAATATACGATGGAAATGTTGCCGTCAATCCTATCAAGAACAAGAAAATAGACAGCTGCGCATATTGCGCTTTTCAGGCCATATGCAGGTATGATTCAAGGATACCGGGCTTTAGCGAAAGAAGCTTTAACGGTGACAATAAGGAAGATGTACTTGATAAAATGCGTACACAGATTGCAGCGGCAGAGCATAAAGCATGCTATGGAGATAATAATATAAAGCCATAATCGGGAGATATAATATGGATGTTAAATGGACCAGTGAACAGAAAAAGGTTATAGATTTAAGAGACAGGGATATACTTGTATCGGCGGCAGCGGGCTCAGGAAAGACAGCTGTACTCGTTGAGCGTATAGTAAACAGAATATGTGTGGATAATCCACCGGTGGATATCGACAGGATGCTTGTGGTGACGTTTACCAAGGCTGCAGCTGCTGAGATGAGGGAACGTGTCAGCCGTGCGATAGACAGCTTGAAGGAGCAAAAGCCGGACGATGAGAACCTGCAGAGGCAGTCGACACTGGTTCACAATGCGCTCATCACTACAATCGATTCGTTTTGTCTGTTTGTGGTGCAGAATAATTTCGCACAGCTTAATCTGGATCCTGATTTCAGAATCGGTGACCAGGCAGAGCTTAAGCTTATGCTAAAGGATGCTTTGGCACAGGTATTTGAGGACAATTATGCAAGAGAAGACAACGAGGCATTTATCAACCTTATAGATACCTACAGCAAGGGGAGAAATGACTCTGCCGTCAGGCAGATGGTGGAGGATATCTACTATAAGGCGGGCAGCTCATCATGGCCGAGAAAGTGGATGAACAGCCTCATAAGGCTCTATGATATAAAGTCAGCTAAACAGCTTGAGGACTCAGAAATCATTAAGGAGATAGTGGATTACAGCAGGGTGCTTTTGGAGGAGGCTGTTCAGGAGCTTACAATGGCGAAAGACCTGGCATCAGCTACACCCGGGCTTGAAAAGTATGCGCTTACACTTTCAGAGGATATAGCATTGTTTGATGGAATGGCTGATGTGACAGGCTATGTCGGCATGCAGGAGTTCTTAAACAAAATATCCTTTGGCAGAATTGCTGTCATCAGGAAATTTGACGGAGACGAGAAGAAAAAGGAGCGCGTGAAAAGCATGCGCGATGCTGCCAAGAAGAAGGTAGACGGAATAAAGCAGAAATACTTTGGCATGTCAATTGAGCTTATGTATGAGCAGCTGGAGCGTCAAAGGCCATTTGTTAAAGAGCTGATAAGGCTCTCACTCGAGTTTTATGATGCGATGGAGGCTGTAAAGACAAGAAAAAGAGTATTTGATTTTTCTGATATAGAGCACTTTGCGCTTCGCATACTGGTGGATGAACAGACACTAAAGCCCACAGAGACAGCGCGTGAGTTTTCAAAACATTTTGAGGAAATCATGATTGACGAGTATCAGGACTCAAACCAGGTGCAGGAGGATATACTTACCGCTATTTCAAGAGAGCACCAGGGAGTCGGCAACATGTTTATGGTGGGCGATGTAAAGCAGAGCATATACAGGTTTCGAATGGCGCGCCCTGAGCTGTTTATGGAAAAATACAACACATATACATCAGATGACAGTGCACACCAGAGAATAGACCTGCATAAAAATTTCAGAAGCAGGAATGAGGTGTTAGACTTTATTAACGACATATTCTACAAAATCATGGCAGCAGATTTGGGCAATGTGCAGTATGATGACGATGCGGCACTGTATCCCGGTGCAAGTTATCCGGAGGAGACGATGCGTCCTGAGCTTTTGCTTGTTGACTACAAGGATGAGGATCTGTCTGAAATTATAGAGGATGAGGATGGAGATAAGGTGCAGATAGAGGCGCTTTTGATCGCAAACCGTATCAGGAGTCTGATGGAAAACGGCATGGTGACTGATAAAAAGACAGGGCAGCTAAGAGCCGTGCAGTACAGGGATATAGTGATACTTTCGAGAAGTGTTGCAACATGGGGCAATACAGTGGCAGCAGTATTAAAGGACTGTGATATTCCGGCACATGTAGAGTCGAATACAGGCTATTTTTCATCGTATGAGATACAGGTGATTCTGTCCATGCTTCGCATACTCGATAATCCACTGCAGGATATTCCGATGGCAGCAGTGCTTGCTTCGCCGATCGTGGGCATGGATGATGAGGAGCTGGCACAGATTAGGTCTGCCTTTAAGGGCGTAAGCTTTGCACAGGCTGCACTTAGCGCCATGGCAGGTGAGAATGGCTATGAGGACGAGAAGCTTAAAGCCTTTGCTTTGGTATTTGAGAGACTAAGAGGTGCTGTAGCTGATACGCCAATCCATGAGCTTTTGTACATGATGCTTGATGAGACTGGCTTTTACAGGTATGCATCGGCCATGCCGGCAGGAAAACGGCGCAGACAGAATATAGATATGCTGATTGAGATGGCCGCAGCCTATGAAAAGACCAGCTACAAGGGGCTGTTTCACTTTGTCAGGTACATAGATATACAGCAGAAATACGAGATAGACTACGGAGAGGCCGATACCGCAGGCGAGAATGACGATGTGGTGCGCATTATGACAATCCATAAGAGCAAGGGTCTTGAGTTTCCTGTAGTGTTTGTTTCCGGGCTTGGCAAGAGCTTTAACACGCAGGACACAAAATCAGACCTGGTGATACATGAAAAGCTTGGGCTTGGCCTTGTGGAAAAAACAAAAAGCCCAAGGACAAAGCGACCGTCACTAATCAGAAATGAGATAGTAAGCCGCATTAAAAGGGAAAATCTGGGAGAGGAGCTGCGTGTGTTGTATGTAGCGCTCACCAGGGCGAAGGAAAAGATTATCCTGACAGGGGGACTTTCAAATGCCCAAAAATCTTTTGAGAAGTATAGAGGCAATGTAAATGCGAACCAGCCAATAAACTTTGGACAAAGGGAGGGAGCAGGGTGTTACCTGGACTGGATTATACCTGCCATGCTGTCGTACCCGGATAAGTATACGGTATCCACAGTCGATGCAACAGAGTTCGCTGCACGGACTGCGATGGATATGGCGGCAAACGATATATCAAAAGCGCAGCTTATTGGGCACATAAGTGCAGCGGATGAAACAAAAGCCAAAGAACTCGCAGAGGAATTTGATTTTGAGTATGCATATGCTTCTGATATAACTAAAAAAAGCAAATATTCGGTATCTGAGCTGAAGCATGACTCTATGGTTGAAAAGTACGACAGCACAGAGAGGGAGGCAGAGCGTCCTAAGTTCCTATTGGAGGAGAAGGAGACGTATGTGCCGGACTTTGCGAGGGATGATGAGGCAGGCGGTGCTTCTAATGAAAGCAAAGAGCCTAAAAATGCAGCAGGTGTGAATCAGGGAGCGCTGCGCGGAACTGCAGTGCACCGTGTCATGGAGTGTCTGGATTTCAAGAGCCTGTGTGATATAGATACAAAAGACCATGTGGCAGTCAGTGCATTTGTGAAGAAAAGCATGGATGAAATGCTAAAAAAGGGGCTTATCACAGATGACATGTACAGGCTGACCAGACCAAAGCTTATAGAGCAGTTTATATCATCAGATGTGGCAGCGCGTATGGCACAGGCGGATAAGAGAGGCGATTTGTATAAAGAGAAGCCTTTTGTGATGGACTATGAGGGAGTGTTGGTTCAGGGAATTATTGATGTATTCTGGCTGGAGAATGATAAAATAGTGCTGCTTGATTACAAGACAGACAGGGTAAATGCGGCTAAAGAGCTTATCGACAGATACAGCACACAGTTAAAACTGTATGCTGATGCACTTGGAAGGATTTTTTCTACAGATGGGAAAAGCATACAGGCGGATGAGAGGCTCATATATTCATTCCGTTTACAGCAGACAATTGTTACCTGTCGTGAATATAAAAAATAGTGGCATGTCACAGCAATCTATTATATAATGTTTAACAGGTGGTACAAAAATATAATATATTAATATATAAGACATAATTGCTGTATGAACAGCTGTATATAAAGCCAAAGAAAAGAGATAATTTACATGGAGGAATACAATATGTACGAATACGATGATGAGGTTTTAGACACATTTTTAAAGAAACAGACACAGCTTTTTAGTGAGGAGGTCGCAGATACTCCGGAGGCTGCAGAGGAATTTTTAGAGGACTGCATGGCTGTGGTATGTAAGAATATAAAAGAAGTAAGAGATTACTTTGATGAGGCAGGCTCAGATATTTCGGGCATGTCAGATGATGAGCTTATGGACCAGAGTGAGGTCTTTGCCATTGCGGACGGCAGATTCCTTGTTGTGGAAGGATAGCAGGTATGAAGTATTTTAAGAAAACGATGTGTATGCTGCTTGCATTAGCGACACTTCTCACCGGCTGCAGTATTGGCGGCAAGGAGATAGTGCTTGATATAAATACCACGAATAGCCATACAGTTTTTTCCGTGGACAATATGAAGTGCGATAAGACGGAGGCACTCATATATTTAGCCAATTACAAAAATCTGTATGGCACTATGTATGATGTAAACCTGCTTGAGACAGATGATGCATCGAACGTGGAAAAATATATCAGGGATGTCACTGTTGATGAGCTGACGCGCATATACTGCATGGTTTCAATTGCAAAGCAGAAGAAGATTACACTTACAGACAAGGAGAAGAGTAGTGTGTCAAAGGCTGCAAAGGAATACTATGACTCATTAAACGAAGCTGAAAAGAAATTCACAAAGGCTGATTTATCAGACATTGAGAGCGCATACGAGCATTATGCGATTGCGCAAAAGCTGTACAATTCTCTATCGAAGGGCGTTGATACAGAGGTGAGTGATGAGGATGCAAGAGTTATCCATATACAGAAAATCTTTGTAAAGAGCAAGGAGAGCGCAGATGCTGTGAGCCAGAAGCTCTCGTCAAAGGAAGATTTTGCAGCAGTTGCATCAGGCAGCAGTGAGGACAGCCAGACAGAGCTGTATGCTGCAAAGGGCACTCTGCCAAAGGAGGTTGAGGCTGTAGCATTTGAGCTTGGCGATGGAGAGATATCTGATATGATAAGCACAGATGACGGCTACTATTTCATCAAGTGTATATCCAAGCTGGACAGGGAAAAAACAGAGCAGAACAAGGTCACTATACTGCAAAAGAGACAACAGGAGCAGTTTAATGATGACTACGAGCACTTTGTAAAAAAAGCAGGCTTTAGTTTAAACAATGACCTGTGGGATTCAATCAGTATAAAGGATGAAAAGGATGTGAAAACAAGCTCATTTTTTACTGTGTACAATAAATACTTTCAGGCCGACAATAATTAATAATAGACAGGAGCATATAATATGGACTGGGAATTTGACATCCTGTATGCAATTCAGAGCATCAGAACACCGTTTTTAGACAAGGTAATGGCGTTTTTATCCACCCTCGGAAATGCAGGCGCATTGTGGATTGTGATAGGTGTAGTGCTTTGTATTTCAAAAAAATACCGCCGTGGAGGCATGCAGATGCTTTCGGCAGAGCTTTTGAGCTTTATAGTGGGCAATCTGATAATAAAAAATATGGTCGACAGATTGAGACCATGTCAGATAGATGAGACAGTCAGTCTTATTGTAAAGATACCGTTTGACTCATCATTTCCTTCGGGACACACGTTAAACGGCATAACAGCAGCAGTGACACTTATGTTTATAGATAAAAGAATGGGAATACCGGCGATTGTACTTGCGGTACTTATAGCGTTTTCGCGTATGTACAACTTCATGCATTTCCCAACGGATGTCCTGGCAGGAGCAGTGCTTGGAGTGGTATCGGCTGTGTTTGTGAACTTTTTGTTTAAGAGAGCCGGTAATTAATAAAAAGCTGTACACATGCAGGTCTATGAAACCTGCATAGTGTACAGCTTTTTTATGTGATGTTAACAGTAAAATTACTTTGTTGTATTACTTTGTGAGAAGAAGCATGATATCATTACTTCTCTTTACAAATTTAGTCATCTGGTCAACTGAAAGCGGCTGGTTAGAAAGCATTGCAAGGTCGTAAAGCTGCTCAGCAAACATTGGAACATGCTCAGAATCCTTATTGTCTAAGATGTACTTCACAAGCTCGTTGTTGGCATTTAATGTGAGTGTCTGGTCAGCGGCAAACATGCTTGGATCCATTCCACCCATGCCTCCGGCTGCGTACATCTTCATCATATCCTGCATACGTCTGCCCTGCTCTGAGAGTGTGAGCACAGATGCTACATCTGCGTTCTTAAGGTTTTCTACCTTTACAGTGAGCTTGTCGTTGTTCAAAGCCTTCTTGAATACCTCTGAGAGAGTAGTGGTTGCCTCTGTGAGGTCTGCACCGGATTCATCCTTGAGAGACTCTGTGAGGTCTGCATCTATTCTCATGAACTTGTAGTGGTCATTTCTCTGCTCAAGCTGTGTGATAAATGAGGTATCGATATTGTGGTCAAGAATAACAGCGTTCATGCCCTGTTCCTTGAACAGCTTGATATACTGACCCTGCTGTACTACATCTGTGACATAGTAAACTGTATTTTTCTCAGGCTCCTTGTTTTCATCAGTATTGTCAGCTTTCTTTGTATCATCAGAAGCATCGGCACTTTCCGCATCTGATTTTTCATCCTCATGAACAGGTGCGAGCAGCTCAGGAAGAGTCTGATACTTGTCATTGATATCCTTGAAAAGAATATAGTCGTTTATCTTGTCACAGAACTTCTCGTCCTTTAAGCAGCCAAACTTGATGAATGGGCTGATGTCATCCCAGTATTTCTCATAGGCTTCCTTATCTGTCTTGCACATACCGATGAGCTTGTCAGCTACCTTCTTGGTGATGTACTCAGAAATCTTCTTTACGAAGCCATCATTCTGGAGAGCAGAACGTGATACGTTAAGCGGTAAATCAGGACAATCGATAACACCCTTAAGGAGCATCAAAAACTCAGGAATGACTTCTTTGATATTGTCTGCGATAAATACCTGATTGTTGTAAAGCTTAATAGTTCCCTCGATTGAGTCGTATTCTGTGTTGATCTTAGGGAAGTAGAGGATACCCTTTAAGTTGAAAGGATAGTCCATATTCAGGTGAATCCAGAAAAGAGGCTCCTTGTAGTCTAAGAATACCTTTCTGTAAAACTCCTTGTATTCCTCGTCAGTACACTCATTCGGGCTCTTAGTCCAGAGTGGGGTTGTATCATTAAGCGGAACAGGGCGCTTAACGATTTTGAGCTGATCCTTTGCAGGAGATACCTCTACCTGCTCCTTTTCGCCCTTGTCATTTTCTTTTTCCTCGTACTTGGCGTCCTCATGGATTTCCTCGATGACAGTGTCAGTGTCACGATTGTCGGCCTTGTCTATTGTTTCGTACTCCTCAGGAGCATTTTCCTTTGCAAGGTAAATCTCAGTAGGCATGAAGGAACAGTACTTTTCGATAACCTCACGTGCGCGGTATTCATTTGCGAACTCAAGACAGTCGTCGTTTAAGTAGAGAGTAATCTCTGTTCCGACGTCGTCCATGTCGCCATCCTCCATGTTGTACTCTGTGCCACCGTCACATGACCAGTGTACAGGTGTAGAGCCCTCTTTATAAGAGAGAGTATCGATTGTTACCTCGTCGGCTACCATGAATGCTGAGTAGAAGCCGAGACCGAAATGACCGATAATCTGGTCATCATTTGACTTGTCCTTGTATTTCTCGATGAAGTCTGTAGCACCTGAAAAAGCTATACGGCTTATGTATTCCTCAACCTCATCAGCTGTCATACCAAGACCGTTATCTATAATCTTTATTGTCTTTTCGTCAGGGTTTACGAGCACCTGAATTTTGCCCTTATAGTCTGCAGGAAGGGAATATTCACCCATCATGTCGAGCTTTTTGAGCTTAGTGATGGCATCGCAGCCGTTTGAGATGAGCTCACGATAGAAGATATCGTGGTCTGAATATAACCATTTCTTTATAATAGGGAACAGGTTGTCGCTGTCAATTGAAAGATTGCCGTGTTTTTCTGTCATTTTTACACACTCCTTGTTTTTATTTACGTCGCGTTTATAGGCTGTGAGGTGCGGTAGGACAGCCAGTAATTCCTCAGAGAAAATATGAAGTCAGCCACAGGATTTTGTATGGATAGTTTGTGGCATGATTTTGGTTGTGCCACTTTGTCCGGTAATGGAACCCTGTGGCAGTTCATATTTTATCTTCAGAACAACTGTCTGCTACTCGCAATTTTAGCTTATTTCCGCGAATGTAGATTTAGTTAAATGTTTTACGCCGCGGCTATGGGCTGTGAGGTGCGGTAGGACAGCCAATAATTCCTCAGAGAAAATATGAAGTCAGCCACAGGATTTTGTATAGATAGTTATACGGCATAATTTTGGTTGTGCCGCCTTGTCCGGTAATGGAACCCTGTGGCAGTTCATATTTTATCTTCGGAACAACTGTCTGTTACCCGCAATTCTAGTTTGTTTCCGCGAGTGTAGGTCATTAAAAGATGATCAAATCAGTTAGACTTATTTAATCATTTGATAGCATTTAAAGGTTTATCTGTTAAATAAACACAATATGATAATAAGTCTGTAATTCGGAAAAGTCAATAGAAAATTAGCACTCAAAATTAGTGAGTGCTAACAAAACGACAGAAAACCGCATGAATTGGGTATTTTTGGAATTGTGAAAAGTTTATAAACTTATTTTTCACTGGACATTGTGGCGTAAAAATGCTAGGATTTATTTTATAATATAGATATAAGGAGACTGATATGTTACAGGCAGGTATTAAAGGTAAGAAAGAGATTACAGTAACTTTGGATAAGACAGCGAAGGCTATGGGAAGCGGCACGATGGATGTGTTTGCTACTCCGGCTATGATTGCGCTGATGGAAAATACAGCTTTTGAGAGTGTTGCGTCTGAGCTTGAGGAGGGAAGTGGTACTGTCGGTACTGCGCTTGATATTAAGCATGTTTCGGCTACACCGGTTGGCATGAAGGTGACCTGTGAGTCGGAGCTTGTGAAGGTGGATGGTAGAGCGCTCACTTTTTCTGTAAAGGCTTTTGATGAGGCAGGACTCATTGGTGAGGGTACTCATGAGCGTTTTATAGTATTTGAGGAGAAATTCCAGAAGAAGGCAGATGACAAAGCAAAGTAGACCGGATTTAGATAGTAAAACACCGGAAATCAAAACGGAGAAATGTAAGGCCGTAGGTGGTGATTGTAAAGAATCTAACATCGAAGAAAAAAGTGCGAGGAAATACAGCAGAAGATGGGATATCATTGTGACAGCCTTTGATTTTGTGACCAATTTTTCAGAGAGCTCTATTTCTGCATACGCAGGTCAGGCAGCCTTCTTTTTGATGCTGTCGTTTTTCCCGTTTTTATTGTTTTTCTTTTCGCTGCTGAGCTGGACACCGCTTACAGAAGCTGATTTTTTGATGTGGGCGAGTTCGTTTATTCCGGAGTCGTTTGGTGACATCATGAAGGATCTGGCAAGTGAGGTGTATGCCAGCGGCACAGGCAGGCTTTCTATTACGATGATTACAGCCGTGTACTTAAGCTCAAAGGCTTTTATTTCGTTTCAGCTTGGGCTTGACGATATGTATCATGTGAAGGAAAACAGAAATTTTATTTTGCGGCGCATATATTCGGTGCTTTACAGTATCGTTTTTGCACTGGCGCTCATTTTTTTACTGGGTATCATGGTGTTTGGAAATATGCTCAGGAAGATGTATTTTTCAAATGTTCATCATATAATTGGAAGTATAATAGGCAGTGTGGTCGATTATCGTCTGGTAATCTGCCTGCCGGTGCTTATTTTATTTTTCTGGGTGATTTATGTGTTTCTGCCAAACAAGAAGCGTAGGGCAAAGTATCAGCTGCCGGGAGCGGTATTTGCGGCTGCTGCATGGATGATTTTTTCTGGAATCTTTTCTGTGTACGTGGATAAATACAATAATTATTCTTCATTTTATGGCACAATGACCACTATTGCGCTTATAATGGTATGGTTATATGGTTGCATGTATGTGCTTTTCATAGGCGGTATAATAAACCGCACATGGGAGGAGCGTATGGAGGCAAAAAAATATTATAAATATTAAATTCGGAGGCTTCGAATATATGGATAATAATAAAGAAATGATAGAAGGGCTTGTATCACAGATACTTGACGATTATCATGATGACAAAATCATAAATCAGCAGGCACTATTTTCACAGCCAGACAAGGAGGCTGTTTGTGATCTGCTCTCAAAGCTTATTAAGATAATGTATCCGGGCTATTTCAAGGGCACGAGCTTCAGATATTACAACCTGGACAGCCAGATTGCTGTCCTTTTGGAGGATATCATGTACAATCTGCGCAAGCAGGTGGTGCTTGCCCTGCCGCAGAATCCTAAATACAGGAGCTTATCACATCACGAGCTTGTCAATATGTCTGAGAAAATCAGCAATGATTTCTTTAAAAGGATTCCAAAAATCAGGGCTTTGGTGGAGACTGATGTGGCTGCGTTTTTTGACGGAGACCCTGCAGCCTACAATTACAATGAGATTATCCTTTGCTATCCTGGACTGCTTGCAATCACTACAAACCGTATAGCCCACGAGCTGCATCTGCTTGGAGTACCGCTCATCCCGCGTATGATGACAGAGCATGCACACAGCAAAACCGGTATTGATATCCATCCGGGTGCCACTATTGGCAAGAATTTTTTTATAGACCATGGAACAGGCATCGTGGTAGGTGAGACCACTATTATCGGTGACAATGTCAAGGTATATCAGGGTGTGACTATCGGAGCACTTTCTACCAGAGGCGGTCAGAAGCTAAAGGGCGTGAAGAGACATCCTACTATTGAGGATAATGTCATCATCTATGCCGGAGCTTCGATACTTGGTGGTGAGACTGTCATCGGAAGAGGTGCTGTCATCGGAAGTAATGCATTTATTACCTCATCTATCGAGCCTGGGGCTCGTGTGAGCATCAAAAACCAGGAGCTTTCCATCAGAACAGGAGAGCGAAAGGAGCTTGTGGCCAGCGAGATGGAGACGGATCCGAGCTGGTTTTACGTAATATAATATTATAATATACTTTTTGACTGAGGTTGGTACGCGCCCCGGACACTTGGTGTCTGGGGCGCATTCTATTAGCCACAACTGAAAAAAGTAAGAAAAATCTAAAAAATATTATTGACATCTAAGTTACGTTAGAGTATACTAACAGCCGTAAGAGGTACCAAATGATGTTTTTTATCATTAAAGTCGTGAAGAAAAGACGTGAAAAGAGGTAAATATGATGCCATTATCAATGAGTGGAGCCGGGGAGGCACAGATAATCAAGAAAATCGGCGGAAAGGAAGAGGTGAGATCTTTCCTTGAGAAGCTGGGCTTTGTAGTAGGCGGAGAGGTGACTGTCATCTCAGAGATAGCCGGCAATATGATAGTCAATGTAAAGGGCGCCAGAGTAGCAATCGGCAAGGACATGGCAAATAAGATCATGGTCTGATACAACATATGTAACAGGCATGGATATAGCATGTATGACATATATAACACATACAACACATGCAGCAATGTGCTGTATAAGCTGTAATCATTTAAGATTTAAACGACTTTGTATATGATATTATGCAAACGTTTATATAAATTTTTTAAACAACAATAAAATTAAAAAAGGAGTAGTCAGCATGAAGACATTAAAGCAAGCCAAAGTAGGCGAGACAGTCAAGGTTGTCAAGCTCACAGGCCAGGGTGCAGTCAAGAGACGTATCATGGATATGGGAATTACTAAGGGTGTTGAGATATTTATCCGCAAGGTGGCACCGCTTGGCGATCCGGTAGAGGTGACAGTGAGAGGCTATGAGCTATCACTTCGTAAGGACGATGCCTCTATGATAGAAGTAGAGTAAATTTTTTTTGACTATAGGTTAGCAAATACAAACTATAGGCAGAATGAGCAAACAAAAATAAGGAGATTAAAACATGGCAGTAAAAATTGCTCTCGCAGGAAACCCGAACTGCGGAAAAACAACACTGTTCAATGCCTTAACAGGTGCCAATCAGTATGTTGGTAACTGGCCTGGTGTTACAGTTGAGAAAAAAGAGGGAAAGCTTATCGGTCACAAAGATGTAGACCTGGTGGATTTACCGGGTATCTACTCACTTTCTCCATATACTCTCGAGGAGGTTGTTGCAAGAAATTACCTTATCGGAGAGCAGCCTGATGCGATTATCAATATTGTGGACGGAACCAATATCGAGCGTAATCTGTATCTGACAACACAGATTATCGAGCTTGGCATTCCGGTGCTTATGGCTGTCAATATGATGGACATTGTAAGGAAAAACGGAGACAAAATCAATATCAAGGCACTTGGAGAGAAGCTCGGCTGTGAGGTTGTTGAGATTTCAGCTTTAAAGAAGACAGGAATCAAGGAGACCGCAGAGAAGGCAATCCAGATTGCAAAGTCAGGTAAATCCGTTCAGAGGGTACATCACTTCGCAGATGATGTGGAGAGCACAATCGCAGGCATCGAGGATAAGCTTGGTCTTGCAGTAGCAGAGAACCAGAAGAGATTCTTTGCCATAAAGCTTTTAGAGCGTGACTCAAAGATTTCTGAGGTATTAAAGAGTGCTCCAAACGTAGACGCAGAGATTAAAGCTCTCGAGGACAAATACGATGATGATACAGAGAGTATCATCACAAACGAGAGATATCAGTACATATCTTCAATCATCGGCTCATGTGTAAAGAAGGCACGCGCCGGAAAAGAGACAGTATCAGACAAAATTGATAAGATTGTTACAAACAGATTTTTGGCACTGCCTATTTTCGCACTCATCATGTGGGCTGTATATTATGTTGCAGTATCATCACTTGGTGGAATTGTAACAGACTGGACAAACGACACACTCTTTGGTGAGTGGATTCAGCCGGCAGTACAGACATTTATGGAAAATGTAGGCTGCTCTGAATGGCTCGTATCACTTGTAGTTGACGGTATCATCGGAGGTCTTGGTGCACCTATCGGATTTGCACCACAGATGGCTATCGTATTCTTATTCCTCTCAATCCTTGAGGACTGCGGATACATGGCACGAGTAGCCTTCATCATGGACAGAATCTTCCGTAGATTTGGTCTTTCAGGAAAGTCCTTCATCCCATTCCTCATCGGATCAGGATGTGGTGTACCCGGAATCATGGCAACACGTACTATCGAGAACGAAAAAGACCGTCGTATGACAATGATGACAGTAACAAATATCCCATGTGGAGCAAAGCTTCCTGTTATCGCACTTATCGCAGGCTTTATCATGGGTGACGGCTGCTGGTGGATGGCACCTCTTATGTACTTTGCAGGAATCGGCCTCACAATCATATACTGTATCATTTTAAAGAAAACAAGAGCATTTGCAGGAGAGCCTGCACCGTTCGTAATGGAGCTCCCACAGTATCATGTCCCTTCAGTAAAGGGTGTGCTGTTACACGTATGGGAGAGAGTATGGGCATTCCTTAAGAAGGCCGGAACAATCCTCTTCCTCTGCTGTGCAGTTATGTGGTTCCTTTCAAGCTTCGGCATTCAGGATGGCGCATTCGGACTTGTTGACACAGAAAACAGCTTACTCGCAGTAATCGGATCTGCAATCGCGGTTATCTTTGCACCACTTGGATTCGATACATGGCAGGCAGTTGCATCATCACTCTCAGGCTTTGTAGCAAAAGAGGGTATCGTTTCAACAATGGGTGTGCTCTCAGGACTTGGAGAGGTAGAGGAGTATGCAGTAAGCATGCATGATCAGTTTGCAGCATTCTTCCCAACAACAATGGTAGCAGTATCATTCTTACTGTTCAACCTGTTTGACTCACCATGTCTTGCAGCTATCTCAACAACCGCAAAAGAGCTTAACAACCGTAAGTTCTTCTGGTTTACAATCATATTCCAGAATGTATCAGCTTACTGTGTAACACTTATGTTCTACCAGATTGTGGGACTTTGTATAGGTGAGGTAGCCTTCAACTTCTGGACAGTAGTTGCATTTGTACTCCTTGCAGGTGTATTATACTTATTGTTCAGAAAAGACCCTAATAAGGCAACAGTAAAGAGCACTTCATTTGCGGCATCAAACGTGTAATAGATGTTTAAATGAGAATCAATTTGGAATTTAACACAGCAGACCTCATAGCAGTCATAGTTCTTCTATGCCTGCTGGGGCTTGCCGTAAAGATAATAATAGGATTTTTCAAGGAAAAGAAATAACACAGTAGTATAATTAGTAGCATTTGTAGTGAATAGGAGATGATGACATGCTGGCTGATATCATTGTAATTGCAATTCTCGTAGTGATAGTTGCACTTGTAATCAGGACAATAATCAAATCAAAGAAAGCAGGCAAGAGCCTGCAGTGTGGAATGGACTGCAGCCATTGCAAGGGCTGTCATTAATCCACGGCATGGTGTGTATGAAGTACAGGATGGGCATTTCATGGAAAGAACTCATCTGCCGCTTAAGCTGCATCTGCCGGCATCGGTAACGATAGGAGGATGTATGTCGAAAGAAGCAATAGAGCAAAAAGAGGTAATCGTTGGCAAGCTAAAGGACAGCGGATGCAGGATTACAAAGCAGAGACTTATTTTGCTTGATGTAATCCTCGAGGGCGAGTGCGGAAGCTGCAAAGAGATTTATTACCGGGCATCAAAGATAGATCATTCTATCGGGACTGCTACGGTGTATCGGATGATCAATACGCTCGAAGAGATTGGAGCGATTGACCGCAAAAATATGTATAGAGTGCAGGTGTCATAAGCCTGATTTTATAGGAATTGTAATTTTTAGAAAAATCCGCTATACTAGAATGAGTATAGTGGATTTTTTTAGTGGAGGCTTTTATGATGAACACGATGAAGTTACCGGTCGGAATCGATGATTTCAGAAAACTGCGGGAATCAGATTTTTATTATGTGGACAAGACAAGGCTCATAGAGCAGATATTACAAAGCTGGAGCGAGGTGACTCTTTTTACAAGACCGCGCCGCTTTGGAAAAACTCTCAATATGAGCATGCTTAAGAGCTTTTTTGAGATTGGTACTGATAAATCGTTGTTCGATGGTCTGTATATTTCTGGGAATAAAGAGCTTTGTGAAGAATATATGGGAAAGTATCCGGTCGTTTTTCTTTCACTGAAAAGTGTTGAGGGTACATCATTTGATGAGGCAAGATACAGGATTATTGAGCTTATCAGCAGGGAAGCAGAGCGATTTAAGTTTCTTAAGGATAGTGAAGGGCTTTCTGAAAATGATAAAAATCGCTATAATGCAATTATTTCAGTGAATGACGGAAAATATGCCATGGACGAAAAGCTCCTTATATCCAGTCTGCAGGTTCTGTCGCAATTGCTGTTCACACACTTTGGACGTAAAGCAATTATCATTGTAGATGAGTATGATGTCCCTTTGGACAAGGCATTTCAGAATGGATACTATAATGAAATGGTCTCACTTATCAGGGGAATTTTTGGAATGGCCCTTAAAACCAATGAATTTCTGCAGTTTGCAGTCCTTACGGGCTGCCTGCGCATATCCAAGGAGAGTATTTTTACAGGTCTTAATAATTTTAGGGTCATGTCTATTACAGATGCGAGGTTTGACGAGCAGTTTGGTTTTACGGACAATGAAGTGAGAAAGCTGCTCGAGGATTATAATATGTCCATGCATTATAATGATATAAAGGAGTGGTATGATGGGTATCACTTTGGCAAGGCTGATGTTTACTGTCCATGGGATGTAATCAATCATGTGGATCGTCTGTGTGATGACAGCGATATAAGACCACAGACATATTGGATAAACAGCAGTGGAAACAGTCTGGTGAGAAGGCTCATCAGTAAAGCTGACTCATCAACAAAGGATGAAATAGAGCGCCTTATTGCAGGAGAGACAATTGTAAAGAGCATTCGACTCGACCTGACCTATGATGAAATAGAAAGCACTATAGACAATATGTGGAGTGTACTATTCACCACAGGATATCTTACAAAGGCAGGAGATGTAAAGCTGCCGGATAGCGAAAGCTATGCATATAAGCTTGTAATTCCAAACAAAGAGGTGAGAGAGGTATTTATCCTTCAGATACAGGAATGGTTCAAGAGTGTGGTGGCAAATGATAATGATACTATGAAGCTTTTATCAAAGGCAATTATTGATAAGGATGAGACAAAGATTGCAAAGCAGCTCAATATTGTGATGGGACGTATGATAAGCATACTTGATACAAAGGCACCTGATGATATGAAGGAGAACTTCTACCATGGACTGCTTCTTGGCTTGCTGCGAGGAAGTAATCCGGACTGGCTAATTAAGTCAAACCGTGAGTCGGGAGACGGTTTTAGTGACATAATGATTATGCCGGAAAATCCGGATGCAGGAATTGTAATCGAGGTGAAGTATGCAAGGAATATAAAGGAGCTTGATGCGGCCTGTGAGATTGCCATGGCACAGATTAAGGAAAAGAGATATGATGAGGCTCTTCGTAATGAAGGCAGATGTGATATTATAGCGTATGGCATTGCTTTTAGCAGAAAGCGTTGCAAAGCAGTGGGGGAGAGGCTATGATATATCAATAGGTATAATTGTTATAATAAGCGAATTAATGAATTGTATAAAAAGAAGAACGGCAATAAGGAAAGCACACTGAGAATTAAAGATTCTTAGTGTGTTTTTTGTTGCAATTAATTGAGAATAAAAAGTGTAAAAATGGCAAAAAAACACTTGACATATAGGTACAAGTAAGATATATTTAACTCAGGTTAGAGATAACTAACACGAAAGGAGCCAAAATGTGCCAGGAAGTATTTCAGATTGCTATGAGCATGGATTTAAAGAGTGTGGAAATGCAGCTTGCCCTCCAGTGTGCCCCACTAATTACAGGAGCGAGAATTTCAAATATGCTCATGATAGACAGCGCTGATGAGAGTGCCATGAGAGTGATTCTGAGAGCTTCCGGGATATCGCATTTCAGGCTCGCAGCAAGGAATGAGAAAACCGCCTTCCTCTTATTCCGCAGGAGCCTCTTAGAAGCATATCTGAATAATTCAGAGGCTTTGGACATACTAAAGAAAGCGGGATATGAGGATTTTTCATTCGGCAAGATATTACTTAGATTCAAAAAACACTACGAAGCGTATCTGAATGATGAACACAAGCAGTTTCCGCATGAGATGGGGCTTTTGCTTGGGTATCCGATAGAGGATGTGAGAGGCTTTATAGAGCATAACGGATGCGGCTGCCTGTATTCAGGATACTGGAAGGTGTACCGCAACGTACCACTCAAAAAGAAGATGTTTGAGGATTTTGAAAAGGCGAAGGAAAGTGTCATACAGCTATTGGCCGAGGATATAGATATGAGGCTGATACTGGAAATATATAAAGAAGAACCGCAGCAGATTGCGGTATAGGAGGAATTAAAATGAGCAAAATCAGTGTAGTTTATTGGTCACAGTCAGGCAATACAGCAGCAATGGCAGAGGCAGTAGCAAAGGGCGTCACAGATGCCGGAAAGGAAGCAGAAATCGTATTCGTAAGCAGTGCTTCAATAGATGAGCTTAAATCAGAGACAGCATTCGCACTCGGATGCCCTGCAATGGGTGCAGAGGTACTTGAGGAGGGCGAGATGGAGCCGTTTGTCACAGAGCTTGAGGGCTGCGTGGCAGGCAAGACAATCGGTCTGTTCGGTTCATACGGATGGGGCGATGGCGAGTGGATGCGCGACTGGGTAGAGCGAATGACAGCAGCCGGAGCTACAGTAGTAGGCGGCGAGGGTGTTATCTGCCAGGATGCACCGGACGATGATGCAAAGACAGCCTGCGAGGAGCTTGGAAAGAAGCTGGCAGCGGTATAAGCAAATCAGAACTATAGCGTGGCCGCGACAACATGAAAGGCCACGAAAAACATATTTTATCTCCGCAAAGTATAAACTTTGCTCCTAGTGTAAATCTGGGCCGGCGAACTTCCCATTCGCCGGCCCGCTCTCTTTTTAATGACATTTGGGCTATTGCATTGGATGGAGCTATTATTATATAATATATATGTCATAGGTTATAAATATAAGAGTATTAGGGAGGAGGAAGAAAATAATACCTATAACCTTTCTGCCTGGGAGAACAGAAAGGAGAATATAATGGCTGACAAAAAAGCAATTATAGATGAAACGCAATTTGAAGCTCAGTATGATGCAGAAGCAAAATTGCTATTAGCACAGAAACCATTTCTAGCAAATATTTTAGTGCGTACAGTAAAGGATTATATGGGATTAAATCCATGTGATGTTGAGAAGCTTATAGAAGGAGAACCTTATATAAGCACAATACCGGTCGAGCCAGGATTTACAAATTCAGTGCAGATTAAGGGGATGAATTCTGAAAATAAAGTTCGAAATGAAGGGGTTGCATATTTTGATATCTTATTTTATGTGCGTACATCAGATGGATTATCAAAGGTAATAATCAATATTGAGGCACAAAAGTCTGAACCAATAGATTATGATGTTGAAATGAGAGGTCTGTATTATGCGATTAGAGAGGTTTCATCGCAGTTGGACAGAGAGTTTGATTCTCAGAATTATAATGATATCAAGAAAGTATATTCGATTTGGATTTGTATGAATGAAAAGGATAATATGCTGGAAAAGATATATCTAACAAAGAATGATATTATAGGAATATCACGATGGAAAGATATGTATGAGATTGTTAATGTTGTGATTATTAGGCTGGCTAAAACATTGGACTTGCAAACAGAACATGAACTTCATCGGTTTCTGGGTGCTTTGTTTCTGCCAGAACTAAGTGCTGAGGAAAAAAACGATATGTTGGAGAATGAGTTTGATATCAAAATGGAAGGTGACAGAAAGGAGTTGTTGAAATCTATGTGTAATCTCAGTCAAGGAATAAAAGAACAAGGAATCGAACAAGGAATCGAACAAGGACGAAGAGAAGAGCGAATTTCTACATTGGTGACCTTCTTCAAAAATGATGGTACTGTAGCTGCAGCAAAACAAATGCTTAATTCGTCAGATGAAGACATTAAGATTGCTAAGGAACGTCTTTCGATGATTGAAGAGTAAAGATACAAGAAAACACCTCTATTGCAGTGCAATGGAGGTGTTTTTTTGCTATTGCCTAATCAGAAAGAATGTAAAAAAAATTCGCAGATTATTACAATCTGCGAAATCCAACCTCCCTTATGTATAAAATAAGCATTTTATATAAATATGACCATTTTTCTGACCATTTATGGGATAACTATAGAATTGATTGCGGAGCGTTTGGTCTCCAGATTTGGATGCACATAGCGATTCAATGTAATATTTACATTGGAATGTCCAAGAATCTCACTTACACTCTTAGCGTCAGCCCCACTGCTGATACAGTTTGTAGCAAAGGTGTGGCGCAATGCATGAAAGTGAGTATTCCCGATACCTGCTTCTCTTATATAGATATGAAATCTATTCTGATAAGTGCGGGGATCCATAGGCTGATTTTTCTTTAGAAAATAAGAGTCACCTTTCATTGAAGTGTTATAATAATCTGACAGCTTGTCATATATAAAGTCCGGGATAGGAATCTCACGAAGTGAATTTGAAGTCTTTGGTGAATCTATATATAAAGAAGTCTTTCTCGTGGCAGTGTGGTTATTTTGTGATGAACCGGATGTGTGTACCGTATCTACCGGAAGTCTCTGCACTGTGCGATTGACATGCAGAGTGCGACTAATCATGTCAATATCTTCCCATTTCAGGGCACAAATTTCTCCTAAACGCAGCCCCATAAAAAGGCACAATAAAATACCGAGCTTATAGATATCAAGCTCGGTAAGAAGATACTCGGTTAGCTTTTGCTGGTCTGTTGTATTGATTGTATTTATGTTGTTTGAGGATGTGACGGATGAACGCTTTGACCTGTACGACAGATGAATTTCTCCGGTGCCATATGTTGCAGCTCCATATGCAAGGATTGAATTGAATATACAAAGTATGCTCTTTGTAACGCTCTCACCGGCTGTCTCAGGCAGTAGCTTGAGTATTTCATTCTGATTTAACTCATCTATGACGCTTTCTCCCCAGTTCGGTTTGATATATTTATTGTATATAGTAGAATACTTTTGAATGGTAGAGCACTTCCGGCTGGATGCTATACTTTCAAGCCATTTCTCAGCGACTTCTTTTACGGTGATAGCGGACTGCTTGTGGGCTGCTGTTTGATTAAGTGAAGCTGCTTTCGCTGTAAGCAGCCTTTCTGTTACTTCCTTATAGCTGTGGCCGTATACCGATTTGCACTTTTTACTGCCGGCTGTGTCTACTATGTAGTAGCGCCCCTCCCAGCGTCCGTCGGCTCTCTTTCTGATGTTGGTTCCTCTTCTTGACATAATGTATGCCTCCTTGTGATTATTTATTTCAATAGAAGAGGAATGAAATACTTAATATTTATCTGTTTTCCATATGTCTTTACCATTTTGGAATGCTCTCAGCTTTGTGAGTTTCTTTTCATATAATGCTTGTAGCCTTGGGATACGCATATAACGTTCGATTAAATCTTTTTTATACAAACTAAAATCCATTTCTGCTTTATCAATATTTACAATATTTCTATCCTTTACATATGATAGAAGCCGTACTTCTTTAGAAATAAAAGAATGTGTCTTTATCTCATCAATACGAATTGAACCAAGATGCTCGTATGGAATATTATAGAACATAGAATTACCGGAATCATATATAGGTGCAAATCCAAGTATTTCTAATGTGTCAGGATTTCTGACTATAGAAATATTATTCATGTGTCTGTCGGTATTTGAAATGAGATAGTCAGTCATTATTTCATAATCCATAAAATAATCAAACTCTTCTTCTTTTATTCCCAAACCAAGACAGACCTTTTTCAATGGATAATAATATGATTCATTTTGCTTAAGCTTGACTGATTGCAATAATTCCCATGCACTGATACATTCCAGATTTTCTGAGCAAAAATCATATGAAAGACATCCAAGTCCTTCAATTCCACCTTCTACTGTTAACAATGTGGGAGTGTATACTGTGAAATTTTCAAATTTTTGTTTTCTATGAAGTTCTGTTGCAAATAGTTCGTTTATACTTTGCTGGTATGATTCTCCATAATTACCTTTAATCATATATCTGCGGCCTGAAGTGTCAATACACCATTTTTTCTGAAGTTCTCCCTGTGAAGCAGCGCAGTTAAATTTTGTTTTCTTCCTTAAATCAAGTAAATTGTCCTTGTTTAGTGTTATTTCACCAAATGTATCTACGAAATCATTTGTAAACAGATTTACATCTTTCCATTCGATATCTTCACCACGAGGTTTAATCCAATAACAATCCGACAAACTTAAGGCCAAATTATCTACCAAAGCACTGTTTGTTGAAGAATATCCAAGTCTTTGCAGGGCAGTCTTAGCTCCGTGCCTCGTCTTAGGAATAGCCCTGTCCTTCCACCAATCATGAAATTTCATATCATTCATCTGTCCACCTATAGGAAAGTGGGCAAGAGCTGCTTCATTTTTTCTGTAATTTCCGAGAGTTCCACCTTCTGTCAGCTCCATCAGGCAAACAGGTATATCTTTATGCATTAAATAGTATTCTTTAGCTATTTTCTTCGCCATATATTAACTCCATATAATATCTTCTGTTTTATCAAGTCTACAGTCACGATTAAATTTATCAACTATTTCATAATAGGATTCAAATAAATCAGCCACATATAATGAAAGATTTTTTTCCTTAACACCATCAAGATCTTCACCTATCTTGATTTTTGTACCTATTGAATCAATTAAATACCCAGCGTCTCTGTTATAATAATAAATCTTACCGTTATTATCTTCAATTTTACACATATTATCATTATCTATCGGTAACTGGTTGGCAATCAATTTTATAATATACGGCGTTGGCGAGCTTTCTCCCTGCTCCCATTTTTGCAATGTACTTATTGGTATATTGAACATCTTTGAAAAACTACGTTGCGAAAGGCCGGTAGTATTTCGTATTTCCTTAATGTTCATAATAACAAACCTCCCATAAAAATATATCCAATTTGGTTACTCTTTTTGTTATTATACCCAAATCGGATATATAATGTCAATATAATTTAATTTATTTCTGACCACAATTTTGACCATCTAAAAATAAAAAATATATAAAATACATCCCAATATTCCCTTAAAAATGTGAAAAGATACAAAAAAAGATACAGCAGTTGACATAAATTGACTAAAGTTTTATGATATATCTAGTGTTTTTAACCGAGGTGATTTTCGCAGATTGTAATAATCTGCGAAATCCAACCTCCCTTTTAATGTAGTGTTTCACCCGGAGGCAGCAAATGAGCATACATCTTTACAAGCACAACGAAGATGCATACAGAGCAGTCGATACCATGCTGGAGGAAAAGCAGATGGCAGCCGTCATCCATCCGACAGGCACGGGCAAGTCGATGATAGCTTTCAAGCTCGTGGAGCAGCATCCGCACAAGCACTTTCTATGGCTATCGCCAAGTGAGTACATCTACAAAACACAGCTTGAAAACATAGACACACAGTTCTCAAACATAGAATACATGTCGTACAGCAGGCTCATGAAGCATGAGGACAGCATAGACACCCTGCACCCTGACTATATCATACTCGATGAGTTCCACCGCTGTGGAGCCGCAGAGTGGGGCAAGAGTGTAAGAAAGCTTCTGGAAGCATATCCGAAGGCAAAGCGCCTGGGACTCTCAGCGACAAACATACGCTATCTGGACAACCAGCGCAATATGGCAGAGGAGCTATTTGAGGGCAACATAGCCTCAGAGATGACACTCGGAGAAGCAATCGTGAGAGAAATACTTCCGGAGCCTAAATATGTCATAGCCATGTATTCATACAAGAAAGAGCTCGAACAACTGAAAAAACGAATCGAGGGCTTATCAAACCCGGGACTTATATCGGAAAACGAAAAGCTTCTAGAGCAGCTAAAGCGTGCACTCGAGCAGGCAGACGGACTCACAGAGGTCTTTGCCAGACAGATGACAAAGCCTGATGGCAAATACATAGTATTCTGCTCAGGCAGAGAGCATATGGATGAGATGAAGGCGCAGGCGGCCGACTGGTTTAGCAAGGTGGACAAAAAGCCACACATATACACAGCGTACTACAACGATGCGTCGACCGGTAAAGCCTTTGCCGAATTCAAAAAGGACACAGGAAGCCACTTAAAGCTCCTCTACTGCATAGACATGCTGAACGAGGGCATACATGTGGATGATGTGGACGGAGTAATACTGCTTCGCCCTACGGTGTCACCAATCATCTATCTGCAGCAGATAGGCAGAGCACTGTCAGCAGGAAGCAAAAACCAGCCGGTCATATTTGACCTGGTCAATAACTTCGACAGTCTCTATTGCATAGACTGCCTGAAAAATGAAATGCAAGAAGCATTTTTGCTGTATCCGGACACTCATTCGCCAAGAGAGCACTTTGACGACAGGTTCCGCATCATAGATGAGACAAAGGACAGCAGGGAGATATTCATGCGCCTGCAGGAAAATCTGGGAAGTTCCTGGGACACATACTATGAGGCTGCTAAGCAGTGGTATGAGGAAAATGGAAATCTCAAGATACCAAAGAGCTATGTCACTGGGGCAGGCCTCACACTGGGAGCATGGATAAACACCCAGAGGCGTGTGAAGTCAGGCAATATATCCGGAAACCTCACCTGGGAAAAGATACAAAAGCTAAACGACATAGGCATGATATGGGATGTCATGGACTCAAGCTGGCAGGAGGTACTTGAAGAGCTCAAAAGCTACCGTAATACCTACGGCAATCTGGACATAAAGGCCAAATACGTATCGCCTACAGGCTTTAGGCTTGGCTCATGGATCAACAACATGCGCTTCAAGGTAAAAAAGTACGGCATAGAGCAGGCACTCACCGATGAGCAGAGAAAAGAACTCGAGGAGCTTGGCATGATATGGGACCACAACAAGCAGAAGTGGGAAGAGTACTACAGCGCAGCCAAGGTCTACTACAAGGAGCATGGAAACCTTGAAGTACCTGCAAAGTATGTCACAGCAGACGGCATACCGCTTGGACGGTGGCTATCCAACCAGACCAATAGTAGCTCAATGACAGACGAGCAGCTAAAGCGCCTGCAGAGCATAGGCTACAGGTCAGAAAGCAAGACCGCTATACAGTGGAACAGAAAGTTTGAGCTTGCGAAAGCATATTACGAGAAAAATGGCAATCTGGACGTGCCGGTATCATATTCCACAGACGGAGTGAAGCTGGGACGCTGGATATCAAATATCAGATGTAAAAGAAAAAACCCGAAGGCCAGCGGCATGGTGCTCGACACAGAGCGCATAGCAAGGCTCGACAGTATAGGGATGAACTGGAAATAGGGTAATCAAGAAATACAGGGAGATACAAAAAATGTACAGAAAGAAAGGAAGAGGCTGGACAAAGCATATAGATTTCATGCTCTTAGATGTCCTGTGTATGCAGATAGCATTCATATTCTCATACATATGGCGCTTTGGACTTGGAAATCCATACATAGATGAAGACTACAGGATACTGGCAGTAGCATTTCTGTTCATAGATTTCTTCGTGGAAATAGTATCCGATGCCTTCAAAAATGTATTGAAGCGCGGCTATCTCGATGAGTTCATAGTTACATGTAAGCATGTGGCACTTGTGGAAATAATAACAACCTTCTTCCTGTTTACCACACAGATGGGTGAGATATATTCGCGTATGTCTTACTACATCATGATTCCAATATATATTCTCGTGTCGTACTTAGGCAGAATGGTGTTAAAGAAAATAATTAAAAAAAGAGGCTTTGCTTCATCAAAAGAATCACTCTTTGTCATAGCACCGGAAAAGCTCCTTAGGGAGACACTTCAGGGACTAAAGGAAAATGGCTTTGGATATACACAGATAGTGGCAGCGGCAACAGATGCCGACCTGAATGGCAAAACAATATGTGAAATACCAATAGTTGCAAACCATGACGGGATAGTGGACTACGCATGTGAGGAATGGGTGGACGAGGTGCTTATCCCACCGTGTGCGGAGAACGAATATCCCTACGAAATGGCAGACATATTCCTGGAGATGGGAATAGCTGTTCACAGAGGCATCACCAAAAACAAGGTCATGGCAGGCAGTTTTAATCAGATAGAAAAAATAGGTGACTACACAGTCATCACAGCCAGCATGAACTATGCGAGAACTACACAGCTTCTTGCCAAAAGAGGCATGGACATACTCGGAGGGCTGGTCGGATGCATCATCACCTTGATAGTGACGATATTTGTGGGACCGGCAATCTATATAGCATCACCGGGACCGATTTTCTTCGCACAGGAGCGAATTGGTAGAAACGGCAGAAAGTTCAAGATGTACAAATTCAGAAGCATGTACATGGATGCCGAGGAGCGAAAGAAGGAGCTCATGGCACAAAACAAGGTGAGCGACGGAATGATGTTTAAGATGGACTTCGACCCAAGAATCATAGGCAATAAGATACTGTCGGATGGAACAAAGAAAACCGGCATAGGACAGTTTATCAGGAAGACATCAATAGATGAGCTGCCACAGTTTTGGAATATCCTCAAAGGAGTCGGCGGTATAATAGAGCCAACCGAGAAAAAGCTTGATTTTACAGGGTTTTCGCTGGCTTAGCTAGGTTCCTTAGTATGATTCTTATGATTTGTCATTAAAGGAAACCAATCGTATTTCCAGCGGGAATATATATAATAAAGTGGTTTCCTGGATGCTTATTTTGACCCAATCATAAATAAGTAAATGAGAATCATAAATAATAGGAAGGTAATGGCTGAGCCTGCGAATGTCCCTCGAAAGACGTTCACAGGTTATCTGTCGTTGGAGAAAAATATAAGAAATAAATGAGAAAAAAGAGATAAGAAAGTAGCCCTCGATTTTGTCGGGGGGGTACAGTAAGGGAGATATGAAATGCTTGGAATATCAAAACGAAAGTGTACGATGGATACCCCAGTACATATTAATGGGAATGAAAAGAAAAAGAAAACTGAATATCGAAATTCTTATATCGCATATCTAAATATTCAAAATGTGATTCTCATGTGCTGCTTACTTGTGTTCGGGGTATGGCTATGGACGGAATTACATATCTTAACAAATCTTAACATATTCCGGATTAATGCTCTTCTTGGTGTAGCAATAATCCTATCTAGTTTTAAATCACTCAAATTTGAAGGCAATTTCTACAATTGTGGGGACGATTGTAGATTAACAAATAGATTACAAAAAAATGGAAGGGGAAAGAAAAAAATCTATGTATAGAAAAGATTCTGAAGGATGGTTAAAACACACAGATTTTATAATCTTAGACATGATCTGTTTGCAATTAGCGTATGTTCTGGCATATGCAATTAGCGGATATGGATTTAATCCATATGAAACAATTATTTATCGCAATATGGCAGTTTTCCTTGAACTGGCAGATCTGGTTATGATTTTTGCGTATGGCACCATGAAAAGTGTATTAAAAAGAGGATACTATCGTGATTTTGTAGTTACGTTAAATCATGCGATTATGGTAGGTGCATTGGCAGTTTTATATTTATTCCTGCTTCAGCAGGGACAGGACTTTTCAAGATTAACATTGATGCTGACCATAATAATTTATTTAGTAATGACGTATATTGTCAGAGAACTTTGGAAAAAACTTCTGCGAAAACAGATGAAGGATGGCGGAGAACGTAAATTACTGATTGTAACATCAGAAGATGTGGCTGAACAAGTAGTGTTAAGTATGCAGGAAAACAATTATGCCAGATTCTCATTGGCTGGTGTAGCTGTAGTTGATGCGGACTGGACTGGAAGAGAAATTCATGGAGTTCCGGTAGTTGCCAACGAAGAGACTGCAGCAATGTATGTATGTCAGGAATGGATTGACGAAGTTCTGGTTGTTGTTTCAGAAGTTCTTCCGTATCCGGCAGAGTTAATTGAGCAGTTATCAGAGACAGGAGTAACCATTCATCTTAATCTTGCAAAGATTACAAGTGTGCCAGGGAAAAAACAGTTTGTGGAAAAGGTTGGTGATTACACAGTCCTTACGACAAGTATCAATTATGCATCAACCAGACAGTTAATGTTAAAACGCTTAATGGATATTGCGGGTGGATTAGTTGGATGTATTTTTACCGGAATCATTTGTATTTTTATCGGACCGGCAATTTATATTGCATCACCGGGACCAATTTTCTTTGCTCAGGAACGAGTAGGAAAGAATGGAAAGAAATTTAAAATGTACAAGTTCCGAAGTATGTATATGGATGCCGAAGAACGTAAGGCAGAGCTTATGAAAGATAACAAACTTGGAGATGGAAAGATGTTTAAACTGGACTTTGATCCTCGTGTTATCGGAAATAAGATACTTCCAGATGGGACACATAAGACAGGAATCGGTGATTTTATCAGACGAACAAGTTTAGATGAATTTCCGCAATTCTTTAACGTATTACGAGGCGATATGTCGATTATAGGTACTCGCCCACCCCTTATTTCAGAAACGAATCTGTATGAGCTTCACCATCGTGCAAGGCTGGCAATTAAGCCTGGAATCACCGGCATGTGGCAGGTAAGTGGACGAAGTGATATTACCGATTTTGAAGAGGTAGTTCGTCTTGATAAAGAGTATATCACAAACTGGAACATTGGGCTAGATATAAAAATATTATTTAAAACGATACTGGTAGTCTTTAAGAAAGATGGATCAATGTAAATCCTACAAGCAGCTTATTTTATAGAGAGAATAAGCTGCAAAAGGATAATTATAGATAAGTTATAAATATAAGCAAAAGCTGAGGAGGTTAGCGAATTTATGAAAGGAATTATTTTAGCAGGTGGATCAGGAACAAGATTATATCCACTTACCATGGTTACATCAAAACAGTTATTACCGATATATGATAAGCCAATGATTTATTATCCTATGTCTGTATTGATGAACGCAGGTATCAGAGATATTTTAATTATCTCTACACCGGCAGATACACCAAGATTTCAGGATTTATTAGGGGATGGACACCAATTTGGTGTGAATCTTCAATATGCTATACAGCCTAGTCCGGATGGACTTGCTCAGGCGTTTATCATTGGGGAAGAGTTTATTGGTGATGAGCCAGTGGCAATGGTTCTTGGTGATAATATTTTTGCAGGTCATGGATTAAAGAAGAGATTACAGGCAGCGGTTGAAAATGCAGAAACAGGAAAGGGTGCTACAGTATTTGGTTACTATGTAGATGATCCGGAGCGTTTTGGAATCGTAGAGTTCGACCATGATGGAAAGGCTATTTCTATTGAGGAGAAGCCAGAACATCCAAAGAGCAATTATTGTGTGACTGGTCTGTATTTCTATGATAACCGTGTAGTGGAGTATGCAAAGAATTTAAAGCCAAGTGCCAGAGGCGAACTTGAGATTACAGATTTAAACCGTATCTATTTAGAAGATAACAGCTTAAATGTAGAACTTCTTGGACAGGGATTTACATGGTTAGATACTGGAACACACGAATCTTTAGTGGATGCAACGAACTTTATCAAGACAGTAGAGCAGCATCAGCACAGAAAGATTGCTTGCTTAGAAGAAATTGCCTACTTAAATGGATGGATCTCTAAAGAAGAAGTTCTGAAAGTTTATGAAGTTTTAAAGAAAAACCAGTATGGACAATATCTGAAAGACGTACTGGATGGGAAATATCAGGAACATTTGTATTAAGAAAGAAGAGGATAGAATAATGACAATTATCGTAACCGGAGGAGCCGGATTTATTGGAAGTAACTTTGTATTTCATATGTTAGATAAATATCCTGATTATAGGATTGTATGCGTGGACAAGCTTACATATGCAGGAAACTTATCTACTTTAGCACCAGTAATGGATAACCCCAATTTCCGTTTCTGTAAGATTGATATTTGCGACAGAGAAGCAATCTATAAATTATTTGAAGAAGAGCATCCAGACATGGTTGTGAACTTTGCAGCAGAGTCTCATGTAGACCGTTCTATTGAAAATCCTGAGATTTTCTTAGACACAAATATTAAAGGAACTGCTGTTATGATGGATGCCTGCCGTAAATACGGTATCAAGAGATACCATCAGGTAAGCACTGACGAAGTTTACGGAGATCTTCCATTAGACAGACCGGACTTATTTTTTACAGAGGAGACACCAATTCATACAAGTTCTCCATACAGCAGCTCAAAGGCAGGAGCAGACTTATTAGTTCTTGCTTACCACAGAACTTACGGACTGCCTGTAACAATCAGCCGCTGCTCTAACAACTATGGACCATATCATTTCCCAGAGAAGTTAATCCCGTTAATGATCGCCAATGCGTTAGCAGATAAGCCATTACCTGTTTATGGCGAAGGATTAAATGTTCGTGACTGGTTATATGTAGAGGATCATTGCCGTGCGATTGATTTAATCATCCATAACGGACGTGTTGGAGAAGTTTATAACGTTGGTGGTCATAATGAGATGAAGAACATTGACATTGTAAAAATTATCTGTAAAGAACTTGGAAAGCCGGAAAGCCTGATTACTCATGTAACAGACCGTAAAGGTCATGATATGCGTTACGCCATTGACCCAACAAAGATTCATAACGAATTAGGCTGGTTACCAGAAACAAAATTTGAAGACGGAATTAAGAAGACAATTCAGTGGTATTTAGATAACAAGGAATGGTGGGAGACAATCATCTCCGGTGAATATCAGAATTACTACGAAAAAATGTACGGAAACAGATAAGAATATTAGGAGCGATAAGAAATGAAAGTATTTGTAACAGGTGTGGCAGGCCAGCTTGGTCATGATGTCATGAATGAATTAAATAAAAGAGGTTATGAAGGAATCGGCTCAGACATCGCTCCAGAATATTCTGGAGTGCAGGACGGAAGTGCCGTTACAACAATGCCTTATGTTTCTTTAGACATCACAGATAAAGAAGCAGTAGAAAAAGTTCTCACAGAACAGAAACCAGATGTTGTTGTCCACTGTGCAGCATGGACGGCAGTAGACCTCGCAGAAGATGATGATAAAGTAGAAAAAGTTCGTGCTATCAATGCTGGTGGAACAGAAAACATCGCTAAAGTCTGCAAAAAACTTGACTCCAAAATGGTTTACATTTCTACAGACTATGTATTTGACGGACAGGGTACAGAACCGTGGTTACCAGACTGTACTGACTACAAACCATTAAACGTCTACGGTCAGACTAAATTAGAAGGTGAACAGGCAGTAAGCGGTAATCTTGATCAATACTTTATCGTTCGTATTGCATGGGTATTTGGAGTAAATGGAAAGAACTTCATTAAAACAATGCTTAACGTAGGAAAAACACACGATACCGTTCGTGTCGTATCCGACCAGATTGGAACACCAACCTATACTTACGATTTAGCAAGACTTCTTGTGGATATGATTGATACTGATAAATATGGCTACTATCATGCCACAAACGAAGGTGGCTATATTTCCTGGTATGATTTTACCTGTGAAATCTTTAAACAGGCAGGATATACCACAAATGTAGTACCTGTAACAACAGAAGAATATGGTTTATCCAAAGCAGCCCGACCATTCAACAGCAGATTAGATAAATCCAAACTCGTAGAGGCTGGTTTTACCCCACTGCCAACATGGCAGGATGCGTTAAGCAGATATTTAAAAGAAATTGAATACTAGAAATTTGAGATAGATAAAGAAGGAAGTAATAAAAATGGGACAGATAAAAGTAACAAAAGCACCAATTGAAGGATTATATGTAATCGAGCCAACTGTTCACGGAGATGACCGTGGCTATTTCATGGAAACCTATAACCTTAACGACATGAAAGAAGCCGGACTTGATATGAACTTCGTACAGGATAACCAGAGCATGAGTACAAAAGGTGTGTTACGAGGACTTCATTTCCAGAAGCAGTATCCACAGGGCAAACTTGTAAGAGCTATCAAGGGTCGTGTTTTTGATGTAGCTGTAGATTTACGTTCCGATAGTGAAACATATGGACAGTGGTATGGGGTAGAACTTACAGAAGAGAACAAGAAACAGTTCTATATCTCTGAAGGATTCGCTCATGGTTTCTTAGTATTAAGTGATACAGCAGAGTTTTGTTATAAATGCACGGACTTCTATCATCCAGGGGACGAAGGCGGACTTGCATGGAATGATCCTGAAATCGGAATTGAGTGGCCAGAATTAGTTGGAGAATATAATGGTACAGCTTCCGCAGAGGGATATACATTAAAAGATGGAACAAAACTTAATTTATCTGATAAAGATCAGAAATGGGTCGGAGTGAAAGATACTTTTAAATTTTAAACTTAGAGAGAGTAGGAAGCAATATGCAGCAAGAAAGAAAGGTACAGCATGTTTTTTTAGTAGGTGCTAAAAGTCTAGGTGCTTACGGTGGATACGAAACATTTGTATATAAATTAACCGAATATCATCAGAATAATAAAAATATTAAATATCATGTAGCATGTAAAGCAAATGGTGATGGATGTATGGATGAAAGCAAATTAGATGGAGTAAGAAAAATATCCGATACAGAATTTGAATTTCATAATGCACGATGCTTTAAAATTCATGTTCCTCAGGTTGGTGCTGCACAAGCTATTTATTATGATGTTGCAGCATTAAATGAATGTTGCAAATACATAGAAAAAAATGGTATTAAGAATCCGATAGTATATATTATGGCTTGTAGAATTGGACCATTTGCGAAACACTTTTATAAAAAAATCCATAAACTAGGTGGAAGAGTATATTTGAATCCTGATGGACATGAGTGGATGAGAGCAAAATGGTCTGCGCCAATACGAAAGTATTGGAAAATATCTGAACAGATGATGATTAAATGGTCAGACTTGGATATTTGTGATTCTGTTAATATTGAAAAATATATTCATGAATGCTATGACCGAAAAGGAATAAAAGGAAGAGATCCTAAAACTACTTTTATTGCCTATGGAGCAGATCTTACATTAAGTAAGTTGCCTGATGATGATAAAAGACTTTTAAATTGGTATAAAGAAAAAGGACTCTCAAAGAAAGATTATTATCTTGTAGTAGGTCGTTTTGTCCCAGAAAATTCATTCGAAATTATGATAAGAGAATTTATGGCATCTAATTCAAAACGAGATTTTGCAATTATTACGAATGTAAATGAAAAGTTTTTAGATGAATTGGAACGTAAATTACATTTTAAACAAGATAAAAGAATTAAATTTGTTGGAACAGTATATGATCAAGAATTATTAAAAAAAATAAGAGAAAATGCGTATGCATATTTTCATGGACATACAGTTGGTGGAACAAACCCAAGCCTGATTGAAGCATTGGGAAGTACTGATTTAAACTTATTAGTAGATGTTGGATTTAATAAAGAAGTTGCTCAAGATTGTGCTTTATATTGGAATCGCAATTTGGGTAATCTTGCGAATTTAATAAATAAAGTAGATTTTATAGACAACAAAGAAATTAATAGATTAGGTGAAAAAGCAAAACAAAGGGTTTCCGAAGAGTATACGTGGGAAAAAATTTGTGGTAAGTATGACAATGTTTTTTGTAACGAATAATTTCTAAATAGTGCAACAAAGGTGAGAAAATAAATGGGTAATGTAAAAGTATCAATAGTTATTCCTGTATATAATCAGGAAAAATATTTAGATATTTCTCTGCCATCGGTAATCAATCAAACTTATGAAAATATAGAAATAGTTATAGTTAATGATGGATCTACAGATGATAGTTTTAATATTATAAAAAAATATGAGCAAAAGGATAATAGAATTATTGTTGTAAATAAAAGAAATGGTGGCTTAGTAGATGCTACTATAAGTGGCAGCAAAATTGCAACAGGTGATTATATATGTTATTTGGATCCTGATGATTATATCGGAAATGATTTTATAAAATTTTTTTTGGATAGACTAGATGAGAATTACGATATTGTCACAGCCGGATACTATACGGATAATAATGGAGTAATTGTACCAAAGCTTTTAAAAGAAACAAGACGGTATAATAAAGATGAAGTAAACGAACTGAGAAAATCATATTTATGGGATCGAAAAGTGCTTGCTGTTTCAAATGAAATTTATGTTTCGCGCTGGAATAAAATATATAAAGCATCACTTGTGAAAAAAATAATTGCTAAATTTGAAAAATGTAAAAATGTTTCGCTGGGAGAAGATTCTGTGTTTACTTATTTAGCATTAAGTAATGTGGAAGTAGGAGTAAAAGCATATAAGGAGGCAAACTCTTATTATTACAATATTGGTAATCAATCTTCAATGATGAAAAAAGGGACTGTTGATGAATATTTAGCGAAATGTAATAGAACTTATCAAAAGTTTTCAACAATAATAGATGAGAAAAATTCATTAGCATTAGAATTATATTATTTCTTGATCATAGCAATGCGAGAACGTTTGAAAAATACAAATGAGAATCTGTGCTGTGAATTACTTAGTAAGTTGAGGAAAGATGTGATTTATCAAAATGCATTTAAACAAATGAGAAATGCAGCACTTACCAATAAAGTGAAAATACAACTGACATTACCAGAGTTTTTAACACCTAAAATATATATTGGAGTACTTAAATTTTTTAAGAAAATAAAATCTAATTTAGGAACAAATAAAAGACTTTCAAAAAAATTTATAAAAGCATGTAAACAGAAAGGAATCTATAAAGCAGTAAAAATATATCGATTTGAAAAAAATAGAGAAAATGCATTTCAAGATATAAATAAAAAGCTTCCGATATTGGAAAAACGTATACTTCCAATCTTACAGCCATATTTATCTATGAAAACAGATTACAATAATTCGCCAATAGAAAATAATGTTTTTGTCTTTTGGTGGGATGGATTTGATAATGCACCTGTTATTGTGAAAAAATGCTTGGAATCGGTAAAAAAGTATTATTTAAATGCAAAAATATATGAGATTGATAAAAACAATTATAAAAAATATACTGATATAGATTCAACAATATTAAGAGACTTCGAAAAAGGAAACATCTCAATTCAAACATTTTCTGATATATTAAGATTTAACTTGTTGAAGAATAATGGTGGAGTTTGGATTGACTCGACTATATATTTCACATGTGAGTTTAATTTAATAAATGGATTGAAAAATAAATCTATAGAATCAGTGCAATTTTCTAGTTCGAATAGCTTTTTATCTTATAAAGGTGAGAAGTGTTCATGGTCTGGGTATTTTTTTGCCGCACGAAAACAAGCGGTATTTGTAACAGCAATTGACGCAATTTTTAGAGAATATTATTTAAATTATAAAACATATGACATTTATTTCTTTATTGATGCGGCTTTAATGATAAGCAAAATATATAAACTTGATGATAATGCGTTAGGGAAGATACAAAAAAATTCACATGATATGTTTTTATTAAGTAGGATATTAAATGAAGATGACAATGAAAATTATCGTGTACAAATAAATTCCATTCCTCAAAAATTAGCTTGGTTTTATGTTCCTAACGGAAGTGAAAAAAGTATATATAATAATTTGTTTGAATTTAAATAGGAAGGTATAAAAATGAAAAAAGCATTGATTGTAACTGCTTTTGCACGATTTGTAAAGAGTTTTTTAGCAAATGATATTCTTATTTTACAGGGTATGGGATATGAAGTTCATTGTGCTGCTAATATACATCATGCAGGTGCAGAGTGTATGGATGAATATTTTAAAGAAATGAATGTTGTATTTCATCAAATAGATTTTTCTTCAAGTAAGCCTATTTCAAAGGAAACTTATATATCATATAGGGAAATGAAAAAATTATTTAATGAAATACAATTTGATGTTGTGCATTGCCATACTCCTATTGCGGGTGCAATTGCAAGAATGGCAGGTAAAAAACAAAGAAAACAAGGCTGTAAAATGTTATACACAACACATGGATTCTATTTTCATAAATATTCAAGCAAGAAAACTTGGTTAATATTCCATACAATAGAAGATTTTATGTCAAAATACACAGATGCAATGATAACAATTAATCATGAAGATTATAAAAATGCAAAAGATATGCATTGTAAAAATGTTTATTATATACCGGGTGTAGGTGTTGATACGAAAAAGTTTAAGGATGTAGATATAGATCGAAAAGCATATCGTAAAAAAATAGGAATAAGAGATGAAGAACTATTAGTTTTAGCAGTAGGAGAATTATCTCATAGGAAAAATCATCAAATTGTGGTTAAGGCATTGGCTGAGGCTAAGATTCCTAATGCGGTATTTATGATTTGTGGGAATGCAATGACAAGTGCAAATACAAAAATAGAATTGGAAGAGCTGGCAGATAAATTAGGCGTTGATTTACGACTAATGGGATTGAGAGATGATATTCCACAGATTTGCAATTGTGCAGATGTAGGTGTAATGCCATCCACTAGAGAAGGATTGGGTTTATCTGGAATTGAGATGCTTGCAGCGGGACTTCCAGTTGTTGCCTCACGTGTTCATGGAATTGTAGACTATATTTCAGATGGAGTTGATGGATATTTGTGTGATCCGTATAATGAACACGAATTTGCAAGTGCAATTAAAGAACTGTCATCAGAAGATATAAGAAACTCCATGAAGGAAAATTGTAGGAAATATGCAGAAAAATTTGATAAGAAATTTTCATATAAAAAAATGCGAGAAATTTATAATGAAGTTTTAAAATAATAAAGGATGTAAGTATGAGAATAGTACATTATTCACTTGGATTTCCTCCATATAGAACAGGGGGAATGACTAAATATTGTTTAGATATTATGGAGGAACAAATAAAAGCAGGACACGATGTCGCAATGCTTTGGCCAGGGAAAATTAAGCAGTATGGCGATGAATGTAAAATAGTAAAAGGGAAAAAATATAAATTAAACAATGGAATTATGTGTGAGAATTATGAGTTAAGGAATCCATTGCCTATTTCTTTATTGAATGGTATAAAAGATGTTTCGGCTTATACTGCATATAGAGATATAGATACCTTTATTACATTTTTTCAATTATATGAAGTGAATGCTTTTCATATACATACTTTAATGGGGTTGCCGAAAGAGGCATTAATAGCAGCGAAGGAAGCTAAAGTAAGAATAGTATATACATCACATGACTATTTTGGTATATGTCCGAGAGCTAGTTTGGTTTTTGGAAATCATATATGTAGACATAGCTTAGATTGTGAGAATTGTACATATTGCAATGAAGGGGCCCTTTCTCTAAGGAAAATTCAACTGATACAGAATCCTGTATATAGAGTGATTAAGGATAATATTTTAGTTAAAAAGATTAGAAAATATGCAATCAAAAAGCAAAGAGAAAGAAGTAACAAAATTGATAAGATTATTGAATTAGGAGATAATACATACGATAAAAGTGGAATAAAAAAATACGAAAAATTGAGAGCATATTATTATAGTATTTTTGAATTAGTTGATATGATTCACTTTAATAGTAGTGTTACCGCAGAAGTTTATCATTCCCATAACGTTCCTATTAATTCTGAAAAAATCTTATTAATAACTCATAAGGGAATAAAAAATCAACATATAGAAAAACATTTTGAAAAAACAATTAGATTTTCTTATTTAGGGGCTTTTTCTACAAGAAAAGGTTGTGAACTTTTAATTGAGACGTTAGATAAAATACAGAAAAAAGGTTATGATAATTTTAAATTAAATGTTTTTGCTACATTTCCATATGAGCGAACATATATTGAAAAGGGACAACCATATAAATATGATCAAATTGAATCAGTATTTCAAAAAACAGATGTATTAATTTTACCTAGTATTTGGAATGAAACTTTCGGATTTACAGTATTAGAGGCATTGAGTTACGGAGTACCTGCTATAGTATCATCTCATGCAGGCTCGAAGGACTTAATAGAACCAGGTAAAAATGGATGGATTGCTCAACCGAATGTAAATGAGCTTGAGAAAGTCATAGAAAGTATTTTAAAGACTGATTATACTGAACTAGAAAAAATGAATAGGTATATATGTGATAAAGTTGTCATTAAAACAATGGAAGAACACGTAGATGAAATAACAAAGTTATATAATTAAAAAATTCATGAAATGATTTTAAATTTATATTGATTATATATAGCTAGCGTACTAATAAGAATGGATAGAAATATTATGAAAAAAATTGGGATACTAACATTACTATATCAAAATTATAATTATGGAGGAACTTTGCAGGTATACGCATTAACTAAATATTTATGTTTAAATGGATATGATGCTAGAGGAATATTATATAATGGGAATGACAATATTGTATATCCAACTAATAAAGACAAGCTCCAGCAGTATAGTAAAAGAGAAATTTTGAAAAAAGTTTATCAAAAGTTTGAGAGTAAGGTTAATAATAAAAAAATAGAAAGATTAATTGTAGAGAGAAAAGAACTCTTTTTAGATTTTCAAAAAAGATATATACCGGTATCACCAATATATAATGATTTTGATTTACCAAGAGTAGAAAATGAATTTGACTTTTTTATTAGTGGTTCAGATCAAGTATGGAATCCTAATTGTGCATTTGGTTTGTTTTTACAAACATTTGTCAAAAATAATAGAAAAAAAATATCTTATGCAGCAAGTATAAGTAGAAATTCTCTTTCAACTTATGAGGCTGAAAAATTAATTCCATGTATAAATCAATTTCAATTTTGTTCAGTACGAGAAAAAACAGCTCAAAAAATACTGCAGGATAATGGCATTATAGATGTTGAAGTTGTGTTGGATCCGACATTTTTATTAACTCGTGAACAGTGGAATGAGATTATTCCAGATAAAGTTGAAGAAGAAAAGTACGTGTTAGCGTATTTCTTTTCTGATAGTAAGAAATATCGTAGTGAAATACAAGAATTTTGTAGAAAAAAGAATTTAAAATTGTATTATATACCATATGCAAAACAAGAGTATGTTTCAACAGATGCAGAAGGAGAAGGGATTCAACAGGAACAAGTAGGTCCGCTTGAGTTTTTGAGATTGATTCGTGATGCAGAAGTTGTATTTACAGATTCTTTTCATGGAGTAGCTCTTTCTATCAATTTAGAAAAAGAATTTATTGTTTTCGAAAGAGATTTACATAATTCTAATGCTTCTATGAATTCTAGAATATATGATATTCTAAAATTATTTAATCTCGAAGATAGATTAATATCTGGATTGGATTCTTTTGTTGAAGTAATAACCAGGAAGATAGATTATGTAAATGTAAAAAAGATATTAATAGAAAAACGATCAGAATCTGAACGTTTTTTAAAAATTGCTCTTTCAGGAGACGAAAACAAAAAAGAATTGGAAAATATAGATGTATATAATATGCCTATGAAATATTATGCGGCATATTCTCAAAAAGATGCGAAGAATTGTTCATCAGGGGGAATATTTGCATGTATGGCAAAAATGGTATTAAAAAATAAGGGAATTGTATATGGAGTAGGATTTGACGATTCGTTTAATGCGGTATATAAAAGAATTGATAGGGAGGAAAATCTTAATAAGATATTAGGAAGTAAATATGTTAGAAGTATCATTTCAAAAGAAACATTGTTTTATTCGATATTAGAAGATTTAAAAAAAGAAAAATTTATTTTATTTTCTGGAGTAGGGTGTCAAATCTATGCATTAAGAAATTACTTAAAGAAAAATAATTGTAGTGAAGACAAATTAATTACAATTGAAGTGCTTTGTCATGGAACTCCATCTTCCACAGTATGGGAATCATACAAATATTTTATGGAAAGAAAATATAAATCAGTGATAACAGATATTAATTTCCGTGATAAGAAGTATGGATGGAATTCATATTCTATGTATATGAAATTTAAAAATGGCAAGATATATAGAAAAATTATGAATGCTGATCCATATATGCAGGTATATTTATCCGGTTATAGTGTAAACAATGGGTGTCAAAAATGTAAATATAAACGAAATGATCGAATTGCAGATATAACTTTAGGAGATTTATGGGGAATTTCATTGCCTGAATTTTCAGATATACTCAATGAAGGAGTTTCATTAGTATCCATAAATACAGATAAAGGACAGATAATTTATAATAATATAAAAGAAAGTTTGAGATATAAAGAGCTTAATGAAATACAAAAAACAATTGCCCTTTCTAATATGATGGGATTTTGCACTAATATATCAGAAGAGGATAGAAAGGAATTTAATGCTCTTATTAATAAAAAAGGATTTAAAGAAGCTTATAAAGTATGGAAAAAATTCAATAAAAGGTATTATTGGATAAGTAATATTAAATCAATAATTAAGCGATTTAGATAGGAGAAAAAATGAAATCACCTCAAGAAAGAATGAATTATATTATTAAAAGATTAAATATAGCAAAAAAAGTGGGGGGGGTACTACTTTTGGAAAATAATATGGAGGTATTATCAAATAAAATACCTTATTTCAATTCCGTCAAGCACTGAAATTGGAGAAAATTTTAACATAGTACATTATGGAAATATAGTTATTAATAATGCTGTAAAAGTTGGGAACAATGTATCTGTTGCACAAGGGGTTACATTAGGGTTGGCATTTGGTGGAAAAAAACAAGGATGTCCACAGATTGGTGATAATGTTTACATAGGTGCTAATTCAACTATTGTAGGAAATGTAGTTATAGGCAAGAATTCTTTTATTGCACCAAATACGTTTATAAATTTTAATGTCCCGGAAAATTCTTTAGTGATTGGAAGTCCTGGAATCATTCATAAAAGGCATTAGAAATCTAGTAATAAAAATATATATTTTAGGAGAATTAAATGGGTAATGGTAAGAAGATTTTAAATACAATTTTTTCAAAACTTCCGATTAGTGAAGAAATAAAGCATAAGGCACATGTGGCATGGGCTGAATATAAAATAAATAAAGAGGAAAAGCAAGATCAGAATAGTGTATTTCAAATACAGGCAGATAATACTGTTTTGAAAGAATATGTAGAAAATATTTTTGCATCGTATGGAAAACGTATGCTAGAATATTGCGAATGGGAGGAACATCAACAAGTAAGTTCAAAGTATCATTTATCTGCATATTATTTGACTCAATTTCATCCTAATCCACAAAACGATGAATGGTGGGGAAAAGGAACAACAGAGTGGAATAATGTAAATCAAGCAGTTCCTCAGTTTGTTGGGCATTATCAACCGAGAAAACCGGGAGAATTAGGATATTATGATTTACGTTTAAAAGATAATATGAAAAGACAGATTGAGCTGGCTAAAAATTATGGTATTTCCGAATTCTGTTTTTATTATTATTGGTTTGATGGACAAAGACTTTTGGAAAGACCTTTAGATATGTTTTTGAAAAATTCTGATTTGGATATAGAGTTTAGCTACTGTTGGGCAAATGAAAATTGGACAAAGCGTTTTTCAGGAACAGATGCAGGGGCTTTAATGAAAATAACGCAAAGCGTAGAAAGCTATAGCCAATTTGTGGACTCAGTGCTTCCAGATATGAAAGATACAAGATATCATCGTATTAATGGAAAACCTATTTTATCTATTTATAGACCAAGCTCTATTCCTGAAGTTAAAGCGGTAATTGAAACTTGGCAATCAAAGGCTAAAGAATATTTGGGGACACAATTGTATTTGATAGCTGTTTTAGAAGGTGACAATAAAAGAGATTGGATTATGGAAGGATTTGATGCAACCACAGAGTTTCAACCTAGAAGTATAGAATATTGTTGTCCCGAAATAACGTCAAAAGTAAATCCTATTAGAAAAGATTTTGGTGGAAAAGTATATGATTATGAAGATTTGGTTTTAAATAAACGTTATAATACAAATTTTGATAAAAAATGCTATCCAGCAATTATGCCTATGTGGGATAATACGGCCCGTAGAAATCATAGAGGCACCATATTTAATGGTTCAACACCTTTATTATATAAGAAATGGCTTAAAGAAATTTTAGATAATTTAGATAGAAATGAGAAATTGGATGAAAAGAGAGTTTTTATAAATGCTTGGAATGAATGGGGAGAAGGTGCTTATATGGAACCGGATTATGGATTTGGATATGCATATTTGCAGGCTACATATGAAGCAATTGCAGAGGCAGAAGAAAGAATATGATTATAAGAAAAATTTTATTAAAAATAATTTATAGTTTGGAGATATTAAGCAATAAGATAAAATGGAATTTAGAAAAAAGTTATATAAATGAAATAGGAAAGAATAATCAAATGGGAAAAAATTTTCATTTAAAAGGAACTCAATATATGAGTATAGGTGACAATTTTTTTGCAGGCGAAGATGTTAAGTTAGAAGTTTGGGATAGTTATCAGGGAATAAAATTGGAATCTTCCCCCAAATTGGTTATTGGAGAAGCTGTAAAAATTTCATCAGGATGCCATATTTCGTGTGCGGATTCTATTACAATAAACGATGGTGTGCTTTTGGGACCAAATGTATTTATTTGTGATAATTATCATGGACATAATTGTTGGGAAGAAAGAGAAATTCCGCCAGCAGATCGTCCGTTGTGGATTAAAGGAAAGGTACAGATTGGAAAAAACGTATGGGTTGGAAGAAATGTATGTATTATGCCTAATGTAAGTATAGGAGATGGCGTAATTATAGGAGCCAATGCAGTAGTTACACATGATATTCCATCATATGTAGTAGTAGCAGGGATTCCTGCAAAAATTATATCAAAAATAGATAAACATACTTAAAGGCTTGAAGAGAGGAGACAGATTATTTTGGAAAACGAAAAGATAAAAAGTCAGATGACATCCGGGATGGTATGGAAATTCGCAGAACGTTTTGTAGCACAAGGAGTATCGTTTATTGTATCTTTAGTGTTGGCACGAATTCTTATGCCAGAGGATTATGGAGCTGTTGCAATTATAAATGTATTTATAGCAATAGCAGATGTGCTTTTGAGTAGTGGATTAAATACTTCATTGATTCAAAAGAAGGATGCAGATGAGCTGGAATTTTCAACAATTTTTTATTTAAATTTGACCTTCAGTATAATACTATATCTCATTTTATTTATAGCTGCACCATATTTGGCTAAAATATACAAGATGCCAGTTTTAAAAAATGCGGTACGGGTGTTTGCTTTGCGGTTACCTATTTCTGCATTTCAGGCAATACAAGTTGCATATGTGTCTAAAAAAATGCAATTTCGAAAATTTTTCTTTGCTACAATTACTGGTACGTTGATTTCAGCAGTTGTTGGAATATTAATGGCACTACAAGGTTTAGGAGTATGGGCATTAATTGCACAATACTTAACTAATACCTTTGTAGATACTGTTATGTTATGGATGATAGTAAAATGGTATCCGAAAAGGCTTTTTTCCATTAGGGCTGCATTGCCGTTAATTGGTTATAGTTGGAAAGTTATGATGACAGATTTATTAGGTACGGTTTGTAATAACTTGGGAAACTTTATTATAGGTGCAAAATATAATTCTGCTGATCTTGCATATTATACTAAAGGAAATCAGTTGCCACAATTATTTCGTTCTAATATTTATACAACTTTGATTAGTGTTTTATTTCCAGGAATGTCTGCAGTGAATGATGACGTAATTGCAGTAAAAAAAATAGCACGAAAAAGTGTAAGAATAATGTCATATATTGTTTTTCCGATTTCATTAGGATTGATGTCTGCTGGAAAAGCTATTGTAGAAGTATTGTTTACAGCAAAATGGCTACCAATGTTGCCATATGTTTATATTATGTGTTTTGAGACAATAATATCAGTTCCAGGAACTATTGGCTTACAACCAATTAAAGCAGTGGGACGTAGTGATTTAATGCTAAAAGCAGAAATTATTAAAAAAATTTTCTTTTTTGTATCAACAATAGTTGCTATGAATTATGGAGTTTTAGTAATAGCATTGATGTTACCGCTTAATACATTTTTAGACATGCTATTAAATGCGTTAATAAATACAAAGATTATTAATTATAGTTTGGGTGAAGAAATTATAGATTGTTTACCAGCACTTATTTTGTCATGTATAATGGCAGCAATAGTATTTGCAGTTGGCGCAGCCAATTACAATATATATATAAAGCTTATTCTTCAGATATTAATTGGAGGGATAACTTATATTTCATTATCAGTAGTAAGTAAGAATAAAGAGTTCTTTTTTATTTTAAGTGTCGTTAAAAAGCACATTAATAGAAACTAAGGAGTAAAAAAATGAAGGTAAAAAAAACAGAGATAATGACAGTAATAATATCTGTTATATTAGTGCATACGACGTTAATACAACGTATTTGTTCTTTGGATATGTTTTTTTATGTGAGATGGTTTCTGGTAATTATTCTCTGTGGCATATTATTGTGTAATGTGAATTATATCCATTTAAGAAATAATCAATTTATCGTATGTGTATTAGCAGTATTTGCAATATGTTCGATATTTTCTTCATATACAAATCGTTCTGGGGGAATGCTTCATGTTGGCATTTTTAATTTGATGTTTATCCTCACATTATTTGCTAGTATGAAATATATATCAAATGTTGGAACTACAGAAATATGTATAGATACAGTATTTGTTTTACTCTTTATGTACTGCACTTTAAATGATGTATTTATGTTTGTTTTACCAGGAAAATTTATGGGAAGTGGTAATTATATTCTAAATAATAAGTTCTATATTGCATATTTGCATGTTGTTTTATTGGCTTTTTATGGATGTAAAAAAAAGAATAATAAAATATTTTATTTTATAATGTGGATCGTATCAATTATTGTTTGTTCAAACATGGGAAGTAGTACAGGTATTACAGGGTTAGTAGTAATGTTTATTTTATCACATATACCTTATGGATGGTATGAAAAGTTAAAAAAACCAGTAGTGGCTTTTGCAACGATGTTAGGGTGTAGTGTGATTTTATTAATTAAGGATTCGATTTTAACATTGGCTCCGGTGCAGTTTATAGTAACAACATTGTTAAATGAAACGTTAGATTTAAATTCAAGAACATATATATATGCTGTTCTGTGGAAAGTACTTCAATTAAAGCCATGGTTTGGTTTTGGAGCAGAAAATAATTTTAATATATGTCAGAAGTTTTTACTTATATCGAGGAATGAAGCTGCACCAGATGCACAGAACGGACTAGCAGATTGGTTGATTTCTTATGGACGTATTGGAACAATTCTTTTAATTGTACTTATAATACTATGCTTTAAAAAAGCACAGCAGAATAAAAATTATATGTTGATGGTTGGATTATATATATTTTTTGTCTTAAGTAGTGTTGAAATTGATTATGATATTATTTTCTTTTTCTTGCTTGCATCATATGCATATTTAGTTCCAGAAAATGATTATGTTAAAGAAAGGTATGAAAATAGAAAAATAAAGATTGGAATATAAATTTCAAGAAGAATATACGAGGAGAAAATAAATGATATTAAAAATAAATAAAAAATATATAGTGGCAGTTATGTTACTGTTTTTAATAGTTCAGCCTATATATCTTAATTATATTTTAGAACCAACCCGAATTTATAAATTAGGAAGATATGTTCTTATGGGGGGGGTGTTGCTTTATTATATAAAAAAGCGTTTTAAAACGAGTCCAATTATAAAGACACTATTTTTTTGGCAATTATGGGTATATTTCATAACTGTATTAAAGGGACAAGATGTAAGTACAGCACTTCGTTATGGCGAGCAATTATTGATTTTATTTACAATATTTGATGCATATAAGAAAAATTATAATTTTATTTTAAAAGCAATGATGATTCATTGTGAGCTTTGTACATATATAAACTTATTGACACTTGTGTGTTTCCCACAAGGTTTTTTTTCAAGAACCATTGCAGCGTATGGAAGTTCACAGGAATGGTTTTTAGGAGTACATAATTATTTTATTGTATGGCTATTCCCTTCGTTAGTGGTTGCTTCAATTTATAAAGAAGTTATAGGAAATAGAATTAGAGCGAATATTTTGATGATCGGTGTTGTAATAACTGCTATTATTAATATGTCTGGAACTGGAAGAGTTGCAATTTTTTCTTTTTTGATTATTATGTATCTCCCTAATATAATAAAGAAACATATGTCTCCTATAGGAAGTATGATTGCAATATTAATAGGTGCATTTGTGATAGTTGTTCTACAAAAGTTTGATTTTTTGAAAATTATCGTCGTTAATCTCCTTGGAAAAGATATGACAATGAATTCACGTGTAATGATTTGGTCAAATGCAATTAAAAAGATTGAAGAAAGTCCACTTTGGGGATACGGATATATTTCAGAACAAAATATGCCTTATTACATAGGAACAATAAAGTCTATTTTATGGAAAGGCGCAACACATTGCCATTGTCAATATTTGCAAGTATTATTTCACGGTGGAATTATTGGATTTCTTTTATACATAATGATGTTGTTTTGTGCAATTCGTAGTGTAAAGAAATGTAAAAATAGAAAGATAGTTAACATATGCATTATATCAATAGTAGTATTTATGATTATGGGAATTACAGAGGTTATGACGTACACATTTGTTTATAGTGTTATACCTTTGGTATATTATGCGTGTGAACAGTGTGAAGACAAATTATACACAGTATAATAATTTGTATAAAATAAAGAGGCATTTTCTTTGTTGTACCCCAAATCGCCAGAAATGGACTTAGAGAAGTTGCTTTATATTTAGAAAACGCTACTTTGAATATATGTGGAATCTATTAAACTATTAAACGTTCAACAAATTCAGTATAGCCAAGGCTCTTTGTTGAATATGCACTAAAAAGAAGAGAGGATTTATATGAAAACAACATTACTTATCATGGCAGCTGGAATCGGCAGTCGCTTCGGAACAGGAATCAAACAGTTAGAGCCGGTGGATGATGCTGGACATATTATCATGGACTATTCAATCCATGATGCAATTGAGGCTGGATTCAACCATGTAGTATTTATCATCCGTAAGGATATCGAGCAGGAGTTTAAAGAGGTCATTGGTGACCGTATTAAAGCTATCTGTGCTGCATATGAGGTGACTGTAGACTACGCTTTTCAGGATATTAATGATATTCCGGGAACTTTGCCGGAAGGCCGTACAAAACCGTGGGGAACTGGTCAGGCTGTGCTTGCTGCAAAGAAAGTTCTTGATACACCGTTTATTGTAATCAATGCAGATGATTACTATGGAAAGGAAGGTTTTAAAGCTGTCCATGAGTATCTGGTAAACGGTGGAAAATCCTGCATGGCTGGCTTTGTGCTGAAGAACACACTGTCTGATAACGGTGGCGTGACTCGTGGTATCTGTAAGATGGATGAGCAGAATAATCTGACCGAGGTTGTGGAGACTAAGAACATCATAAAAACTGCCGACGGAGCGGAAGCAGATGGTGTAGTTATCGATGTCGACTCTCTGGTTTCTATGAATATGTGGGGACTGACACCGACATTTCTGAATGTGCTGGAAGATGGCTTTAAGGAATTCTTCGAGAAAGAGGTACCGGAGAATCCCTTAAAATCAGAGTATCTGATTCCTATTTATATCGGCGAGTTGCTGAAGAAGGGTGAGATGTCTGTTAAGGTATTAAAAACCAACGATACCTGGTACGGCATGACCTACCGTGAGGATGTCGCAGCCGTAAAGGACAGCTTCAAGAAGATGCTAGAGAACGGCGTGTATAAGGCTGACTTGTTTAGTGATCTGTAAACGACGATGAAAGAAATGATTGATTTACTCGGAAAGATTCTCACAAACATCTTGACTGCTCTCTATGAGCCATTTGGTTTTTCACTCCTGCTGTCCTTCCTGTCTATGTTTTTCTACCTATATGCTTATGAATCTTCCTCAGCTGGTAAAGGATGGAGAAATGCTATAGTAACATGGTATCAAAAGTTCAAGGAGAGCGTGTTCTTCCGAAAGTTGTTCTTATTGGCTTTCGTAACTTCGATGATCTTGTTCAGAACGCTGTTGAATCGGAACCTATGGATGAACCCTTTGTCCAATGTCATGGGGGCTGGGGCATATGGGAGATAGAAAATGGTGAACAGAAGCTGACAACCGAGTGCATTGAAAATGTGATTATGATGATGCCGTTCACCAGTATGGTTATGTGGACGTTCCACGAGAAGGTAGGCAGTGGTTGGAAGAAGCTCCTATGGCAAAGCGGGAAGATAGCTTTTATTTTTTCTGTAAGCATTGAAATGCTACAGTTACTGCTGCGACTTGGCACATTCCAATTATCTGATCTCTTCTATAACACAGTCGGTGGAGTAGTTGGTGGGTTGATGTATTATGCCGTTATAAAAATAATGTACCAATCGTGAAAAAATACTTATCTCTGTACGACATAGACAAGAGATTATAATCTGATGTATTGAGGTAAAAAGATAAAATTTTCCGAAAGGACTGTTTAATGGAAACTAAAGAAACGGTTTCGATTGTTGTACCAGTACACAACTGTGAAAATATATTTAGTGTAAAATCTGTTTTAGATGGAACATACTTGATGTCTGAAAGCCCCACAGTATCTGAATGTATAGAATCACAAATTAAATAGAAAGGAAAATGATGATTTAGATTCTGTAATCATCACACAAGGAGTCAAATGGATAAGGATAAATTGAAAAGAATTAAAAATATTCTATTATTTTATTTTGGAAAAAATAAAATAACAATGGGGGGAAAACAATATAGTAGAACGCGACTTTTCCTCTAAAATTCAGAACTGCCGTATTCGAATTATGGGTAATAACAATAAATTAGTCATAAGTAATGAGTGTTCGCTAAATGGAGTTCAGATGTTACTTCAGGGGGATAATAACGAGATTATCTTGGGCAAAGGAGTGCATATAAACGCTTCACCATTGCAACCAACAGTAATTAATGCCTGTAATGGGACTAAAATTATAATAGGAGAGAATTCTTTATTATCAAACAATATAGAAATTCATTCTACAGATTATCATTATATTTTTGACGCTGCAGGAAAGCGTATTAATCCAGATGCTAATGTCTCGATTGGAAAGCATGTCTGGATTGGATTAGGTGTAAAGGTTTTAAAAGGTAGTTCTATAGCTGATAATACGATAGTAGGAGCTGGTTCAATCGTTTCTGGAAAGATTGATGTTCCATGTTCAATGGTAGTAGGTGTGCCTGCAAAAATTATTAAGAATGGTGTTACATGGAGGGAATAAAAACGAGAAATTAACAGAAGCTACTTGCAGAGGGCATGGGTGTCGAGGAAATTCTCGCTAAACTGAAATAAAATCATAAAACTATAAAACACACACAACCGTCTGGAAAAGGAAATCCATTATGGAAGGCTAGTGAACCTATTTAATGGTATTCTCACCTAAGAAAAGAGGCGCACTTGCACATCAACAGCAAAACGGTTGGGTACATCTGATATTGATGCCGGGATGCCTTAATAATTAAGTTAATGTAACACGAAAACTTGAAGGTGTAAAACACTTTCATTACTATTTGTGCCATCAGCCGAAGGCGACGGAATGGAGATTAATATGAAAATTATAAAAATAGGAAAACCATATATTCAGAGTGGAGATGGGAAAAGTAAGTTGATATTTGACATTGGGGGGGGATTTGAAAACAATCTGAACTATAATTTGTATTTTGAGGTAGATGATCAATTCCGTGATTATTTAGTAACAGAAGTTGCAGATGCTTGTGTGGTATGCTTGCTTTTATATGCGATGGAAAATAATTATGATTTAGAATGTGAAGCTCCCGTATCAGAGCGTTTATTATATCAACTTGAAGAATATTTAATTCCAGCTATATCAAAGAACATAAAATGCTATCATAATATTCGTATTTTAGCAGAGGCAAGTGATATTGAATTTTATGGAAATGCTGTTGGAACAGGACTCTCATGTGGAGTTGATTCTTTTTATTCTGTTTTGAAAAATCTGGAACATGGAAATAGCAAACTCCAATTGACACATTTATGTTTTTTTAATGCTGGTGCAACAGGCATGTTCGGAGGAGAGGAAGCACGTACAGTTTATCTTGAAAGAAGCAAGAGATTTAAAAAGGTTTCTCGAGAATTGGGTTGTACATATCTTGCTTGTGATAGTAACATGAATGAATTTTTGCATCAAGAACATGAAAGAACACATATTTTCCGAACACTTTGTATTCCACTTGCTTTACAGAAATTATTTAGCACATATTATTTTTCATCAAGTTATGAATATGCAGATTTTAAGTTTTCTGATTTTGATCCAGCATATTATGAGATTTTGATTTTACCAAATCTATCAAATCAAAATGTTCGTTTTGTTGAAGTTGGTGGAGAAACGACTCGGCAGGGAAAAGTTGAATTTATATCAAAATATGATATAACATATCGGGAACTTAATGTATGTATTAGTGGAATTAAAAATTGTCATGATTGTCGTAAATGTAGACGTACCATGTTAAATTTATATATAGCAGGTAAACTGGATTTATATAAAAAAGTATTTGATGTAGGATGGTTTAAGAAACATAAACATTATATGTTTCGTTGGGCACTTATGAATTTTTGGCGTGTTGATATGCCTGAAATAATAAAAGAATTGAAAATACGTAAAGAATTAACAATAATAGATTATTTAGGGGCTATATGTTGTTTTCCATTTGAATTAGGAAGGCAAGTTATTGGGAAACTAAGATTTCTTAAAATGAAAAGTCAAATATAATAAAAATATATGGTCAAAGAAGATGGAACAAAATGGTAAATAAAATAATATATAATGTGTTTTCTGCACTATATCAACCTTTTGAGCAGCACTTGTTTTGACTTTTATGGTCATGTTTTTATACTTGTATGCAAAAGAACATAATTGGGAAAAAGAAAATCTGGTCTATAATATTTTTTATACCCAGTAGAAATCTTTTGAAACATAACAAAAATTTAGAAAAATATTTGTATTATCTTTCTATGCTGCCATGATATTGCTTCGAACAGTATTAAATCGTGAGATATGGTTTGATCCGTTATGTAATATATTAGGTGGATGGGACTATATGATAAAAATGGTTTATTGACAACAGAAGTAATAGAAAATTTTATGCTGTTTGTTCCATTTCCTATTTTTCTTTTATGGGCATTTCATGAATAACTTCTTGGAACTGCTGATATTTTAAAATTAAGAAAAACTATATGGAAATCGGCAAGGATAGTTGAATATTCCGGATGAGTTTCCATCAGCTGTCCGGCGATATGGAAATCACTTTTTAGATTCACTTTTGTGCATACTGATGAATCATAATTTCTACAGGGATATTTGTAAAGGCTGCTACGCACCGCAGATGCGGCAAGGCCTTGACAAATATTCCCACAGAAATAGAAACTGTAATCAAGCACAAAAAGGTGATTTCCGGGTACCGGAACCCTGATTCCCAAATTTACGGATTTGCGATTTCGAGTCACAAGAATATTCAATAGTAGCTGTTTTTTCTTTTATGATAGAATTTACTCAGTTATTATTCCATCTTGGAACATTTCAAATATCGGATCTGACCTATAATACACTTGGTGGAGCAGTAGGTGGTGTCATCTATTATTTGGTATATTCCAGAAGGCGAAAGAAATAAAATAAGAAACAGAGGACAGCTATCGGAGCATTAGTCCGGAGCAAGGAATACCTCTGTTTTGGGTGCAAGACGATTAGATTCACATGGAAATAGGAGTTATAAAATGGCAGGAAGACCAAGAAAGAAACCAGAATACAATCCAGAACTTCAATTTAACAATTTTCTTCAAGAGTTAAGGGATGCCTATGAAGAAGCAAGTTCCTTAAGATCGCTGGCAGATGAGTTAAATATTAGTCTACTTAAACTCCGTAAGCTACTTATTACTGCTGATGTATTTACATCCGATATATGTACAGAAATCAATGAGTTATATCAGGCAGGAAAAAAGATTCCGGAGATTATGGAACTCACAGGTCTTTCCAGAGCATCCGTTCATTCCTATTTGCCCTACACTAAGGGACTTTATAATGCAGCAGAGATAAGTCTAAATGCGGAGAGATGCAGGACATATAAGGTTCGACAAGAGCAGGTTCGGCTTCTAAAGAAAATACCATCAGTGGAAAATCTGTGGCAAGCTGTTATTGCATTTCAGGATTATCCATTTAAAACGGCAACAGGATTACCGTTCCGGTATAAATTAAAGGTTGGTAAAAACGGAGAGTATAACAGAGAGTTGCTGATAGACCGGAGAGAGAAAAGTAAGAGTCTTGCCTGGAGTAGTGTGGTGCTGGCGTTTGAAAATAGTAAGAGGATTTCAGAAGAAGTGAAGAAGCCGAAGGCACTTGGAGATATTAGAGGAGTTTCATATATTTATCCGATACTATGGCGATTTGGCTTAATCCGAGTTCCGGAAGCAATAGAGAAGAAAATGGGAAAGCAGAGATAAATCCCTGCTTCATTGTCTGTAAGCGATTAGATTAACATGGATATATTAAAGAGTTTCTCGTAAAATAGAAAATGCATCAATGATTCCTTGTTTATAGGCAATCCGTATATATTCTATAGATGAAATGTTTTCAGCAGTGATAGCGGCATCAACAGTGTCCCATTGTTGAGGAGTTAGATTAAGATCCCGTATTTTTTCATTAGCTTTATTGCATTTTTTCTGAGCTTTTTGATATTTTACATCGTGCTTTATTGCAATAGGTAATGTTGTTTCCATACGAAAAGCTGCAAGCTGATCCAGAAAACTTTCTGATGATGTCAGATTGTTTTTAGGATTATGAATGAAATATTCTGTGAGTGCTTTATAGAGATTCTTTTTTAGTTTCTGTTCTTTTTTGCTCATTAGATAAATTCCTCCTTAAAGTTGTACAAGTAAATAACGGTATAACGTTAATTTATCATCGGTTTGCAGAAATGTCAACGGTATACCGTTAATAAATGAAGGGGAAATCATTTATACTGAATATATATTGTGATTTAAGGAGAATTTGCATGACGTATTCAGATGCCATAATAAAGAGATTAACTGATCTGTGTGTTGAGAGAGGGATAACGACAAATAAACTTGCTACATTGTCAGGGATTACGCAATCAACGCTTAATAGTATGATGAGAGGAGAAACAAAGAATCCAAAGCTGAAGACTTTGCGTAAGATTGCTATGGGATTTAATATGACTGTTTCTGAGTTACTGGATTTTCCAGAAATGAACGAAATGGAATTTGAGGATGAATGAAAGAAAATATGTTCGGAAAATTGAAAAAACATATTGACTTACGAAAATTTGTTCGGTATAATTATTTCTATCAGAAACGCAACGTTTCCGATAGAAAGGTAAGGTGAAAAGATGCGGCATAAAAGCGAAGAATTGATGAAGCAGATTATGGATTATGCAGAACAGTTTCAGTTGCTGAATCATCGTTCACCTTATACCAGCGAAATCGCAGATGCGCTCGGTATAGTCAAGAGTACAGTATACAAGTACCTTGTTGCTATGAATGACAGAGGAATGTTAAGCTACCGCAATGGGGAGATTGTTACTGAGAGAACGAATAAAATATCTCTACTTACGAAGCCGGCGGCAGTACTTGGGTCAGTATCCTGTGGTATGCCGCAGCTGGAGGAAGAGTATATTGAGGAATATGTTTCTCTTCCTGTTTCATTATTTGGAGAGGGTGAGTTCTTTATCTTGCGGGCCAGTGGAGATTCTATGATCGGAGCAGGTATCAACAGTGGAGATATGATTGTAATTCGGAAGCAGAATACAGCTTCGGATGGAGACATTGTTGTAGCACTTGTAGATAATGAATCCACATTAAAGCGGTTTTTCCTTGATACAGAAAGAAGGTGTGTACGGTTGCATCCGGAGAATCCGAAGTACCCGGATATTTATACACAAAATTGTACTGTTCAGGGTGTTGCTGTTCATGTGATCAAGTCATTGGAGTAGATGACATGAACAGTAGCAGGTGTAGGTTGCGATGAGATTGTCAGAGCCAATCCCAGGGGAAGATCATATAGCAGGTGGCATGGCTTCGGTGCTACGGAATCGCCTGCTATTAACTCATCAACGGTTTTCATTTCCCTTATCCGTTTGAGTGATAGTTTGTGTAGATATTACTTGGAGGATTATTGATGAGCAAAGAACCATTATTTGTTACATGCCCGGTATGCGGCAAAGTGAACCAGAAAAGCCTTTTTACCTATTCAGAGGTGCGTTGCCAGAGATGTCATAGAGAGCTGACAGCATTTGCAGATTTGGGTGTAGTTGTTGGCATTGATATGAATAAGAAGCGGTCGAAGGAAGAAGTTGATCGCTTAGAGATGTATATGTCACATCTGGTAGGAGTTCTCCGGGATACGGAAGAATGAGAAGAAGTAAAGTATAGTGATACAATTTAATATGCAGGAATGAGAATATCCGTGAATCTGTAATATTAGACGGCAGGAATCTTCACATACAGCATGGATATTCAAGAGTTTGCTGAACGTGTTGGAGATGGCACAGAAACATCAGGAACCCGGCAAAACATATGCAGGAAGTTTATGGAGATAGTATACCTATATATTATCAACATAGCGATTAAGCATAGTGTTTTGTCGGGTTTTCTTTTTTTAAGTAGTGATTAAATCATTTAAACACTAGACAAAAAATAATAAGTATGTTAATCTATTTCTAACTACCACATAACTTCAAATAACTTTATTTTTTTCGGTAGTTAATGACTTATTAATTCCAAAATTTTATAGCAGGAGGGATATAACAATGCGACAATGAAATTAAGGATTAGATTAATTTTTATGGACGTATTTTAAGATTTTTGGAAATATTTTTATTCAGTTGAGATTTGTGAGGGGTATCAAACTCCGTATATGTAATAGATATAACCCTAAAGCAAATAATTAGAAAAATTTAGTCAAAGAAATGGATTAAAAAATTGGTACAGCATCTAATAAATCGCTGCACTAAGATGGCAACAATTTATTAGGTGCTGTACCAAAAATATGATTGTAAGGATGATTAGTGTAATATTACGCTAGAAGTCTGCCCATTTTTAGATTAAATCTAATTATTTGCTTTGGGGTTATTTTTTATTTACAAAGGAGGTGAATGGTATTGCCACAAGTCTCAAAATCTGAAAACTTACAGGAAGTCGGAAGGAAGATCAGACATTACAGAGAAAAGAAAAAGATGTCTCAGCTTGAACTTGCTGAGGCAATAGGTGTAACACAGAATACCATTTACCTAATAGAAACAGCTCAATCAGAAATGAAATTGGAAAAGCTGTTTCGTATAGCCGAAGTACTGGATGTTACACCAAACAAATTATTGCCGGGTGAGGCAAAGACAGCATCTAATAAATTTTTTGAATTTGAACATATGATGAAACAATTAAGTGAGGCAGATCAAGAACTTATTTTTAATATGGTAATGCCCTGTATGAAGCGGCTTTTACCAAATACATAGTGATATAAGTAATCTTTTTTATAGAGATTATTTATATCACTTTTTTTATGTCAACATTGCAGATTGTGAAATAATAAAAAATTACATTATGGGCTGTGAAGAGTTTCGGACAGATGTTTGTTAGAATTTTATTACATCAAATGGAGGAGGAAAAGCTCATGACGCAGGAAGAATTGGAGTTTCGCCGCAGGTGTCCCTACGATGCCTTTGGTGATTATTCAGATGTATTAAAGGAAATCCGTCAGAAAGAAAAAGAGAACAAGACGGATACCGTATCAGTAGTAAATAGAAGTAAATAATGTTGGTTGAATCTTAACACTGTGATTGTGCAGCAGATTTTTCCATACAGAAGGCAGCAGGTTGGAGCTTCGGTTCCGCTAATAAAAAAAATTAGCGGAATCGGGGTCTATTTAGCTTAGCTGCCTTTCTTTTTGTCACCGGTTTCTGCGGGAAAGGTGGCAATTATGCTGACATTAAGAACATTGAAAGAACTGATCGACACACCAAAGAGAGGAGAGAAACTTCCTACACCGAAGCAGCTTCGTACAGGGGAATCACCGGTAGTTGCTCATAAAACAACAGGAGCAGGTGTGAATGAGGTACATATTATCGTATATCAGTCCGGATATGCGGTTTATGGTATCGGAAACAGAGCAACGGTATTCCCGGTAAATCTGGAACTTGGTTATGGTTATTCTTCTGTGACAGAAAAGAAGAGAAAAGAAGATGAGAAGTATAATACCTGGAATCCAGAGACAGGACTTCGTGAGAAGAAGTATTTCTGTGAATTAGAGGAAAGCTTTTTTGAAAAGGAAGAATGGTATCTGCGTCTGATGCTGATTGGCGAGGACCGGCTGGCACATAATCTGGCTACTCGTGATCGGGGACGCTGCATTTCATTCAATGGCATTTCTGAGGATTTTGAAGGAATGGAAGATGAATTGATGGATGTAGAAGAACGTGTGAACCGTCAGCAGATTGCAGAAGAGATGATGAGTGTACTTAGTGATAAGCAGAAAAAAGTAGTTCAGGAATTTTACTGGAATCAGAAAACACATAAACAGATTGCAAAGGAAAATGGAGTAAAGAGAAATGCCGTAACAGAAATATTGAAATATGCTCTTAATAAAATAGAGAAAAATTATGATGAAGATGGCAAAAAAAGATAAGTAAAATGAGAAGGGGAAGCTGCATGTGTAAAGCAGTTTCCCTGTAAGTTAATTTTCAATTCTAAATAGCATTTATATTCTAAAAAATTTTTTTGAAATTTTTCTGACCTTTTGCCCTCTGCCGCCTGTGATTAGTGGAAAGAGGGCAAAGTCATTCAAGACAACATTTCTAAATGATTTAATCCCAATCCGCCGTACCTTGATAACTGAATAAAAGGTCAGGAGAGGATGAAAGCTCAGCTACGCATTTTGCGGCCAGTGGAAGTTCTCTTCTGATCGGAAATGCTCAATCCTTATTTTTGTTATGCCCGGTTCGCCGGGCGATGACAGTAGACCATGCGTCGGAGCTTTTGCTTTTGCAGGCTCCGGCGTATGACTGTGCTGTCATCAGTAATGATTTTGGCACAAATAATTTAAAATGGGGTGATGCCTATGATTTGATTGTATCAGACAGGTGGAAGCCTGTAAACCGGTAACAGAAAAAATAAAGCAAAGTGAGGTATTGAGAATGAAAGGGACATTGAAAAGAGTAATGTCTGGAGTATTATCTGTTATTACGATTGCAAGTGCTGTGGCACAGCCAATGACTGCTTATGCAGCAGAACCGGAAAAAGCAGCTTCTTCTTTTGAAGCACAGTATCCGGAACTGGAAGCGGTGAAAGATAAGCTGGCTGAGGATGAGATTTTAACTGCCAATGATTACAGCATTGATTATGGTTCTGATTTTGACATTAAGGTGGATTTTTCCGGTATTGAAGGAATCAATGATGCCAAAGTGAAAGTAGAGCTGTATGAAGCGAAGAATGAGGCAGGAGATGATTTTGACACATACCAGGCAGATACCTATAAAACAGTTTATAAGGTAGAGCCAGTCAGTGGAAATCCTTCTTATCGTATCAGCCGAAATGTAACCGTAAAAGAGCCGGAAACAGAACAGCTGACAGAACCAAATACTTCTGAAAATATCGTCGGTGAAGGAAATGCTGGCGAGACAGAAGATTCTGGTAATGCGGAAGAAGATGCCGATGCAGAAGGGCAGACGGAAATAGTAACCGATCTGCCAGAAGAGGAGGAAGTTACAACAGATGAAGAGTCTGGATTAACTGTCTCTGAAGTAATGGATCAGGCAGAGGATAGTGGTATTGACCTTTATTCAATGGAAGAAGGGGAAGCGGTTACTTTTATGGCAAGGGAAGCATCAAGCCGAAGCACAAAGAAAGTAACTGTGACCAGAGGAGCCTGCTATCAGTATTCGGATTATGGGTATGGAAGCTATCTGACGTATAAGTACACCGTGAAGTTTGGAAATGTTTCTGCAACCGCTTATTGTATCCAGCCGGAGAAATCCAGTCCTGGAACCGGAACATACGATATTAAAAAGCTGAGTGATGGTAAGAAACTGGCTAAGGTTTGCTATTATGGAACGAAGGCGGCAGGTGATGAAGGATTCTTTACAGAAGAGAACGGTTATGGCAATTTAAGTGCAGGTGCCAGATTTATTCTGGTTCATCTTGCTGCATCTTATGCAAATGGTGGAGATTCCGCTTTTTCCGGAGCAAGCAGCAAAGCAAAAACACTTGCTATGAAACTGTATAATTACTGTATTTCACAGCCGGAGATCCCGGATGTCGATATGAGTTTTTCGGATGCAAATGTAACTGCTTATGTAGATGGCAGCAGCCAGAGAACAAAGGAGATTACATTTAAGGCAGACAAACTACAGAGTATCACGATGAAACTTCCAAGTGGCGTGAAGCTTCATAATGTAACAACCGGAAAGACAAGTAAAGCCGGGGAAGCCGTAGAGATCAGTGGTGGAACGAAGTTTTATTTATCAGCACCATTGACACAGGTGCAGGATGTTGCAGGAAGCTGGTCAGCTACGATGAAAGGAAGCGTAACCAAAGACTATTCTGCTTATAAGATCAGCACAGGGTCAGGTTCACAGGACTTAGCACTGGTATTTGGTGAAGGTGTGGATGATGAGAAATATGTGGACTTTAAAGTAACCTGGGTACAGTATGCAAGCGTTAAGGTGATTAAGAAAGATGCCAAAGCGAATGCGAAGCTGTCCGGGGCGGTGTTTGGCTTATACAGCGATGCAAACTGTACGAAGCTGATCACAAAGTTACCGGCAACAGATGCAAATGGTGAAGCGTCTGTGCAGATCGTTAAGACACAGGATACCGTATATCTAAAAGAGATTACAGCTCCAAGCGGATACCGTATCAATGCAACTGCTTACAATGTGAAACTGGAAGTCAGCAAGACTACAACCGTTACAGTTTCAGATGAAGAACAGCTGGGACAGCTTACCGTTTATAAAGAAGGTGAGGTACTGGTTGGTGCAGATGTGACAGAGAACGGTACAACATTTAAGTATGAGAAACGCAGACAGAAAGGTGCGGTTTACGATGTGTATGCCGGAGCAGATATTAAAACTGCCTACGGTACAAAAGTTTACAGTAAGGGAGATCTGGTAAAAGAGAATCTGACAACAGATACAAATGGTGCCATCGTTCTTAAAAATCTGCATCTTGGTACATATGTTGTAAAGGAAAAGCAGGCTCCGACAGGATTTTATAATGCCGGAGAGGAGAAGAAGGTAACTCTTTCTTATGCCGGACAAAATGTGGATGTTGTTTTTTCTGAGACAACTTTTACGAACGACAGACAGAAAGCAGAAGTGATTGTTACAAAACAGGATAAAGATACAGAAAATCCTCTGGATGGAGGAATCTTTGGACTTTATTCTGCAAGTGATATTACCAATGCAGATGGTGCAGTTGTTGTGAAGAAAGGTACGCTGATCCAGAAAGCGACAACAGGAGCAGACGGTACAGCAAAGTTTACAGCAGACCTGCCACTTGGATTTTCTTATGATGTGAAGGAAGTGCAGGCTCCGGAAGGTTATGTGAGAAATACAGAAGATGTTTATACGTTTGCTTTCTCATATACAAATGATAAAGAGGCAAAACAGACATTTAAGCATACATTCAAAAATGAACGTGTGACAGCTAAGATTTCTCTGCAGAAGCAGG
>ERZ827516.244-NODE-244-length-64249-cov-7.165280_pt1 | contig 64249 bp, 53 predicted proteins | sample MGYA00519703_ERZ827516 | MGnify/ENA primary metagenome ERZ827516 (study PRJEB31778, sample SAMEA3449337) | human gut metagenome | biome: human gut; feature: human-associated habitat; material: faeces | place: United Kingdom | collected 2010/2012 ...
TCATTATACCTACCCCGCCATTATTTTCCAGTGTTTTCTGTACGGCCTGTGACATAGCCTGTGTCTGTCCCGTTACAGCCTCACCTAAAGAATATATTTTGTCCTCATAATTTCCCATTTTATAAAAATCCTCTCTTCGTCTTATGCCTTCTTCATCCTGCTTTTATCTGTATACAAAAAAACCTGTCCCTGCCAGTTTTCTTACTCATTTTTGCATACAAAAAGGACACCTGCCAAAATCTGCCAGTGCCCCTACTGTATCTCTTTATAACCACATATCCATATCATATAAAAGTTATCGGAATCTCTTCCGTTCTCATATCTTCTTCATATATGGAAATAGTAGCAACCGGCTGACATGGTCAAACTTTCTGACTTTAGCCCCTTCTGGCTTTGCGTCCCTGCTTTTCAGCAAGTTTGCCTTTAAATAATTTCCATTTATTCCAAAAATAAAATACCATGAAGTTTTTTATACGTCAATATTATAGGATAGAAAACCTGTATTTTTTTCAATGCCATCCCTGTACACCACCCGGATGTCCTCTTTGCTATGCACCACCACATGGTCTACCATGCTGATCCATAGCAATCCGTGCGTTCTGCATGGTGAGTGCCTGAATCTGTTCTTCCAGAAGCTGACTTTCCTGCCAAAGTGCTGTCTGCTGTTGAAGCGTATTTTCACCGCCGGAGAGCAGGTTTCGGATAGCTCTGAGGTTATCCAGTACTTCTTCCTTATTGGCAAATTTCTCGTTAAGACTGTCCACAAAGGCTTCCTTGATCAATAATCTCCTACAGAACGTGAAAAATAGGTACACGGATTTGAGAAGTTGCAACCACTACACACAATATTCACACAAAATTCTCTTTATGTTTTCAATTTTTATAGGCTTTGCCAAGTGAGCATTCATTCCTGCTGCCAGACACTTTTCTTTATCTTCTCTGAATGCATTTGCTGTCATGGCAATAATCGGGATTGTCTCAGCATCTGGATGTTTCAGTGACCGGATTGTTTTTGTCGCAGTAAGCCCATCCATTACAGGTTCCATGGAACTTCTGAACGCTCACCTCCTGGTATCATTACAAATATGCACAAAAATTCATTTTTATATTACCACGAAATTTTTTACTTTGCAATGCACATACCTTTTCAGACGCTGCTTTTCTTGTTTCCTTTTTCAGAAAATTGCAACCAAAGGGGCGCACCTGAAAATTTCTTTTCAAATGCGCCCCTTCGCTTTCTTTTCTTCTGTTTTTCTGTCAGATCAATCCGTAATGCTCCATCGCCTTTGCCACGCCGTCCCGCTCGACGGTATCGGTTACGTACTCTGTGTACGGATCCAGAATCTCATCATGTTTTCCAAGCGCAATGGTGTGTGCGCCGCACCGGAACATGGTAAGGTCGTTGCTGCTGTCGCCAAATACGTATGCATCTTCTTTCTCCAGCTGAAACTGTTTCAGTGCATAGTCCACAGCTGTTCCTTTGCTGCAGCCGTGCGGAACGAGTTCGTATACACCACCGCGACGGTCCATGATATCAAACTCCTGCTCAAACTCACGGTACATACGTTCTATATCAGACTGTGCATCGGTTACGATGCAAAATTTATCGTAGATGATTCCTTTTGTCTCCGCTGTCTCCGCGAGTCCGATTCCGACAGCAGCGAAATAGGCACGGGTCTGCTCGACCTCCCGAAAACGGGATACCTCCGACGAAAAATAAACATTATCCGTTCCCTCCAGAATCATGCCGATCCTGCACTCCTTTAAAATAACCGGGATTTCCTCACAGCGCTTTTTCGGAATCGTCTGATGCATCAGGATTTCGCCGTCCCGGCGCAGATAGGTCCCGCAGCCGCACAGAAATCCGGAAAATGGAAGCTTTTTCAGCTCCTCGGGCAGCTCCGACCAGGTGCGGCCGGTATTAATAAACGTAAGATTTCCTTTTTCCGCTGTCTTTTTCAATGCATCGAGCGCGCTCTGCGGAATTTCTTTTGTAATCTCACTCAGTAACGTTCCATCAATATCAAAAAATAATGCTTTCACAAAAATTTCCTCCTCGTGTACTCTTTTCCTATCGGTCTGAAAAATTCGTGACTAAATTCGTGACCAGATATTTTTCCCTGTTTTCCTGTTCTCTTTCTGACATACGAAAAAATGCCGAAGCTCTTGATTGTCAAGGCTTTCGGCATTTTCATTCCAGTCGAAGCGACGGGATTCGAACCCACGACCTCTGCGTCCCGAACGCAGCGCTCTACCAAACTGAGCCACGCTTCGATTTTTTGTTTTCTGAACTCTCGTCCGTCAACAATAGCTATTATATATGATGTCTATAGGAATGTCAACACCTTTTTTGAAATTTTTTTAATTTTTTTTATTATTGCTTCAAAAGGTACATTTTACACGGGTTTGCGGCCTTTTTGGTGTTCTTTTAGAATGACAGTTTCTGAGAAAGTCAAAAAAAGAGATATGCCGGAAGTTCTGTTCCGGCATATCTCTTATCTTTGTTTCTCAGCTCAGCTGATATACATCTGCATACTGCACGCCGAAGCTCAGCGCCTCGGAATGGCTGCTGCAGAAGATGTCTACGTGGCCGTAAGCGGTTCCGCGGTCTTCTACCGTGTAAACCTGGCCGTTGATCATCAGTTTCGTTCCGAATGGTACACCGCCCATGGCGATCGTTCTTCCTGCGGTCGGTGTGGTTCCGCTCGCGGTGGATCCGCCGGACCACTGTCCGGTACAGATGGAACAGGAGCAATAGCCTGTCAGTTTAAATCTTCCAAGGTATGTTCCGCTGGAGGAGCTGCTGGAAGTATCTGACGCGGATGGACTCTCCGTTGTCGTGGAGGATGCGCTGCTGTCCGAAGAACTGCTTCCGGAGCTGCTGCTTGTATCGGTATCTGCTTTCGCTGCGGCATTTGCTGCTTCTGCGGCTGCGACTCTTGCGGCCTCTGCCTCGGCTGCCTGTTTTCTGGCGGCCTCTGCCTCAGCTTCTGCGGCAGCCTGCTGTGCGGCGGCTGCTGCGGCTGCTTCCTCTTCTGCTTTCTTCTGCGCTGCAATCTCCTCTTCTTTCGCCTGACGGATCAGGTCGTTGATTGCATCTGCTTTGCTGTTGATTTCATCTACCAGTGCACTCTCGCTGGATTTTGCATCGTCCAACTCTGCTGAGTAGGTACGGAGTTCCTGATAAGCTGCTGCGTACAGCTCCTGGATGGCTTCCTGCTGATCGCTGCTCTGCTGCTGCAGTTCTACGATCGCTGCCTGCTCTTCCTGCACCTGTGTTTCTTTTTCTTTTACCTGGTTTACCGTGTCCTCATACTCCTGCATAAGATCGCGGTCGAAATCGGAAATTTTCTGTATGTATTCTGCCCGGCTGATCAGCTCTGAAATGCTTTTGGAAGAAAAGAGCATTGCCATGTATCCGTTTCCGGAGGAATTTTCATACATATACTGGATACGGAGCTTCATCGCCTCGTACTGCTCTTCTTCTTTTGCTTTTGCATCTTCCAGATCTGCCTGAATCTGTACCAGTTCGTTCTGCTTCGCATCATACTGATCCTGAAGCTCCTGCAGACGGTTCTGCAGATCGTCCAGCTGCTGGTTCAGTTCGGAAAGATATTCTTCTGATTGTCCCTTTTTGGAATTGAGTTCGTCAATCCTGCTCTGTATGCTGTCAAGCTGAGACTGTGCGGCAGCCTGTTCTGCCTGAGCATTTGAAATTTTCTCCTTTGTACTGGCACCATAGCATGGCAGAACGGTTGCTGCCGTAAGCACTGTGGCCAAAACCAGGCTGAATAATTTCTTTTTTTTCATGTCGTACACCTCATACTTATTACGTTCTGTTGCTGATTGTCACTCCAAGTTACTGCGGAAAATGGGTCTTTTTTCCCGCCGTACTTTGCCATTATAACACAAGTATGTCTGAAATGAAAGTCTTTTTTAATTTCTGTTAATAACTTTGTAATATTTCGACGTTTTTCCTGCAAAAACTGGCATGATTTTTCTACTTTCTCCATCCAACAGGGTACTTATTTTTCAAGGTTCCATTGACCAGTTTGCCCCATCCAAGGCCGAATCCATCGACGCAGACCAGCTTCCAGCCCGACGGCGATGCGGTCTCTCCCGGCTCTACGGAAATTGTCTCACCGTGGAGATATTTTTCGGTACGCTCGTCATCTGCCTTTAAATTCATGTAATCTTTGAACTTGTCCGCGGAGAGTGTCACGGCAAACGGCTGTGACGGCTCGAAACGGTCTTTTTTCAGTTCACCGAGATACAGACCGTTCCGCAGGAAATGAAGATTCCGCACGCCATCCGGCAGGGACGGGGAATGGTATACTTTTCCGGCGCGGACTTCCAGTTCCTCCACAGGGATCGGTGCTGTCATCCGGGACAGGAAATCGGAAAGGATCTGTTTTTCTGCTTTCGACGGACCCGGTGCTTCCGTTCCGCGGTCTTTTTTCCGGTTTTTCTGTTTTTTGTTTTTCTTTTCGATCGGTTTTTCTTCTGTCTCATAAGGAATGGCTTCGCCTTTTTTGCGGAACAGGGCAAGGTAATGGCCCTCGCCGTTCATTTTGTGCGGCCAGATGCGCACGGTCTTTTCGATCTCCGGATCGCCGTTTCCCCAGACTGGATTGCCTTTTGAAAAACCTTCGTAGCCTTCCATCTCGATCAGTTCCATTTCCGGGAAGTTTTCCAGAAGAAAAGAAACGGTTCCCTCGTCCTCCTGCGGGGCGAAGGTACACGTCGAATACATCATGAGGCCGCCCGGACGCAGCATTTTGACAGCATTCGAGGTGATCTCGCGCTGCAGATCCGCAAAGAAATCCGGCCGCTCCGGGGTCCAGGTGCCGATGACTGCCTCGTCTTTCCGGAACATGCCCTCGCCGGAGCACGGTGCATCCACGAGGATTTTATCGAAGAAGCCCGGGAAGACGTCTGCAAGGCCTGCCGGTGTCTCATTGGTGACAAGCACGTTTTCGCTTCCGAACAGCTCCAGATTGCGCAGCAGTGCTTTGGCGCGGGCGTTGCTGATGTCATTGGCAACAAGAAGGCCGGTTCCTTTCAGGCACGCATTCAGCTCGGTTGCCTTGCCGCCCGGTGCGGCGCAGAGATCGAGCACACGCTCACCCGGTTCGATCGGGAGGCGGGACGCCGGGGTCATGGCGCTTGGCTCCTGCAGATAGAAGACGCCTGCTGCATACAGCGGAGACTGGCCCATGCGCATGCCGTCCGGCACGAAATAGCCGTTTGGAATCCACGGAATTTTCTTCCACGTTCCCGGAACAAGCGGCGGGAAATCTTCGGTCCGGCATTTTTTTGTATTCACACGCAGCCCGGCTGTGCGGGGTGCGTCGTAGGAAGTTAAAAATGCATCAAATTCATCGCCCAGCATTTCCTGCATGCGGGTCAGAAATTCCTGTGGTAACTGCGCCATGTATTGTCTCTCCTTTTTATTTTGCTTTGTTGTGCATCGGTCCCTTTTCGTGAACTGACGATGCTTTTTCTGTCTTTGTTTCTTTTGTTTTGCATCTATTTCATAATTTCTCACAGAAAAAGAGACAGCTTTTTCGATTTTTCAATCTTTTGCTGTCTCTTTTTTGCATAGCGGAGAAGAAGGGATTTGAACCCTTGCGCCGTTTCCGACCTACTGGTGTTCGAAGCCAGACCCTTCAGCCTCTTGGGTACTTCTCCGTATTTTGTCAAATACATCATATATTATAGTGCTTTTTTCGGGATTCGTCAATGATTTTTTCGATGGTTTCTGCTGGAAATGCGGGGATTGTATTTTTTACGGAAATATTCGAAAGTGCAACTTACTCAAACAAATAATCTTCCTCAGGCAGCATCCCATCCCGATGCTGCCTCTTCTTTTATTCTTTCCCTTCTTCCGCCCTCTTCCTCTCTTCTTTTTTCTTCTTTTTCACCACCCGCAGTCTCCGGAAAAACGCACTCAGCATCTCCGAGCACTCTTCTTTCAGCACGCCGCGCTCGACCTTCACTTGATGGTTAAACTCGTGCATTTCCAGCATATTTAAGATCGATCCCGCGCAGCCCGCCTTCGGGTTCATGCTGCCGATGACGACTTCGCTGACTCTCGCCTGTACGATCGCACCGGCGCACATCTGGCACGGTTCCAGGGTGACATACAACGTACAGCCCTCCAGCCGCCAGTCGCCGAGCTTTTTGCTGGCTTTCCGGATCGCATTCAGTTCCGCGTGGGACAGCGTGTTTTTATCCGTATTTCTGCGGTTATAGCCCCGCGCAATCACCTTTCCCTCGTACACAATCACACAGCCGATCGGCACTTCCATCAGCTTTTCCGCTTTCTTCGCCTGCGTAATCGCCTGGCGCATGAAGCGTTCCCGTTCTTTCCGGTGCGCTTTTTCCTCCGGCGTTTCCAGCTTTGTTTCTTCTTCCATTGTGCACTTCCTTTCTTCTCTGCGTATATTTTCTGTCCTTCCCGCATATCGTGAACTGTAGCGCAGTATCTTTTTCTACTCTTTTTACTTCTATGCAGGAGGTTTTTATGTCTGATTACCGGCGTTTCATTGCCTATCTATACGAATACCCGAACAACCGCAAGGGCGGATGCTGCGGCTTTGTCCGCGTGGAGTCGCAGAACGGTTTCTGCCGCATGGACTTCCAGATCAAATCGCCGTCGCTTCCGCCGGAGACCTCGGTCACGGTCTACGGATTTATCCGCCGGTCAGGGCGGATGTACGGCATTCCGCTCGGAAATCTCCTTGCGGGGCGCTCTTCTATGAGTGGAAAACTCTTCACGCACTCCGATGCCATTGGGCAGACGGATGTCACGCTCGACGAGCTTGGCGGTCTGATCCTGCTCTGCCGCCAGACCGGCGTCATCGCCACCCAGTGGGACGATCTTCCGATTCAGCCGGAGTTTTTCGCTCCCACGCTCCCGCAGGAGCCCAAAACATCCGCAGACAATGGTGCCAGACCGACCGAAGAGAAAACTGCCGAAACACCCGAACCTCTGGATCCCGCCGTACCTGCGCAGTCCCTGCCATCATCAGACGCTTCCAAAGCACAGTTCGATGAACTTTCCACAGAATTCAGCAGCAATTCCGAACTTTATCCACAAAATTCCAACCCGGAATCCACCGTCTCCACAGAATCCACATCAACTGACACGGTAAACACCGTTCCTGCAGACAGGATCACGCAATCATCCGCCAACACACTCCATCCCGCATCCGCGGAATCTGTGAAAACCGCAGAAAGCTATCCCTCTGCCAACCCGGAACCGCCGCAGCCCATCCCGGATTCTGCCGCCCAGCCGCTACATATGACTTCCGCTGATTTTCCAGCCGCAGCAGCCGTGCCGCCGTCCCGCGCTGCTCTCTATCTCCAGCTTCAGGACCAGTTCCCGGAGTTCCACCCGTTCCCAGATGATGATCTGACCGACTGCCTGCGCCTCTCACTCGACGATCTTCCACAGCTCCGCGCCGCCGGTCTTTCGGTGGATGCGAACCGCTTCGTCCTCCATGGCTCCTCGTCCTATCGCCATCTGCTCCTCGCCCGGAACCGCGACCAGCAGGAACTCTGGTATTTCGGTGTCCCCGGCGTCTACACGCCGAATGAGCAGTTCATGGCAAGCCTCTTCGGCTTTTTCCACTTCAAGCAGGCGATGCGCCCCTCCGAGCTCGCGCCCGATGCCCGCTTCGGCTACTGGTACCGCACGCTTTAAAGCGTTTTTTAATCCACGCCGCGGATCTCCACCGTCTCAATCTTTCCGCGCAGGATCTCGCAGAACCGCTCGAGCTGCTCCCTCGCATACCCCGAGAACCTCGGATCAATCACATAATCCGATTCCCGGTAATTCTGCAGGAAGTACCGTTTTGCCCCGGAAAGCCACTTTCCGATCGCTTCGATCTCTTCCCTTCCATGCAGCTCTTTGCAGAGCGTTGTCCGGAACTCATAGTCCACCACGCCGCTCTTTAAAAACTCGACCGACTCATTGATCCGCATCACATCGATCTTTTTCACGCCCGCCGTCTCGCCGTACCGGGACGGCGCGTTTTTGATGTCCATGGCGACGTAATCGATTTTCTTCTCTTCCACCAGCTTTTTCAAAATCTCCGGCCGGTATCCATTCGTATCGAGCTTCACAAGATATCCCAGTTCCTTAATTTTCGTCACGAACCGCTCCAGATCCGGATCCAGCGTCGGCTCACCGCCCGTCACGCAGACGCCGTCCAGCACGCCGCGCCGCTTTTCGAGCACTGCAAAAATCTCCTCCTCCGGAATCACCGGCTCCCATTCGGGATGCTGCACGAGATTTCCGTTCTGGCAGAACGGGCAGCGGAAATTACATCCGCCCGAAAACAATGTGCACGCCACCTTGCCCGGGTAATCCAGCAGCGTCAGCTTTTGAAATCCATGTATGACCATATGCTATCCTCTCCGACCGCAGGACTCCGAACTTTCGTCCGCCCTGCAACAGAAAAAGCGGAACCATAATGTCCGCTTTTTCCATTCATCTTCTATTGGTAATTATTTGCCGTAACGCTCTGCCTGGGAACGGATCAGGTCCAGATCATCAAAATAGTTGATTTTCATGGCTGCTTTGACATCCGCCAGTGTCTGAGCGGCAACTTTTTCTGCCTCTTCGCTGCCTTTTTTCAGCATCTCGTAGATCGCCGGAATGTCTTTTTCCAGCTCTTTTCTGCGGTTACGGATCGGCTCTAAGGTCTCCTGCAGTACATTGTTCAGGAACTTCTTCACTTTGACATCGCCAAGGCCGCCTCTCTGGTAATGCGCTTTCAGCTCGTCGAGATTTGCGTAATCCGGCAGATAGCGCTCGAAGTGCTCCGGCTGGCAGAATGCATCGAGATAGGTAAATACGGTATTTCCCTCGATCTTGCCCGGGTCGGTGATCTTGATATGATCCGGGTCGGTGTACATGCTCATGACTTTTTTCTTGATCTCATCCGGCTCCTCGGACAGGTAAATGCAGTTTCCAAGCGATTTACTCATCTTCGCTTTTCCATCGATACCCGGCAGACGTCTGCAGGAATCATTCTCCGGCAGCATAATCTTCGGCTGCACAAGTGCCTCGCCATAAACTGTATTGAATTTGTGGACGATCTCCTGTGTCTGCTCGATCATCGGCATCTGATCCTCTCCAACCGGAACGGTCGTTGCCTTGAATGCAGTGATGTCGGCTGCCTGGCTGATCGGGTAGGTGAAGAATCCAACCGGGATGCTCGCCTCAAAGTTTCTCATCTGGATCTCCGATTTTACGGTTGGATTTCTCTGCAGTCTGGAAACCGTAACGAGATTCATATAATAGAAAGAAAGCTCGCACAGTTCCGGAATCTGAGACTGGATAAAGATGGTGCTCTTTTCCGGATCAAGTCCGCAGGAAAGGTAATCCAGTGCTACCTCCAGAATGTTCTGGCGCACCTTCTCCGGGTTGTCCGCATTGTCGGTCAGCGCCTGTGCGTCTGCAATCATGATGTAAATTTTATCGAATTCACCGGAGTTCTGCAGCTCCACGCGGCGGCGCAGTGAACCAACGTAATGTCCTACATGCAGCTTGCCGGTCGGTCGGTCGCCGGTCAGTATAATTTTTCCCATTTTTTCTTCCTGCCTTCCTGATACGTAATCTTCGCAGTCCGCTTCCGTCTGAAAATTCTCAGCCCTGCGGACCTTCTACATATCCTCTATAATACCGTCTTTTTACAAACACTGTCAATGGTCTTTTCCTGTAAAATCCCTCAAAATATCTATTATGAGACAAATCGTTCAACAGCCACGTACAGCCTTCCCTTTTTCGTCTGGTTCTGCACGCCCACATAGCGGAATTTTCCCATATGGCGCACGGTCACGAGATCGTCCTCTTTTAATGACGCACTCGGCGATGTCACCAGCTTTCCGTTGATAAACACCTGGCTGCCCTCGATCAGCGGCACCATTTTGCTCCGCGAACTGCTGAACGCCAGCGACAGCACCGCATCGAGCCGCACGGAAGCGACGGAGCCTTCTTTCCGCTCGGTTTTCGGCTCCGTCAGCTCCTCCGGCAGTCCCGCCTCGACTTCACAGTACACGCTCGTATGGCGCACTTTTTTCAGCTCCGCACAGATGTAGTCCGCCATATCCGCCATACAGATCAGATACGCCTGGTTTCCATCGATCAGAATGTCTCCCAGCTTATACCGCTCCACGCCGAGATTCATCAGTGATCCTAAGAAATCACGGTGTGACAGCGCATCCGCAAATTTTTCATTCAGCGGGCTGATGCGCACGACTGCGATCGGAAGCATCGACGCATCACCGTCCTCTGCATAGGATGGCAGAAACAGCGCCGCTTTCCGCTCTGCCGCCTCGTATCCGCCGGACAGCACGTAACGCACGCCCGGGATTTTATTTACCGTGCGGTAGAACAGATCCTGCTCCGCCAGCGTCAGAAACTCCGTGTGTGACGGAACATCCCTGTGATAACACTGCTCTGCCAGATCCTGAATCCGTCCTACCAGCACTTCTTCCTCATTCATGGTAATCCCCCTTTGATACACCGCGGGCTGCCCCTGTTTTCTTTCGGGCAGCCCACGTATCACACTTTATTTATCCAGCAGCATCGACAGCCCGATCCGCTTCTTCGCCAGATCAAGGCTGATGACCTTCACTTCCACGATATCGCCGACGCTCACAGCCTCCAGCGGATGCTTGATGAAGCGTTTCGTCATCTGGGAAATGTGGACGAGTCCGTCCTGATGCACGCCGATATCGACGAATGCACCGAAGTCAATGACGTTGCGCACGGTTCCCTTTAAGATCATGCCGACCTTCAGGTCCTTCATATCGAGCACGTCGGTGCGCAGGATCGGGCGCGGCATCTCGTCACGCGGGTCACGGCCAGGCTTCTGCAGCTCTTTGATGATATCGCGCAGCGTAATCTCGCCGACACCGATCTCCTCTGCCATCTTCTTGTAATCTTTGATGAAGAACGCCGTCGATCCCTCGCTGATCTGCTCTGTCTTCATATTTAACTTTGCAAACAGCTTCTCGACTGCCTCGTAGCTCTCCGGATGAACGCTTGTGCCGTCCAGCGGATTTTTGCCGCCGGTGATGCGCATAAAGCCCGCGCACTGCTCAAACGCCTTCGGTCCGAGTTTTGCCACTTTCAGGAGCTCTTTTCTGCTCTCGAAACGGCCGTTCTCCTCGCGGTATGCCACGATGTTTTTTGCAATCACCTTGCTGACACCGGAAATGTATTCCAGCAGCGACGCGGATGCCGTGTTCAGATCGACACCGACTTTATTCACGCAGTCCTCAACGACACCGCCGAGCGCCTCGCCGAGCTTCTTCTGGTTCATATCGTGCTGATACTGGCCGACACCGATGGATTTCGGATCGATTTTGACGAGCTCTGCCAGCGGATCCTGCACACGGCGTGCGATGGAAGCGGCACTTCGCTGTCCGACATCAAAGTTCGGGAATTCCTCGGTTGCCAGCTTGCTTGCAGAGTAAACGGATGCTCCTGCCTCGTTTGTGATCACATACGCAACCTTCTCCGGGATCTCTTTTAAGATCTCGACGATGATCTGCTCGGACTCACGGCTTGCAGTTCCGTTTCCGACAGAGATCAGGGTGACGCCGTATTTGTGGATCAGATCTTTTACGGTCGCTTTTGCTGCCGCAATCTTCTTCTCATTCGTCGGCGCGGTCGGATAAACCACGGTGGTATCGAGCACTTTTCCAGTCGCATCGACAACAGCCAGCTTGCATCCCGTACGGAACGCCGGGTCCCATCCAAGGACAACCTGGCCTGCGATCGGCGGCTGCATCAGAAGCTGCTCAAGATTCTTTCCAAAGACCTTGATCGCACCGTCCTCTGCCTTTTCGGTGAGCTGATTTCTGACCTCACGCTCGATGGCCGGAGCGATCAGACGGTTGTAGGCATCCTCGATGGTCGCCTGCAGAACCGGCTTTGTCTGCGGATTCTCTTTGGTGATGATTTTTTTCTCGAGATAACGCAGGATTTCTTCCGTCGGCGCCTCAATTTTGACGTTCAGGAATTTTTCTTTCTCACCGCGGTTCAGCGCCAGCACACGGTGTCCGGCAATTTTCGATACCGGCTCGGAAAACTCATAGTAATTCTCGTAAACGGACTCTGCTTTCTCATCCTTTGCTGTCGAGACGATCAGGCCCTTCGCCTCGGTTCTGCGGCGGATCTCCATACGGTAATCGGCCTCATCGGAAATGCTCTCGGCGATGATGTCGCAGGCACCAGCAATGGCGTCTTTTGCCGTTTTGACTTCCTTTTCTTCTGAAACAAAAGCCTCTGCCTCTTTTTCGAGCGGCTCTTTTGTCATCTGCAGAAGAATGATATTCGCCAGCGGCTCCAGTCCTTTTTCTTTTGCGATCGTCGCACGCGTCCGGCGTTTCGGGCGGTACGGGCGGTATAAATCCTCTACAACCACGAGAGTTGCGGCCTCTTCGATGGATTTTTTCAGTTCTGCGGTCAGCTTGCCCTGCTCCTCGATGCTCGCCAGGACAACGGCCTTGCGGTCATTTAAACTGCGCAGGTACATCAGACGGTCGTACAGATTTCGCAGTATCTCATCGTTTAAGGAACCTGTTGCTTCTTTTCGATATCGTGAAATAAAAGGGATCGTGTTTCCCTCGTCAATCAGTTTCACTGCAGCTTCTACCTGCCACGGTTTGACGTTCAGCTCGGCTGCCAATACCTGATTCATATCCATAGGTAAATTCCTCCTGTTGTCTCTTCCAAAACACGCTGTTCCTTCTCTGTTTTTCCCGCATAAAAAGCGGGACCCTTGGCGGAACAGCCACTCTATTACCTTATCAATAGGTCTTGTTTTTGTCAACCTTACATGATAAAATCTTTACTATAGCTTTTTTGACAGACTGCGTGTGAAACCGCGCTTTTTTGCAGAAGAAAGGACATTTTATGACACCAGAAAATTACGATCCAAACACCAATGAGTCCGGAGATTCCTATCAGTCCTCCCATCCGTACGGCGTGCCTGAGGGCCAGCGTCCCGGACCGTATCAGCATTACCAGCAGCAGCCTCCCGTACAGCCGCCGCGCAGGACGGGTTCGCAGGCCCTTGCGGCCGCTTCGATGGTCATGGCGATCTGCTCCTTTTTGTTCATGCTCAACATGGGTTCCCTGTTTTTCGGCTCGCTCGGCGTGATCTTCGCCCTTTTAAGCCGCGGCGCAGGACGCATGAGCGGCACGGCAAAAGCCGGTCTGGCAGGCTGTACCATCGGCATAATTGTCGGTATCTGCATGTATGCTTCTTTCCTGCTTTTCAACATGGTCAGCGGCGGCAGCACCAACCTGCTCGAGCGGTATTACAATCAGTACATGCAGGAATACCAGATGACACCGGATAACGGAACAACCACCGACGGAAATACCATCTAAGTACCAGAAAGGATTTTTCATGAACGGACAAAAACAGAAATTTTCAGAACTGAAAAAGCAGGCCCGTGAGGCCATGGCAGGCCGATGCGGCACGCTGGTGGGCGCAACCGCGATCAACCTGTTTCTCACCTTCTCCTGCTCCCTCATCCCGACGCTGATTTTTTCAGGCACAACGCTGTACGATATCATTTTCCTGAATCTGACGCTGTTCCTGTTTTCCCTGCTCCTCAGCCTCTTCCAGGCAGGCTACTTAAAAATCTGCCTCTCGACGCTGCGCGGGGAACCGATTTCCGTCGGTGATATGCTCTACGCTTTCTATCACCACCCGGACCAGTACGTGCTGATGTTCCTTATCATCAACGGCATCAGCTCCGTGATCGCCCTGATTTCCAGCATTCCAGGCTTCCAGTATCTTTCCTCCCCGAGTGCGGAACTGACGCTTGGAACAGCACTTTCCATCGAAGCCGAGCTTTCTTCTCTGATGAACGTTTACGTTTACAAGCTGATCGGCTCTCTCGTTTCCACGCTGGTGCTGGTTCCGTTTTCCCTTTCCACCTTTGTGATGAACGACGCTCCCGGCATCGGCCCGATCCAGGCGATCCGTCAGAGCTTTGCGATGATGAAGAAGAACTTTTTCCGCTACATTCTGCTTCTCTTAAGTTTCTTAGGGCTTGAGATTCTCGCATCCTGTTCCTGTGCCATCGGCTTTTTGTGGGTAATGCCCTATATGCAGATCACGATGGCTGCGTTCTATCAGGAACGGAAAGATGTCCTGTATCCGGCATCGGAACCGGTGGGATATGATACGGATTCCTTTGGATCCGGCACAGATCTTTAAAAATAAATTTTAAGATAACTAAAAAGACGTTTCACACCCCTTGCTTTACGGCTGTGAAACGTCTTTTTAGTTATGTCTATTTCGAGATCTTAAATTCTCGCGCGGATTCTGCTCTGGATTCCGTCGAGTTTCTCTGCTTTTTCTCTGTACTCCTGCTCTGTGATTTCGCCTGTGATGAATGCGAACTCCTCGGACAGACTTGGAACTGCTACGATTTCTACTTTTCCGAACAGCTCCTCGATCTCACTCTGGCGCTCTGCGGCGTGGCCGGATACGCGGACGAAGAAGCGGCTCTTCACATCATCGATCTGCAGCAGGTTCAGTTTCTCCTCGCTCCAGCTCATCATGATGTTTCTGCCTTTGTTCTTTGCGCAGTCTACGACATCGGCAACAACGGCACTTGCGGTCGGGAGTTTTCCTGCTCCGCTTCCGTAGAACATGGCATCACCCAGTACATTTCCGTGGATGAAGATGGCGTTGAAGACACCGTTTACGCTGTACAGCGGGTTTTTCGCGTCAATCATCACCGGGCTTACCATAGCGTAATACTGATCACCCACCTTGCGGCTTGTTGCGAGCAGTTTGATTGCGGTTCCCATCGAGGTCGCATATTTGATATCCTCTGCGGTGATCTTTGTGATTCCCTCGGTGTAAACCTCTTCGTAATTGACTTCTTTTCCATAGGCAAGAGAAGAAAGAATCGCAATTTTACGGCACGCATCGTAGCCTTCTACGTCTGCTTCCGGGTTGCGCTCTGCGTAGCCAAGGCGCTGTGCCTCTTTTAACACATCGGCAAAATCGGAACCGTCGCTTGCCATTTTGCTTAAGATGTAGTTTGTCGTACCGTTTAAGATACCCGTTACTTCATCGATCTCATCTGCAGTCAGGGAGGAGTTTAACGGACGGATGATCGGGATACCGCCGCCGCAGCTTGCCTCAAACAGATAATTTGCACCGTGCTCTTTTGCGATCGCGAGAAGCTCTGTGCCATGTCTTGCAACCAGTTCTTTGTTGGATGTGCAGACGCTCTTTCCAGCCTCCAGCGCACGTTTTGTGAAGGTGTAAGCCGGCTCCACACCGCCCATGACCTCGACAACAATATCAACCTCCGGATCGTTTGCGATCACTTCGTAATCATGTACCAGCACTTTTTCCACTGGATCTCCCGGGAAATCTCTTAAATCCAGAACGTATTTGATATTAATCTCGTTCTCTGCTCTCTTGTTGATGCTGTCATGGTTCGTGTTGATGACTTCTACCACGCCGGAACCAACGGTGCCATATCCTAATACTGCAATCTGAATCATCTCTTTTGTCCCTCTCTTGCTTTTTCTTTTTCAGGACTCCTGTCCTAAGATTTTAAAATAATGAACTCCCTGTCTGGACTCAATCTCGTTGATCATCTCCGAGGCGTCTCCCCGGTCTTCCGCGATATCCACACTGATCGTCAGCGACGCCACGCCGTTTAACGGAATCGTCTGATGAATGGTCAGAATGTTTCCGTGAAACTCGGCGATAATCTTCAGCACATCGGAAAGCAGTCCCGGCTCATCGTCCATCTGCAGAATAAACGTAATCGTTTTTCCTTTTGCATTGTCATGAAAAGGAAGAATATCATCTTTGTATTTATAGAAAGAGCTTCTGCTGATTCCCGCTTTTTCCGTTGCCTGCTGCACGGTAAGCTCCTGCATATCCATCAACCGTTTGGCCTCGATAACCTTCAAAAGGACCTCCGGAACCGCCTTTTCTTTGATTACATAATACTTTGTTTTCTCTTCTCTCATGGCAATCCTCTGTTTCTATGTTCTTTCCAGGAAATACATTTGTTTTCACAGGAAAGATCGTACCATATTCCGGCACAATGCGCAAGGACTTTTTAGAATCCGATACTTCCGCCGCCGTGGCTGTTTCCGCTGGCGGATGTGTGAACGTGGCTTCCGCCGCCACCGCCTCCTCCGCCGCCGGAACCGCCTCCTCCGTGGTTTCCGTCGTCCCTCGGGATCTTGTGCATCGACACATGGCGGTCAATCAGTGCATCCCTGCGGTCTCTGATTTTTACGCGTTTCAGATCCGCATAGCCCTTTGCACCGCGGTTTTTCTTTCGTCTGTAACTCTTCCAGATTCCAAAATAAACACAAAATCCTGTCACAGCAGCTAAAAGGACAGCAATCATTGCCTCGGTACTGTTGATTTTACGGTAATGAATGATCGAGCCGTCTTCTGTAATCAGGTAGTCCGCCTCGGAAACACCGCGGTCGAAGCACTCCTGCGTTATCGTAATCATTTTTGCAAACGTCCCCGCATAGTCGCCCTCTTTTGCATAGCTCTGCGCTGCCTGCAGAATGTCATCGATTTCCGCGTCCGACATATAATACTGCATAATGCCCGACGTTGAAATCACAATCTGGCGCTGTCCCATGTCAATGAGGAAGCAGACGCCGTTCGGCTCCTTCGGATACTTTTTATCATAGAAATCATCCGCAATCGCCTGGCAGTCCTCGGAGCCGCTGCTGTACTCGGTCAGGATCACCATATGAATGTCCGTATTACTCTCAAACTCCGCACAGGAACGCTCGAGATCCTGCTCCTCCTCATCCGAAAGAAGCGATGCGTTGTCGTAGACATACTGGGTGTCCGCTTTTACGGTATTCACAGAAAAAATCCCGCACAGCAGAAGGGCTGCAAAAATGCCGAGCAGATATTGTCTCGCTTTTTTCATTCTTCTCATGAGAAATACCCTCCCACCAGCATAAAGATCAGTACAAAAAGTGCACTCACAACCGACGTCAGCAGCGCTTTTTTCCGCTCAAACGGAAAATCACCGTTGATCGTGCCGGTCTGGCCGTTCATCGCGTAGTAGTAAACCTTTCCGTCTTTTCCCGGATACGTCAGCGTCCAGACCGGAAACAGTACGTAACGCCAGTCCTCCCGCTTTGGAGAAAGCTTCATTTTCTCCTGTTCGAGGGAGAGATACTCGTTTGCCTCGTTCCGCATTGCGCCGCGCGCCATCGTCTCCAGTTCTTTTTTCAGTTCCGGTGCGATCTGCGCCTGTTCGATATCACGTTTTTCCGCCTGAAATCCGGAAAGATAGCCCATGGAAAACGGCTGCATCTCCTCCAGACGATAGGGCTGCACGCATTCGATCAGATCGCGGTCGGCCTTGTTCAGTGCATTGCGTGACAAACCGTCCACGCGGACCTCGCCCTCCCGGCGGACATCGTAGATGCTGGTCTCTTTGTACTCCACATCACCGGTCTGCCAGACTCTCACCTTCCGGCCGCGTGCCATGTAATCCGTCTCAAAGTCTCCGCCGTAAATCCAGTACGGGAAATAGACACCCGTCATCTTCTGTACCTGGTTTTTCTCGAAAAAGTCCTTCGGAATAAAGCGTTTCTTCCGCGCAAATGACAAAAATTTCTCGATTGCCTGCTCCTTGCTGATCTTAAACGGCAGCACGAAATCCGGCATATATTCTCCCGAGAGCCGGCCGGAAAGCACCACCGGGTTGTGGCAGTAGAAACAGTATGTCGCTGCCGTCGTCGCATCGGTCACAATCTCGGCGCCGCAGTTCGGGCAGGTGTAGACAACTGCTTCGCCCTGCTCTGTTTCCCCCTTTGTTTCCTCCGTACTGCTTTCCTTCTGTGCATCGGATGCTTCCTGTGCACCGGCAGCATCGTCCTCCCCGTTCAGCGCTTCCGCTGCTTTCGGGTTCGCCTTTTCGGCTTCTTCCTGTGTAAACGAGGACAGGCAGTACTCGCATTTATACTTTCCGCTTGCCGGATCGAAGGTCAGATCGCCTCCGCAGTTCGGGCATTTGTATGTAATAACCTCCATATTCTATCCCTCCTTCCCCGGAGCCGCTGTTGTATTGGATGGTTATCTGTTTTCTTTTACTGTCTTGGTTTTCCGCAGTTCGAGCAGAACTTGCCGGTATTCTCGGTCCCGCATGCGCAGACCCATTTTCCTGCCGCTTCCGGTTTCGGGCTGCCGCAGTTCGAACAAAACTTCCCGCTGTTCTCCGTTCCGCACTTGCCGCAGATCCACACCATCGGCTTTGCACTTCCGCAGTTTGAGCAGAAATTGCCGGTGTTCTCCGTTCCGCAGGAGCATTTCCATACGCCTTTTGCAGCTTCCTGCTGTGTCTTGGCTGCCGCCTGCTGCTGCATCTGCTGCTGATTCGAAGCGGACGCCGATGCAAACGAGGAACCGAAGGCATTCATACCCATCTGAACACCCATAAAGCCGTTCATGGCTCCGTTTGGGTTGGCTGCTGCTTTCTCCATACTGCGTGCCATCGCTCCCTGTACATAGCCCTCACGGATCGATGGATCAGACATCATCGCACCTTCGTTGCGCATCTGGATCAGTTTCTGGGAAGCTTCATCGTAGGAAAGGCTTGCGATTGCCACGGACTGGATCTCCATGCCGCGCATTGCCCGCCAGCTCTCATCCATCGCATCTGCCATGTAGCGGGACAGCTCGGCGCTCTTGGATGCTGCGAACGAAATGCGGATGCCGTCGGCTGCCATCTGATTGATCGAGGACTGCAGGCCCTCTAAAAATTCGTTCATATACTGCTCGTTGATATCCTCGATCTCCACGCGGGATGCGTTTCTCGGCACAGCCTCTGCGTAGAAGCGGAGCGGATCGACGATGCGGATGGAATAGGAACCGTGTGCCCGAAGGAACAGCTCGGCATTGTAGAACTGGTCGAAATAGTTGACCGGATTTCTCGTTCCGAATTTGATTCCCTTGATTTCCTGCAGATTAATATAGAAAACTCTCTGCTCATGCGGAGTCTGGCCGCCGAATTTCAGGCGCTCAAACGTATCTTTTACTGCCGCGTCAAGCGATCCGCTGAACATCGACGGAGACGATGACTGGTCTACGGTAAAGTAGCCCGGCTCTGCGGTGTAATCAATGATCTTTCCGCCGTCTACCAGCATCATGAACTGATTGTCATAGACATGGATCACAGAACCGTTTGAAATCGTCTGGCTTCCCTTTTTATTCTGGCCTTTTCTTACCAGAATCCCCTCTGTAAATACCGTATGTTCCCCCATCTCATACGGTTCCACGGTCTCCAGCCACTGATCGGCGAGACTGCCGTGTACTGCATTGACTGCTGCTCTGATAATACCCATACTTTTACCTCCTGTTTGCCTTTGGCTTCAAAACAGAAAGGAGCATTTCCGTCCTCTGTTGGTGAAAATGCTCCTTATTTTACTTGTCACTGTGCTCTGCCCACAGCCGAATTATGCTTCTTCCTCTTTCGCTCCGGTTCCGAGGGCAATCCACTTCAGATATGCGTTGATAAACAGATCAATTCCGCCGTCCATGACTGCATCGACGTTTCCGGTCTCTGCGTTGGTACGGTGGTCTTTGACCATGGTGTATGGCTGCATAACGTAAGAACGGATCTGGTTGCCCCAGCCGATCTCGGTTACTTCGCCGCGGATGTCGCTCAGCTTATCTGCCTGCTCCTGGAGTTTCAGCATATACAATTTTGCTTTCAGCATCTGCATTGCCTTGTCCTTGTTCTGGAACTGGGAACGCTCATTCTGGCACGTAACCACGATGCCGGTCGGCATATGCGTGATTCGGATCGCCGATGACGTCTTGTTGATGTGCTGTCCGCCGGCACCGCTGGAACGGTACGTATCGATACGGATATCCTCATCACGAACCTCAACATCGATCTCTTTGTCGATATCCGGCATAACATCGCACGATACGAACGATGTCTGGCGTTTTCCTGCCGCGTTGAACGGAGAAATACGGACGAGACGGTGAACGCCTTTTTCGGATTTCAGATAACCGTAAGCGTTTTCGCCGTTGACCTGGAATGTCACGGACTTCACACCGGCCTCATCACCGTCCAGAAAGTCGAGTTCCTCGATCGTAAAGCCTTTGCGTTCTGCCCATCTGGTGTACATACGGTACAGCATGCCGCACCAGTCGCACGCCTCGGTTCCGCCTGCACCTGCGTTCAGTTTGATGATCGCATTGTCCTTGTCAAATTCGCCGGACAGCAGGGTTTTGATGCGGATGGCATCGAAGGATGCCTTGAACTCTTCCATCATTTCCGCGATTTCCGGAACAACGGAATCGTCATCCTCCTCCTGTCCCATCTCGATCAGAGTTTCCATATCTTCTTTGGCGGATACCAGTTTCTGATACGTATCTCTGTCCTCTTTCATGCTGCTCAGCTGTTTCATCTGCTCCTGCGCTTCTTCGGGGTTGTCCCAGAAATTGGGTTCCTCCATTTTACGCTCTAATTCTTCGATCCTCTGCTCTTTGTTAGCGAGGTCAAAGTGAATCCCTCACTTCCACTAATGGTTTATCGTATGTGCCAAGTTCCATTTTGAACTGGTCTAATTCAACTACCACAAGCTTCACCTGCTTTCTGTTTTATATTTTGTATGACACGCAGCTTCTGGTAGGGAAGCTGCGTGCTTTGTCAAACGGATCGTGCTCATCCGTCTCACTGCTGTTCTGCTTTTATCAAACCGGTTTTCTTCCGCAGCACTGTTTGTACTTCTTGCCGCTTCCGCACGGGCATGGATCGTTTGGATAGATCTTACGCTCTGCGCGCTGTACCGGTTTTCTCGGGCCGGACTCGTCTTTGTTGGTTCCGGTCACTTTGGCTACCTGCTCACGTTCTACTTTCTGCTCAACACGTACATGGAACAGGAGACGGACGGTATCCTGCTGGATGGACTCGAGCATTTCGTTAAACATGTCGTAAGCTGCCATCTTGTACTCAACCTTCGGGTCTCTCTGGCCGTATGCCTGCAGGCCGATACCCTCGCGGAGCTGATCCATATCATCGATATGATCCATCCACTTCTGGTCGATAACCTTCAGAAGAACGACACGCTCAAGCTCACGAATCTGCTCCTCCTCCGGGAATTCTGCTTCTTTCTCCTCGTAGAGTTTAACAGCTTCCTCTTTTAACTGCTGTTTCAGCTCGTTTTTGGAAATCTTCTCTACGCGCTCTTTTGTCACTGCCTTCACCGGCATGATGGAGAGCAGCATCTCATTTAACTCGGTCAGATCCCACTCGGACTGCTCGGTGTTCTCGCCGATGCAGAGATCTACAGTATTGTCGATGGTGTCGGCAATCATCTTGAAGATGGTGTCTCTCATGCTCTCGCCGTCCAGAACGCGGCGTCTCTCTTTGTAGATGATCTCACGCTGCTCGTTATTGACCTGGTCATAGTCGAGCAGGTTTTTACGGATTCCGTAGTTGTTGCCCTCGATCTTCTTCTGCGCTTTTTCGATGGCGGAAGAAAGCATCTTGTGCTCGATCTGCTCATTTTCCGGTACACCGAGGGATTTGAAAATGCCCATCAGTTTTTCGGAACCGAAGAGTCTCATCAGATCGTCTTCCAGGGAAATGTAGAAACGGGACTCACCCGGGTCTCCCTGACGGCCGGAACGACCGCGGAGCTGATTGTCGATACGGCGGGACTCATGACGCTCGGTGCCGATGATCTTTAAGCCGCCGGCAGCTTTTGCCACATCATCCAGCTTGATATCGGTACCACGGCCGGCCATGTTGGTCGCGATGGTAACGGCTCCTGCCTCGCCGGCATGGGCTACGATTTCTGCCTCGAGCTCATGGAACTTCGCATTTAAGACCTGATGCGGAATTCCCTCGCGGCGAAGCATTTTGCTGATCAGCTCAGAAGTCTCAATGGTGATGGTACCAACCAGAACCGGCTGGTTCACGGCATGTGCCTCTTTGACTTCCTCTACGACTGCGTGGAATTTCTCTTTTTTCGTCATGTATACGGCATCGTCCATATCCACACGGATGACCGGGCGGTTGGTCGGGATCTCGATAACGTCCATGCCGTAGATGTCACGGAACTCCTGCTCCTCGGTGAGGGCAGTACCGGTCATGCCGGCTTTTTTCTCGTATTTGTTAAAGAAGTTCTGGAACGTGATGGTTGCCAGAGTCTTGCTCTCTCTTCTTACTTTTACGTGCTCTTTTGCCTCGATTGCCTGATGCAGACCATCGGAATAACGGCGCCCCGGCATGATACGGCCGGTGAACTCATCGACGATCAGAACCTCGTCGTCTTTGACTACGTAGTCCTTGTCGCGGTGCATCAGATAATTGGCGCGCAGCGCCAGGATCACGTTGTGCTGGATCTCCAGGTTCTCTGGATCGGAGAGGTTCTCGATATGGAAGAAGTTCTCGACTTTCTTCACACCGTCATCGGTCAGGGTAACGAATTTGTCCTTCTCGTTGACGATGAAGTCTCCGGTCTCCTCGATCTCCTCGCCCATGATCGCGGTCATCTTGGTCATCTCGCCGCTTGCCTCGCCGCGCTGCATCTGGTGTGCCAGAATATCTGCGGTCTCGTACAGCTTGGTGGATTTGCTGCTCTGTCCGGAAATAATCAGAGGTGTTCTTGCCTCGTCGATCAGGACGGAGTCGACCTCGTCGATGATACAGTAAGCAAGCTCTCTCTGTACGAGCTGCTCTTTGTAGATCACCATGTTGTCACGCAGGTAATCGAAACCAAGTTCGTTGTTGGTGATGTAGGTGATGTCGCATGCATACTGCTGGCGGCGCTCATCGTTCTTCATATCGTTCAGAACGACACCGACGGTCAAACCGAGGAATCTGTGGACTTTGCCCATCCACTCAGCATCTCGGTTTGCCAGGTAATCGTTGACGGTAACGATGTGGACACCGCGTCCGGTCAGTGCATTCAGGTAAGCCGGAAGGGTGGAAACGAGGGTTTTTCCTTCACCGGTTTTCATCTCGGCGATACGGCCCTGATGGAGGATAATACCACCGATCAGCTGTACGCGGTGATGCTCCATACCGAGGGAACGTTTTGCTGCCTCGCGGACGGTTGCGAATGCTTCCGGGAGAATGGAATCCAGGGATTCGCCTCCGTTGTAGCGGTCTTTATATTCCTTTGTCTTGGCACGCAGCTCTTCATCGGTCAGCGCCTGCATGGTCGGGCGGAGAGCTTCTATTTTGTCTACGATTGGATAGATTCGTTTCAGCTCGCGCTCACTGTGCGTACCAAAAAGTTTTTCTGTGAATTTCATAGAATGTTTGCTCCTGCTTTCTCTATTAATTGCCATATTAACATATGGTATTATTCTACCACTTCTGGCACAAGATAACAATGAATTTTTCGTAAACATTTGGTGCCGTTCCCCGGTTTTCCGCTGTTTTTACGGCTTTTCCCGGACTTTCCGGCCCTTTCCGCGAAAAAGTCACCCTGTTTCACAGCTTTTCTAAACTGGAAACAGGGTGACTGTTCATTCTTTATTTACTTTTCAGCACTCCGGCTCGATCAGACCGTAGGTGTTGTTCTTTCTCTTGTAAACGACGTTTACTTCGTCGGTCTCTGCATTGCGAAATACGAAGAAGGTGTGTCCAAGAAGTTCCATCTGTACGCAGGCATCTTCCGGATACATTGGTTTCATGCCGAATTTTTTCGTACGGATGATCTGGATGTCTTCGTCCTCCAGATAGTCATGCTCCAGATATTCTTTCTGGAAGTTTCCTGCTTCCTGCTGTTTGTCGGCAATTTTGTTTTTGTATTTGCGAAGCTGGCGTTCGATGACTTCCTCTACCAGATCGATGGATACGTACATATCGTTGCTTACCTGCTCGGAACGGATGATATTTCCTTTTACCGGAATGGTAACCTCAATTTTCTGTCTTTCTTTCTCTACACTTAAGGTTACAATGACATTTGTGTCAGGCGTAAAATATTTCTCCAGTTTGCCAAGTTTTTCATTGACCGCGGCTTTTAATCCCTCTGTCACGTCAATATTTTTTCCGCTGATGGTAATTTTCATTATGCCCAACCCCTTTGCTCTCAAATTTTACAGGTTTTTCACTTCCCCTGTAAGTATCTCTAATTATAGCAATAGTTGTCTTTATTTGCAATAGTATTTAGAAAATTCATGAATATTTTAGAGTTTTTTCTGTTACAGTTCACTTGTATCTTATTTTTGACAGATTTCATGCTCGCATGAAAATCTGTCGAGAATAAGATACAAAGGGAGCGCCTGGTTATGAGCAAAAAGGAGCTGCGCAGCAGCGGAGAGCGCTGAAAGCGCGGTTTTGCGAATGGCGCGGGTGAACGTCCGTTTCCGCTTACCGGCGGCATACTGCCAGCACGTCTTCAAATTTCATGTTTCCGCCAAACAGATCCAGTGCGCTTCCGATCGTCACATCCACATGATCGTTCCCAACCTTTTTCAGCAGTTCCAGATCCGCAAAGTTTCCGACGCCGCCGGCATATGTAACAGGGAAATCTTTCATTTTCGCAAGTAATTCCACCAGTTCTGTCTCGATACCGGATGCTTTTCCTTCGACATCTACCGCGTGGATCAGAAATTCATCACAGTATTCCGTCAGATGATGTAGGAGCGGTTCCGTTACTTCTTCCTCTGTAAACTTTTGCCAGCGGTCCGTTACAATATAATATTTCCCGTTTCGTTTCCGGCAGCTTAAGTCCATGGTCAGCCGCTGTTTTCCAACAGTCGTTACCAGTTTTTCGAGATTTTCATAGAATACATGGCCATCCCGGAACACATACGATGTCACGATCACATGGCTTGCACCGGCCGTCAGAAATTCGCAGGCATTTTCCGCGTCGATACCGCCGCCAACCTGCAGTCCGCCCGGATACGTAGAAAGTGCCAGCAGCGCCTGCCGCTTTGTTTCCGGATAATATTCGGAATTTTTTTTGTTCAGAAGAATCACATGACCTCCGGTGATCCCTTTTTCTTCATATAACTGCGCATAGTAAGACGCATCCTGCTCCGAAACAAAATTTTCATTTGCCTGGTTTCCCTGATCTTTTAAGGATCCCCCAACAATCTGTTTTACTTTTCCATTGTGGATATCAATACATGGTCGAAATTTCATAAATAAAGTCCCCTGTCCCTTTCCTGTTCATCGAATGGATATCTGTAGTTAGCGATGATTCGGTTAAAAAATTTTTATCTCCCTCAAATTTCTCATATTATATCAAATTTCGGACTTCCTGTGTGCAAATTCACTCTTTTTTCACTAAAAAGCTCCCTTTGGATCTTTTGTTCGTGTGCATGACAGCAAAAAAATGCCGCAATCCGGATTTTTTCCCGAACTGCGGCATCCCATTATACTTTATCTTATGTTTTGTCCTATCCCGTGCTTATGCCTAGACTCATGTTTCAGTCTATCCTTGGGTTTATGCCTGGAATCATGTTTTCTACTCCTGTACCACAGAATAAGAATAGTCAGAAAGATTGACACGGATCACCGTTTCTTCTCCGGACGGTGTACCGTCCATTTTCACATCAACATGATCACCTTCGTAATGTACTTCATATGCCCAATAGTATCCCGGATAGAAACTTTCTACTTCATACAATTCATTTCCGTCTTTATCAATTGCGCCAAAATCCGGTCCATAGAAAGAGCAGTAATAAAGTGTTCCGTCCGGTCCGAAATCCGTTCCTGTCATGGAACCATGTGATGATGCACTGTGCCAGATTTCTTTTCCGTCCCGGAGGCGTACGGCATAAATAACTCCACAATGCGCATAATAATACCTGTCTTCATAAATTCCAATTTCTGTATTGGCTGTTATCTCCGCTGCCGGAGATTTTTCTGTCTCAATGGTCCATACTACATTTTCATCCTGATCCAATCCGGTAATCACAGCATACTCCTGATCCCGATTTTCTTCTGAAGCAAACAGGTCATGCGTTTTTTCTCCGTTATTATAAAAGGTTTCCAGTATTACATGTGTTGCATCTTTTTTTGCCACCTTTTCCAGGGCAGCTTTCAGATTCAGCATCGGATACTCTTCCCGCTTGTCCTCCTGACAGGTTGATCTTGCGGTTCCGGCTGTGGAGATCAGTGTCTCTTTTACCTCCTCCGCCGAAAGTTCCGGAGCCACAGACCACAGAACAGCCGCAGAACCGGAAACCAGTGGGGCCGCCATGGATGTTCCGGGCAGATTTCCATATTTAATCCCGTTTTTCACTGTTCTAAGATTTTCATGGCCTGGATTTTCTTCGGTATAGGAATCATCTTTTTCTGTAATCGTGCTGTAAACATCATATCCAGGTGCAACAATATCTATATTGGAACCATAATTTGAAAATTCTGTCATTTGATATCCCTTTTCTGTTTCCTGCACTGCACCTACAATCAGGATATGATTTCGAATTTTCTCATAGGAGTATCCGCTTCTGCTTAATCTATGCGTTTCTCCATCCAGTCTGTTATAAACCTCCTCATTAATTCCGCAATAATCTCCTGTCTTTTGAACATCAAATCCCACACCACCGTTATCATACCCATTGCCTGCACTCTGGACAATTAAAAATCTTTCCTGTTGATTTAAAAGCAATTCAAAAAGCATCACTATCATCTGACTGGAAGTGCATTTTGCGCTCGTTTCTAATTCCTTTTGATAACTTTCGTACAACTCATATTTCTGATCAATCTTCCCTTTTTCTATGAGAAACTCCGCTATTTTTTCTTCCCATACCGGTCTTTCCCCGATTAGCGTATCTTTTAAATACTGCTCTCTGGATTGTATCACAGTTGCCCATGAATTATTCACCACGCAGGCCGTATGTTCACTTAGCATCGTTTCAATCATCTGTTTTGTTACATTTACATATTCTCCTGTACTGAAGAGATCTTCTTTCCACCAGCTCACAAAATACAAATCCGTCCGATCTGCCACACCACGGATTCCGGCCTGATTATTTTCCGCACCGATCAATCCCGTCACATGTGTGCCATGGTCAAATGCCAGATTTTCTTTGTAATCTTCCAGCCAGTGAATTTTACTTTCGCCGTTTTTCTGAAATTCTTCGTGTTCCGCATCAACTCCATCATCCATAATGCCGACCGCCACATTGGCAAGATCCTGCTCGTGGGAATCAACATAGTCCCATGCAGAAAATGCTCCAATTGCCTCTGCCCACCAGTCATTTCCATCTGGTTTGCTTTCATTATGGTCATTATTCTTTTTATCCTGTTCTCCTGCCTCCCATGGATTCTCATCTGCAGTATTTTCCATCATCATCGGAATTTCCGTCGAACTGTAGAGCACATTTTCTTCTTCCATCAGAATTTCAGCCTTCTGTTCCAGATCCGCATACGCGGTGTCCTCCACCAGGATTTCAATCACGTTCATGCTTCCGCTCATATTTCCAACCAGCGTTCCATCTACCTTTGCTGCAAGTGCTTCCCGCTCTTCCTGGCTGCTGTTTTCTATCAGATAAACAATCAGCAGATTTTCGTAGTACAACAGGCCGGTATCTTCATCATAAGAAACGGTACTTACCGACGGCTGATAAACCGTATCCCCATTGGCACATTTTTTCATTGTGCCTGGCTCTTTCACATCCTGACTATCCTGCGACTGTTCTCCATTCTGATTCTTGTTCTGTTTTTGGCTTTGGTCACCTTCATCTGCCTGCACTTTTTCCTGTTTTTGTTTCCATTCTTCCAGTTGTCTTTCTTTCCATCCCTGTATTTGCTTCTTCTGTGATCCAACTGCAATGGCAAGCAGGATACCTAAAAACAGCACAATCACAATGACAAGTACCAGAAATCTTCGAATTTTCTTTTTTCTCTTCTTCTTTTTTTCTTCCGCCACATGGCAGCCACAGTACTGGCAATAGGCATCTTCTTTCTGAATCCTGCGTCTGCACCTGGGACATTTGATTTCCTTTTTCATTTTCTGCTCCTCTTATTGCAGTTTTGATCCGCAGCGCGTACAAAACTTTTCTCCTTCTTTCGGAATTCTTCCGGCTTGATTTTTTTCGATTCCGTTTTTTTTGATTTGATTTTTTCCGGCTCAATTTTTCTTGAAATACTTTTCTTTGAAACACTTTTCTCTTTAGAAACCATTCCCCACAGTGCAAATATAAGAATCAGAACATGAAGTGCTATCCACACCCACACAAATTCCATGCGAAGCGGCATTCCTGTCATCTGGCCGTTATAATCAACCTTGTTTTTCCATCCCCAGCTGAGTCGTTGCATTGACCACGCAAAACCTCCGTTTGTCACGATGGATAATACAATTGCCAGAACATAGGTCTTTTTTCCATTTAACAGCGTAACCAGAACTGATCCCACAAGCGTTACTGCCGCTGTTCCAATCAACCATGCGTTGATATTTTCAAAGACACTTTCCTGCATCAGTTTCCAGATCATCCCTCCGACAAAAGAGTCTCCTTCCTGGCTTTCCATTCCATAGAGAATCACATCGTAAAGCCGGATGGCATCATCTTTCCAGCCGATCATTCTGCAGAAATATAGTGGTATCGTACATAAAAACAGAATTACAATGACGTATTTTGCTTTTGTTTTCATCTGAAAATTCTCCTGTTCTGCTCTATTTTTATACTTCTTCGGATGGTTCCAGCACCATTTTGCTATCTGCTGTATCCATTTCCGAAAATAACTTTTTGCCTTTCAGATCGTAATAATCTGTCTTATCTACCTCGACATATTCCGACTCACCATCCACAGTCTCTTTTTCTTCCTCGCTGTATGTTACCTGCAGGATTCCATCACTGACCAGTTCTCCTTTTTTTCCATCCTCAACGGTATATAACAGATTCCCGCTTAAATCATACAATTCTTTCTGATCGATCAGTAATGTCTTATCTTCCATGGAAAAAGATTCTCCGGCAATCGGATCGGCAATTTCTTTCATGGTATCCGCATTGATCAGGCAGACATAAAACTGATTATCTTCCCCATACATGGAAAGTGCAAGAACATTATCCTCGATGCAGCTTGTTGTAGTGGAATAATATTTAAAATACGGCGCATACTTTCCTGTATATTTTTTGATATCGCCTGTCTCCAGATCACACAAAAAATAAATGTCCTGGTCGTCCTGTCTTACCGTAAAAAGTGCATATTTTTTTGTCCAGTCGAGCAGAGTCGGATATCCGCCAAACGGGCCAAGATACTGACTCGGGATTTCAATTTCTTTTTCTTCTCCATTCCCGATCACTGTAATATGAAACGGATTTTCATCCCCTGCCCAATATCCATCGTCCATTGCGCCCGTTTCTATGATAAGTCCGTCCCGCATTCCATGTTCTTCTGCTTTGTCAAACGAAACGTTTAACTCTGTTTCTTTTCCCAGTTCCGGCTCAACCAGAACACAGACTTCTTTCGTACCGTCCATTTTTTTATACAGAAATTTTCCATCACCCATGTAGGATCTTTTAAAGCTCAGATTTTCCAGGTCCTGATTGCTGACTGTATAATCACACACTTCACCCCCTTCCGGACTATACAGTGTATATTTCCAAAACCCGGCATCATCCCAGGATACATTTTCTTCCTCCTCCAGCCAGGTATAACCACCGCCGTAATCTGCCACTTTGTCTGCATCATACTGGCTTTTTATCATTCCATCCGTGTCAATCACATAAAAAATATTGTCATAGACGAACCAGTTATAACCATTATTAAAATTCACATCGTACCGATAAATATCTGCATCAATTGCATCTTCATCAAAAGGTATATAAAACTTTAACTTTCCCTTTTTATCCAGAAAGCCTTTGTAAGATTCCCCCTTTCCGTGAATTCTTACAAAGGCAAGTCCATCCTGAAATTCTCTTGCATCAGAAAATTTCATATTTTCCAATGTATGAGACGTCTCCGCATTTGAACTTATATCGTCTTCATCATCCGACCATGTATCATCATCTTCTTCTTCGTCTTCGTCGTCATAGTTTTCTTCCGATCCATCGTCCCAACCCTCAAAGTCGAGATACCATTTTCCGTCAATTTCAACAACCGCTATCTCCATTTCTTCCGGTTCTATGCCGGATGCACTCACTTCCACAAACACATTTCTTGCATCGGTGACCGTATCTCCTTCTTCTCCATAATGACTTTTTATTTTTTCCATGTTGCCTTCGGACTGTTTTTCTGATCTGACTGGCCAATGGGTAATTTGTATATCCCCAACTTCATCTTGCAGTTTCTGAAGTTCCTCTTCCACTGCATTTTCTATGATCCACTGTAACGTTTCCCCATATTGGCCAAAATACCGCTCCGGCAACAGGCTCAGAAGCGTATCGGTATCTCCTGTAAATAATGCTTCGACTGCACGATCTGCCACCTGCATATATTCCTCATCGGACTCCTGGCTTTCCGCTGTTTTTCCAGCTTTTTCCCCTGATTCCGTCATCTGGAGTATTCCATATTCCGGAACAAACTTCCATGGATATAAAATTGCTATAGCCGCCATAATTCCAAAAGTAATGATCAAAATTCGGCTTCCTGCTTTTTTCATATATTCTCTACTCCTTTTTCTCTCATCGTATCTTTACTTCTGAATAGAGTCCTAATATAATTTTCCAGATTTTTTGCACTCTCTTACTCTGTAAGGACACTGCTACTCTGCTTTCCACAATAGGTAATAGGGATCTCTTCTCACCAGTCCAGCCGGAAATTCTGTTCCGTTTTCATTTCATCCGCATACCAGAAATCTACTATACCGATTCCAATCCGCTCACTTTCTTCCTTTTGATAAAGCATCAGATCATGCCGGCTGTCATACACAATATCTCCATCCTCTTCCCGAATCGCCTTCGTGACTCCATCTGCAATTTTTGTCTTATTTCCTTTTTTATCAAAAATGGAAAGTTCATATTCTCCATCGGAATTCCGATCCGTGTAAGCCATGACTGTTCCATCTTCGTAAATCTTGACATAGTCTTCCAGCACTTCTTTTGCAAGGCATCTGCTTTTTCCATTTTCTATCACGTTGACATCGTAGTACGCATTGTCCCCTTCCGTGTAGAAATTGCTTGTATAATAAATCTCTGTTGGCGTAACAGATTTTACATAGCCTTCCGGCATCTCTTCCAGATCGCTGACTTCATCATTTTTGATTGCGGCGTGCCAGAAATCAGATCCGCTTTCCAGGAACAGATCTGTTTCGTTTGCATAGATCCAGAAGTTTTCTCCTTCCTCATCTATGTCTTCAATTTTTTTCGCAACTTCTCCTATGATGTGAATGGAATTCTTCCTGCTCGTTGGTTTAACATACATTCCCTGCTCATATATTCTCTGATCTAAAAGGTCAATCATATAATCTGCATCCTTCACTTCTGCTAAATCTACCGGCTCCATTTTCTTTACATCCAGGTATAGTACGCTATTTCCCCTATAAAGTCCGGCATTATTAATGTCATTGGCTGTAATCTGTTTTATTTCACCATCTTTATATTCATAAAGACTTTGACACTCCGTTGGAACTGGATGATATGATTCCGCTTCTTTTTGTAATTCCTGCCACTGTTCCGTGTTTCCTCTGCTGTCAATCACGAAGTCTTCCAGTTCACATTCTGTATTCTCGCCGGAAGCAAAGTAATAAACCGCGCCATTTTCCCATGCATACATATCACTGACTGGTGTTCCCAGCTCTTTTGTCTCTTCCTCAAAAGATGTTAGAAAAACAAGCTGATCATCCTCTGACTGACCGTCATATCGTCTGCACAAAATATGCTCCTGATCATCTGCCAGCATAACATCGGTCATCCCATCCGCCAGAAATACTTCTTCCGTTGGATTGTTATAGCTTACGCCACAGACATCAAATCCTTCGTCAGCGTTTCCCTTCGTATAAACGAGTCCCGTTCCGTCTTTGAGCTGATAATATCCCTGCAGTGAATCTGCAATCTTCACAGATACTTCCCCGTCATAACAAAACAGCTCGGAATCCTTGTCGATATAAAGGAGTTTTCCGTTTTCCAGCGGATAAAAAACTCTGACATTTGCCGCAACTTTTGTTTTGTATTTCTCATTTTTTTCTTCTTTTTTGGACAACTTCTGATATTCACACCGGTAGAGTCTGGACGTTCCCGTCGAAATATCATAGTTTTCCATATAATAGAGATATTTTCGATCCGGTGAAAGCTGCATTACGGCATCGCCCAGCCAGTCCAGCCCATTGTCTGTAATGGTTATGGTATGTCCCAGTTTTTCTTTCGTGAGAATTTCATAACTGTCCCCATATAATTCTACAAATGGGTGTTCCATATTTTCCCCGGACTTCACACAGAAAACTACTGCTCCGACTGCCACTATTGCAGTCAGGCCAAGTGCTGTCGCAATTTTCCATCCTTTTTTTCTGCGTTTTACCGGCAGCACGGCGTCCGATTTATTGTATTCTGCTCTTTTACGTTCAGCTGTGTTTTTTTCTTCTTCTTTTTCTTCTGCTATCTTTTTATTTTCTGCTGTTTCCCTCGTTTTCGGTCTGACAGGTTCTATCGTTTTTTTCACACTCGGTTTGACCGGCTCTGTTTTTTTTCTCTGCTCCTCTTTCCCATCATCCGGCACTATATCTGGCACTACAATATTTCCATCCTCCAGTTTTGCTCCACAGCTTCCGCAAAATCTTGTCGCATCTGACCACTCTTTTCCACATACCGGGCATTTTTTCATACTTGTTTTCCTCTCCTGTCCCTTTTTATCCACAAATCTTTTTTCTTTGCAATAAATGATCCAAAATCCACCTCCCTATTTTGGATCATTTATCTTTTTGCTGTCTGATTTGATCTTCTCTTCTGTGCTTTGCTTTTTCAAACACGCTCTCGATTTTACTCGTCAACTTTATGTCCACAAACCGTACAGAATTTCATATCCGGTTCCAGCGGTGCTCCGCATTCACTGCAAAAAGCCGGCCGTTCCTGTTCTTCTTCCACCGTTTCCTGTTCTTCACTCTGCAGTTTCATTCCACAGCTGCTGCAGAACATCATTTCCGGTTTGATTTTTGCACCGCAGCGCGGGCAGCTGTTCATTGCATTGATTGCCTGGATCTGCAGTTTGCATGCTTCCATAGCCTCTTCCAGCTCCCGGATCTGGCCAATTTCCTCTTTGACTTCTTCCAGCGGATTTTCCCGATATGCACAGTAAACTTTATATCCTATTTCACTGTAGATTTCATTGATTTTCGTCTCCGATTCAGAAACCGCCATATTCAGTTTCGTAATCTCCGACAAATCCTTTGCTTTTTGCATAGTTGAATATCCTGCTTTTGAAATTTTTCCTTTTACTCCATCTAAAAATGCCATTTTTCTTCCCCTTCCATTTCTTTTTTGTACTTTATAATCTGCTTTTTTTAGATCTGCCGTCTTCTCTCTTATAAGGGGCTTTCCCCTCCTGATTCACGCAATTCCCCGCCTCACTGCTTATTGCTTTTCTCAATGAAAACAGGGATTTCCTTGATTTGATTAAATTTTTCCGCTCAGCGCGCATCACTTTTCGATTCGTTTTTCTATTTTTCTTCCTTATAGCTTTTCAGGACACGGCTCAGACTCTCCGGCGATAAATGCAGATAGGAAGCGATATCTTTCTTACTCACAACGTCTACCAGATCCCGATAGGTATCAACAAAATATTGATATCGTTCCTTTGCCCTGTGGTTTGCAACAATATCCTCATGTTCAATTAGCTTTTTATATGCAAGGCTGAGTGCACGGTTATATAAACGCATCATTTCCGGCGATTGCTCAATCAACTTCAACAATTCTGGTATCGGGACGCACAGCATGGTACACGAACTGATTGATTCTATCGTCAAAAGTGATTTCACATTTACGGATAAATTGGAAATTCCTACAACAATGTCTCCTTTTAAATAACCAAAGCAGGAAACATGCTCTTTTCCATCTCCCTTGCTTTCACAATACCCTTTTACAATGCCCGATATCAGAAAAGGAACGCATGGCAGCGGTTCCCCTTCTCGAATGATAACTTCCTTATCTTTCACCTTCCAGACATACGCCATTTGTTCCAGACTGCTCAGCACATTTTTATTTTTGATACCTAAATAAGTTTTGAAGAACTCCTGTTTTTCTATATTTTCATTTTCCAACCGCTCTATTTCCTTTCTGCCTTTTTATTTTACATTACATAACATCAATCTTTTTTATTCCTATGCAATTTTGTTAATTATATCATGAACAGTTTTTCACATCTCATCATTCTCTTGATTTAGATCAATATTTGCAATTTTCTGAATATTCTGTATTTTTAAATTTTGTCAAAAAAGAAGAACCTGTTTCTCCTGCAGGTTCTTCTTTTCATTTATCTCATATTTTCTATTTCTTTCATATTAGAGCGTGTTGGAAAAGACTTTTCATATTCTACATGCTCAAGTCTGTGAGAAATTTTGTCCGAATGAGAACAAAAACAGATAGATTTTTTATTTATCAATATCCTCAAACGCTTCCTTCACCTTATCCATAAACCCTTTTTTCTTCTTCGGCTGTTCTGCGGTATTCTCACCATCGGCTGCTTTTGCTTCTGCTGCCGGGCGGTTTCCGCAGGCTTCGTCGAAGGCGCGGAGGGCTTCTTTTGCTTTCTCATTCAGTTTCGTCGGAGTCTGGACTACGAGTGTTACGTAGTGATCACCGCGCACATTGCTGTTGCGAAGGGACGGAACACCTTTTCCCTTCAGACGGATCTTCGTATCGGTCTGGGTTCCCGGTTTTACAGTGTAGAGAACGTCTCCGTCAACGGTGCTGATCTTCACATCGCCGCCGAGTGCTGCCTGGGCAAACGTAATCGGTGCAGTGGAGAAAATGTTCATATCCTGTCTCTGGAAGATCGGATGACGGGTTACCTGAACCTCGACAATCAGATCTCCTCTCGGTCCGCCGTTTACACCCGGCTCACCTTTTTCACGGATCCGGATGCTCTGTCCATCGTCGATTCCGGCCGGAATGTTGACCTGAATGCGTTTTCTGCTGGATGTATAGCCCGTGCCGTGGCATGCGGTACATTTATCGCGAATGATCTTTCCGGTTCCGTTACAATCCGGACAGGTCGTCACGTTTCTCACAGAACCGAACATGGTCTGCTGTGTGTACGTAATCTGACCAGTTCCGTTACATTTGGAGCATGTCTCCGGTGAAGTTCCTGGTTTTGCGCCGGTTCCGTGGCACGTTGTACAGGTATCCTTCAGGTTGATCTCGAGCTCTTTCTGGCATCCGAAAACAGCTTCCTCAAACGTAATGTGGACAACAGCGCGGAGGTTTGCTCCCTTCATCGGTCCATTGTTTGCTCTTCTTCTGCTTCCGCCGCCACCGAACAGGTCGCCGAAAATATCGCCGAAGATATCACCCATATCTCCGCCGCCAAAGTCGAAGCCGCCGAATCCGCCGGCTCCTGCGCCGCCACCGCCGTTTTCAAATGCAGCGTGGCCAAACTGATCGTACTGACGCCGTTTGTCCGGATCACTCAGCACGCCATAGGCTTCTGTCGCCTCTTTAAATTTTGCCTCGGCCTCTTTGTCGCCCGGGTTCATATCCGGATGGTATTTCTTGGCCAGTTTACGGTATGCTTTTTTTAATGTTGCATCGTCCGCTCCGCGGTCTACGCCGAGGACCTCGTAATAATCTCTTTTTTCTGCCATTTATGTTCACCTTTTCATTTCTGTTCCACAAATTTCATCTTTGCAGAAATGTTTTTCCGCACGCTCCAGTATAGCACTTTTCCGAAAGCAATACCAGCATAAATACAGGGGGCGGAATGTATTTTCCGTCCCCTGCAAACATTCGCCTCACAGGGCTTTTTGCGTTTATTTACTTATTGTTTCAACTCACAGTCGGTATTTTCACGGAGTGTGACATGCCGAAAATTAAACCTCTTTGTAGTCAGCGTCTACGACATCGTCGTCATGGCCGCCTGCCGCTCCTGCATTTTCCATATCCGGGCCTGCACCTGCTGCTCCGGCACCTGCACCTGCTGCGCCGCCCTGCTGCTCATACAGTTTTGCGAACAATTTCTGAGCACTTGTCATCAGTTTTTCCTGAGCTGCTTTCAGATCTGCTACCTGTGCATCTGTCATCTCTTCCGGATTGCATTTTCCAATGATATCTTTCAGAGCGTTCAGATCAGCTTCTACTGCTGTTTTATCGTTTGCATCCAGCTTGTCACCGACTTCCTCGAGTGCTTTCTCGGTCTGGAATACCATGGAGTCTGCATCGTTTCTTGCGTCGATAGCTTCTTTGCGCTTCTTATCCTGAGCTTCGAACTCAGCAGCTTCTTTGACTGCTTTGTCGATCTCACTGTCGGACATGTTAGAGCCTGCGGTGATGGTGATGTGCTGCTCTTTTCCTGTTCCCAGGTCTTTTGCAGATACATTTACGATACCGTTGGCATCGATATCAAAGGTAACTTCGATCTGCGGAACACCTCTTCTTGCTGGCGGAATTCCATCCAGACGGAACTGGCCGAGGGATTTGTTGTCTTTCGCGAACTGACGCTCACCCTGTACTACGTTGATATCTACTGCTGTCTGGTTATCAGCTGCGGTGGAGAAGATCTGGCTTTTCTTGGTCGGGATTGTGGTGTTACGCTCGATCAGACGAGTTGCAATACCTCCCATCGTCTCGATGGACAGAGACAGCGGAGTTACATCCAGAAGAAGGATATCGCCTGCGCCGGCGTCTCCTGCAAGTTTACCACCCTGTACGGAAGCACCAAGTGCTACGCACTCATCCGGGTTCAGGCTCTTGCTCGGCTCGTGTCCGGTCAGCTGTCTTACTTTATCCTGTACAGCCGGGATACGGGTAGATCCGCCTACCAGAAGGACTTTGGAAAGCTCGGATGCCTGAAGGCCTGCATCAGAAAGTGCTCTCTGTACCGGCTCTGCGGTTTTCTCTACCAGGTCGTGGGTCAGCTCATCGAATTTAGCCTTTGTCAGGTTCATATCGAGATGTTTCGGGCCATCTGCGGTTGCAGTGATGAACGGCAGGTTGATGTTGGTTGTAGTTGCGCTGGAAAGCTCTTTCTTTGCTTTCTCAGCTGCTTCTCTGATTCTCTGCAGAGCCATTTTATCATTGGAAAGATCTACGCCTTCCTGTTTCTTGAACTCAGCAAGGATATAATCTGTTACTTTCTGGTCGAAGTCATCGCCGCCCAGACGGTTGTTTCCTGCTGTGGAAAGAACTTCGATAACACCGTCACCGATTTCGATGATGGAAACATCGAAGGTACCGCCTCCAAGGTCGTATACCATGATCTTCTGCTCTTTCTCGTTATCCAGTCCGTATGCCAGAGCTGCTGCGGTAGGCTCGTTGATGATACGTTTTACATCAAGACCTGCGATTTTACCGGCATCTTTGGTTGCCTGACGCTGTGCGTCGTTGAAGTAAGCCGGAACGGTGATAACTGCTTCTGTTACTTTTTCACCAAGGTAGTTCTCTGCATCACCTTTCAGTTTTTGAAGGATCATTGCGGAAATCTCCTGCGGAGAATATTTCTTTCCTTCAATATCTACTTTATAATCGGTACCCATCTCACGTTTGATGGAACGGATCGTTCTGTCAGCATTTGTTACAGCCTGACGTTTTGCCGGCTCGCCGACCAGACGGTCACCTGTTTTTGTGAATGCTACGATAGATGGAGTTGTTCTTTCACCCTCTGCGTTTGCGATAACGGTTGGTTTTCCACCTTCCATAACGGCTACACAGCTGTTTGTTGTTCCTAAGTCAATACCAATAATTTTGCCCATTGTTGTTTCCTCCTCAATGAATTATGCTAAAAAATGGTTTAATTTCTATTTATTTATCTTCAAGGCTTAGTTAGCCACCTTGACCATACTGTGACGGACTACGGAACCTTTGTACATGTAGCCCTTCAGGAACTCTTCTACGACGATGTTCTCGCCGGCTTCCTCATCCTCCACATGCATCACTGCGTTGTGCAGGTTCGGATCGAATTCCTTTCCAACGGCCTCGATCACGGTTACACCGAGTTCATCGAGTGCTGTGGTAAACTGTTTGTATACTTTATTCATGCCGTCTGCGAACGGATCTTCCTCCGGGTTTTCCACCGTTGCAAGTCCGCGCTCGAAGCTGTCAACAACCGGAAGAATCTTCTCGATGATGTCTTTTGCTCCAATGGCATACATATTTGCTTTTTCTTTTTCGGTGCGTTTGCGGAAGTTATCGAACTCTGCCATCTGACGGGTCAGGCGGTCAGTCAGCTCTTCGATTTTCTCATCTTTTTTATCTTTTTTCTTTTTGAAGAACTTTCGTTCTTTGCCATCCTCAGCAGTTTCTTCTGCAGCTTCCGCTTCTTTTGCCCCTGCTGCTTTCTTTGCTTCTTCCTGCTCCGCAGCCGGTTCGGTTTCCGGCAGATCGGTCTCTGCTCCGGTTTCTTTTTCCATCTCGCGTGTAGGTTCTTCCATGGTTTCCTCTTTCTTTCTATTTTCTTCGCTCACTGATCATTCCACCTTTCTACTCACCTGTGTCCGGCTTTTTGAAGACGGCGTCCAGTTGAACTTTTAATGTTTTCAGGTTATCTACCACATTTTCGTAATCCATCCGCTTTGGTCCCACGATACCGATTGTTCCGCGCATACCGTTTCCCATATCGTATGTGGTGGTGACCACGCTGCAGTCCCGTAAGGGTTCCATCGAAGATTCATTTCCGATGTATACCTGAATACCGGTATTTTCCTCTCCGTCCTGCTCCTCGGCAGCTCCTTTGATCATATCGACCAGTTTCTGCCGTTCCTCGAATGTGGAGATCAGCTGGCTGGCTTTGCTGCTGTCGGAAAGCTCAGGGTACTTGAAAATGTTGGTTGCGCCGCTGGTGTACACCGGCACATCTTCTTCGCTGACTGCGATGGCTTCCGCTACGGTATCGACCACTTTGCTGATGATGCCGGAGTGGATGCCTGCCTGCTCTTTCATCTTCTTGATCATGCCAAGATTGATTTCTTCAATGGTCAGGCCATTGAGCTGTGTGTTCAGAAGCAGGTTCAGCTTTAATATCTGTTCATCGTTGATGGTCTCGTCGAGGTCGATCATCTGGTTTTTCACCAGGTTGCCTTCTACGACGATGACGGCCAGGAGCTGCTCTTCATTGACTTTTGAGAGCTGGATGAATTTCACTTTATTTCTGTGATATTCCGGTCCTGTAATCAACGTTGCATAGTTGGTAGATGAAGCGAGGACTTTGACAACCTGCTGCAGAACTTTTTCCATTCGGTCTGTTTTTTCAATGACCATGTTTTTGATGTCTGCAACTTCCTGTTCTTTTTCCCGCATCAGCTCATCTACATAGAGGCGGTAGCCTTTATCGGAAGGAATGCGTCCTGCGGAAGTGTGGGGCTGTAAGATGTAACCCATCTCTTCCAGATCGGACATTTCATTCCGGATTGTGGCGGAGCTTAAATTCAAATCCGTGTATTTGGAAATCGTTCTTGAGCCGACCGGCTCGCCCGTTTCCAGATACGTCTGGATGATCGCTTTTAATATTTTTCTTTTTCTTTCATCCAATTCTGTATCCACTAAGATAAGCTCCTTCCTGTTGTATAGTCCTGTTAGCACTCGTTTCAGTGGAGTGCTAACATCTATGCTCTTAAGATAGCACTCTGCCTTTTGTTTGTCAACACCTTTTCCCGGTTTTTCTATGAAGAAATTGTGAAAAAAGTATAAACCGTTTTCTTTCTGAAAAGGAATCTGACTTTTCTTTTTTATTGCATTCTACTGTTTCAAAGGCGCTATAGCCGTATGGTAGGATTCTGCCATTTCGATACGACCATTTAGTAGCATTTTCTCAGAGGTGATGAATCATGAAATATCAGAGACTGGAGGATCTGCGCACGGACCACGATCTGACGATCCGCCAGGTTGCCGACTATCTCGGCTGCAACCGCGATGTGTATACCCGATATGAAAAAGGCGTCCGGCAGCTGCCGATCTCCATTGCCATCCGTCTGGCGGAGCTGTATCAAGTCAGTCTGGATTATCTGGTCGGCATCAGCGATGAGAAGCGGCCGTATGGATCCTGACTTTCCGGTGTCTCCGCCGCAGCAAAAGCAGGAGGACAGTTTTTCTTCTCCCTGTCCTCCCTGTTTTGCTTTTTCGTTTACAGATTCTGCAGATATTCCATCATCCGCGTTTCGCTGAGTTTCCATCCGTCCGGCTCCCCGCAGAGATACAGCGTAAAATGCCCGCACGGGACTCCGTTTTCCAGGTGGATGCCGGTATACAGTTCTACAATGAGGAGTTCTTCTGCTTTTTCTTCATATATATTAGTGATCTGATAGATGCGCTCTCCCTTTTCGTCCACCGGCCATTCTTTCTTCAGCACATCCCTCAGACGGCTCTCCTGCCCCTGCGCTTCGCATTCTTCCTCCCGGCTGATCATTTTTTCAAACGCTTCCGGCGTCTCCATCCGTTCCACTATATTCTGGACAAAATCTTCTATTTCTATTCTTTCTGCTTTTCCCATTCGTTCCCCCATTTCTGCCGTACATATTTTTCTGTTTTCTGCACAGGCTGTCTTCACCCGCCGTTTCTCTCTCCCGCCCCATTCTTCAATTTGCGACCATATGATCTGATTTAACTTTGTCCATCCAACCGTTTGGTAGTATGGGTTTGAATCTGAAAGGATGGTACAACGTATGAAATACCAGAGAATTGAAGATATGCGGATCGATCAGGATCTCACCATCAAAGAGATTTCTGCCCTGCTCGAATGCAACCGCGACGTCTATTCCCGCTACGAAAAAGGAATCCGCGACATCCCGATCGACTATGTGATCCGGCTTGCACGGTTCTATGACTGCTCGGTCGACTATCTGCTGAGTGTCTCCAGTAAAAAGAGAAAATTCGGCGATTAATTTTTTTATTGTTGTCTTTTTTATTTTTGTGTTTTTCGTTTTGATACGACCGTTTGGTCGTATTTTATATTATAATGGTATTCTTATTTTGCGTCAATTCTGAACAAGAAGGAATCAAAATCGGACGCAAAAAAGCGTGCCGGAAAGTTTTCTGTCGCTTTTCCGGCACGCTTTTTTTCATGCTCTTTTCTTCTTTTTTATTCTTCCATGTCATCCAGGCTCTTCTTCAGTGTGATCATTTTGTCACGCAGCTCGGCGGCCATTTCGAAGTTGAGTTCGGCGGCAGCGGCTTTCATCTGTTTCTGTACCTGGCCGATCAGTTTTTCCAGTTCTTCGCGGCTCATGGACTCCGGGTCTTTTTCCATCTTTTCTTCTGTCTTTGCCACTTCTTTCGAAATGCTGATGAGATCACGGACGGCTTTTTTGATGGTGGTCGGAGTGATGCCGTGTTCTTTGTTGTAGGCTTCCTGCAGGGCACGGCGGCGCTTCGTCTCGTCGATCGCGAGGCGCATGGAATCGGTCATCACATCGGCGTACATGATAACATGGCCCTCGCTGTTTCGCGCGGCACGGCCGATGGTCTGGATCAGGGAGGTTTCGGAACGCAGGAAACCTTCTTTATCGGCATCCAGGATCGCCACGAGTGTGATTTCCGGGATGTCGAGACCCTCACGCAGAAGGTTGATGCCGACGAGCACATCGAAGACATCGAGACGCATATCACGGATGATCTCGGTCCGTTCCAGGGTGTCGATATCGGAGTGCAGGTAGCGCACGCGGATGCCGGCCTCTTTCATATAGTCGGTCAGATCCTCTGCCATACGCTTCGTCAGCGTCGTCACGAGAACTTTGTTGTGTTTTTCAGTTTCTTTCTTTACTTCCGAAATCAGATCGTCGATCTGTCCCTCCACCGGGCGCACCTCGACATCCGGGTCGAGAAGGCCGGTCGGGCGGATGATCTGTTCAGCGCGCAGCAGCTCGTGGTCTGCCTCGTAGTCGCCCGGCGTGGCAGATACGAAGAGGATCTGATCGATCCGGTCCTCGAACTCGCCGAAGTTCAACGGGCGGTTGTCTTTTGCGGACGGCAGACGGAATCCATAGTCCACCAGCGTCGATTTCCGCGACTGGTCGCCGGCATACATGCTGCGGATCTGCGGAACAGTCTTATGCGACTCATCCACGATGATGAGGAAATCATCTCCGAAATAGTCCATCAGTGTGTAGGGCGGCTCGCCTGGCTTTAATCCGGAGAGGTAACGCGAATAGTTTTCGATGCCGGAACAGATGCCGGTTTCTTTGAGCATCTCAATATCGAAATTGGTCCGCTCCTCGATGCGCTGGGCCTCGATCAGTTTTCCCTCGTGCTTGAAGAACTTCACCTGCTCTTCCATATCCTTTTCAATCTCGCCTGTTGCTTTCAGGATCGTGTCCATCGGCACAACGTAGTGGGAGGCAGGAAAGATTGCGATGTGGTTCAGTTCACATAAGATTTCACCCGTCAGCGTATCGATCTGCACCAGACGGTCAATCTCATCCCCGAAGAACTCGACGCGCACCGCCTTGTCCGTCTCCTCCGCCGGAAAAATCTCCAATACATCACCGCGCACGCGGAACGTACCGCGGTGGAAATCCATATCATTCCGGTCATACTGAATATCAATCAACTGCCGGATCACATCGTCCCGGTCCTTTTCCATTCCCGGGCGGAGCGAAATAATCATCTCCATGTAGTCCTTCGGGCTTCCGATTCCATAGATACACGAAACACTGGAAACCACAATGACATCGTTCCGCTCACTCAGTGCAGAAGTCGCGGAAAGCCGCAGCTTATCAATCTCATCGTTCCGCGCAGAGTCCTTCGCAATATACGTATCCGAAGACGGCACGTAAGCCTCCGGCTGGTAGTAGTCGTAGTAGGAGACAAAGTATTCGACGCTGTTTTCCGGGAAATATTCTTTGAATTCTCCGTAAAGCTGCGCCGCCAACGTCTTATTGTGCGCAATAATCAAAGTCGGCTTGTTCAACTGCTGGATCACATTCGCCATCGTAAAAGTCTTGCCAGAGCCCGTAACCCCTAGTAAAGTCTGGCATTGGTTGCCTTCCCGGAACCCTTTGACAAGGGTTTCGATTGCCTGCGGCTGGTCTCCGGTCGGCTGATAATCTGACACTAATTTAAACTTTTTCTGTTCGTTTTCCACTTCAATACCTCCCGATACGACTAGTATCAACCAGAAAATTCGTGTAATTTGAGGTCAAAATTCGTGTAATGGCCTTTATTTTTTTTAGTCAAAATGGCAATTACACGAATAAAGTCACTAAAAATATTTTTTTTGACTGGGCGTCACTTACCATAACGCCCAGTCATTCTTCAAAACAGAATAGCACAAAACAACATAATTATAAAGGTACAATCCTAAATTTTCTTTGTCAGCTTATGCATCTGATTGTATAAATATTCAATTCTTGCTTGCGAACATCTGTTCTTTTCTCATTGTAGCAAAAAAGAAATATAAACACAAGACCAATCTATAATTACTACTATGTTTTTAACAAAATAAAAAACCGCCTGCGTGAAAAGCAAACGGTTCTCTATCTCTATAACATTTCATTTTTTCCTTCTGCCTGCAAAAAGTTCTCTACTCTATTAAGAAATTCTTTTGCATTGCAAATCTGATTTTCCGAGTCCTCTTTTGATGCAATAAAGAAATCTGAGTAGTCACATTTTTCTCTAATGCGGTATGCACTGTCTATCAGTTTATATGTACCCCTATCGAACTTTCCTCCATGCACATAAACCTGATTAAAATGAGCAATTACAGAACTATGCTTCGAAGCATCAAAGCCTCCCAGAATATTTACCGCCCTAATCGCGTGAAAGATTGCATAATATGATCTGTTTATCGCAACCTTATAAAATCCTGACCGGTGATTGCTTACAGCCGCTTCCATATCTTCTTTGGCACGAGCGAAGCGATATTCTGAAAGAGTTTTTACATCAAGCTGCATACAGAACCACTCCTTCCTCGGACACATTTCTATAAAATGGAGAAATTGTCATCCACGTCATATATTCTTGGTAACTGACATCAATAATTGAAAAAACCTTAAAATACTTTATCGAAATATCCGTTGAAACATCGCTCAGTTTATCTTCAAACATCCTTAATTCCTGATCAGTTCCATCCACAAGAACCATAATATCTATATCCGACTCATCGGTAGCTGTTCCACGTGCAACAGACCCATATAAAATTACTGCTTTCAGTTTTTCTTGATATACTTTCTGTAACATATCTGCCAATTCCGTCAATATCTTTTTCAATTCTATATCCTGCAATTTTTCCATCCGTCTGCCCCACCTTTCCTAATTATTCTTAATAACATTATAACCAACTTGCTGCAAAAAAACAATGCACACAGTATTTTCATTTTTTGACCTGTTATCAGACCACTATAATCATTTAACATTTCTAAAAATATATAAACTTATTTCTCCAAAAAGAAGAGATAGCCTAAGCTACCTCTTCCTCCAAATACCATTCTGCAATATCATCCATCTCTGTCACATCCGAATAATCGTACACAATGATTACCGGCGCAGCTTCCTCTTTGCTTTCCTGCTCTGCATCATCTTCTGCTGTTACGCTTTCATCTTCTACTATAACAATCTCCTGAACACAATCTGCAATAATCGCCTGTATATCCGTATAAGTGTCCACCGTAATGATTGATTTTGAATGCCCCAGCGCAGCGGCTACCGCTTTCTGGTTTATATCATTCTTCATTAGAAGCGTTGCGTATGTATGTCTAAGCTCGTGGAAGCGACAAATGGATATTCACTCGTGGAAGCAAAAAATGACATATGGTATGATATTGCCAGTGGCTACGGTTTTGCCGTAGCCTTTTCTATTGAAAGGGGTATTTTCATGACACGAAAAAGCAGGAAACATCAATATACAGACGGACTGAAATCTTCTGCCCCTGTTGCAGTAGGATATATTCGGCTTTCAGTTGCAAATAAAGAAGAATGCAGTTCTATAGAAAACCAGAAATTTATCATCGAATGCTGGGGCGAACAGCACCAAATTCCTATATCTCATTATTATATTGATAATGGTTTTAGCGGCAAACGGTTTGACCGCCCTGCGTTTCAAGAAATGATCGAAGACATCCTTGCGGGCAAAATCAACTGTGTCATTGTGAAGGATCTCTCTCGCTTGGGAAGAGACTACATTATCACCGGTTACTATATTGAAGTCATTTTTCCAATTAACAGAGTCCGATTTGTATCTGTAAACGATCAGTTTGATACGATTGATGGTATTACTAACCAAGAACGTCCTTACAGTTCAAGAATCCGCGTACCAATAACAAACGCATTTAATGAACAAGTATCTATTGAAATTAAAAAGAAAATGGAGGCGACTTTAGATATGAAAGCACAGCAGGGTATATTTATTGGACCAAGAGCCCCTTTTGGTTATCAAAAAGCAGAAGACAACCATGACCAACTTATACCTGACCCCAAAGCGGCTATTATTGTCCGAAAAATTTTTGAGTTAGCAGCTAATGACATTGGCATAACCGCCATAGTTCGCTACTTAAATGAAAAAGAAATTCCAACACCAATTCAATATGCTAGAGCAAACGGTTTATCCGGAAATTATGATAACGGTAACGGAAACTGGAATAGTAGGTCAGTCAAATATATCCTGACCAATCGAACTTATACCGGTATGCTTGTACAAGGGAAAGAAAAGCGAGTTGTATCCGCAACACATGAAGCTCTGGTAGATACAAATACTTTTGATGCCATTCAAAAATCATTCCAGGAAAAAGCATTTAATATAGCCAAGCACGGGCAATCAACGGAGAATATTTTAAAAGGTAAAGTCATTTGTGGGTGCTGCGGAGGAAAAATGCAGCGTAAACATGGAACCAATCATGCTGATTGGTATTTTTTCACCTGTATTACCAAAAACCGTTTAGGTGTAGACAAATGTACCGGTATGTATGTACGGGAGGAAGATGTTTTGCGTGCTATCTACTATCAATTAAAATTGTATGTAAAGGAGCATTTCATTTCAGATTCGCAGTACAAGCAAGAACTAATGCGTCTTAATAACAAGATTGATCAATCCGACAGTCAATATCAAGAGGCTTTTAGAAATGCTGTTCGTCATTATGAAAGGTTTGTTGACGGAGAAATCAGCAAAGATGAATTTCGAGTAGTCCAAGATGCAGCGAACGAAAAGAAAGCAATTCGAAATGATATTATCACAAACAAAACAGCTTATGAAAAACAGTACCAGGTGTTCCGCAAATTATTAAAAGCGAGTTACAAAGAAATCACTCTCAGCGAGATTATGGACTGTATTAATGAAATTATAATATATCCAAACAAAAACATTACCGTCAAATGGGCGATTGAATTCTAAATAATATTAAGTGATACTACGCTTACCTCTACTGAATTGCCATATTTGCGTATTATCTGATGAAATAGGCACCTTAACGGTTATAGAGATGTTGAAAAGATGTCGCGAATTATGTATAATATTCGTGACATCTTGCAGGAGGTGGTTCTTTGGATAGTGGATATATGAAACAAATACGTGAACGAATTCTGGCTGCAGAAGACGAAACTACCTTTGCCACTTCCGATTTCGCTGATATTGCTGATTCGGCGACTGTGCGACAAAGTTTGAACCGTCTTGTACAGGCAGGAATATTGCAGCGCATTCTTAGAGGGATTTTTGTAAAGCCGAAATTTTGTAGCACTCTCAATGAGTTTGTAGAAGTAAATCCAGATGCTGTAGCAAAAACTTTAGCTCGAACTTATCACTGGACAATTACACCATATGGAAACGCTGCTCTATACCTGTCAGGCTTATCTAACCAAAAACCATCAATTTGGTCCTATATGAGTAATGGGCCATATAGAACATATGAATGGAATTCAATTAGAATTGAGTTTAGGCACAGAACAAATAAGAAATTCATCGGATTGTCTTATCCAACTTTATAAAAAACTTTTTACTTTTAATGGGTTGCGTTATTAAAAATTTAATGTTATTTAGAAAGCGAGAACAACTATGGCAACGAAAAAAATAGGTAGATATATTTCAAGACTTCAAGTTAACACTTGCGAATTGCTTAATGTTAAACAAATTCTTCTAAAGCATTTGCCATATTACAAAAATACGATATAATTATGCGAAGAATCAATGGTACAAAAAATCAAATATAAGAATATACCTGTCTTGATTTTATATTTACATTACCAAGTATCAAACGAGCAGTATGTGATTAATTAAAAAAATAGAAATTAATGTGGAGGCAGAAGTATGGGTGAATTGCTAAATGGAATATTTGAATGTCTCGATATAAATAGCAGTACCGGTTTAGCTACAGAAGACAGTTTGCAGGGCATGACCTCCTTTCAAAGACTATTTTATACACAAGTTCATGAAAAGATAGGAATTGACGCTGTATATTTTCTTCGTGATGAAAACGGGATTGCCAAAATTCCGCTTATTTATTTTTCTGCTATCCAAAAATATGATGCAAAACAAGTTGCAGAGTTACATCGCCTTTCTTGGAATCTTGGAGAGGCTCCGCTGCTATTTGTGGTGACTCCAGATGAGATTTTGATTTATAACAACTACGAAACACCACAAGTCGTTGAGAACGGAAACCTTGATCCTAACGCAGGGATAATTGAAACATTAAACTTGACTAATGGATTGGCTTCACAGCGACTTGCACTAAAGAAGTATCATCGCTCATTACTTGAAAGTGGAGAATATTGGCGGCAAAGCATGACTAGATTCGATGTTCAAAGCCGAGTTGATTCCACATTAATGTCAAATTTGAGAATAATGCGCAGAACGCTGATCAATCAAATCAGTAAAAGATGTGATACAAGTAAAGAAACAATCACGGGCGTAGTTCACGCCTTGCTCAATCGGTCAATTTTTATTAAATATCTGGAAGAACGAAAAGATTCAAACGGAGAAACAGTATTTCCGCAAGATTTTTATTGCAATTTTATGAAGTCAGCGAAACAGTATACCGATGTTCTAAACAGTAAAGAGGCAACTTATAACTTATTCAGAACACTTAAAGAGAAGTTTAATGGTGATACACTGCAAGTCTCAGAAATTGAAGCAGAGATTATTACTCAAGATGATTTGAATGAGCTACGCACATTTATTCTAGGTGATAGCGAATTAGAGAGCAAACAGCTCACATTATGGCCACTTTACAGTTTTGACATTATCCCCATTCAGTTAATCAGCAGTATTTATGAGCTGTTTTTTCATTTGTCAGAAGAAGATGATGAAAAGGGAACATATTATACACCTCTCCATCTTGTCAACTTGGTCATGGATGAAGTATATCCGTGGGAAGGCGAATATAAAGATACATCCTTTTTTGATCCATCATGCGGTTCGGGTGTTTTCTTAGTTGAGGCATATAGAAGACTTGTTTGCAGATGGATGTCCCAAAATGATGTTCATACAATCAACTGTGATCAACTGAATCTTCTCTTGAAAAACAGTATTTTCGGTGTAGATATTAATGAAGAAGCTATTCGAGTTGCCTCGTTTAGCCTTAGCTTAGCTATGTGTGATTTCCTCGATCCACGAAGCATTTGGGATAAGCTCTCATTTCCGCGCCTACTAGATAACAACTTGATTTCAAGTGATTTTTTCGATGAGGATAAATCTTTTAATAACAGAAGATATGATGTCATTATTGGTAATCCACCCTGGCAGAGTAACATTACTGGAAAAACGAAAGAGTACTTGAAAAAAGCAAATAGCGTCATAGGTGACAAGCAAATTGCACAGGCATTTTCTATCAAGTGTTCAGAGTTGTGCAAGCAAAACGGAATTATTTGTCTCCTTATGCCTAGCAAAGGATTGCTTTTTAATAGATCAGATAAAAGCAGGGCATATAGGGCAAACCTGTTTTCCGATAACAATGTCCTAGCGATTATTAATCTATCAGTGTATAGAAAATTCTTATTTGATCACGCTAGTGGGCCTGCTGCTGCCATTATCTATACTCCTAAAAAGGAAGATATCAATCAGCCTATAGTTTATTGTACGCCAAAGCCAATTTACACAATTGAAGATATTAGGAAGTTTTCTATTGATCCTACCGATATATGTAGAATACCCCGTGACATCATTGATGACGATAGGATATGGAAAATTGCAATGTGGGGAGCACCTAGAGATCTTGAATTAATAGGAAAAATGCAAAGTACTTTTGCACCTATGGCATCATTTATTGAAGAAAATCACATGACAACTGCCGAGGGGTTCAAAAGAGGAAACAGGAAACACCAATGTTGTGACTTCAAAGGTCTTCCAATGGTGGAAGCCAAATCCTTTAAACCATACTATGTTTCATCCGATGAACTTCCGAGAGTTGATTTCGATGATTTTGAGTGCATTGTTAAAAACGCCAGAGAAATTTTTGTAGCCCCACACTTGATAATTAAACAGAGTCATAAAAATGGAACATTTCTTTCAGAGGTGCTAGATTATGATGCTGTGTTTAACCATAGTCTTTTAGGAATACATGGTAACATAAATAAGCTTAAATACTTGAGTGTGATAATTGGCTCGAAAGTTTTCTCATACTATCATATTCTTACAAATAGGAAATGGCTTGTAGAAAGAGATGAGTTAGAAGCAGGAGATATCTGGCAAACACCTATCCCCAGCCCGAACGAGGCAGAAATTAATGAAGCATGCGAAATATTTGATGAATTGGTGATTTCACCAACGAAAAATGGAAAAGCCGAACAATTTGTACGCCATATGTATCGACTAAGAGAATATGAGAGTTATCAAATAGACGATGTAATTGACTATGTATATGACTATTTCAAAAACAAGCAGCGTTCAGTATCCTTTGAACGGCCGAACCCCAATGCTTACAAACTGTATTATGATTCCCTTAGTGAGGTATTGACGAATACATTTGGAGCAAGTACAGGGTTAACTGGAGATCTATATTTTGGCGATGCTCCATTGTCTGTGCTTGTTTTAAATATTGGACAACAAAACGATAGGGGGCTAAATTTTGCAAAAAGCGATGATAGGTTGAATGAAATTCTCATGAGCTTGGACGGTGCAGTGGTCGATAACCAGAAAATGATATTCATTAGGCGAAATCTCCGAATTTACCAGCCGAATAGGATATTTATCATTAAGCCGTCTCAACGTAAATATTGGACCTATTCCGCTGCTTGCAGGGATGCAGATGAGATATTCGAAGATATTTCTAGGGCGTGGAGGTGATACAATGAGCAGTATAAGAAATATAACAGCATCAACAGCGGTTTCAGATGATTTAGCAAAGCGTCTTGGACCTTCTGGAGTCAACGAAATATTATTGATTCTATGGCAGGGTTATCACGACATAATTGCTGATACAAACATTACCATCACTGAAAATACTGAAGAAGATGATATTACGCAAGAATGGTATGGGAAAATTTCGTTGCGATGGACCGCTGAAAATAGAGCGACTATCCTACGAATAAACAGCATTGGACCGGTACATCAATATCAAGATTCCACATTAAAGAAAGAGCGTGGATACAAGCCCACGATTGATTTTTGCTTTCGTGATTGGAATACTTCAAACAGTTATTTTGGTGCAGAATGCAAAAATCTATACAATCACAAGAAAGATAAAATCAAAAGATATGTCGAAACAGGAGTTAAAAACTATACCTCGGGACGGTATGGTTCACAGTCATCAGAATCCTCGATTATAGGGTATGTGTTAAGTGGTAAGATTCCCGAAATTGTAGCCGAACTTATTTCTGAAATTGCAAAAATTGCGCCAGTAAATAATTTGTCTCGGGAGTTACGCTATGTGGAACCGCAATATTCTTCACAACATATGAGGGATCTTGAGAGTATGAAACTTTTTCTGTAAAATAGTGTTTAAAAGGTTCTTCTATGATAAAATAAATATCATTAGGAGGGCCTTTTATTATGGCAAGACAAAAGAAACCTGTACATCGAGTACAAATGACAGAAGGAAAAAGAAACATTATCCACCAGCTTCTTGAAGAGTATGATATTCAGTCCGCAGAAGATATCCAGGACGCCCTGAAAGATCTTTTAGGCGGCACCATTAAGGAGATGATGGAAGCGGAAATGGATGATCATCTCGGCTATGAAAAATCAGAACGTTCTGATAATGATGACTATAGAAATGGCTATAAACGCAAACAGGTCAATAGCCGTTATGGTTCTATGGAAATCGAAGTGCCGCAGGATCGTAAATCAACTTTTGAGCCACAGGTAGTAAAAAAACGCCAGAAAGACATTTCTGATATTGATCAAAAGATTATCTCCATGTACGCAAAAGGTATGACTACACGACAGATCTCCGAAACTATCGAAGATATTTATGGTTTTGAAACATCCGAAAGTTTCATTTCTGATGTTACAGACAAGATCCTTCCACAGATCGAGGACTGGCAGAACCGACCATTAGATGAGGTATATCCGATCCTGTATATTGATGCGATCCATTATTCTGTGCGGGATAATGGAGTGATCCGTAAGCTTGCCGCTTACGTCATTCTGGGAATCAATACAGAAGGAAAGAAGGAAGTCCTGACGATCAGTATCGGAGACAATGAAAGTGCAAAATACTGGCTGTCGGTTATGAATGAGCTGAAAAACCGGGGTGTAAAAGATGTATTGATCATCTGTGCTGATGGCCTGACAGGAATCAAAGAAGCTATTGCTGCCGCCTTTCCCAAAACAGAGTATCAGCGTTGTATCGTGCACCAGGTAAGGAACACTTTGAAATATGTCCCTGATAAAGACCGAAAAGCTTTCGCAACAGACCTGAAGACCATCTATCAGGCTGCAGATGAAAAGAAAGCACTGTCTGCTCTGGATCGGGTAACAGAAAAATGGACTCCCAAATATCCGAATTCCATGAAACGCTGGAAAGATAACTGGGATGCGATCTCCCCGATCTTCAAATTTTCAGCCACCGTCAGAAAGGTCATTTATACGACCAATGCGATCGAATCGCTGAATTCAACCTACCGTAAGCTGAACCGCCAGAGAAGCGTATTTCCAAGTGACACCGCACTTCTGAAAGCCCTGTATCTGGCCACATTTGAGGTAACAAAAAAATGGACGACAACCATCCGGAATTGGGCACAAGTTTACGGGGAACTGAGTATTATGTACGAGGGACGATTACCAGAATAATCCGTTTTGAGACATGTTAAGACGGGCGGAATATCCGCCTGCTCTTGACATGCAGATTTGCAACTGTTATATATAAAACAAGGGCGAAAAGCTCTATGAAAGAACTTTTCACCCTTTATTATCATAGAAGAATCTTATTTACAGACTTTTTCTCACAGTCTCGGGATCTTGATAATCAAGAAATAACACTACATCACTTGTTTTTTGATTTTTCGCATTAAGATACATATGTAACATTTGAAGAATATGGTTTCTGCTTATCATGTGCTACTTGTACATCCAAGCAAAAAAGCAGGAATCTCAAGCTATCAAATTCATGTTGGTAGTTTGGGATTTCTGCTTTGGCAGCTAATTTATTTTTTGTCGTGGGCTTGACATACGGGTGTCTAAACATATGTGGCGTTATATTCCTTTCAATTCCCACCAGTTTCGTATATTTTTTCAGCATCAAGCGCATTGATTGCTCCGTAAATCTATTTCCTCTTCTATTCACAAAAAAGTATCCGCTCTTCTTGATTGCCTGTACATTTTCGGCATAATATTTTTTCAAGGTTTCTAGGACTGAAGTGTTACTAATCTGGACATATCTCTCTTTTCCCCCCTTTCCCATGAGCCTTATCAATCCTGTATTCAAATTAATGCTATCTTCGCGAATGTTTGAGATCTCATATACTCTTGCCCCTGTTGCAAAAAAGGTTTCCACCACCGCTATATCTCGTAACCGGAATTTATACGCAGATTTATCAGACTCATCCAAACACTTATACATATAATTCAAGATTTGCTCAATTTCCTCTCTGGGAATTGTACGTGGGAGGATTACTGTTTCCTTAAATTTAACCTTTATTTTTCTCAATGGATTTTCTGCAATGATTTCTTCCTCTTCCAAATAATTATAATATGCTTTGATTGATGCAATTTTCCGCTTTACTGTTTTGTGCTTATATTTTTTATGCAGACCCGTGATATATTCTTCTATTTTTTCTTTCCCAGGCTCCACACATGCAACAAATTCAAAATACTGACGTAAATCAATCCGATAAGCCTTCAAAGTCTTTTTGTCAAGCTCTTTCCTAAATTCACAATATTCTAAATATACTTCTACTTTCTCCTTTAAATTCATACCTTATCCTCCGTTTTTCGTATAGTGTACCATAACTACGGATTTTACTTAATAGATCGCCTTCTATGAAATACACGAATAAAATCATCTGACTTTCTGCTGGTATGTTCTAAAAAAATATACTAAAGCCTCGGACGTAAAACCTTTTTTCAATCCGAAAACAACTTATCGAAAAAGTAAAAAACCAGAACTCTATCTAAAGCTCCGGTTTTAACATTTACCATATTGTATAATTAGAAGATAAAACTGCTTATCAAAAATTTGCGTTTCCCTCTTCATATATCGTCTTTATATTAATCTCGCTCCATAGGTTTCCAAATCAAATATCAAAATAATGGCAGACAGTTTGAGCGGCTAAACTGTCTGCCAAGATACAATAAACTCATCGAACTTTACATTAGTCGATCGTTCAAATTTTCACATTGCTTTACTTTTTATATTATTTTTTACGCAGCATCACGTTATCAATATTACACCAGTCTCCACCATTAGCAATACTATAGATACCTAATTCACATTGTCCATTTGTAATCTGGATATTGTCAATAACAACTTTATTCCAGCCCAAATCGCTAACTGGCAAAGTCTGATTCATCTCTTCACCACCGTAATTTTTTACATAAAGCTGATTCACGGTCTGATTGGCATTCGTCATAACCCACGCAGACAATGTATATGTGCCATTCTCAAGTCCTGTTACGGTCTGATAGATTGAGCATCCATAAGCAGATTCATTCCAGAAAGACAATTTGTAATTTCCATCAAATCCGTTGCCCTCTGTTTTTACCGTTTCACCATTTACGCCATCATCAAGCCATACATTCCAACCTGTAGGACTATTAGTATAACCATCGATCTCAAAACCTGGGTTAGTTACCAGATTCTGCTCAGGTGTCTGGAATATATCAATAGATTCCAATGCGTTTCCATTAAAATCAAAAAGCGCGAGGTTATCCCAAGGATTGGATAAGATACCGTTATCCTCTATATATTCTTTTCCTGCCTCAGTTCCCCAATATGCTCCCTCTACCGGTATCCATTCCGGTTCCCAATAGAAGAAACCAAGTCCACGATTTCCAGGCACATTTAAGATTACCGATTCCAGATCGCTCATAAAATCTTTCTGACCTTGTACAGATGCCGGATAGCCGCCAATTTCTTCATCCTGCGGGCTAAAGGAACTTCCCAATCCGTCGCCATCAGCCAATGTGAATGCATATGCAGTTTCCACGATCATTACATCTTTATTATAACGCGCACTAATATCATTCAAATTGTATTGCAAATCATCCATTGTTCCATGCCACATAGGATAATAGGTCAGACCAATAATATCAAAATCCAAATCAAAACCACATCCGGTTACTCCATCAAACCACCAGCGGTACAAAGAATTATTTCCACCATTATCCAAATGCAAAACTATTTTCGTTTGATTTCCAACAGATGCCCGAACACCACTAATTGCCTGATTCAGCAGTTCTGCAAGCTGGGTAAAGTCAGTATAATCTCCTCCTATTTTTCCTTCATCCCAAAGAATACCGGAAGATGTTTCATTTCCAACCTGAACCATATCCGGAACGACACCCTGATTCTTGAAATCATTCAATGTATTCTTCATATAGTTATATAGTGTAGTTTTTAATTCATCATAAGATAAATTCTCCCATGCTTTTGGTTTTGACTGTGTACCAGGATCTGCCCAATAATCACTAAGATGAAAATCAATAAGTACTTTCATCCCTTTCTCCTGCGCACGTTTTGCAAGATACAACGTAGTATTAAAGTCGTTACTTCCTCCACCATAGCTGTTACCTTCACTATCATACGGATCTACCCATAATCTTAACCGTACGTAGTTTGCGCCATGATTCTTCATAATTTCTAAAGCATCTTTTTTCACTCCATTGTCATAAAACTCTCCACCCAGATCTTCGATGTCTTTAAGCATAGACACATCAGCACCTCGAATAAAATCAGAATAATCAGCATTTGACCGTTCAGCCTTGACTTCATTTTGAGTTCCAGCAAGCACCATAAGACCAAGTGCAAGTCCCATTATGGCTTTACTAACTATATTTCTTTTCATACACGCTCTCCTTCCTTTTTCAATTAACCCTTGACGCCGCCCGCGGTTAACCCATTTTGAATATATTTTTGTAACAGCATAAAGATTAACATAATTGGAAGTGATGCTAATACTGCCGCTGCTGCAAACAATGTCCAATGTGCTGCAAATTGATTTGTAATAAAGGATTGCAATCCAATTGCAAGAGTAAAATTCTTTGGTGACTGTAAAAACACAGAACTGATCACATATTCACTATAGGTACCAATGAATGAGAACAAAAAGATAACCACCAGTTCCGGTGTTGTAAGCGGAAGAACAATTTTCAAAAATGTAGTAAAATGATCCGCGCCATCAACAAAAGCTGCCTCATCCAACTCTTTTGAAATTCCATCCATATAAGATTTTAAAAGCCATATATTAAATGCACTGCCCGCTGCAAGCACAAAAATAATCGCTAAAAAGTTATCCGCCAAACCAAATTTGTAAATCAATATGTAATATCCTGCTAATGCCATACTGTTCGGAAATACCTGCAACACCAACAAGGCCATAAGACCTTTTGATTTTCCCGGAAAACGCATTCTGGAAAAAGCGTATGCTGCCAAACTTGTTAAAATCAACTGGATTATCGCTACACTAAGGCAAAGTTTCAGGGAATTAAGCACCCACAACATGAAATCTGTTTCTTTAAACAAACTTACATAGTTTCCTACTCCTAACTGCTCAGGGATCAGAGATGTCATGAAGAAACTGTCTCCTTTCGAAAAAGAAGCCATGATAATCCACAATGCCGGAAACATTACTACCATAATTACCACCCAGATAACAATCCTGCTGAGCCATAATGTAGTACGTTCCCCATTTTTCAATGATTCTTTTTCCAACTTTTTCACTTAATCCACCTCCTTAAATGCACCTGACATATTTAGATTAATTAAGGTCAGTGTTCCAACAATCAAGAAGGAAATCACGCTTAATGTTGCAGACAGTTCATAACGATTTGACCATGTAGTCATCTTATAAATTGTACTTGCCAGAATATCCGTACTGCCCGCAAATTGGGAACCTGGTCTTGCCGGTCCACCCTGAGTAATCATATATATATTTCCAAAATTATTAAAATTGGAAGCAAATGTGGATACAATCAGAGGAATGGACAATCGGGTAATCACAGGAAATGTAATCTCCCTGAAGCACTGCCACTTTGTCGCTCCATCAATCCTTGCCGCTTCATAAAATGTAGGTTCTATAGACTGCAGTCCTCCCAAGCATACATTCAGCATATACGGAAACCCAAGCCATAGATTGACTATAATAATCCCAAACCGTGCCCAGAATACATTGGTCATCCAAGGAATACCAGAGATTCCAACCATATGAAGCAGATTATTAATTCCACCGTACTGTTCATTCAAAAGACCCTGCCAAGCCAAAATTGCTATCGTAGCAGGAAGAGCCCATGGTACGATTAAAAGTGACTTGTATATCTTGGCTTCGCGCATATGTGGATTATTCAAAAGTACTGCCAACCCCATACCAATCAGATAAGAGCCTACGGTACTTAGCGCCGCAAAAACCAATGTCCAACCAAGCACAGGGAAAAATACCTCGCTAATACTTCCCCGAATAACGTCCAGATAATTTGTGATTCCTACTACACTAAAATCATCCAGATGATACATATTATAATTTGTAAATGATATAAAAATTGTATATACAATCGGCAGCACTGTAAAAATCGATATTGAAATCAAAGCCGGAGCGATAAATGCATATGCAATATTTGTTTTTTTCTTATTTTTGTGCATATTGATTCATCTCCTTACTTACCTGAATTCATCATATCAATCCCTTCTGCCACCTGAGTTTCAATATATTCTGCCGCCTGTTCCGGTGTAACCTGTCCGTTAAACATCAATTTCATATTATCCGCAAATGGTGTCCATACCTGCCCCATCTCCGATGCAGTAGGTAAAGGCTCCCCATAAGAAATCTGCGTGATAAAGCTTTCTGTAGCCTCATCCTTTTCAATCGCTTCCTGTGCTGCAAGCTGAGCAGGTATCCTGCCTCCCGCCGCATAAAGGTCCTGTGCAGAATTTTCCATCAGATATTGATAGAATTCCCAGACAATATCCTGACTGTCAGATTTTGAGCTTACAAAACCAACCTGAGTTCCAACCGGTGTAACAAAATTTTTTCCATTCAACTGAGGCATAGGGGCAACAGCAAACGGCGTACCCGCACTGTTCAAACCATCAATATCCCATGGACCGCCAATATAAAATGCTGTTACGCCATTCTGAAAATTACTCTTCGCAGTATCACTGGTAATATCAGAGGTAATAAACTGGTAATCTGATGCCAATTGATTGATAAATGTATAAGCCTTTATAGCCTCTTCTTTTCCCAGACCAATGTCTTCCACATCATAATTACCATCTTCATATTTAAAGATATAGCTGTCATACGCCCGCAAAAAGCCTAAATCATAGTAAATACTGGAAGCTTCAAACTGAATTCCTCCCTGTTCTTTCGCCACTTCCAGCAATTCTTCCCAAGTTGCCGGTAATTCTTTAATCTTATCTGTGTTATAAAACAAAGCATTCGTTTCAACTGCCACTGGTACCCCATAACGTTTACCCTCTGCATAGCATGCCTGTACTGCAGCCGCAACATAATCCTCATCCTTATAAACCTCTTCCGGCACTTCCTGCACAAGTCCCGCATCAATATAATTGGCAAGCTGGTCATTTGCAATTCCATAGATTCCATCCGGACCGTCCGCACTCTTTACAGCCTGGGCAAACTGCTGGATATCGGCGGTTTCATGAATCACTTCAACCTTATTACCTGTTTCCGCTTCCCATTTTTCCGCATATTCCTTTAAAGTTTCCGCTTCATTTTCCAGATTCGTCCAGATAACAACTGAACCTGAATCAGTTTCAGCAGAGGATTCCTCCTTATTTCCCCCACAGCCTGACAAAGCACCTATCATCATTGATAGTCCCATCAGTAAGCACACAACACCTTTTTTCTTCATTCTTTTCCTCTCTTTCCGGCTTTATAGAGCCATATATTATTTAATTTGCAAATTAAATCTCCTTAAGCATTGCCAGCCCCGGAAGTACATTTCCTTTATAATCAAATAAAGCCTGATTTGCCCATGTATTTCCAACCGGCGCCCTGTCACCTGTATATTCCTGACCTTCTAAAGTCGCCCATGTAGTACCATTCCCGGGAATCCATGCAGGCTCCCAATAGAAAAATCCTTTTCCCCTGTTCTCCGGAACCTTCCTGATACATGTAATTAAATCCTTCAGGAACTCCGCCTGTCCTTCTGGAGTTGCCGGATATCCCCCCTGATTTTCGCACTCCCGAGTAAAAACCAGACTGCAGTCCTCTTCCCCTTCAAGAGTAAATCCATATGCAGTTTCTACAACCAAAATATCTTTCTGATAACGCTGACTGATATCACAGATATTACTTTCTAACTTTTCCAAAGAAGCATGCCAGTAAGGATAGTATGACAAGCCGATCACATCATAATCCACATTGTATAATTCTGCCGCATCAAACCATTCACGATACAATCCATTATCTCCCCCAAAATCCAAGTGCAGAACAATTTTCATTCCACTGTCAACATCTCTTACTGCCTGTATTCCCTTATTTAACAATGAAAACATTTTTTCATATTTTCTTTCCGGCTGTTTTTCCTCCAGATACAGATACGTGTCAAGCTGACCTTCCGGCCATACAAAACCATTCGTAATCTCATTTCCAACCTGTACCATATCTGGTGCCAGACCTTTTTCTTTTAGTTCTCTGAGTACCGTTTCCGTATACTGGTAAATAGCAGAACCCAGCTTTTCTCCTGACAAGTCCCTCCACATTTTAGGTTTTATTTGTTTCTTCGGATCGGTCCAAAAATCACTATAATGAAAATCAAGTAAAAAATACATTCCTTTGTCCCGGATTCTCTGTGCAATATTTAAAACAGCCTGAATATCATTTGTTCCACCACCATAGGGACAATGATTTACATCATATGGGTCGTTCCAGATTCGAAGCCGAATGGCATTTACCCCATTTTTTTGCAAAACACTTAAAAGCTCTTCCGGGTTTCCATTATCGTAATATGTGACGCCCGCATCCTCCAATTCCGGCAGCATTGATATGTCCATTCCCTTTATAAATTCCATATTCTCTCCTTGTTAATTTATTTACTATTATTTTGATTATTTATTTCCCTATATATAGGTAAATTATTTATCCATATAATAGCAACATTTTACTTATCTGTCAATCAATTATAAAAAAGAAAAAAGCTTTTTTCTTTTTTTGGCATTTTTCACAAAAATGGGGGGCTTTTTTCTACAAATAAATTTACTTTCCTAAACAAAAAACCATTTCATCTGATAACACTAGTTACAAATGAAATGGTTTTATCCTATGTCAAATCCCTTCAGCGTTTAATTAACACAGCTACGGCGGAACACTGGTTTCCCATTAATATATACAGTTTTCGTGATTTCTCTTTTTTTAATTACACGTTCATACAAGAGATCAAGCGTACTTTCACACATAGCAGGAATATCAATATGAAAAGTTGTCAATGGGGGGGACACATATTGAGCAACATTAATATCATTGATACTAAATATTTCCGTTCGCTTGGGTATCAAAATTCCTCTTTCATTAAATGCCTGCAACAATCCTACCGCCAGTGTATCGCTTGCCACACAAATAGCAGTTGGAAGATCATTCTTTAGTTCCTCAATCATTTTAATTCCAATACGGTATCCTTCCTCTACACTAAGGGCCTCTGAAATATAGATCTTCTTCTTATCAAAAAGACCATAATATTTCACACTCTCTGTAAAAGACCATTCACGTACATCCATTACCCTCTCGAACGAATTAATATCATAATCGGACGAACCTACGAATCCAATATTCTTATGCCCTTTCTTATAAAAGAAATCCACAATCTGAGTTACAATAGAATCCAGATTAGGGCGTACCGAATCAAAAAAACTCTCATCTGGTGATGTGTCAACAAACACTCCCTGGTTCGTAATCTCTTTCAAAACATTGATTTCTCTTTGCGAAAACCATCCAATTCCAATAAAAGCCTTGGAATTCTTTGGAACTGCCCCAATCCCCTGTTTCTTTGTAATGATTGCAATCTGCACATTTCTCATTTCCGCCTGTTTTTTCATTTCTTTACAAATAGAACTATAATAAATATCTTCTAATTCTTCCTGATTAGAAGTCCAAAATAGTAAGGATACATTTTCTATTTTGGGGTATATGACCTTTTTCTTATAATTCAGGCGCTCTGCGGTTTCAAAAATTGCATCTCTAGTGTCATCTGTAACAGAAATTGTCTCATCATAATTCAAAACCCGGGACACTGTAGCGGTTGAAACACCAACCTGTTGTGCAATGTCTTTAATTGTCGCCATAAGTAACCTCCGTTTATTTTTTTCAATAAATAATTTACTAATTTTTTTACAAAATGTCAATACATACTTTTCTATTCATAAAAAGGACCAATTAATAGACTTACTTTTTTAGAACAACTGACGGATCTATTATTTAAATTATCACACTGTTTACTCTCTATTATATCTATATCCAAACTTGCCATTTTTCAATTCACAAATAAATTATCAAACCAAAAACCGAAACCCCTTTTAGAGTTCCGGTTTTATCGTTTACTTTCTAGTATCATTAAAAATACAACTTTTTATCAGAAAACTCATTTCTTCTCACGGAATCATAAATCCAAACTGTTTGGATTCAACAGAAAATCCATAATCCCCATTACCACAATACCTTCTTCATTTCGCCAGAGTTTGATTCTGTCCTTCACTACAATGATCTTCTTAAAAGAATCTCCAATACGTACCAGAGAATTTTTCTCCTGCTCCATTTTGTCACTGTCAGGAATGGAAAAAGCAGACTGGATATAGTATCTCTGATTACCGCGGTTGCATACGAAGTCCACCTCAAGTCTTTTTCTAATGACTTTCCCATTGTCATCCCTTTCGGAATGCTCTACAACACCCACATCTACATTGAACCCCCGAATCAACAACTCATTATAAATGATGTTCTCCATAATATGTTTTTCTTCTTGCTGCCGAAAGTTGAGTTGGGCATTACGAAGTCCTACGTCTGTAAAGTAATACTTAAATGGAGACGCAATATATTTTTTCCCTCTGATGTCATAGCGTTCCGCTTTACTAATAAAAAATGCGTCCATAAGATACACAATATACGCACCAATAGTCTTATCACTAACATTGATTCCATTACTGCGGAAAGTATTTGCCAGCTTTGTCGGATTAGTCAAAGAACCTACTGCTGATGCAAGGATATTGACCAACGTAGCCATTACATTATCGCCTCTTAAGTTGTATCGGTCTTCAATATCCTTCAGATACAGTTCTTTACACAAGTCAATCAGGTACTTGGATTTCAATTCATCTGTTTTCCTGCTCAGAATCAGAGGAAGTCCTCCATATGTGTAGTAATCAATCCATGCACCATACTTGTCTCCGGAATAAGCCGATATATACTCCGAAAAAGACAGCGGATAAACCCTTACTTCGTCTCCGCGCCCCCGGAACTCTGTCAATACATCCGAAGAGAAAAATTTTGAATTGCTTCCTGTTACATAGATATCCAAATTCTCCTTCCTGTTCAAACCATTGAGCACGGCCTCAAATCCCTTACAAAGTTGAACTTCATCCAAAAACACATACCACGTACCATCTCCTGTCACACATTACTTAATATACATGCTTAGTTTTTTGCTATCACGCAGTTCTTCATAATCATCATCATCCAAAGGAACGGTAATAATTCTGGAACCATCCACTCCGGAATCCAACAAGTATTGATAATACAACTTGAACAGCAAGTAGGATTTTCCACATCTTCTGATGCCGGTAACAACCTTAATCAGCCCATTTTCCCTTCCGAGCCAGTCAACCAAACCAATGATGTCGCTATTTCTTTTATCATTCCGTTATATGTCATAATTCTGGAAATCGATAACAATACTATTAATGTAACGATTGTTTTCACATCCGTAATATCGTTTTATGCAGAATGCTCAAACATTGCCGCACTGACAAACCTTGTAACCTTCCTCCCAAGAACGCGGAAAGAAATATCCATGGAGTAGATGTAGTAAGTAAACTTACCACATATTCAGATGATTGCTCGCCAACTAAAATAGGAATTGTTAATTTTACATGTGATAACACTTCATTTATAGGTAAAAAAAGCTTTGATGTCACTGTCAAAAAAATACATGTCTTGCACACAATATATCAAATGAAAAGCTCTTATGTTCGTTGAATGAAATCAAACATACACTATTACCAATACAAAAAAACGAATATAAAGCCCTCAAAAACATACTAAAGCCTCGGGCACAAAACATTTTTCCAATCCGAAAGCAAATTATCAAAAAAACAAAAACCGGAACCTCATCTGAAGCTCCGGCTTTATTATATATATCTAAACTCATTTATCAACGATTTTATTTTCTTTCGAACATTTCATCACCAAAAAACTCGCTAACAGTCATTTCCAGTCCCTGACACAGTTTGCACAAAGTAACTACACCGATATTTTCTTCATTTCCATAAAGAATATTCTTAAGTGCCGGTGGAGCAATATGTGAACGCTTTGCTGCCTCATTGACTGTGATTCCTTTCTTTTTGATGATATTGTTCAGACGAATAATAACTAGCTCCTGCAAACTCATGGTACATACTCCTTTTTTATTTTTTATCCTACCATACTGCCGAATAAAAAAACGCCTGTATATGGTACTTTTCAATTGAAAGAGAGAAAGCCGTGTCATGCTTATCTGAAAATATAAATATTCATTTTTCTGCGCCATTAAGTGGCACAACCTCAACCCCTTTAAAAGTGACAGACTTTGACAGATTGGATCTATGATGATGATTTCTGGCTTCAACATTTTCACACCTCTATTCACTGTTCATACCGATATGAGATGTGATTTCTAATTAACGTCAATTTTTTCTATGTAAGGAGTTGTCACAAAATAAAGTCGGACCCCCATCTAAAGCTCCGGTTTTATCATTTTCCACATTGTATAATTAAAAAATATAAATGCATATCAAAAAAATCACATTTCGACCTCTACATTTATAATCTTTATATTCATTTCATTCCATAGGCCAATATAAATCAAATAAAAAATTACACGAGTAAAGTCACTTGGCCGCCCAATCCAGAATATTATTTTAAGTTCACGCAATCCACGTAATCCACAAGATATGGTATAAACAGCACTAAACAAACACAAATAGTAGTATTTTTACTCCCCTTATTCTCCTAGGACACAAAATATTCCACTGCGTTATCGGGGAAGAATTCCTTAAACTCACTGTACAGCTGTGCTGCCAGTGTTTTATTGTGCGCTATGATCAATGTCGGTCTAAGTTAGCAACCACCAGTTCAACTGGTGGTTTATTATTAGCCCTCCAAAGGGCTATTGTTACTATTCGCCCCAAAGGGCGGTATCGCAAGCACTTTTGCTGGCCCGCTATAAAGCGGTACTACTCGAATCTTCTCGTCTCGATTCTTCTGCTTGCTCTTTTATATACTTTTGAACTGCTTCATCTGTTATATTGCCAATCGTTTCAACATAATATCCTCTAGCCCAAAACGCTTTATCCCATTTACTTTGCAACTCAGGATGCCTGTCATAAATCATTAATGTGCTTTTTCCTTTCAGATACCCCATAAAATCTGATACTCTGAGTTTTGGTGGAATTGCTACGCTTAAATGTACATGATCT
>ERZ827516.250-NODE-250-length-63658-cov-30.279830_pt1 | contig 63658 bp, 75 predicted proteins | sample MGYA00519703_ERZ827516 | MGnify/ENA primary metagenome ERZ827516 (study PRJEB31778, sample SAMEA3449337) | human gut metagenome | biome: human gut; feature: human-associated habitat; material: faeces | place: United Kingdom | collected 2010/2012 ...
GAACAGAAAAAACAGTTATATCTAAAAGATTGAAAGTATCAAAAACTACATTATACCGTTATCTCGTTTATACGGGGCTTCATTTACCTATAAACTGCAAACAAGAAGGGTGGGAAGAGCATGGCATCTATCATTGACAACGCTAAATAAAAAGAAAGAGATTGATATATGATTTTTTTGGGAAAAATAAACAACAAATCATGTGTGTTTGTTCCAACACTTGATTCTGCAAAAGAGTATATTAAAGATTTTACAAAATCAACCATTGCAGAAGTACCTATTGCGATGGTTAATGAGTATAACAGATATTTTATTACTTCTTCTTGCCGATTGTTTTTTACACGTCATGTTTCAAAACGTTTTTCTATAAATGAAAAAAAAATAGAACAATCAAAAAACGGAAAATATCCAATTGTAAGACTGTCTATTGGGCATAAAAAGGAAATATCTCGTAAGCTTTCCCTTGTGATGTACAACGCATTTGTTAGAAAGGAATGGAGCGAGGTAGAGCCTAAACACATAGATAGAAATCCTTTTAATTGTTCTATTTCAAACCTTATCGACGAAAGGGTGTTGGAAAACCACGAAATTAAAGATATGGAGTTGCAATCCTTTCCAGAACGCTTTACAAAAGTATCTGACATATTATTATACCTTTATGGATATAAAATAAGTAGGGAAGACGCTGAAGATATTGCTGCAAACGCTTATATAGAGACTTACTGCAATAACTCTCTTCAAGCCAAACATGCAAACAACAAATGGTTAAAGACGGCAAAGCATAGAGCACTGGATTTTATTGAGCATAATAAACATGTCAGATATATCGAACCCATAGATTTATGCAAATGGAGATGCGAATGCCACCAATACTACGGAGAAAAAATAGATATAATATCCTTAGTTGAGGGGAATAGGGCAAAGACATATTTACGATATTATTTACAAGGATATACTCCAACCGAAATAGCACATGAATTTAACACAACAAGGTCAAATGTAGCTTCAATAATTACAAAACAAATTAAAAGAATAAAAATTAAATTACAAATATGATATAAGGATGTACTGGAACGAATTAAAGAGAAAGGAGATTGATTATGGAAATAAAGAACGGAATAATAATAGACGGGGTGCTACATGAGGGTATAGTTATGAGAAATGCCCATTGTGACGGATGCTCATTGATAGCAATTTGCCACGAAATACGTGGTAATGATGCGTTATGTGCTATAATAAATTGTGACAAGTTTGTCAATCGTGGCAAGGCAACTGTTAGATTTTCTCGTGAAACGTCCGAAAACACTGGGAGTATTTATCGTAATGGAGTAAAGATAGAAAAGGAGAAGTAATTATGGGATTTACAACACCGTGCTTTATAAGAAAAAGTACTAAAGAATTGACGGAGAAAGTATATAAGCTTGGCGGTCGGGATGGAAGAAGCTTTTGGCATTGTGACTATCTCACTTTGTTGTTAGCGGAGAAGCAACAATTTACCTGTCTTGATGATGAACATGGCAATGCTGAAATGTTAATTGAAAAAGGTTTTATTGATTGCGGAACCAACGAAGAGCTTTTCTTGGCTATCGCTGCATTGAGAGATGATACAAATTATATGCAATGGTTTGTCTGTACGAGTGATTATAAAGAATCTGATGGTAAAGAGTGGAAAGTTGGAGACTTTGATTTAAATACATGCCCGGATGATTTTAACAATATACTTCCTCATTGGCGTAAGGCTACCGTAAACGAACTAATTGAACACTTTAAAGAAAAAGAATGAAAGCACATGTAATGAAACTTGAAAACAATTGTGTGATTGTTGACGAGGAATATTTTAATAGTTTGAAAGAAAAGTCCGAACTGAATGAGGTAAGGATAAAGGAACTTTCCGAGGAGATGTTTTTGAAATACATCAAAGAGGGTGGAATAAGGGTGTCTTATGAGGTGAATGGTGTGCCATATCTTTTTCATCATGATTTACTGAATGAGATAAATTATGACGAGAGGGGCTATCCAATATCCATATCGGAAAGGGTGAAATATACTATTGCAGACGATATAACCGAGTTCTTGAATAACAAGTTTAAAGGATTGAAAGACGAGGCTTTGAATTATGCAATGAGTGAGTTTAACAAGCAGCAATATGGTTTGAAGGCTACTGTAAAAATATGGAAATGGTTTGCCTTGATTGCTTCCATCATGGCCGCTGTTTTATTAATTGTAATATTTATAAAACCATGACCGAAGAATTTATAATATTTGAAACGGCAAAGCTATTGAAAGAAAAAGGCTTTGATTGGAAGTGTGAACGTACGATAGATTGCAATGAAATTATTAGAAAATACGACTATCCGCAAAGTATGTCATGCTGTACAGAAATAAATGGCGAATTAGTTGAATTTTTGTGTCCAACATTATATGTAGTCCAAAAGTGGCTACGTGAAACCAAGAAGCTACACGTTGAAGTATCCTATATGCATGGGGATTATTGGATATACGATATACTAACAATACCGAACCATGATTTAGTGGGATTATCCGACAGGCCTTTAGTGCATTATAAAAGCTATGAGGAAGCACTGGAAGCCGGAATACAGGAAGCATTAAAACTTATATGATTATGGATATAGTACCTATTTCAATAAAAGATAATCTTTCTAAGGAGCAGATAGAATATCTGCAAAAGCAACAGTCTGAATATAAACTCGTGAGTAGGATTAAGAAAAATCCGGGTCACATACTCTTTTCGTTTAACAGAAAAACAGGAGAGATAAAAAGAGATTCCATTACTCATAAGGTATCTATCGGGTTTGATATGAAACCTATAACTACCACTAAAACGGTTATTGAACCTGATTGCTATTATGAGCAGGCTCTAAATGAGAAAAATTTTAGAAAAAGATTAAAAAGGATTGGATTAATATAACTATGAGACAGGAAAGAAAAATAGGAGAAGTATTTGAATGTAATGGAGAAAAATTATCGTGAAAAAAGATAGCGATATTATATGTGGATGCGACAAGTGCTATTTTGGCGGCAAACCGGAATGCAATAATAATTATTGCGTTTCTTATGTGAGACAAGATAAACAAGATGTACACTTTGAAAAAGTAGAGGAGAAACAGTAATGAAGAAGATAATGTTCAACGATGAATGCGGCTTAACCCAGGCTGTATTGGAAGGTCGGAAGACTATGACGAGACGAATAATTAAATACCCAAGCACTTTTAAAGGACAATGGGTCGCAGGATTCAATATACACAGAAGCCATTCTGACAAAAAGACAATCGGTTATCCTTGCATGTACGATGCGGATGAACGGGAGTTTGACGGCGGTGAAATACTTCCACGATACAAAGTCGGTGAAGTTGTTGCCGTTGCGCAAAGTTATGGAGAGGTAGCCGCTGAAATGATGCTTGGCGGTTATGACTATGACTTGTACGAGAAATTCCGTCAGAATGCCATGGGAATGGAATTAGCTGGCAATCGCAATAAGATGTTTGTCCGCGCTGACCTTATGCCACATCATATCCGCATTACCGACATCAAGATAGAACGGTTGCAAAACATTTCCGATGAAGATTGCATGAGAGAAGGTGTAGAATTTAGTCAAGAGCAATACAAATATGATGGTGCGAAATCATATTTTGTTCAAAATATTACAGAGATAGGAAGTAGATGGAATAGAATGTTCTGTAAGCATTTCGGTACCCCTCGTGAAGCCTTTGCCGCCCTCATAGATAAAGTATCCGGCAAAGGAACATGGGAAAGTAATCCCTATGTCTTCGTTTATGAATTTGAACTGATTGATTAAAAACGAGAAAAGATATTGATTATGAAACGTGAAATAAAATTCAGAGGGAAAAGTACCAACAATGACAAATGGGTATATGCCGAACTGCACGGGCTTGGCATGGATTTGTTTAATGAGTGCGTAAACGAAGATACTATCGGGCAGTTCACGGGATTACGAGATAAGGGAGGAAAGGATATATATGAGGGTGATATAATAAAAGTTACATCATACGACAATATTGGTATAAGCGATTGTTTTTATATAATCAACGAGCTGCAAGAATTTTCCATACAAGACTTGAAGGGAGAGCTAGGAAAAGAAGAAATAGGTGAGGTTAAATTTGAGGATGGAGAATTTATCTTTTTGGATTACCATTTAGCTGCGTTCTTCGGTGATATGAGATTTTCTAATCCTATATTTGATTTTGAGATTGTAGGTAATATTTACGACACCCCTGAATTGTTGAAAGGAGAAAAGCAATGAAACATATATTTTTTTTATTAGTTGGACTTTTGGCTTTATACGAAATTATGAAAGTCTTAAACTGTAAGAGAGTATATTCCCGCATATACGAATATAGACATCTTCCCAAGGAAAAGATGGAAGTATATTTAAAAGAACATCCTATACTTCTTCTAATGAGTGTTTTGGATATTTTTGGATGGATAACATTAATGGCGGGACTAATGACAAGCCAGTGGGTTTTATTCCTGGCGGTAATGGCTTTGTCTTTATCAAGATTTCAACGTCTTGGTAGTTGGGCTGTGTGCATAGATAGTATCATCACTGTGGCTATTTATTTGTTTGCCATTATTAATACTTATCATTTGCATATAGAATTATGAGCAAGATTTATAAACTTACCCTATTCGGGAAGCCAGTCCTAATCGGCTGGTTCTCCCATGCAGACAAATGGTATCACAAAATTGGAATAATATACTGACATGAAAATCATATTTCTTGATATAGATGGAGTTATTTCCACGGAAAAGTCACATTATGCACTTGATAAAGATGCGTGTGATTTACTTGGAAAGATTATAGATGCTACGGACGCCAAGATTGTAGTATCATCATCTTGGAGAAGAAACACGGTAGAAGATACAAAAGAAGAGTTGACAACTGTGAGGCATTTAGTCCCGTTTCCATTTCCATACGCCAACAGAATTATAGGAGTAACCATAAGAGCGTATGCCTACGTTATGCAAGGTGTTCACCTTGGTATCCCTCGTGGAGTTGAGATAAAACAATGGATTGATACTCATATCCACTCTGACAACGGTAAAAACTGGAACTATAAAGAGATTGGAGTTGATTTTAATTACGTGATACTTGACGATGATAGCGATATGCTTCTTGAGCAGGCTGAACACTTTGTCAAGACCGACACCTATTTAGGTTTGTCGGAAAATGATGTTGAACGAGCAATTAAAATATTGAACCAATGAGAAAAGCAGACAGAATAATCAGAGACAGACATTCCCGCATCCCGGACAAATACAAGAAGATTGACACAACCGTCAACGGCGATGCGGAAATCCTTGCCGAACAACACAAGGAAGTGGAGAGACAATTGTTTCCTTTACGCCTTAACAAGACCACTGTTATTTACATCACAAAAGACAAGCAAAACGAAACATATGCTGCAAAAGCACGTAAACGGATGGGGATAGCAGAGCCTAAGAAAATGTTTGTAGACCCGCTTTCGGAAGAGAACATTACCAAATTGTACAAGGAAGAAAACATACCACCCCGTAGAATGGCAGAGATGCTGAATGTAAGTGTAAGGACGATATATCTAAGGTTGGCTAAGTATGGACTTACAAAAGTGAAATGCAGATAGCAAGTTTATAAACACAACGATATAACCCTTGCCAAAACAGCAAGCGGTATTACCCAATGGATGAATCGTTCAAGGCGTTCTAAACGTTCCATTGGATAACCTGGAAAAGGCGGCAATAGTCCATGTAAAGGACATTGTCCGCCAATTCAAGCAGTTCGTCTATGTAATCCCTTTTTCGCATCACGTTCAAGTTTTCTACGTTGTTTACGATTTATGCCGTTTGCTGCGGCGAGACTATTCAGCGTCTCCTTCTGTTCGGGAGAAAGCATGCTATATACTTCTTCCCGTGATTTGCCTGATAAGATGGCTTGTACTATTTCCCACATAAGCTACGTCTGCAATGTTCACACAAAAATTTCTTCGCTACCGGAAACATCTTCTGCCCCACATATCCACTAAGATACTGCGCCTCTTCCCCATACGGGTCGACGCCAAATGCCCGTGAGATATGCCGGCATAGATGCCCCTTTTCATGGTCGAAAGAGTTCTGAAACTCTTCCGGTGAAGAAGTAAGAGCAATAACCATTACGGTCTCTCTGTTCCGGATATTGGAATAGGTGATGCCTGTGTTCAGATTACATGCGCGCATGTTCTTATAGGCATTCACCAAATCCAATCCCCTGCATCCTACCCGTTGAAGGTCGGCGATGATGCGGTCGGTATAATAGCAGTCCACTGCGTAATATACCCTCACTTCCCAATCATAGTCCGGTATGTAAAACTCCTGCACTATCATGACCTTTCTTCTTTTCTTTCCTCCAGCATGTCCTCCCAGGGGATAGGAACCCCCTTGCCGATGCAGGTGGCGTAGAATTCATCGAACGCACGGCACGGGTCGCCGTCAATATCGTCGAGGTACAATTTCACATGCACGCACAGGTGCGCTTCATCCGCAAGGGATTTCTTGTAGAAATCGGCTTTCAGCATATTGGCGACATAGCAGACGTCGTACAGCTCGTCATGTTCAACGGTTATCCCGTTCCGTTTCAGCATTTCGTCCACCTCGCTCTTCGTCCACGGCACAAGACTTTTCTCCTTGCCAGTGGAGTCATCCTTCACCTTCATCCTTGAAATGGCAAACTGTGCCATTCTCTTTGAGAAATGCCACCCGTAGCAACCAAGATACTGCTGCATTCCCGGGGGGAACTTGTCGTATATATCCAATCTTTGTCCCATAGTCTTTTTCTGTTTTAATAAACTGGTAAAAGAGGGGATTACTCCCCTCTCCATTACATGAACTCCCCGTTGGCGCGTCTGCGTCTACGTTCGCTCATATCTTCGCCATAAGGCTGTGCGCTGCGGCGTTCGCTGTAAATCGGATATTCCGGGAAGTAACCCGGCATACGGCGTTCGCTCATGTCCGAACCACCGCTATAACTTCCGCCGCGTGAGCCACCGCTATTACGATAACCTATTTCGCCGCCCTGCATCTCACGCATGGCTTTCTCGTAACCATGACGGAAACCCTCTTTGTAGGCTTCTTCCATAGGATTACCGCTTTTCATACCGAAGTCACGGTCATATTCACCGCGTCCTTCTTCCAATATTTCCCACATTCCCATATTATTTCTTTGTTTTAGATGTTTCAGCCACTCCGAGCTGCTCCATAAGTCGTTTATTCAAATCCATAAGGTCAGACATATTCTTGTTCATTTCCGACACCTGCCCTTTCAATGAGGCAATTTCCTGCTCCTGGCGTTGCTTGGCCGCAAGCTCCGGGTTAAGAATGGTAAGCATCTGGTCGCATACCATAAGGAAGTTCTGGTGGTATTCCACACTCTTCAAGACATCCTCGCTTTGCTTCTTCATGGTAAGGACTTCGGTATTCATTTCATCCCTTGAACAGGTAACAAGCATGCCGGTTTTAGCATCGTCTGCAATGTCCGCATTGGCAGGGAATTCATACAAATTGACATTTTGCCCATTTATGCTGACAACAATATCAACCACTTGTACGGGTTGAGGATAAGGCATGTTAGGGACTGTCCTATATACAGTCTTTATCGGACTTACATTAACAACTTGCCCGCATTCCAGATTTGGATTGGCGCCTCTGTGAAGAAGATATAATGTACTGTTGGCTCGTAGGTTTTGAAACATATCGGTTTGATTTTTAAATGGGCTCCAGGCTGTGAGACACGGTCTGGAGCCCGGTTAACTACTTGCTCTTTTGAGCGGTTGCTTCTGCTGTCGCCGCTGACGTGGTTATCGGACGATACCCACCGTTGACAAGGAACAGCTCATTGGTGTACTTGTTATAGTGGATTTCGTAGATACCCGTTCCGGCAAGGTTGCCGACAGTCACCGGCTCATTGTTGTAAGCCAGCAACGGTCTCGTGTCCCCATTAGTCCCTATCAGTATCGGGAGCGTAGCAGTCGTGCCGGCAGGTATTGCCTGACGGAGACTTACATAGAAACCACCGACATAGTCCCTGTTACGGAACGCATGATTAGGAAGTTCCAAAGTAACGTTCTCCGTACCGACCGTTACAGCCACCGTAGGAAGAGTATTGTAGTTCACTCTGCCAAGTAACGGGAACTGGAAAGGAAATCCTGTAAAAAAGTTAGGCCACATAATTACCCCCTTTCTTACCGGAATTAACCCCAGTAGTTGTTGCAACCACATCCATAACCGCTACGACCGTATGCGGCATCACCGGCATAAGCCCCGTATGCGGCGGCACGGTAAGTGTCAAGGTTTACGCCGACAATGTTCGGATATTGTACCGGAACAGTGTTGGGCAACTTACATTTGATGCCGTCAACGTCGCTTTGTAATGCCTGCAATCCTGCTGCCAAAGGAGCAATCTGTTGACCTACCGCATTCAGGATAGTGGCGTTTTGGTTACGTTGAGAGATTTCAGCGGTCAAAGTGGCTTTTTCCGCAGTCAGAGAAGCAATCTTGTCTTGCAGTGCCTGGTTCTGCATGGCATCCAACTTGGCGATGATAGCCTGAGTATTGGCGGTTGCACCGTCACGCAATGACAAAGTGTTCTGGTTAGCCGTGTTAACCAAAGTATTGGTTTGGTTACACATGGCAAGCTGGTTCTCATAGCCCATTGTGGTAATGGCGTTCTGCGTCTTGCAGCAGCAATCTGCCAATTGTGTGAGAACAGCCTGATTGCCGGACTGGAATGCGTTGATGATTTGCTGGGTAGACATGCCCACCTGATTGCCCACATTGGCGATAAGTCCTTGAATGTTACACAAGGCGCTTTGCAACTGCTGGGTAGAGCAGTTCAAAGAAGAGGCAAGCTGATTGATGGCGTTACCGTTACCCTGAATGGCTGACATCAGGTATTCACGACCCACATCACCGTTAAGCTCGGCAGGCAGACCGCCGCCATTGCCCAAGCGGTTACCGAAGCCGTTACCGCCCCAACAGAACCACAAAAGGATAATCCAGATGAACCACATTCCGCTTCCACCCCACATGTCTTGGTTGTTACGTCCCTGGTTCAGTAAAGCGAGAAGTCCGGGGTCTACACCCTTGCTTCCCATCAGGTTGGGTAGCATAGCCATAATGTCGAATTTGCTTCCGCCATTACCGCCGTTACCGTCCTGATTAAAAACGTACGTTCGTTCCATAGAGATTTATATTTATACTAATTACGGTCAATATCAACCGCACAGCAAAAGTATAAATACGCAATCTGACATGAAATCAATTGTTTCCCAACGACTTCTTTATATTTTCCCAATATATTCTCAACATTTTCCCACCTTCCATGCGCTCCTGGAAATTGGAAATCATGTAGTTTATCGCACGTTTGGTCTTGTGGATTTGTAAGGCTATTTGAGACGGATACATGCCCCTTTCAACCAACAGCCGGACAAGCAGATAGCGGGCGTCTACGGTCTCTGTATCCTTATCCGAGGATAGTATTCGATTGACTGGAATTTCCGTCTCCTGCGAGACGAGATTGATTGTTTCGGCAAAGATTTCTGACTTACACATAGTTTTTCTAAATTTTATATTTATCTTTGCCCTGCCACATAAAATATTTGATTCTATACGAACAAAGCACAAGATACCGTGTTGAAGATATTTAAGCCTCCAACGTGCGGTATCTTATGCTTTTTCAAATTTTTATGTGGCAATAATTATTTGAACGTTGTGGGCTTTCTTTCCACTCTAAGCCCCCGAAAGAGCGCCAGCTTAAGCCGACTTCTACATCGTTAATTTCTTTCTTACCATACGAATATATTATAGCTCACCCCAACCCCGCCATACCAACCACCAGGATAACCATAACCAGCCTGCAAGCCAAGCCCCCAACGCTTCTTCTTCGGTTTGATAGCGACCGGATGATGGATGTCGTTCGTTACAGTCTGATAGACCGTCCTCGGATATACAGTCATACTATCCATCCGAGGGTCTACATATCCGCTCACCACCGCACGATACAGACTATCTTCATACACAACCCGTTTGCGATGAAGCAAGGTATCACCTATCCGTATAGTATCATTCGGCAATATCTGCCAAAAGACGGCTATCGGTGCAGAAATAAGAACCGTATCAAGTTTGACAACCGTCTGTATCTTCGTCTTGGCTGGAAGTAGTTCGAGCGGACGGAACCAAGCCGCCACACAAGCGATTACCAGCAATACAACTAATATCCACGGTAACTTTCTCATATCTTTTTCCAATTATCCTTTAACCAAGTAATTTCATCTTCGGTAAAGCTACGGTCGGCGATGATGATTTTGCCGTGGCAACCATTCCATAGATTTCCTGCATTGTTATCATTCTTATAGTAATATCTACCCCCTAAAGTAAGAACATCATTGCTTTCTCTTGTTCCAACATTGATAGAAATACCATTATAAGACTGCTTTGTTTGATAAGTTATTCCTTTTTTCGGTGTACTGATACTTGTTAGGCTTCCAAAACTCATTACAGTGAAACTATCTAAGGATTTAACCTCTACGGAAAAAGCTCCATTACCTGGTTCTTCCATGCCACCTAATGAATTAGAAACAAAAGCACTATATTCTTCTTTATCAAACCACGTCCTATCCGCCATCACCGTGTAATCCGTTAATATAGGGAAGCCGTAGCAGACGGCGTACATCTTGCCGTCGTAGCAAAGCTGGTCGGGGTAGTCGGGGATTTGGGTGATGGTAAAAACACTTGTGCCTGGAGTTAATCTATAACCAATTTGATAATCATTACTAACCTTAATAGATGTAGGTAATTCATTTTCACCCTCTACAATATTAATCTCCTTTCTACCATTTTCAGTTGCATATTGATACTTAAGAACATTATCTCCTAATCCTATTACTTTTATCTTATATGAAGGGATTTCGACTGAATTGGCATATTGAATAAATAGATAATTAGATGTATTAGGAGTAACTTTAACAACATCAGGTTTTACCTCTGTTTGAACTGAACTTTTTCTCCATGATGTAAAATCAACCTTATAAAGCCCCATCCCGCTATTCAGCTTACCCTTACCACCATACAGGTAGGCGTGGTTGCCGTTGCCGCTAAGGTCTTTTAGAATAGAAGTGGGAAGCTGGGTGATGGTAACATCTACAACACCGACTTTAGAAAACCCAAAACCAAAGTACAATCCATTATCTTTAAATTCATATACTCCGTCTTTATCAATAACGGCTTTCGTGCCGTTAATATCTCTAACATTCAACGGATTATCAGCAGTTACACCTTGCACTAATATTTTTATATCTGAATAAGGTTCTTTATTATCCTCTACAATCCCTTGAATTGATTTAGCCTCTGTAATATGAATAGTGCTACCTGTTATAGTTGCAATACCTCTACTGTCTAAATAGCGCCATGTAGTAAAGTCCTCTGTATAACTCTCTATTACATCGAAATTCGTTATACCCTGCTTCTTCGGGTCATAGATAGCCTTGATGTGCTCTTTCATACCAGCAGGCCATGAAAGACCGCCACCACCCGAAGCGGACGGAAAACCGACAGACGGTATACCTATAGTAGGAATACCGATTGTCGGAATGCTGATGTTGGGGATAGTGATTGGGTTCATAGGCTATTCCTCTTTAATCATCTTAGCTTCTAATACTTCTGAAGAGCTTCTGATTGTAATGTTTATACCATTCGCTATCCCTACGATGCGAAAAATTACATTAGGCGCACCACTATTCTGGGATGCATTGGGGTAAAGAGGAGCAGGCTTCAAATCATCGATTCCCGCAAAGGCGGTAACTAACCCGCCCTTGTTCTTTATCTGTATGGTAACGGGATTGCCGTCACTGACAAACGTTGCGTAATACGCGTTCTCGCTTTCGTTCTTTTCAAATGATAAAACTTCTGCTGCCATGATGTTTACTTTTTAGAGTTTCAATACTTGGTTTCTGTTGCCTTCTCTTCGGTGGCTGACGTGTACCCATGAGAAGTTTTTCTCATCAATAACCTGGTCAAAGGGAAGCTTCAATTCTTGTATAAGGTTGAACAATCTTTTGTTCTCTTTCGGGGTATTTGGAGTACCGACAATATCGGCAGCACACCCGTTCATGTGGTCGCTCGTTTTAGAGCCGCCTACTGCTTTATTAAGAGCAGGGCAACGGTATCCGCTTGTCACTGTGATAGGTTTGCCGTAAGCCTCTCTTAACGGGTCGAGGACATTGTCAACCAACGCTTGTGCATTGGGAAGCAGTTCTTTCGGCAATCTGTTGTCTATGGCTTTCTTGTCAGCCGTTTCGCTTTTAACCAGTTCTGCAATTGTAAAGTATCTCATGTTATTTCTCCTTTCTAAAATATTTGTCATAAACCACATGAGCCACCCATCCGGCAACAACACCGACACCGAATGATACGACAGTAGTCAAGTTCACCCAAAACGGTGTGTAGTGCATGTAAAGCATAACTCCCACGATGATAGCGATAACAATCGCTGCGATAATCAGTTTCTTTTTCATTTTGTTACTCCTTATCTTTAGTTATTATTTCATTCATATCTTCTTTCTCGACATCGAGCACTTTCTTTCCGAACAATCCCAACGCTTTCAGTAAGTTGAAATTATATCCCTTTGGCTTCAAGATATTGCTTATGATAGAGCAGAACTCTATGAAGCAGACAAACAAGCATGAATACACATCAATATTCCATTTATTGCCGGAAGCAATGTTTATCATCACCACCATACAAACAAAAGCAAAGTATGTCACCATTTTACCCATAGTACGGCGCACAGCACCGGAAAAGCGTACTTCTTCACCCATCAACAGACTTTTCCTTATCCCGAACGCAAGGTCACACACAACGACTGAAAATGTTACTATCAGCCACGGTATCATGTGTTCCAATGACTGCGCAATAAAACTGCTTGCTATTACCGAGAAACCACCCGGTATGCTTTGGGTAATAATGTTATTCTTCATCTTATCGTTATTTGTCAATTATTCCTATCTTTGTGTCTCTTATCAAATAAGCGAACTACTGTCATTCCGTTTTGCTCGTGAGAGTAGGACGGGATTTTCATATCTTGCCGTAGTATCTGAACCATGCACCCCATTTGCGTTCTTTCAAGTAGTTCGGATTGTCCTGGTTGAGTTTGGCTTCCATTTCAAATGCGCTCGCACGGTAAGCGTTATTGTTTACCTTGCCGCCACCTATCCGTTCATCCGTGAACAAGTGGTACACAAGACTGATGAACCACTCCACGCCATACAGAATGTAATAGAATAGCGGGATAAGGAGCAACCACCACGTACTGACATAGAATGCCAGCAATACGGACGGGATAGCCGCTATCTCCATGCACTCGAAGAACTGTTTCTGATGTGTACGCTCATGGCGTATGGTTGTTTCGGACAACTCTTTCAGCTTCGTAAGGATAAAGCCGAAGAACATGATTGTATGATAGCTGCCAAAGAGGATAAATTTCGCAAACCAGTTGTCTAAAAAGATTGTTTTCATTGTGAATTAGTTTTAAATGCTGTCTCTAATAATTCTATAATATTACTTGTTATTTTATCACTTTTAATTGCAATCATATCTATTTAATTATCAAAAATAAAAACAATCCAAGCAAATTGCTTATACACTTCGCTTGTAAAATCATTAATTAGTTCATTCTTATCCATAATTTGATTATGAGCATAACCGTAATTAATACTCTGACCCTCTGCATACATTGTGGAATAAAATTGAACAACTCGTTTGCTGGAACCATTGCCGTTAGCATCTTCGTTAAATAAAGAAATTTCAGAAATAGCTTGACCTTGAACACCGATAGTATACCAATCAATTTTACCAGGAGCAACTTCTTCTGTTTCTCCATCACGTTGTAGAAGAACAGGGTCGCTACTAAGATTAGCAATAATAACAGGAAAACTACCAGTAGTTCCACCATTAGGCCATACATAGCTAAGATTGGCATAGAGCTTACTCCAATCAAACTCTTTCCCGGCAATCAGCTTGTCTCCCACCAACAGCCCAGCTCCCGCCGAACCAACTCTAAGATTACTATTTTCGTTACTCATAATTGTTGTTTTAATCGGTTACACAATATGCTGTATTGGCATCCTTAGAGCCAATAGCCTCGTATTCGGCGGCGGTTTTCTTGGTTATGGTGGTGAGGTTGTCGGAAGTAATAACATCTGTAATTACAATCTTATTGTTATTGCTTGTTTCCGATACATCATAGTAGTATATATAGCAATACTTTAATGATGTCATGTAGCCAAAAGTAAACAGTAATGCGTAATATCCATTTCCTGCTTCTGCCAAGCAATACTGAATATTTGCATTTATGATATAACCAAACCAAGCTCCAGTCGTATCGTCAAAATGTCTTGTACTAAATCTAAGGTCTGTATATTTTCCATCAGAATAACCCTCAACAAAACTTCTAAAATTACCAAATAATTCGTCAGCTAAATCCTGTACGGTTTCTCCTGTTATAACGGTGTTATTAATCCATTTATTAAGAATAGTACCGTCTACGTTTCTAACAAGAATTTTATCATCCACATACTTCTTCGTCGCCGGATGATAATCCTTAGTCGGAGTATAAGCAGAAGTGTTGGTCTTGGTGAGGACGTCGGTGTCCCTGACGAGCTGGAAAGTGCTTGCCTCGCCACAACGGGCTGTAGTGCCGTTGTTCTCCAAATAGAAATGAAGTCTTCTTAACTGCTGCTCTTCGTTGTAGATATTTAAAGATAACGCTCCCGATTGTTTGTTTGAAGCGAAATTGACAGCATATTCTACAAGAGTATAGATATGTCTTAATGAGCCTAATGACGGTTCTCCAATCTGTACCAAGCAATTATTTGTGCTCAATTTTTCAAGCAAATCCTTGTATTTATCTATACCGCCAAATGCAGCTAATATCTCCTCTGAGGAGGAACTACCTGTCAAGTCAAGTATTTCTTTCGGCAGGATAATGACATTTGAGTTTTCGGGAACTTTCACCCAATCATTATTTTTACGACCGTAGACGTTACCGTCAGAGGGGGCTTCGTAAATATGATTTAAAACCTGAGACGATTGGGTAGCAATTCCATCCGTGACTGTTACAACTAATTGGAAAGTCGTTTCTGTAATAATTGCCATCATAAAATTAGCATTATTAGCATCCGTATAGGTAGCCATCGCCATTACTGGAACATATACAAGTTTCGTCCCCGAAGAATCAGGGATGTTTGCTACAACAGATACAGTATCTTTATTGACGATGCTCTGACATATATCCATGAAAGCGTCTTTCCCACCAAAAGCATTAAATATCTCATCGGATGTTGCTTGGTCGCTTAGGCTCATCGCAGCAGCAGGAATAACTACCACGTTCCCCGAACCGCCGCCCGCTATCTTCCCTTGATTAACCCAGTCGCCGTTTACCCATGCGTAGTAATCGTAAGGAGCTTCAGTACCTACGGCCATGAACCCGTCAACTGCCGAACCGTCGGGAACGGTGGATTTCAAGGCTTCAAGGGTGGCGTATTCTCCGGCAACACGGAAAGAGCTTCCCGGCTCGCCCTTGCAATAAATACCCGTCTTGTCGAAGCTATCTGTTTCTTTGTTATACACATAGACATAATGGTCTGTTCCTATATAGGTCGGATTGTTGGCAACCTTTTCGGCATCTTGTGCGGCTGTATTAGCGGCTTCTGCTTTTTCTTCAGCATTTGAGGCGGCGTTGTTTGCGGATTGAGCAGCCGTTTCTGCTCCTTCTTTAGCTGCGTTGGCATCGGACGCAGCTTGTGCCGCCAGTTCTGCTTTCTCATTAGCGGTATTTGCGGCTGTCTGTGCTGCGGTGGCATTACTTTCTGCTTTATCGGCGGCTTCGTTTGCCTTATCGGCAGCATCCAAAGCAGGAGCAACCAACAATTCAAGAGATGCTTTTACTACGGTAGGCACTTCTGTCCCGTTTGCCGGTTGATAGGCCGGAAGAGATGATATGTCATCCGTGCTTCCCGCATCCGGCACTTCATTAACCCCTATGGATTCAGCCATAAGACGGGCAACTATTTCTTGATAATCCTGTTCAGTCCAAGCCATAATTATTATTGTTTATCGGTTACTTCTTCCGGTTGATTGGCGATAGTGCGGTTTAGTGCGTCAATGAAGAAAGGTTTGCAAAAAGCATTTGCATACTCCTGTATCAAAGTCACTTCCTCATCGGTATATTCTGTTTCTTCACCGGAATTATATATCTTCATAGCAAGTGCATGTGATGCGATACCGTTACCGTTACGGTATAGTACATTAGCAAAATCTTCCCGGCAATCCTTGTTTTCACAATGTTTACGGGCTACATCTGTCGCAATCAGCATCTTTTCAAAGTTTATCTTTTTCATAATCTATAATCGTTTTAATGTTATCCACAGAAGAAATGAACCCAGTAGGAACCATCGAAAATATAAATACTCGAAACTCCATTCAGGGCTGTCTCTGATTTGGTTCCTCTATTATTGGCATTCATAAGATTCCCTCTTACTATTATATTCCTACTTAACTGATTCTTCACAAATACTATCTTACCGGGATTGGCGGAACTCGGCAGATATAAAACCGGGTCATAACTTGGAGTAGCATTACTATAAGTTACGAAATCATCCGCATCGGTAAGCGTATAAGAAGATGGTACTCCAATCGTACTGACGCCTAATCTTTTCACGCCTATCGATACTCCTGCGGCGTCTAATCTGTTTATTCTTACCGATTCTCCGCTTCTGGCATTAAGCATCACATTTCCTAACGCCTTTATCGCATAAGTGTTAATTCCGGCTTGGGCAATTATATCTACGCCGACGGAGTTATTACCGTAAGCACTTAGACTAAGCGCCGTCATTTCATCTCCGCGAATACCGCACATTGTATTAGTGGTAGTATTCACTTCAAAAAATCTTCCGCCATCCTGTCCTATCCGCAATCTTGCGGTCGGATTTGATGTAATATTCTCAAGTCCGTATTGGGTTATCTTAAAGGCGCCTATATATCCGTTGGTTGCCGTTATGTTCCCCGTAAAAGAGCCGTTATGACATTCGATAGAACCATCTTCGTGTATCTTTATGTTCCCATTGGCCGTAATTACTCCTTCCAGTTGAATATACTGCGACTTTAACGATATTTTATCCGCCGACACATTAAACAGAGATGACACTTTAGTATTACCGTCTCCGCCTTTGTCATTGAACTCCGCCGCCGCCCAAATATCGACACCATCCGCAGTCGTGAGCCATCCTGCGCTCTTGCTTTCAAGATTGGATGTTCTTTTCGCTACCGCTTCAATCTTTTCATTGGTTTGGCTTAGCTGGGTTTCAAACTTTGTTATCATGTCCTCGTAGGCATTATCAGTCAACGCCAACGAATATATGTATATGTCCCCTGTAAACTTCAACTCAAAATCACCCGTTCCGTCCCATGTGCCGGAATACTCCTTCATTATATATTCTTCACCCGGTTCGAGCTGTTCGATGAAATGCAGGTTCTGACCGGGAAAGCCTATCGTAATAGTTCCTGCTGTAATCACCTTGTATTTAAAGGAGATAAAGAACTTTCTCGGTTCTTCCCCTTCCTCATAAGTCGGCTTATTGGCTAAATCAGCATTAGATTGTTTTATGCCGGAAGAAAGTATGCGAAGAACGTTTCTATCTTCGTCCCTGATAATGGCAGCCATAGTATCCTTACGGGAGTAGAACTTTCCATTCACCAATAAGAATTTTCCGTTTACGGTGAAAAAGTGAATGTCGTTCTTCGCTTCCCAACCGTTCGTATTGGATGCGAATGCTGAATTGTACAGGTAGTTGTCCTCTGCCTGTATCTCGTCAAGCACTTTGGAGATTTCCGAATAAATAAGGCCTTCCAATATCTGGAACTGGGTCATAATATTTATGCCTGTTTTCAGGATAAAATCACCCATGAATTTGTTGCCTTGCGGGCTGATAACCGTCACTTCCTTGCCCGCCATTGAATAGGAATCTATTCCGGAGTATTGATGAATACTTGGCGCATCATCGCCATACACAGACAATGTTATTGCATTCTGACGCTTCTTGTCTGTACGGTTACCGAGTTGTACAAGGCTGTCACCTTCCTGCGGTATGTCACTACCGGCATCGCAGTCTGTCTTGCTTAAATCAATATAATCCTCGCCAACACCTACACACAAACGCCAGTAATAACGGTTGGAAACATTCTCATAGACACCCGGTTTGATGTTAAAGTCTTGAAACCGTACCAGGTCGCCTTCTTTGAACGGGTTTTCAATAGCCGTTTCTCCATCATCCACCAAAAGATAGCAACGCCAAAAATCCTCATGTTCTTCCACCGTTCCGCATTTCATTCCGGCAGCAGTAAACATATAGTTACCCCCTGCATAAGAGAGCTTCTTTATCTCCAGTTCAGAGAACATCGCTTTGATACGGACAAACAGTTCATCTACTTCAATGTAGGATTTACCCGTCTTGCTGTCTACTTTGATGACAAAACCCTCACCGAGCGAACCGGAAGAAAAGTTCATTGATTGGACGTAGTCAGAAAATAATCCGCCTAAGAACTTTACTAAATAACTGGTTTGGTCTGGCTTGGTTTTATTTAAAAACAGCTTGTCACCAAAGGCTTTAATGATTGATTCCACTTGTTGGGTAGTCAATCCGCCACCGCCTTGCCCGCCTACAATAGAATCTATCTGATTCTGTATTTTTTCTAAAGTTCCTACAGCTTTATCATTGCGGAGAGTGATACTATATGTCGGAATAAGTCCGTCTCCTTCTTTTATCGTAAGGCTGTCAATGATAATGCTCCCATTGATGTTTAGGTCTTCATCTTCAAATAACATCAAATCCCCTTCTTTTATGCTGTCGTGCAGTTCAGGGTGGCGAGCCATAAATATTTCATCCACCTTAGGCTCATAAGTATATCTTACATAATCGTTTTTTGCAAGATATTCTTTGGAAACTGTTAGCAATCTTTGGGAAGCGGCTTTTATGTATACATCCGGCATATCAATTCCCAGAAGCACAAATTTATCTCCGGCCTTTATTTTGAAATCCTTATATGGAAAATACAGATTTAATCCCTCATCATAGGTTCTGTTGCAGGTTAGAACCCACATATTCCCTTGCTTTATGGGCTTATCAGCATCTCCGAGTATTTCAAATTCACGCCCACCGCACATTCCGCTTTTCATGGATATGGTAGCAGTTTCCCCCGTCAGATAATCGTTTATGTCAAATCCAATGTCTTTGAGATATATTTTGAACGGTGGGATGGTTTCCCCTTCTTCAAAGTAACCATCATCTGCAATTGGCGTATTATCCTTATTCACAGAATCGGAAGCGATTTCATCCAACGCTCCGGTGGCATTTACGATTATCCCTGCGTCTTTCAACTGCTGCGCCGTCATCCCTTCCATAGACGGATATATTTCCGGCAAAGAAGTATTGCTCCCGTCAAAGAAAACCGATCCTTCCCGAACTCCGATGGTATCTATGTTTTTACTATCAAGGTATGGGTCAAGTGTCTTTCCAGGGAAATCAGGAAGCATCAAGTTTTTAACAGCCATATTATTGGGGACTAATGCTCCGGATGGTCTTTTGTACTTTCTTGGAACATTATCTGTCTCAATGCCTTTTTCTATCCGCATTTTTGCACCTATACGAACATTATCCTTGTCGGATTTTCTATTCATCAGAACGTAGCACTTCCCAAGATAACTACCTCTTCTCATTTTATAGGAATGTCCGTTGATTGTTACATCATATAATGCTGTATCAGACAGAAATTTCATATAAAAAGGGAGTGTCACGACAGCGCCGTCTATTACATGGGTGTTTGGGTCGTATCCATAAGACGCATCCTCAATGGGCGCTTCTATAATAGGACTTCCATACGTAGTGTAATAGTTATACGGCAAGTTTCTCGTACTACCGTATGCTCTTAGCCGAGTAATAATCTTCTGCGATGAATCCGCAGTCTTTTGTATGGAATACAATCCTTTGCCTTTTCCATATCCGAACATACTACCTACGGCAATTCCGGCTGTACCTATGGTTATTGTTCGCCCCCTTATGATAAAATTTGCCTTAAACTCGCTATTTACTAAAGCGAGTGCGTCCCAAACGTTTATACTGCTTATTGATATGGATTTGTTAGCCTCATTAACATATTCGGGGTGTACTGTAACCGTCCATTTTTGCTCTCCTTTATAGATACGGTCAAGGTTCACCTGTATCCTTTCTGCAAGGGCGTTAATATTTTCGGCGTAGAAACTGAATGTAGGTAGTGAGGAGTAGTGGATTAAGTTATCCTCTTTTACATAGTCCAGAAATTCACATCTTGTCAGTTCGTCTGCAAGAGAATTGAAAACTACGTTCTCATATTTGAAAGCCTCTCCGTATGTATTTTTGGAGGCTTGCTTCAATTCAGTAGGGTCGTAGTTTATTTCAAATCTTTCTCCGCGGTATATCAGATAGTCCCCGACTGTAAAATCAATCGGAGTGGGGGACGTAACGGTAATGTTAACGGAACAAGCTCCCATGAACTCACCGTTATACTCTAAATTGTTAGCGACACATCGCTGAGTTTGCCCATCCTTGCTATATATTATAAACCGTCCCATTATACCGAAAGAATAATTTGTGTTTTGGGGTCGGTTACCCGAAATGTAATATTGAAAGTTACAACATCTCCCTCATCCGTATTACGAACGAAAAGGTCATGCTTCATGGATTTGAAATAAATTCCTTGCCTGCCTATTTTAGTATAAGTGTCATAAACCTTCAGTTCAGTTCCGTAACCATCTTTCCCAATCAGATAGTCCAGGAAGGCGATAATCTTTTCATTGGCCGTCCCCATATCCCCTTTATAGGCAAACTCTACGTCCATATCATAGGCTTGCATACAGAGTTCTTCGGGGAAAAAAGTGTCTTCTCCGTCTTGGTCCATCCAGTCTCTTTTGGGCAAATCCTTAATCTCTCCATATACAGTAAAAGGGAAATCCTTGCACACAATTCCCCATTGGGACTGCGTATCAATAACAGGACTTCCCAGTTTGCTTTTTTGGAAATAGATACTGTAAGGCTTTGCCATGTGTTATTTTGAGTTTGTGTTGTAAAAACAAAAAGAGCCAATCAACGGCATATCCGTTAATCAGCTCTTTGGCTTGTATTATCAATACTGCAAATATATGGTGTATTTTCTAAATAATCAAGTAAAATGTTAGAAAATTACCCGATATTCACATCTTCTATATCTAAATAATGCTCTTTTGTTTTTTGATAAGATGTTTATTTAACATCTTTAGGTCTAAAGGTGTTTGGGGAATAACAGAGTTTGTTTTGATGATTGTCATATTTTCTCTTCCTACCAATTTCATTATTTCGATTTTTTTCACGCTGTATGTCATTAACAATCCCGAATAGTCTTTTTCTAATAGTATTTATATTCATAGTCTAATTCTTTTTAAGGCAAGGCATAGGGAAATGTCGCCTGATGTGGCGGTTAACGACAACACTATGCCTGTTTAATCTTGTTCCAGTGCAACCGCCACGGAGCAATGGTAAGACAACGTTGTTTACAAAACAAACTTACGCATTTTTAGCTGTTGTTCAAAACATAGCCTTGCTATTATTTGATTTTTTTCTATTGATTGATAGAGCTATTCAAAAACTTGTTTACGAAGTAGACCTGCCCTTTTCCCGTAAGTTTTGTCGTAATTGTAGTATGTAATACTCCGCTGCTACCTGAGCGTACGCCTTTCTTTATCTCGAATAATCCCTGTTCTACATATTGCTGATTTGGAATATTGTATCGCTCTCCATGCTTACCCAAATACCCGTTTTCACGCATCCATGCAAATAACCTCTTTTCTCCGATAGGATATCCATTCTGTGTGATAATCTTTGCTAATTCTCCGATTAAGCAAGAACTGTTTGCTGATTGCACGGCATTGGTAAAAGCTATGGCAGGAGTGGCTTCGGCAACTTTCTGCTCTGCCTCAATTCGCTTTTGGCGCTCTTCTTTCAAATTCTGTAATGCTTGTATAGCGAAATCCGGATTAGCAAGCAGTTTTTCTATGGTGACATCAGTAGCATATATTCCATGCTTACGGATTGATGGCAGGACTTCTTCGCATACCCAATCTTGAAATTTTTCAGCATCAGGAAGATTGCTTCTCATTATTAAACGATATACATCCTTTTCAGGAATATATACCATATTTACTCCACCAACGCCGTTTTCGTGTGGGTGAAACACCTTTTTGCCTGATTTACAATGTCTTTGTGTGGCGTCTGCTGTATCAGAGTATCCTAATGCGGCGGCTACATCTTTTGCACAAAACAAAGGTTCATTGCTCTCGTTCATTATAATTCTTACTTCTCCGAATTGTTCGTTTTTGAAAATTTGAATATTGCTTTTCATAACTTTATATCTTTATATAAATGAAAAGGGGAGCACCAGCCTAACCGTATAAAGTGGAAGTTTACGAGTTAGACCGATGTCCCCAAATATCTTTATCTATGCAGAACTTCCACAAACTGCAACTATGATAGCTATCTTGTGGAAGCAAAGTTATTAAGCATTTGAATATCAGTCAAATGTTAATAATGTCACTTTCTATTCTATTTTGGAATGAATGAAATAGAATGAAATGGCGTGAAATGGAATGAAAATCAATTCCAATAAAAAACTTATTATTTTGCTGCAATTTAGATACTATCCAAACAACAAGCTAATAATTGTTTATCGCCGTTAATTTCATGGGCTTTGTACCGTAATGTGTTAACCAATGATAATGCCCGTGATACCCATAACTTTATGTTATAACGTAATGCTTTGAAATATAGATTACTGCTGCTTGGGTGTTAATCCCATACTTGCCATATCAAACAACCTTCGTAAACAATTAGCCGAAAGGAAAAACTTTCTTCTTGATAGGGTATAGTCTTTCCCCTCTGCAAACCATTCTTTTATAAAAGTCCTTGCTTCTTTTTCATTAGTGAAAAACAATTGACTTATTTCATTCAGGCTGCACGGATATTTAGTTCCGGCATTATGCTTGGTTACGATATTGCGTACATATTCTTTTATTTTAGGGACAGGGGTGGAGTAGGTGAGTTTATTTGTTTTCATATTCTTTCCTTTAAATTATAATTTATCTATTGCCCACCCGTCAGCCGTATTACTGGCGGGGCATCATAACGTGATTTCGCTGGTCGAACCTCAACGTGCATCTATGCTAACATGTGGCAATATTTCCTTATTAAGGCTTCTAAGGTCGAAATCTGACTTAGAGGCGCTCGGGTTGTATTTTGATATAGACATAGGGGCAAGAAGCGCCATTATTTCCAGCTTTTCCTGCTGTATATCGAGTATTACTTCATCCAGTAGCTTTCTTAATTCTTCCATTTTCGTTTTGGATATAGTTGTGGCTGTCGGGCATTGGAACCGACTGCCGGATGATTAAAATAGCGTGATTAGTATTTTTTCATGCAGCTAACGAATAAGGCTATGATAGATATAAGGACGCCTACAATGGCAAGTATTAAATTCCAATTGATAGGATTGTGCAAGTTGGGGTTAACGGCAAGATAGTGCTTGCCCTCTTCGGTGAGTTTGGCACTCCATACATAACCGCCAATTACATAATTGGCTTTCACCAATCCTTTCCTCTCAATGGAACGGATGGAAGCAGTAAATACATGCTTCGGGTATGTTGCCGGGCATTCTCCGCCAAACTCTGCAACAATCCGAAATGCTTGTTTCTCTTCCTTTGTTAATTTAATCCGTTCCATAACCTACTCGTTTTCTGCAAATTTACTAAATACTACGCAAAAATATGTTATGTAGCAGGGGTTATTTCACCCTTAATCTGCTTGATGGCTCTCCTCACATTCCACTCATTCTCGTACAAGGCGATAATGAAGCGTCTGCCCCTTTCAGTCCATACAGTATAGACGTTGGTGCCTATCGAACCATCCGAACGCGTGTATGTCTGGGTACGGGTAGAGTGTAATCCCCAAGTAGAGTAGGGGGAGTGGAGAAGCCATTGCCCCGATTGGCGATAGATTACGTTTGATTCTTTCAGCTTCTTGTGTAGCTTCTCCGCGTCCATGCCTATCTGCTTGGCGATTTGTGTACTGGTCAGAGTGTTCACGCTTTGCAGGTGGTTGTTGTAGTAGTTGACTTTCGGTGCAGCCTCCTTGATTTCCTTGTCCTGCAGTTCGATGGTGGCTTGCTGTTGTTCCGTTTCAGCTTCAAGCTGCTTTAACCGTTCCTCTCTTTTTGCAAGCGTGGCTTGTGCGATGGTTAGAGCACGTGCCATAATTTCTTCGGGAGTGTCGTTTGGGGTGGTGGAGATGTAGCCGCCAGTGGTTCGTACTTCGTGAAGGATTTGTTTAACTCCTTTCTTGAATTGTTTGGCGATTGGTTTGCGGGATTGCATGAGGACTTCGTATAATCCCCCTTCTGTAAGCATCCAAACTTGCTGATTTCCACCGGGGGTTACGAATTGTGTAACACCTTTCTCGTCATCATCTACTAAAGACAACATGTGAGAAATGTTGTTGTGATTAATAACTTCTGCTACATCTTTTGCACGAAACAGAGGTTCCTCAACTGTTCCGTAAACAGTGAATTGCCGTCCACACAATTCTGTTTGTTTTAGGACTTGGATAGAATTTGTTGCCATTTGAAGGATATTTTGGCATTTAGGCAAGAAAAACGGCTGCCCTTTCCCGTTATCCTTCACCTCATAGGCAGTGGGTACATTAATACTCCACACGGGGGTAGCAGCCGCTATGTATAAATAAGTCGTCAAGGCATAAAAAATGCCTGCAATATGTATGGCAGGCTTCCGCTTGCCTATGAGTTTGAAGGATGCTGCAAAGATATACATAATCTTTGAAGATGCAAACTTCTTATTAGAAAATCAATTGCTTTCGTTTATTTTCTAAGTTTTTGTGCGAATATATAGAAAATATACTCATTTTTATGGTTTAATATATTATAAAAACACAAATATGTTCCATAACATATAAAAAACATTGTAATAAAAAGTAAATAATATAGCGTTCAATCAAAGTGAAACCATTAAATTTGTCGCGCATTTTTAACAAAATACATGCTTTATGAGTAATAAAATATTTTTTCTGCTTTTTCTATTTTGTGTTCTTATATCTTCCTGTGAGAACGAAGATGATATGGTAACTTCCATAAGTTTGGATAAATCAGATTTGACTTTAAAACCCGGAGAGACTTATCAATTTGTAGTAACAGGCTCTCCTTCTAAAGCTAAATTACCTAAGATTAATTGGGGGATATATCCTGTAAATGCTAACAATCATCTTGCGAAGATTGATTCCAATGGAAAACTGACAGCTTTAAAACCGGGAAACTTTACTGTGAAAGCTTGGATTGGAGACGATGATATAACGGATTTACTATATGTTGGGAATGCAGTAATAAAGGCTGTGTGTAATGTAACGATTGAATCTATAGATGCCACAAGTGTATCCATAGACAAGAAGGAGATTGTGTTTAATGGAGAGCAGAGTTTGACTTTAAATGCTACTGTCGAACCTCAAAATGCTACAAACCAATTGGTTTATTGGGAAATAGATAATTCAGAAATTGCAAATTTAGAATTTGGCAAAGATAATTCGGTTATTGTAACAGCATTAAAGGTAGGAGAAGCTGTTATTACAGCGCGTGCAGGCTTTAAATCTCCTATTACCTCAACATGTAAAGTAAAAGTTAATCCTGTTGCCGTACAAGATTTTTCCTTGCAAGAAACTAAGAAATCTGTAAAAGTAGGAGATGTTTTTACTATAGAACCAATAGTCACTCCTATGTATGCAACGAAGGAAAACATAAAATGGGAACTCTCTGATGTAAATATTGCAAAGGTTAATGAAGATAATAGTATATCTGCTTTATCTCCCGGAAAATGCGTAGTTAAAGCTATTTTAGAGGATGCAGGATTAGAGGCTACTTGTGAACTGACAGTAGAGCCTATTTTGTTGGAATCTATAAGTTTTGATAATTATATGTATAAAGTGGAAATAGGAGGACGGAAACAACTGAATGTTGCATTTTTGCCAGAAAACGCAACTAATAAGAACGTGATATGGGCTTCGTCCGACCCTGTGATTGCTCCGATTGATGAAAATGGAATAGTTTTAGGAAATACATCAGGAACGGTAAAAGTCACGGCAACATCAGAGGATGGCGGGCATGTGGCAAGTTGTACTGTTTATGTTGTGTCATTAGAAGATATGATGGATGTTTATTTCCCTACAGCCTCTTTGATTATTAATTCGGGATATTATACAGGTGTTATGTCTTGTGCAATAAAAAACAATAGTTCGCAAACAGTAAAACTCACAAGGTTTTATGTATATTCAAGTGGAACAAATAGTAGACCCATAGATATAACAGATTTAGCTTTATTGGGGGATTTACAAGCTGGTGAAACGAAGGCCTTGCAATTTAATTTATCACATGTTTATGAGCCTGCTTTTATTTGGGTATTTGAGTGCAATGGTCGCGAACATAGTACTTATGATAAATATAAAAAATAAAATTTATTACGCTTCCAATCATCAAGTCAAGCGGAGTTTCTCCGCTTTTCTTATTTTGTTTTGAATTTATTCATTTTGTACATTAAGAATTGTCAATTTTCTAACTTTTAATCTAAAAAACGAGAAGATATTTATATTAGTGCTCTTAAACATACGAATTATTATTAAAATAATCTTTTGTATTTAGATTTTAGAGTATTTTTGTCTCACAAAAGAATGAACATCATGCCAAAGGAAGTATATACTCGTAAAAATTTTAGGTCTTCACTATTAAAACAAGTCATTATTCGGTGCGACTATTCAAGTCTAACAGACTTAAATGGTTTTATAATGAAGTTAAAATCTTTAGAATGGTTTCAAAACCTTTTTGCGGGTTATCGTCTTGTTAGGACAAATAATTTTAATCTGCAAATAAATCCTAAAGCCATAGAAGATAGATTTATTCCTCTTGAAGTAAATGAAACAGGCAATATACATCGTTTTTTTGATTGCAAGATAGAACCAAAGCAAAATTCGTCTATGGATATAAGTCCTACTTTCATTTGCCTTACAATAGGATGTAATGATTCATATGATACAATAGATGCTTATCTTGATTCTATTGCAGACATCATAACAACCTTAAAAGAATATGATTCTTATGTACAAATAGAGAGATTGGCCATAAGAAAGATAGATGGCAAGGATTATGGTTCATTGGAAGAAGCGTATGAAACTTTTGAGGTTATGGAAGATTTAGAGCGAAACATTATAGACAACGTGAAGCCTATAAAGAAAGTTTATACAGATTCTTTTATTTCTAATGATGCGAATATTAAAGTGAATTTCACCCGCGGATTGGAGCGTTTTGATGATGGTACAATTAGATGTATTTTAGATATGGATGGCTATATTGATTCTTCTCTCGTATCTCCTAATAAAATAACAAATAAACAAGAGATAGAATCGCTGTTAAAAGATAAAATAAACGACGAATTATTTAAATTGTTTAGAGCGAGTGTAACAGAGAATTTTTTATCTAAAGGGCTTATATCATGAAAACAAAAACTTTATCAGGCAATATAGAATTTAGTACCACAAGAGCCTTTGAAACAAGTAGTCGCCATCCCTCTTATAGGCAAGAGATTGATTGGGCTTCTCAAATATTAATAAAAGACCAAACAAGAGCTATGTCTTCTAATAATAACCAAAAGAAAGTAAATATAACGGTTTGCAAAAATGCTAAGGGGTGGTGAAACGGAAATACCAATTACAAGCTCTGGTGATTTACGCGTAAAGATATTTGTCATAGGATATAAAAATCAAGGAGAATCTATTATAATATTATTCATAGATGCAGGTGAAGAAGGATGTCCTGTAAAATATTCTATCGTAATAGATTGTTTTAAATATAGCAAACGGAATATAACAGATGAGATATTAAGGCGCTATTCGGTTGATACCATTTCTATGTTATGTTGGACGCATCCTGATTTAGACCATTCCGTAGATATTGATACATTAATAAAGAAATATTGTAAGGAAAGTACGCAAATATTATTGCCGGAGCATTTTTATAACGAGCCAAGTGATATTATCACGATAAACAATAAAACACTTCAAGGAGCCGTTGATAAGGTATTCAATCTGAATAGATTAAAAAAGAGAACTGTTACCAATATCAGTGTAACGGATAGAGGATATAGTGAAATTAAAAGTTTAAAATTTGCGGGAGTTGATAAGAGCGTTTTTGTTTCTGTAAATGCCGTTACTCCTATATCTTCAATTTTAGCCAATTATGTGAAGAAAGGGAATCACAATGTAAATAAGAATGAGCTGTCAATATCATTTATAATTGATATAGATGGATATTACTTGTATTTTGGTGGGGATACAATGAATGGGCATATAGATGCTATAAATCCGGCTTATTTAGAGCAATGCCGTTTCGTGAAAATTCCACATCATTCATCTGATACTTCTACGAACTTGCTAAGCTATTTGCCGCAAGAAATAGATACCGCATGTACTACCATATTTAGTGCACATAAATTGCCGAAAAAGTTGGTACTACAAGAGTATTGCAATATAGGAAAAGTGTTTTCTACAGGTAGTGATAATAACAAAAAATATAATTATGGAGTTGTTGAATACGAGTATGATTTCTCAAAAGAAGAAGCTGAGATGAATGTTAAATTACATGGGAATGCTATTGGTTTGAATTAATGGAAGCCAGACATTAAGCCTGGCTTTTTCTTTGCATGACATCCCCATCGGTTTCCACAATACAATCTTCTCCATGAATATAGACATATACCGATGCTATATCCTTTTGGATAACATTTACTTTTGCCCGATCGTACACGTTGACGAATACCTTGCAATACTGTGAGCAATCAACGGTTACTTCGCTGTCATGGCGCACGTAAACATCACATACGGAAAAGCCGTCGAATAGGAGAGTGCCTTTGCAGTTTCCATTTAGAACAGCTATCTGCGCCATGTTGCGTTTCTGCACATCCTCATCCACAAAAATATTATTCTCGTGGAGAAGGTCTTTGTCGAAGTGTTCTTTTATGAAAGTGTTGGTGGGGTAATTGTGCTTAATGGCAAAATCAATCCCATGCAGATACTTGTCAATTAATCCTTGTTGGGTAGGATTCCCCCATGCGTGTTGCCACGGTTGGCATAAACCAAACGTAATAGCTTGGTTCAGTAATGTTTTGCTTAAATCCTTTTCGTTCATAACATATTATATATTGATTTTTTTACCACCTCTGTCTATCACTATATTTAGCATATCTCTAACTTCTTGTACTAAAGCAACGTTTGCTTCGGTATTTTGGGCGCTTCTTAACGTATTATTGGCTATCGCCCTCAATTGAGTAAGTTGTTGTTCGGCTATAACATTATATTTCGGAAGTATCTCGTTTCCCCATTTCTCAAGCAGAGCACGCTTTATGCTTACATCTGCCCTGATGCTGTTCAGGTACGAAGCCAAAATATTGGCGGTGTCTTCTGTTATGTTTTCCTGTATTCCTTTGGAAAGCGTGTTTGAAGCACTTGTTTCTTCAAGGCTTACTCCCGCTTTCTTCGCAGCAGCATTTAGGTAATCCCATATCTTTTTGGAGTCATAGACAGAGCCTTTAAGTTCTGCAAGTTTTTTCACTAAGCCGGCTCCTTCCTGTTCCGTTACGTTGGTACCCTTGGCAGAATTATCCGTAAAGATACCCTTATCTCCAAACAGATAATCCTTTAATCCATTCATTGAATCCTGTATAACATTGAGGGAAATCATCTCCTTTATGACATTGCGCATTATATCAGCCACCGTATCATCAAAAGCCTTTGCTGCATCCTCTCCGTTGGCGAATGCATTAACTAACGCTTCTGATATTTGGTCTGCCCAGCCTTTTAAATCTACACCGAATTGTTCGCTTGCCAAATCTTCATAAAAATGCTTGATTTGCTCGCCCAACTCGATATACTGCTGTCGGTAGTCCTCTATTTTGGAACTGTCAGGGTCTTTTTTATCCGCCTCCGCTTGTGCTTGTTTTACAACCTCTTCTCTCTGTTTTTGAAGATTTGCAATCATCTCTTTGGATTGGCTTTGGGTAACAGCACCCAATTGCCGTTCTATGACAGATTGAAGGTTCTTATAGTCATTGGAAAGCTTTTTCACTTCCAGTTGCGAACGTTGGATTGCTTTATCCAGCTTCTTATCATGGGCTTTGGCTATGCTCCCTATAATTCCAGTGATACCGCTGAGTACACCCGTAGCCCCCTGCATGATAGCCATCGGATTACCGGAAGATATACCAGCGAAAAGGGTAGCACCGCTTTGGGCGGTATTCAATAAACCACCCGCAACTTCTTGTACAGTGCTTAGAGTGTCTCCCATACTGTCATTTCCTAAGGCATCAAATGCTGACCCTAAATCTCCCAAAGTGCCGATAAGAAGATTTGCCATGTCGACAATATCTCCAAAGCCTACTCGAACTTTGTCGGAAGCTTCATTTTGTTTGTCTTGTGCATCAGTAACGTCCTTTTCCGCATCGGCCAACGTTTTTAATTTTGGAGTTAATTTATCGACGACTTTAGTCTGATAGGATAAGCCGCTATCTGTTTTCTTGGTTTCCGTATGGCTCGTTTCAGAAACACCAGTAGTAACTTCACCGCCATCCTGGATAAACCCAAGTTCTTTTTGAGCTTTTTTTAGTTTTTCAGTGGCTTCCGCATACTCTCTTATTCCGTCTGATAATGTCTTGAAAGGGTTTCTGCTTTCGCTTTCATCGCGTAGCTTTTTTAAAACATTGACAAGCTCTTTGAACTCGTTTACTTTTAAGTTTTGTCCGGTCGTGTTTTTAAACTCTTCCAGGTTCTTGATTAGCCTGCTAAGAGTTGCAGAAGAAAGTCTGTCAAGGTCGTCAAAGGTCTTAGCCCAGTCTTCCGAACTCTTGAATTGTTCAAATTTGGTTGATGCAGCATCTTCGCTCGCTTTCTTTTTCCTTTGTGCTATAAGCCTGTCGGTTGCTTCTTCGCCTAATTGACCTCTTTGGTTTTCAATATCTGCCAAGTCCTTTTGAAGATTACGTTCAATATCCTTTATCTTTTGGGCATAATCTTTATAATCCTCAATCATGCCTAAAAGGTTTTCAAGGCTTTCTGAACGCATTTTCTTACTTTCCTCGTTGATTGATTGGTATAGTTTCAGAATTACTCCTTCCCCAAACTGCTTTTTTACATCATCCTCTTTCATGGCAAGGACATCTGTAACGGAGAATTTACTTCCCGTATTTTCAAGCGCTTTGGAAAGTTGGTTGCGCAAATCATCTACTACACTTTTGAATGAGACCTCTCCGCCGAAAGCGATGTTCATGGAAAGAGATTTGTTGCCGGAAGCATTGAATAGCTTCTTATATAAATCCCACTTTTCTCCGGTTTGGGAAACGTACTTCTCTATCTCCTTTAAGGCATCATCAACTTCTTTCTTCGCACTGTCAATTCCAGCCTTGTCAATCTTGATACCAAGAGAAATGTATAAATCTTCTTGCTTCTCTTTGCTCCGGTCTAACTGCCCTTGGATGTATTTGTAAGCCCTGCTTGGGTCTTTTAAGTCCAAATTGACCCCGCTCTTATCAAAGATAGGGGCAAATTCAGAAATGCCCTTCACTCTTTGGGATGCGGCTTCTTCTCCTTCTATCTTTCTCCATTTCTCATAGCTGGAAACGGCTTTGTCTATGAGGTCGGTACGCTCTTTCCATTGCTCGGCGATAGGGTCTTTTGTGCTTTTATTTTTATTGAATGATGATAATGATAGTAAATTAAAGAAATCAATAAGTGGTTTTATCTCTTTTATACTATTATCCACTGTCTCTAACTCATTTTTATCTATGAGGAACGGGGATGATTTAGAAAGTTCATTTAATTCTTTTCTTCTTTCTATTAATTGATTATATTGTGATAGTACATTTTCTATCCAGTTTTCTCTCGTTTCATCCTCTTTTGGGATAAAGCGTGATAATTCTTTGCTTTCTCCAATAAAATCTTTTACAGATTTTCTCCATCCTTCTATTGTTTCTTCTATTGTGTCTTTTTTAGGAGTATAACCAAACAAATTACTAATTGTATTATTATAATCCAATGTCTGTTTATTTAGTGCAAACAACTCTTTACTTAGTTTCCCTGCCGCCAATCCTATTTCATCAAATTCATTGACATCAATTCCTAATATTTTGTTTGTAGATACAGTTGTTATAGATTTATTTATTCCAGATTTTTCAAATAATTTGTTAAGGAGACTATCGGAATTTATAGTTAACCCTTGACTTAGAGCTTCTTGTATTTTAGCTCTAAATGCAGCCGCAATTGCTTCCGCAACCCCTTTGCTCAGCCCGCTCTCTTTTAGTTTATTTGTTAGCTCTTGTGTATAATCAGCTATGTTTTTATTATAATCTTCCTCAATTCGGCTTATACCTTGTTGCCTTGCATTTTCAGCGGCTTTATTTTTTAATGCTGCTGTTACATCGTTTATCTTATTTTTTAGGACTTCATACGCATCGGATTCGGATTGTATATTTCCAATATAACTCCCGTAGCGAGACTGTATTTTTTGAAGAATGTCATTATATTCTTTAGAACTGTTTTTTACATGCCCAAGCTGATTTACAAGCATCTTGTACATGTCAATATCATTTTGAGCTGTTAGAGATGCTTTCGAGGTTATTTCATTTAATTCATTATTTAGCTTATTCGCTTCTGTGTAAGCACTGTGTAGATAAAATACACCACCCGCTAATGCTGAAAGAGCTATTGTAAAGACGTTGAATGTTGATAATGAGGCAAATGCCGCTTTAAGGCTGTTAACGCCTACTATCATTTTGGCGGTTTGTTTATTCATCATTCCCATTGCCGCTGCTTCTCCTGCTAATCTTTGAGTAGCCATACCTGCTGCTCCCGCTAATGAGTAATGGGAAGCAATGGATTTCGCTGTTAATACGTTGGCTAATGATACGCCTGCTTTATATGTTCCATAAGCGGCGGCAACAGAGCCAAGTACCCTGACAAATTGTTCCCAATGCTTCATCAGTTCAGTCAGTATCTCCAAACTATCCGAAAGCACACCGTTATTACCTTCCGCAATGTCCGCCATCATCACATCCCAAGCATCCTGCAAGTTGCTCCATTTACCAGCAAGGCTTTCCGCAAGGGCTTCCTGCATGTTGTAGAATTTGCCGCCTTCATCGGTTAAATCCCAAAGAACATCTTTCACCATGCCGAAGCTGACCTCTTTCCGGCTGATTTTATCGAAAACTTCCCCGGCACTCACAACACGATTTTCAAGAACAGTAAATCGTTTCGCCAATTCATCGACCAACGGGATACCAGCCTCTGTAAACTGCCTCAATTCCTGCCCACGGAGAAAAGCTGCACTGCGCACCTGTCCGTACGCCAATATGATACGTCCCATATCGACACCCACACCTGCGGAAATGTCGGCAAGTCGTTTGGTCGTATCGTAAAGCTCTTCATACGGGATGCTGTATGCGGACAATTGTTTGGCGTATGAAGCCAGTTCTTTAAACTGGAACGGAGAGACAACCGCTAAATCCTTAATGCGGTTGAATATGGTTTCCGCTTTCGTGCTGTCTCCCAAAATGGATGTAAGGGCAATGCGTTGTTTCTGAAACTCTCCGCCAATGGTATATAATCCCCTTACAAAACGCTCTACGGTATATATGGAATACACATTGGCGATTTGGTTTTTCAGCTCCCCGGCTATCCTTGATTGGGACGACATGGCTGTGTTTTCCCTTTTCATTGCCGTATTGTGTGTACCGGAAGCCCTTGCAGCCTGCATTCGGGCATTTGCAAGTTTTTGTTCGGCAAGTGCCGCCCTTTCTGCCATTTTTGCCTGAATATCAAGAATGCGCTGTTGCTCGAGTGGCGTAGTGTTATATGTATATCCAGCTTTTTGTAATGCCTGTTTGACGGCATCACTGGCTTTAGCCTTATCTACTACTATGTTTATTTTATATTTTTTGTTATTTAAAGCACTGGATATACTATCACTAAGGGAAGTACGATCTATTCTCAGTTTTGCTTTAACTTCAGTGGGCACTTTAATTTTGTTGACCTCTACATTAGCTTTAAACACCTTACTTTTTAAAGCGTTGTCTATTGACTCTCTAATGGTTTTTCTATCAACTTTAACTTCCAATTTAGTGTTAAGTTTAACTTGCTTTTCAACGAGCTTCTTTTTAATTTTTTCATAATCCTGCTCCGTGCAGTCTTTCAAGTGAATGCTGAAATTGAGTGAACCTAAGTCTGCCATGCTAATTATTTTTTTGTGTCTTTTTTGATGGCATTAACGCCATTTACCATAAAATCATTAAGGGAAATTCTTTGTCCTTTCATTTCCTGCTCTTTTCTCTTTGCTTCCCACTTCCTTTTTAAATCTTCCATCTCTTTGGCTGTGTGCTCCTTTTGCCCGGTATTATTATCATTATCATATACCACAATCGGAGCGTCGCACATCAGAAGCTCGTATTGGGCGCAGGTAAATACCCAGTCCATATACCAGTTAGGGATATTAACCATGCCCCAAAGAATAATTAACGGACGTGTCAGTTCTGGGTGTTTTTCTCCGTTTGCAAATGCTGCTCCTGCCGAAGTTCTTGAAGGATACGTTCTGCTTCCTTTCTCGTCATTGTCATTATCGTATCCTTCATTCCGGTCAGTAATGTGAAAGCACTCCAGTATTCCAGTCTCTGAGATTCCACTTTTTTTTTACCAATGAGAAGTATTCCGTACAATTCGTCATCCGTGTATTTTTTCCATAACATGCGCCAGTATATCCAATGGAAAAGCCTTATCTTCCACCAATTATTCAGAATAATGAGAGAGGCACATTTGGCAGTGACTTCATCCTCGCTTTTGCAGGAATGCAAGACATGGGTAAGTTTCCGTATTGTTCCACGATGTAGCCATTTTATACCGAACTTTTTTCCTCTTATCGTAATATAATCTATGCTGTTCTCCAGCACGTCGTCAAGCGTTTTCTGCTCTGCTGTGGTAGGTTGGTTTATTGTTTTATCGTTCATGTCGTTTTTATGAGAAGTTGAAAAAGAAAAGGCGGCGGCAATAATGCGCACCGCCATGTTGCCTAAATAGTAGAACCTTCCTGTGTGACTTCTACTTGCCCAAATTCTGTGGAAGTAGATATGTTTACAGTAGCCGTTCTTTTGGATGCTCCGCTATTTTCAGTAACCTTGACCGTTACCACTTTCCCGCTGACAGATGTTTTGCACCAAGTTTCTGTTGATGAAGCGGAAACGGTGCTTTCTTTTGTTGTAGCGGTAATGGTCTTCCCTGTGTTATCTACCATATTAGAGAACGACAGGGAAGTAGGAGCTACGGTCAGGCTGCTTTTTTTGTCAAGAAAGCGATGTTGTTGTCGGAAGATGCGTCTGATACCGCCCCCTCCTCAATTTCAATGGTTCCACTTAATGCAAAGCCGAACGGGGTAGTAGAGGCGTTCTCAAACAATGGACGTGCATAGATTGCCATCTTCTTAACCAAAAGGCATTTTTCTGCATCATCGCTCAGCAAGGCAAAGCCGACATTCAGTTTTTTATTACTCAGCGTAGCGGAGAATCCGGAATATGCCACTCCATTAACAGTAGCGTTCTTAATATCATTAGCTTCGCCGATAAAATACTCAACCAGTTCTTTACTCATGCTGGGTACTGTTGCGGCAAACGTAATATCGCCCGCCGTACTTGTTACAGCCCAATCAGCCTGCAATCCATGTACTTTTGTACGGTTTAGTGTTGGCTCTGCCTGAGACAATGTAAGAGTGTCTACAGTAACAGGCAAGTCAAAATCTGGGGTTACTGATGCAAAATCTGTAATGCCACCCTTTACCAACATAATGGATGAAAGACCACTAAATACATCTTTCAATTCCTGCTTTGTTTTCATTGCCATAATAAATAGTTTTAATCGTTTTATTTTATGTTTATTTTATCACAAGGTCAGTCCTTATCAATGTTGCGCTGAACCCTAATCCGTCATTTCCTTTCAAGGTTAATTTGGGGTTTGAGGCACTTATGAAATTGTCGCTGATAGGGAATAGGGAAAGAATATCTCCTACAATAGCGTCCATTTGTCCCAAATCTTCCGCACCTCCCTTTTTCTGTCTGACATACACTTCAATGGTGCAATAGGTACGGATATTCCCAAATCCGCTGCCATAGGTCATGGAAGACAACAAGCCGGGCAATGACACCACAATGAAATTATCCATTTGCTTAGGCACAGCAGCAGGACGGTCATTTGTGAACACATTCTCACTTACCGTCTTTGCTGCGTCAAACAATGATTTAAGTGCGTCTTTGTATTTAAAATCCTGTTCGTATCCCATAGTTAAAATGATAATTCATTTGGCGCATAAGTTATTGGACTAAAAGGAGCCAGTGATGAGCTGTTGAAAGTATTTTTTCCAATTAAGTTTGTACCACTATTTTTAACAAACTGATATGCGTCACTCATAACAATCAGTCCCTTTTTGCTTTCCAAATATTCTGCATAGTGAGTTCCTACTACAAATACAATACTTATTCCTTTAGCGATAGGATTATAATAACTTTTCAGAAATTCAATTGATGCTTCAAATCCATAGTAATGAGCATAGCTTTTGCTATCTTTGGGAGCTCTAAATTTAGTATTCTTGTCAAACTCTCCGCCAACCAATGTTCTTCTTTTAGTAAATTCCCTATCATAAGGAGTATCGTATGTAAGGAGCTTTCCGTCGTAGTATATCCCCCATGCGATAGAACCTCTTGTATTTCCAGTGACATTATGATATGTTCCTGTTTCTCGGATTACATTGCTTATTTGGGAAGCTATTTTTTTAGCTCCCATAATAAGAGACTTCTGTATTAATACATCCATCTTTTTCTTTGCCTCTTCCAAGACCTTAACATTATCATCCATAACCTTAATTTTTAGCCATATTGAAATACAATGTAGTCCCCATTTCAGTTGCGTAACAATCCGTAACAGTACATGCTTCAAAAGAGCTACCGTAATCGGTTACGTCCACAAGGTCTCCCGCAAGAATACCTTTCACAAGACCGGGAATGTCTATCGCATAATCACTTTTTATCACATTGCTTTTTGTGAATGTCCTTAAGCTGGAACTTCCGTACTTGTTACACTCTCCTTCATACAGCACTGTTTCGCTTCCCTCATCAAAAGATGTTTCTCCGGAAATACGATATACCTTGCATGTATGCGGAAAACGTGGATTGTTTATTTTCATAGCGGGTATCTCTTGTTCATGTTCATGCCTAAATTGATAATCCTGATAGATGACTTCCGGACATTCTCTCCATACAATGCGTATATGTCATTAGCCATTTGCCGAAGGTTGCGCTTGTCATAAGCGGAGCTTTGTGTACCGCCCTCTTTGTGCTTCCATACGCCATTGGCATCCTCTACGCTTCCTGTTACGCTGGGAGTACTTGCACACCACATGTAAAGGTCTGCCCGACACAGGTCTTTTTGACGCTTTTCTAATGTCGCAACATCTGTTCCTGGCGCAATCTCCCTGTCAATCAATATTGTATTGATGGCATTGTCTGTAACCTCGAAGCCGACACAACCACGCAAATACTGTTCTATGGCAGTATCATTCTCCGTAGCGGGGAAATTGACTGATATATCACCGACATCTATTGGTTTTCCTATATCAGCCAATTCCTCATCTATGGAGAATTGATGTGTATTTTGAGAACCATTCATGGTTATTTGCCTTTAACGTTCAGATAATAGAACCAGCGTACCTTGTTCGGGACAACCAAACCGGTTACTTCCGATTTAATTACCTGTGTCATGGTTTCGTCGTTGAATACCTGTCTTATCAGAGTACGACCGCCATCATATAAGGCTGTGCGTGCTCCCGGAGTTTCCATAAAGACAGGACGGCCGCATTGTACATCTCCCAGTGATTCATTGGGAACGTAGACAAGAACACCTTCTTCAAAGCTTTGCAAGTTTTTGTATTCCATTTCTTTGGAAGTCTTGTTGAAACTTTCCACAACGGAAATAGAATCAATAACTCTGATTTCCGCACCAATACGCGCTTCAATGAACGCCTTGATTGTGTCGTCAGGCACAAGGTTGGCAAAGGAAAGCTGCATGTTCTTATCAGAAATATCCGGACGGGTTGCAACGGTGTACATCTGACGGAAATACGGCAAACTTATCAAGTCCTCAAATGTTGTTTTTGAGCATTCCCAGTGTCCGGCGGGAGCAAAATCTTTTTCTTCTGAATCCCGTCTTACTTGGCGCATAACCCTGATTGGGTCTATTGTGGTTCCGACAGCGGCATCTTGCGAAACCGTATCACCTGGTTTCTTGTACCATACAGAATCCTTAATGTTTTTCTTAGGGACACCAAAATCTATGGTCAGGGCTATTCCAAGAGGATTGTTGGAAGCATTGATTACGAGTTGCCCCTTCTTGGATACTACTTGATTTCTTTGATAGAGGAATGTATTGTAGTTACCGCCGAGAAGGTTATCCACTCCATTGAACAGTAGTTCCATGATAGTGGATTCTATTTCGGGAGTGGAGCCGCCGATGGCGTCCATCAACATCATTTTCTCCCTTAAAATCTTTCTGCTCAACGTAATCTCATGCTTGAAGGTTGGCAAACCGCCCATATTCAAAGACAGCCCGTCGGTTGATTTGGTAGCACCATCACTGTCAATATCTACATAGGTAGCCAATGTGTATGGGCGTATTGTCGCTTCAATCTGTTCATATGTAGGATTCAGAGGGATGTTGGGATTCAGTGGGAATCCCATTTGCGAGAATGTTTGTTCTGCATTGTATTTCTCTGCGAACATGTCGTTAATCCACGATTCTAAGGGTTTATTTCCGGTATATCCCAATGCGGCAAGTCCCCTTCCTACAATATCATAAAATTCTTTATTTCTTGTATACATATTACACTCCTTTCTTATTCATTGGATTCACGCACAAACTCAATCATAGGAAGATTGGCTTCCATAGCCGGAAGTATAGTTGCCCCGACCACTCTGTCTGCATAAATTCTTCCGTTTCTCACCACGGCACAAGTAGCCAAAGTGCATCCTTCAGGAATACATACATCTTCAAAGGTTAAACCGTTGACCGTTCCGGTTATGTCCGTCCACTTACTTGCGGTAAATTCTTCCGGGGTTTCGATTGCCGTTTTATTTTTGTAAATCTTACCCGCTTGTTCCACAATATCGCCTACCGCATAGGTTTTTGTGGCCTCGTATGCAGGGCCTGCAACCACTACCACTTGCTGCCCGGCGCCCATAAATTGCACAGGAGTGCCTGCTCCGATTACAGTGCCGGCCGGATATTTGGTATGGTCAATCGTACCACCCCCCTGATACAACTCCCTTACTCTCGACCATACTGGAAAATTACCGCCAATTCCCGCTTGGTATTGGCTGATGGTGTTGAAAGTTCCTAATTGTCTCATTTTTTGTCAGTTTTAAAAATGTGTTTGTTATTTTTTACCAGGGAGCTTTCCTTGCGCTCTCATGCGTTCTTTGAATGCTTCACGGCGGCTGTTGGTCTGTTCTTCGTCGAGTTGGGCAAAATTATTTAATGCCGGAGATGCTCCATCTCCGAAGATAGCCTTGTATCTTTTTTCATAATTTTGCTTGGCTGCATTTACAATGTCCTCCACCTTCATGCCTTCTGTGAAATTCACGTCTGAAATGGCAATGCTTAGGATTTCATCGTTACAGATGTTTTTCCCACCGTTTTCAATTTGAGATTTCAATTGATTCTTTGACGCTTCTTTTAAAGCTTGGATAGATGCGGCGTTTTTCTCCGCTTCTCTATCTTCTTTCAATTGCAAAAGCTCCTTGCGCATCTCTTCTAATTGAGCGGTAAGGTCTCCCTCTTTAGTAGTTTTGCCTTCATCGGAAGGCTGCTGAGGTTTGTAGTTTTTCTTAAAACTCTCAACTTGTGTTGCGACATCATGATTGTACTGTCCTTGTAGTCCTTGCAAGAAAGATGTGGCCTTGCTATAATAAGTGTCGTCAGGCTCCGTTCCTTCTTCCAATGGATTTAACTCTATGTACTTCATTAATGTCTGTGACGAAAGACTGGTTTGTCCTAATCTGGTCGTCAGCTCGGATAAGATTTGTTCTTTCTCCATCGTGTTTTAGTTTATGTTATAAAAAAAAAGAGCCTATCAACGCTTTGTGCGCCAATAAGCTCTTAGGCTTGTATATGCAAAATTACTATCCTTCTATTTTTACACTAATAAAATTACGACACCTTCGGCATACAGTTCTAAATAAAACGCTTCCACGTATTATTTTTACATCTGTAAGTTTTTGTCCGCATATGGGACATATCACAAAATTTCCTTTTTCACTGGTCTGTTTTTCATCCAGCTTAGTGTCTATCTTCATCATATCACATGATTTAGTATTGCAAATATATAGTATATTTTCTAAAATACAATGCTTTATATTTATTTTTTAATGGAAAATATTAGAAAATTTATAATAAATCGTATATTTGCATTATATATAACTCATAGAGCTGTGATTCAAGCCGGAGTGTGCGGATTTATACTGCATACGCCGGCTTATTTTTTTTATGGAACACGACAATATTGTATATACTAAGGGTGGGAATGGTGTGCTTACTTACGCACAGGTGGAAAAATTAAGAGAGTATGGAAATCCACTGAATATAATCGCCCAAAAAGGATGCCAGGAGAAATTCCTTTCATCCCCGGCGGATATTACTATATTTGGTGGAAATCGAGGCGGCGGAAAAAGTTGGGCTCTACTCATGGAAGTGCTTAAGGATATACAAAACCCCAATTTTGCAGCAGTCATTTTGAGAAACGAAAAAGAGGACTTGAGTAATATGGTTAATAAGTCCTATGAATTATTTTCCCAATTTGGCAAATACAACCGTTCTATTTCGGATATGACTTGGAATTTTTACACTGGTGGATTTCTAAAGTTTTCTTATTATGCGGATTCATTTGAAGATTTTGTAAAGCGCTTTCAAGGGAAAGAGTTTTCATTCATAGGTATAGATGAGATAACTCATTCCGATTATAATAAATTCAAATATCTTATAACGAACAATCGTAATGCTTACGGCATAAGAAACCGTTTTTATGGAACGTGTAACCCAGACCCGGATAGTTGGGTACGTAAGTTTATAGATTGGTGGATAGACGGCAACGGCAACCCGATACCGGAAAGAGATGGAATTGTGCGCTATTGTTTTATGGATGGAGACCGTCCTGAAGATATTTATTGGGGGGATTCCGTAGAAGAAGTTTATGTACAATGCAAGCACATTATAGACCCGTTACTAACTCCCGGATTGGTTGCAAAAGGATACGACAAATCGGCTTTTGTAAAAACTGTAACTTTTATCAAGGGAAAGTTGGAAGAAAATATCGCTCTCATATCTTCCGATCCGAACTATCTTGCTAATCTCGCCCAACAGGATGAAGAATCGCGTGCTCGTGACCTTGAAGGTAATTGGAATTTTAAAGCGGCCGGCGACGATATTCTTAAAATCGAACACATGGAGCGTTTCTTCAACAACTCCGCCCAATATGGAGATAATAAGCGAAGGGTATCATGTGATATTGCGTATGAAGGCGGAGATAATCTTGTCTTGTGGCTTTGGATTGGGAACCATATCGAGGATGTATATGTAAGCCGGGATAACTCCAAGCGGACGGAAGAATGCGTCGCATATAAGTTGCGTGAATGGGGAGTCTTGGAGAAAGACTTTGTTTTTGACTTGAACGGACCCGGACAGGATTTTAAAGGGAAATTCCCCGATGCTGTAAAGTTCAATAACATGGCGGCTCCTATTCCAACGACGAAGGCAGATGAAAAATCAATAAAATATATCTATTCATCTTTGAAATCGCAATGTGCAGATATTCTTGTTAAGAAAATAAAAGGTGGTGAAATTTCTATCAATCATGATTTGCTGTCTCGAAAGTTTTCCGGCAACGGTTATCCGGAAATGACACTTTATGATATTCTTATGAAGGAACGTAAGGCTATTAAAGATGCGGAAACAGACAAAGGATTTGCCTTGATAAAGAAAGATACCATGAAAAAATATGTTGGGCATTCTCCCGACTTTATAGAAGCTATGATTTACAGACAGATTTTTGATATAAAAAAACAGCACATTAAACCCAAAGGATTATGGAGAATATAAATACACGACAGATTATGGTACGCCGTCCATTTCGGAGAATATTGCCAAACGGATACAAACAAGCAGCGGGGGTTATATCTGGCAGCTTGTCTGTCAATGAACCTTTAGACAATCCGACATATCAGATAATAACTCAAATGGATTTTTTAAGGGAATTTGAGCCGTCTGGGCATGCTATAAATGACCCATTGGTATATCCGGACAGATTAAGACAAGACCCTGAAACAAAGGAATGGTTTAGAGAATCCGTTATCAGATGCGCTTTTGCGTTTCAGAGGATTATAACAATCAAACACTTAGTGCATCTTTGTGGAAACGATATTCAATTTGAGATGGAAGGAGATACCGAAAATGAAAAAGTAAAGGATACATTTTTTAAGTTTCGAACCGGATGGGCTGTAAAGGACATGGAGATAGCATGGTATGAAGCAGCAAAATCCGTAAAGATAACGGGAGACGCAGCATTTGTAGGTTATCTCCGAAAAGGAAATTTCTATTGGAAAGTCCTTTCTTTTGAGAAAGGAGATACGTTATATCCTCATTTCGATAATGTCACAGGAGAACTTACATTATTCGCCCGTTCCTATTCCGATTTTGACAATGATGGAAATACAGTTACAGACTGGCTTGAAGTTTGGGATGAGAAATATCTTCGCCGTTTTAGAAAAGGGAAAGGTGCGTATAGCAAAATGAAGCAAGTGATAAAGAACTTGTTTGGATTAAGCGGATACGAGCTTGTATCTTCCCAGGAGCATGGATTTACATTTATCCCAGTGGCTTATCACAGAAATGAAGCCGGCGCTTGTTGGTCTCCTTCACAAGACAGTATAGAGCAATATGAACTTGCTTTTTCGCAGTTGTCACAAAATAACACAGCTTACGCCTTTCCTATTATGTATTTCAAAGGCGAAGGGGAGAACATTAATATAGAGGGTGGGATTGATGGCACTATAAAGTGCATATCAATGGGGCCGGATGATGAAGCCGGGTATCTTAACAAGCAAGATGTTTCCACCGCATTTACAAAACAGCTTGACACTCTCTATAAATTAATTTATGAACAGTCTTTTGCGGTTATTCCACCGGAAGTAAGAAGCGGCGACCTTCCGGGTGTAGCCATAAAGCTTCTTTATTCACCAGCTTTTGAAAACGCCATGAAAGATGCACAGGAGTACAACCATCTCATTGATGATATGGTGAAAATATTCACTTATGGCTATGGAGTGGAAACCGAAAACCTTATTGACCTTCAAAATTTGAGCGTTTATGCTTGGATAAAGCCTTATATTCATCTGAACGAATCCGAACTTGTGCAAAACCTTGCAACTTGTGTTCAAAACGGATTCTTATCCCGGCAGACTGCAAATGAGCAAATTCAGATGTACAGTAATCCTCGTGACTGGGATAGGATTATAAAAGAAAAGAAGGAAGAGCAGCAGGCTGACCTTCTTTACGAATTGAAATCCCGGCAGACATCGGCCACAGATAATGAAGTTGAACATAATCCGGCAGGAGACGATAAACAATGAAGCAACCTACACAAAAACAGATACAGGACGCAAAGGATTTTATAAAATTACGTTTGCAGGCTGAAATATCTATGCAAACCCATTTAGAGGAACTTCTTGTGCAAGCGGCAAGAGAGATTATAGATATATCATTCAAGTACGATATTCAACCCTCAATGTTTCGTTTTTCCGCAAATGAAAACTTAAGGCAGGACGTTAATGAAGTACTCCGTAAGTTGCGTGAATTGATTTACGATTACACGGAAACCCTTTCTGTATATGATAGGGAAGAGGAAAGAGACGAGATTGTAGATTTTATAAACCGGAAAGACCACGGAAAAACATTATCAGAGCGCATCAACATTTATTGTAACCGATTTCAGTACGAGGTGGAAGCTGCCATTGCAGCCGGTCTGATAGCCGGAATTGGAAAAGATAAAATAAAGGATAGTGTAAGGTCTTACCTTAATGCACCCTATGCGAGCCCTTATTTTAAGAGTGCGGTCGATAATGGCGGAGCTTCTGCCACACGTATTAAAACAGATGGCATAAGTTATGGGGTAGGAAAGTCTAATTCTGCTTACAGCTCGTTAAATACCCTTACCCGATTTGTCATAGGCTCTGCATGGATGTGGTTTTGGGGGATTGAGCATAAAAATAAAGGATATACAGGTTTCTACTCATATCGTGGGAGCAGCTACCCATGTTCCTATTGTGATAGCATGGTCGGGTATCATCCTATTTCTGAATATCAGAATCAATGGCATATAAGATGCTGTTGTTATTTTGTATTTGTATAACTAAAAATTATAGTAATATGTTGAGAGGAAAAGAGGAACAGATTTCATTCAGCCGAGGACTTAGTGGAGAATGCAAGCGCTCCAGAATAAGCTTTAAGGAAAAGGCTTTTGCTGACCTTATTGCTATGGGATGGAAGGATAAAGATGCTTATCTTATTTCAGGTCTTTATAATCCTGTATATTCATCTAAAGTAAACGAAAAAGAGATGAATAAACTATTAATGGAAGAAGAACGGTTCATGACTTATTTAACTTCTATAAGCCGGAAGATTCAACGAATGCAAAAGGCCGTTGAGAAAGAAGCGGATTTTCCGGTTGATAAAGTTAGCGATGAGGATATTGCTTCCGAGCTATCAAAGGAAAACCAGCTTCGTAAACTTATCGCCGCCCGTAAAAAGTATGACGGGAAAGAGGGATGCAAGGAGTGGATAGACCTTACAAAAATGATAGCCGATATTACGCAAATCAAAAAGGATGAAATAAAGGAAGAAGATAATACAGTTCATTTCTACCTGCCGCTTTCATGCAATAACTGTTCCTTATACCTTGCTGCCAAAAAGAAAGCCGGGAAGTGATACCCGGCTTAAGAAGTGTATTTCTGTTATACCAATTCATGTAAGTGTTTACTGTCGCATTTTGCGATAAAATATGTTCTTCCCGAACTCATTCCATAGCTAAATTCTTATTCCCAAAGAAACATCAAACATTGGGGATTTTTTACCTGTCTCCGCATCGGCTGCTTCATATTCCTTGATGGAAGCATCTATATGAATCCCGCCATACTGATATGAGAAGGACAAAAGCATTGATTCTATTTTCCTTTCCAACTCCTCTTTGTCTTTTCTTATCTGATAGTAAAAGTCCCTTTTATCTATTTGCTCACCTTTATCTAACGGTAGTACTGAAGCTATATCGGTGGGATAGTAATATTTTCCGTTTTCTCCAAAATATCTAACATTGCATCCATCTTTGTCATATAACACCTCCTCTATTGCTTTCAATTTTCCCCCATTTCTAAGAGTTATTAGTATTGGCTCATTCATTTTCTTATTCATTTTCTTATTTATAAGTTAACCTCCAGTTCTTTCCCGGTCAAATCGAAATACATGTTTTGAAGCTGATGAAGGTATTTCACCTCCACATTACAGATTTGGCATCTATTTTCGATGTCATTAATAGATAGAATGTATTTCTTTAGTCCGCAAATCATAATGTTCATTTTGAATTTACCATTACGATAAGCATATCGGACAAAGCAAGCATCGTCACATTCATTCATTCCGCACTTCACTAACAATTCTTCCGTAAGAGGAATTGGTTGTAAATCCTCAACAACCCCATATAAGAAACTCTCGTTACAGTCTATGTTGTTTTCAGTGCAGTAAAGCCCATCTTCTTTTTTATATATTTCACCAACCCTGAAATTTTCACAATCAGAAGTTTTAAAGACATTACCAATCCTTAATTCCCTAACATCAATCATAATAACTATAATTTAAAAGTTTAACTGTCAGTTTTACCATGTATTTGAAATTTTTCTTAATCTTCACTTTCAGGGCTTTTACCTTTCTTATCTTGTTCGTCTTTTCCCATTTCTTTTTTCATTTCATACATCTGCCTTTCCTCTTCAATAATCTTAGCGTCTTCTTCGTCAGATATAGGTTTAGCATCCGCACGGTCAAGGGCACTTCCGATTGCTTTCAATACATCCACTTGCAGCTCTACATCAATGCAGTTGGCCACATACTGGACGTTGCGCACTATAAGCATTGGCAGATTGTCGACCTTATCTTCTATCGGAGTATTATCCAGCAACATAAACATCATGCTTCCCGCCCCATATTCAACGGAGAAATCTCCGCTTACTGTTGATACCTTAATAAAAGGCAAATCACCTTTCTTGTACTTGACAAAGGTCATGTTTCCGATTTGCGTCTTTCCGAAATCCATAGTTTATAATATTTAATTAAGTAAATTTTTTAATATTCATTCAAGAAATCATCGTCCGAATATTCCCAGCCTTCAAACAGCCCTGTCTTTGCTTCTTCCGCAATATTGGGGACATGCCTCATAAAATTGTTACCAATATCTTCATTTCCACACCATAACGTATAAGCGTTGCTGTACCCTTTATCTGCACGTTTCTCGCGCGCATATCCGAGGGACAGCATGTCAAGCCCCAACTTTCTTTGGGAAACCGGAACTGCACCGTTCTTTTTGCAGAACCGTTCGTAATTCTTGTATATCTCCGAAGATGTCAGTTCTATGGGACTACTTCCTTCAAATTCTTCCGGCTGGCACTCTTTATATTTGAGATATTCCGATATACTTCCGTCTACAAGTTTTCCATCTTTCCCGGTAACAGTAGACCGTATTCTTTCCAGTTTCAAATCAATCTTTCCACCCAGGTTCTCAGGCATTCGCCAGTTATTCTTTTTTAACTCACAAAGCCCCTTTACTATCCATGCCATTATACCGGCATATTCCGGCTTCATCCTTTCCGCAAGCATGGTATCTCTCTTTTCCACGGGTATTGTCTTGTCAAAGTTCAGTACGAGAGCACGGCGTTGCATACTTTCATCATCAGGGTCGTCCCGATTAAGAAAGTCTTTAGGCTGCCAACAGTAGTTGGAGTTACACAGCATGATAGGCGGTCTCTGCATCATTGTGATGTTTCCGCCTATTCCCCGACAGGCAATCGGTTCTCCACTGGATATAGCCTTGATTATACTCATATCCTTAAAATCCCCGCGGTTGCTTTCCGTGCAATACATAAGTCTTTTCTTTGACATGGAATAAGCGGCACGCAGTTGCTCGTCCCCGCCTCTTGCAAACTGGCTCATCTTGATGTTGAGTATTTCATCTTCCCCAAACATATCCTTCAGAACCCTGTAAATAACGCTTTTCCCATTCGCTCCTGTACCCTGCAATATAAGGAAATACTCGAAACTGATATTCTTCCTGTTAACAAGACAAGCGCCGAGGAACATCTGCAATATTCTTCGTTTGTGCTTCTCCGGCAATACGCCATCCAGCTCTTCCGTAGGTATCCAGCTCTCTCCAAGAAAGCTTCTCCATGTAGGACAGTTGAATATTTCCTTTCTGTCATATTTGAAAGGATACATCTTTACGCAGTCGAAATTAGGAGAATGGGGATAAGTCTTTAAGGTATTCATGTCAACCACGCAATTGGTGAAGCACATAATGCTAAGGTCGGGTTGCAGCTCATGGTCTCTGATAACATTTATTATCCGGTTCATGTAAGCATACATGTTTTTATTGGTGCGGTCACGGGCTGCAACACCCATTTTCTCAAGCCACCTGTCTACGGCGTCATAAAGCACGTTGTAGTCCATATACTCGTATATCTTTCCAGTAAACACATACAACGGAACGCGATAATCGGCAGTGTCTCTCGTCACCACGCCATACCCTTCCCGGAATAATTCTTCAAGACGCCTACCGTATCTGTCTATACGTTCCGGATTACTCGTAACCAAAGATATGTCCCTAAATGTAGGAGCGTATTTATCACAATGCTGGGACAGCAATCCAAGCACATAATCCTTTAATTCCCTTCTGTTCATTATATGTCGCTAATTTTGTGGCAAAAAGAACATAGCTATATCTGCTATAGGCGCTTTTTATAAAAATAGCCTTTTTCTTTTAATTATTAAGGCTAAATACATATAATCATGTTCTTTATCTTCCTTATGCAAATATACAACTATCTGATAATAAAACAAGTGAATTTTCTAATAAATGTGGGTAAAAGTTAGAAAATAAGCTATGAATGCCTGCTTTATCAGAAAATGAGGAGATACAACGGGGGGCTTGGTGTAAAATATCGTTACAAGTTGATGGAAATAAGGGAAATAAAAAATTTTTAGGTGAGGTGACTACGCCCGAATACTTTACATAATATAGGGGTGGGTGGGGACTGTTTGGCTGGGTATGTTGGTTTTAATTGCTGTATAATAGTGTGTTACGGTTTATATTATCTATATAATATAAAATTTATATTTTCTTACATTTTCCTTGCTGTCCCATCATTGGCGAGAATTGGGAAATACACACAACGTAGCCGAAGACACCCACTAATCATTATAAATAAAATCAATATTATAAATATATGATATAGATAATATCTATTAAATATCATACTCCATTAACGATCTGTATTCATTTGTATTTTATATATATAATGTTTGTAATATAGGTAAAATCTATTGATTTTAAACGTTTATGTTTGCGCTTGTTGATATTATATGTTTACATTTATTAGTGCTGTGTTTATGTGTTATAATTAGTTGATAATAAGATGTTTAATTATATATTATTTGTGTTTTAAAACATGTGTATTTTATGAAAATATTTTGCAATATTCTTTGCTGTTTACGATATAATTTGTATCTTTGTAATGTAAGGAAGGGATAGATATAAGGTCTGGTTCTTACAAGCGTTGTTTATATTATGAGATAAAAAAGGAGCTGTAAGTACGGCAATACTCACAACTCCGAAAGAAGGGAATAACCAGTAAAAGTACATCCCACTCCAACGAGGGCAAAAGTACTCATCCTGGTTATCACTTCCAAATTATCCTCTTTGAAACTCCGCTGTAGTTTGAATTATTAACAATTTAAATATAACAGTTATGAAAAAGGGAAATTTACCTACACAGGAATACGAATTAATCAACGTGTGTATGCAAACAGTTGAAAACGGAACTCCGTTAACCTGCGATGATTGCGGGCGTACAATATTTAACATTGCAACTATAAAAGGGAAAAGCGATGGGGAAACGTACAATGTTGGTTTGTCATGCGTAAAGAAGCTGTTAAATAAGTCTATCTACTTCGATCTGGAAACTGAATGGGAACTTGAACGAAAGGAAAGCGAATGGAAACAAGCGATGAACAATTTGAAGTGGTTGAAAAAGCAAGCGAATGAAGGGAAATATGAATTTTCAGTTTACAGATACGAAAACGGAAAAGAGTTTAATATAGAACTTCATTTTGCAAAAGATTTCGGAGGATACAAAAAGGGATATTACGGCGGGCATTCTGCTGCAATGTTATTAGATAAATTACCATTATTTTCTGAATTTATCAAAGCGTGAAACGTACAAGCGTTGCACCCGGTGCGAGTTCCGGGATACGCACAAATTAATAACATAAAAACTTATCATTATGAAAGCAATGAATTTCTACACCGCAAACGGTTGGGCTGGCTCAAACTATGACAGCAAGTTATCTACAAAGGAAATCGCCGCAAAGGTAAGGTCTTTTGCTAAGAAGAATTTCCCGGGCTTTAAATTCTCTGTACGTTCTGAATGGAGTATGTACACGGATTCGTTACATATTGAACTGAAAGAAGGCACTTGCATTCCCTTTGTTGAGGGGTCAAGAAGCGCGGAACGTGGTTATATGTCCACGATGAACACCGTAAAGGGCTGGGAAAAGGATTTAACGCCCGAAATATTTAAAGTGCTGGACGCTGTTACGACTTATGCAAGTTCTTTCCGTTATGATGATTCGGACGGTATGCAAGACTATTACGACACTAATTTTTATTTAAGCATAAAAGTGGGTGATGAATATAAGGTTATAGAACCGAAGGCGAAGAAAAGCAGCGTTAAGACTGAAAAGGTTGAGGAAGCTAAAGAAGTTGAATCCGTGGCGGTTGAAGGTCTGGAAATGGTGGATTATTCCGAAAAAGCTATTGCGGTATTCGGTGATACGAAAGCGATAAAAGAGCAGTTAAAGGAATTGGGCGGACGCTTTAACCCGGCTTTAAATTATAACGGTGAAAAGCGCGCCGGATGGATATTCAGCAAGAAGCAGGCGGACAAGGTGAAAGAATTGATAAAACCTACTAAAATTCCGAGTATTGTCGAAGTCGGGCAAAAAGAATTTGCAATAAAGGAAGGCGATTTAATAGCATTCAAGACTAACAGCTTTCAAGATTCAGAGGTTTATAGAGGGAGTGTTGAATATAAAGAGCAATTAGGGTTTGTGGTTTTCGTGGATGGTGTGCAATATGAACTAAGAAAGGCGATAGATATTAGAAGGTTGCAGGATAAAACAGAACATCAGGAAAACGAAACGTACCCACTTGAAAATATCAGCTTCACTGAAACGGACAACCTTAACGGCGTATGTTATTACGACATTGAAGGCGCGGGAGTTATAACCAGCGCGAAAGTACGTGCGGATATACAGCCGGGCGATGTTTTCAATGTGTACACAGCAGAGGAGCGCAAATACATTGTAGCCTACGACGGTGCAAGCCTGGAAAGTAGTTTAAATAAAGATTTACCCGGTATAATTGAAACGAATAACAACATAGAGGCGGGAACGTTGAGCGCTTCAAGTTTTTACAAGCCGATCCTTGAAAATGTGGAGCTCTACGAAAAGAAAGCAAATGACGAACGATACATAACGAGAAACAGCCCAAAAGGCGGTTATTATCATGTTATAGATACTTTGGATAATTGCCCGGTAGGATTCTTCCAAACAAAAGAAGAAGCCGAAAAAGAGGCGGAAATACTTAACGGGTTTACGGATGGTAACGGACGTTTAAAAAGTGTCGTATAATGTTCGGCGTTATGTTGCTTTTATTCGGCGCCGTGTTGTTCATCAGCGGCACCGATATAGAGAAAATAAGGGAACTTATAAACAACAGTAAAGAATCAGATAAATTTTGAATATATGTATTTAGGTTTTGTGCTTTGGGCAATCTTGCTAATTGTTATCTTATGGAATATTAGTCCAGCGCTGGTTATTACATCGGCTTTGATAGGTATTGCTCTTGCGATAGGGAAAACAAAAGATAATAAATCAGGTAAATAATATGGAGACTTTAAAGAACGTGTTTTTGAAGAAATACCCGCAATACGAGAAAGTTTTACGAGTATACGAAGAGGTTAATAAAGTAGAATGTACATTCGACAGCATAACAAAGCCGAGGTTGTACAACTTTGTTCAGGCTCTTAATGAAAGAGTAGCCACCAATAGCGCTAAAACCTATTGCGCTATGCTTAAATCGGTTCTTAACCTGTATAATGATGTATATTCCTTTCCGAAAGGTTTCGAGGTTATATTGACCTTGAAAAAGGACGCTACGCAAAGTACATGGTTAACGGACGACGAGATAAAAACACTGTTGGCATATAACCCGATTAACGAGACGGAACGGGCTGTGAAAAACTGCTTTTTGCTCGGTTGTCTTACTGGTGCCAGGCATTCAGATTACATCAACTTTACGGATGATAATATAATAGACGGACGACTGATATACATTTCCCAGAAAACGAAAACAAAGGCCGAAATACCTGCGGCGCCTGCCGTGTTGCGTATTCTGAAGGAAAACCGGGAATATGGTATCAATGAACGAAAGGTTTCGGATGTGACATTTAACGATACGATAAGAAGTATTTGCCGCCGGTGCGGGATAAATAAGCGGATAAAACTATATCAAGCGGGTGAATATATAACCGGTGAAAAGTGGGAGTTTATTTCCTCGCATTCCGCCCGGAAGTCTTGCGCAACCAACTTATATTTAAGAGGTGCGGACTTGTATTCTATTAGCCGGATGTTGGGGCACTCCAGCGTAACGATGACCGAAACGTATATATGTTGTGGGCTGCGTGAATTATCGGATAAAATAATGGGATATTTCAAAGGTTTTGAATAACATGTTTAAAAACATGCTTTATAAGACAAATCGCAGATTAATAAACAATAATTTTGCAAACAATAAAAAATAAGATTATGAAAACTTACGATGTACATTTCAACGACACCAACGATTCTAACAACAAGGGTTTTAAGGAATCGTTCGAGTATTGTAAGGATTATATAGAATCCTATAACGGTACCGATGAATCTTACTTTGCCGATTATAAGGGCGGTATTGTTTCAATTGTATGTAATGAGACTGAAGAAGAAGTCTATTCGGAAGAGGTAAAATAAAATATATCTCTATGGCACAAGAAAGTAAATACGCATACGACGAAGATAGTGTAAAGGCTATCGTTCATTGGGCTTTAACGGCTCAATTACCCACTCAAATAGAGTTGAGCGAATCGGAGAATATATTAGATGTTAAGAAGTACATACAAGCGAATATACACGATATAAACCAGCATTTCCCCGACCCGTTTTACAATCCGGCGATTGACAGGCTGTACCGATTGAAAGAGTTTATGGAAAAACAAGAATGATTTTATAACCCAGTGGGTTGTTTCGCTTGTTTTGGGTTGAATTTAACCCACTGGGTTGTTTCGGTTATAACTTGCTATCCATCTTTTCAAATTCTTCCTGTACGGACTTGTTCAGCACCTTCGCGTATATCTGGGTTGTTTTTATGTCTGTATGTCCCATCATTTTGGCAAGGTTTTCGATTGATACGCCCATATTCAGAGCCATTACCGCAAAACTGTGTCTTGCCATGTGGGAATGAAGGCTTAATTTGATTTTAGCAAGTTCTTGAACGATTTTCAGTCTTAAATTATATTGGTAATTGCTGATAGCCGGCAGTTTGAAATCGTATTTTCGCAATATTTCCATTGCGGGTTTGAGAAGCATAAGAAAATACTCCTCTTGGTTTTTTACTCTTGCATCCCTTATAAAGAATTTCTTCTTTCTCTCTATAACCGTGCTGAAATCGAATTTAAACAGGTCTGCATACGACAATCCGGTAAAACATTGAAATATGAATAAGTCTCTCACTTTATCAATGCTTTCAGAAGCTATTTCTAAGCTCCGTATTTGATTTATTTGTTCTATGGTTAGGTATTTTATCCCTTCGCTTTTCCCCCTGTCGAATTTGAGCTTATTATAGGGGTTTTCTTTGATAAGCTCGTATTTTATGGCCTCGTTTATGTATCTCTTTAGCCTCTTATGATAGCCATGTACGGTAGTCTGTTTATTGTACTTCTTGTGCAGGAAGTCATCATAGTACATTATGTTGGCCGTTGTTATATCAGAAAAATAAACGATTCTGCCAAACTCTTCCAGAGAGTTGATTAATGAAGCGTGAGTATTTAAAGTTCCCTTTCTTAAATCTGTTCTTTCGCTTACCCGGCGCTTTATGAAGTCTATGAAGCTTTCTTTTTGCTGGGAGTACTTAAGGAAGTGTTCCAGTTTATCAAAGCTGAAAGCCTCTTTGTTTTTTATAAGATTATTGATGAACTCGTTTATGTTCTGCATCTGAGCATCAAGGCGCTCGTTTAAGTCTACCGACTGAACGGTATTCTTGACCTTTGCCTTATCATTCCATTGGTCGGAGTATAACCTGACACCTGTACTAATCCATTTCCTTTTTCGCTCAAATAAGATTTCTATTTGAACGGTTCCTTTTGTTGTCTTGCTTGCCGTGTGTTTCCGGTCAAACACAAATCTCACTGTTGGGTACTTCATAATTTAAAAGATTTGGTATCACACAAGGGTATCACATTTGCCGCAAATTTAATGAAATAGGATGAAATAGAATGAACCATAATGAAACAAATTCCATATCTTATTTGTTCTTCTAACTCATTGATTATTACATAAAATGCTGATAATAAATAAAAAGGGACTACATTTCTGTAATCCCTTGCTGTGATCCGCTTGGGGCTCGAACCCAAGACCCCAACATTAAAAGTGTTGTGCTCTACCTGCTGAGCTAGCGAATCAATCCTTTATTGCTGTTAAGCGGGTGCAAAGATAGAGACTTTTTTGGAAGTTGCAAAAGATTTTCGCTTTTTTTCTTATCTTTGTACCGGAATTTCGTGTGTAAGAGTCTTATATCACATCTCGGACATTATATATTTATATTTCATACTTTATACTTAAATTACATGGCAACAGTAGACGATAAGAAAATTATCTTTTCTATGGTAGGGCTGAACAAGACCATTCAGCAGAACAACAAGCAGGTGTTGAAGAACATCTACCTCTCGTTCTTCTATGGAGCGAAAATCGGTATCATCGGTCTGAACGGTTCGGGTAAATCGACCTTGCTGAAGATTATCGCCGGCTTGGATAAATCCTATCAGGGCGAAGTGGTGTTCTCGCCCGGATATTCGGTGGGATACTTGGCGCAGGAGCCTTACCTCGATCCCACAAAGACAGTAAAAGAAGTGGTAATGGAAGGCGTACAGCCCATTGTGGACGCATTGGCGGAGTACGAGGAAATCAATCAGAAGTTCGGCCTGCCCGAATACTACGAAGACCAGGACAAGATGGACAAGCTCTTCACCCGTCAGGCAGAGTTGCAGGACATCATCGACGCTACCGATGCATGGAACCTCGACAGCAAGTTGGAGCGCGCCATGGATGCACTCCGCTGTCCGCCCGAAGACCAGTCGGTAGAGCACCTTTCCGGTGGTGAACGCCGTCGTGTGGCACTCTGTCGCCTGTTGCTCCAGAAGCCCGACGTATTGCTCCTCGACGAGCCTACCAACCACCTCGACGCCGAATCCATCGACTGGCTGGAACAGCACTTGCAGCAGTACGAAGGTACGGTAATCGCCGTTACCCACGACCGTTACTTCCTCGACCATGTGGCAGGCTGGATTCTCGAGCTCGACCGTGGCGAAGGCATCCCCTGGAAGGGCAACTACTCCAGCTGGCTCGACCAGAAGACCAAGCGTATGGAGCAGGAAGAAAAGACCGCCAGCAAACGCCGCAAGACGCTGGAACGCGAGCTGGAATGGGTACGTATGGCTCCCAAAGCCCGTCAGGCAAAGGGAAAAGCCCGTTTGAACTCCTACGACAAACTGCTGAACGAGGATGTGAAGGAGAAAGAGGAAAAGCTCGAAATCTTCATCCCCAACGGTCCCCGTCTGGGCAACAAGGTTATCGAAGCCAAGCACGTGGCAAAAGCGTTTGGCGACAAGCTCCTGTTCGACGACCTCAACTTCATGCTGCCGCCTAACGGTATCGTGGGTATCATCGGCCCCAACGGTGCGGGTAAAACCACTCTCTTCCGCCTTATCATGGGCTTGGAGACTCCCGACAGCGGCGAATTCGAAGTAGGAGAGACCGTAAAAGTGGCCTACGTAGACCAGCAGCATAAGGACATCGACCCCAACAAGAGCGTCTATCAGGTAATCTCCGGCGGCAACGACCTCATCCGTATGGGCGGACGCGACATCAACGCACGTGCCTACCTGTCGCGCTTCAACTTCTCCGGAGCCGACCAGGAAAAGCTTTGCGGCGTGCTCTCCGGTGGTGAGCGCAACCGTCTTCACCTGGCTCTCTGCCTCAAGGAAGAAGGCAATGTGCTGCTCCTCGACGAACCTACCAATGACATCGACGTCAATACGCTGCGCGCTCTCGAAGAGGGTCTTGAGGACTTTGCCGGATGCGCTGTGGTCATCAGCCACGACCGTTGGTTCCTCGACCGTATCTGTACGCACATCCTCGCGTTTGAAGGCGACTCCAATGTGTTCTTCTTCGAAGGCTCTTATTCGGAGTATGAAGAAAACAAATTGAAACGTTTGGGCAGAGAAGAGCCTACTCGCGTGCGATATAGAAAATTAATGAATGATTGATATTAGATTTTAATCTGAAAGCATATACGTCACATTTGTGACAAAAAGAAAGCTCCGCGGGAAACTTGCGGAGCTTTTTTATTTAAGATGTTTTCAAAAAAGTTTAGCAGCCTTAAAAAATGTAGCATAATAGTAATGTATATATAGCTAAATAATATTATATTTGCGATTCATGAATGTTTTTAAATATTAATTAACACTATCTATTAACTAAAAGCGGAATTATGAGAAAACATCTAATTCAATTCCTGTTGGTGGCTGTGCTGTCGGCTTGTAGTGCCGTTGCATGGTCTCAAACTACAGTAAGAGGTCAGCTTGTCGATGCTGAAACAGGCGAGCCTTTGGTCGGTGCTGCCGTTATGGTAGAGGGCACTACTCAGGGGTCGGTGACCGACATTGACGGTTATTTCAAGCAAGGCGTTGCTTCGAATGCTACATTATTGTTTAAATACATGGGTTATAAAGACCTGAAGAAGAAAGTTACGCAGAAGGGCGCTTCTGTAAATTTGGGTATTATCCAAATGAAACCCGATGCTGTGATGCTGAAAGATGTGGTGATTACTTCATCCGTAGCGGTAGCGCGTAAAACACCGGTCGCTTTATCCACGGTAGATCCGGTATTTATTGAAGAGAAATTGGGAACTCAGGAGTTTCCGGAATTATTGAAATCCACTCCGGGCGTGCATGCCAACAAGCAAGGCGGTGGTTTTGGAGATTCCGAAATTTATATGCGCGGTTTTGATAATAGTAACATCGCTATGATGGTAAATGGCGTACCTATGAACGATATGGAGTGGGGCGGCGTTTACTGGTCTAACTGGGCGGGACTTAGTGACGTAGCCCGCAGCATACAGACGCAGCGCGGTTTGGGTGCAAGTAAAGTGTCGGCTCCTTCTGTGGGCGGTACCATTAATATCGTAACCCGCAATTTGGATGCAAAGAAAGGCGGCTTTCTTTCTTACGGAATGGGAAATGACGGAATGAATAAAATTCTATTTTCGGTTTCTTCCGGAATAACCAAGAACGGTTGGGCATTCACCCTTATGGGGGGTAAGAACTGGGGTAACGGTTATATCCAGGGTACGGCGTTCGAAGGTTACAACTGGTTTGCCAGCATTTCCAAACGCATCAATGAAGAGCATCAACTTACGCTTACCGCATTCGGTGCTCCGCAGTGGCATGACCAACGTAATTCCTCTTACGGCGGTTTGACTATTGCCGACTGGAAAATGGTAGAGACTGTTTATGGTGTGAAAGACCATAAATATAATCCTACCTTCGGTTATCGTTCTAACGGTGAGTCATATAACTCTTATCGCAACTCTTATCACAAGCCACTCATCAGTTTAAATCACCAATGGCAAATTAACTCCAAATCTTCGCTCAGTACTTCGCTTTACGTGTCATTGGGTCGCGGTTCCGGTTTCTCCGGCCAAGGAAATACAGAGTTCTCCCCTTATTCATACACTTCATGGAGAGGAGCTTATAAAGGTACGTTGTACGATACTTTCCGCCGCAGTGACGGAACATTCGACTATGCTGCCATCGAAGAGATTAACCGTACGAGCGAATACGGTTCCGCATTGATTGCCGCACGTTCCAATAACAGTCACGACTGGTACGGACTGCTCTCTACTTACACCACTAAGATAGGACAATATTTGGACTTCTATGGCGGTATAGACTATCGTTTTTATAAAGGTGTGCACCGTAACGAGATTTCAGACCTTTTTGGTGGTACATATTATCTTGATTCTGAGCGTGGCAACGTAGATGTCAAGAATAATATTCACGCGGCCGACCCTAATTGGCGCTATCAGAAATTAGGTGTCGGTGACGTGGTTTTCCGCGATTATGACGGATTTGTAATGCAGGAAGGCGGCTTCTTCCAATTGGAATACAATAAAGACCGTTTGGCTGCTTTCGTCGCAGGGTCGCTTTCAAACACCGGTTACTGGCGTTACGACCGTTTTTACTACGATAAGGAACACGCCAAGTCCAAAACGGTAAACTTCTTGGGCTTCACCGCTAAAGGTGGCGCCAATTACAATATTACGGACAACCACAATGTATTTGCCAATGTAGGTTATATCAGTCGTGCTCCCAAGTACTCATACGGCGCATTTATGACATCGGACAAGAGTAATATCCTGAACAAGGAAGCCGTGAATGAAAAAGTATTCTCGGCGGAGTTGGGTTATGGTTTCCGTAACACGTGGCTGACAGCTAATCTGAATCTCTATTACACTCGTTGGATGGACAAAACCATGACAAAGAGTGTGACGCTGGATAATCAGCAGAATGGCAATATCAATATGTCCGGCCTTGCCGCTTTGCATAAAGGCGCTGAGTTGGATATTAAAATCAGACCTTTCCGGTGGCTGGAACTTACCGGTATGGTTTCTTTAGGCGATTGGAAGTGGGATAGCGATGCTACGGGATACGTATACGACGAGTTGGGCAATGCCATGACGCAAGCCGGAAAAGTTACCACTCCGGGAGCCGAGGATCATGCCAAGGCGCACATCAAGATGAATGGTATCCGTGTAGGCGGTTCGGCGCAGACTACGGCAGCCGTAGGCGCCAATGTAAACATTACCAAAGACCTGCGTGTAGGTGCCGACTGGACTTACTACGGACGTAACTATTCTTACTATGCCGTAGACGGTACAATCCTGACGGTTGGTAAAGAAACTGCGGTAGCGGAACCGTGGAAGATTCCTGCTGCCAGTCAGTTGGATATGAACGCTTCGTACCGCTTCAAGTTCGGTAAGCTGAATGCGATTCTGTCCGGTAATGTAAACAATCTGTTGAACTACCAGTATATTTCCAAGGCTTGGAACCCCAGTGGCGCAAGTACGGCGGCTACGGCCGATAACGTATATGTATTCTATTCTTTTGGACGTACATATAGCATAAGATTGAAAGTTAATTTCTAAACCGAAAACAAAGACATTCACAATATGAAGAAGAAAATATTCGTTTCAATAGCGTTGCTGGCTCTGTTAGCAGCTTGTGACGACCATTACGATGACCAGTTCAACATCAAACCCGATATCACGGATGTGAAGGACATCGCCATGACGTTGGAAACAGCCGATTACGGTACTATCTCCAAATTGAGCGCCAACCAGGAGCTGGCACTTTCCAAAGACCCCGAAGGAAAGACGTATGTAGAGGCATTGGCGGAAGTCGGTACTAACCATTATTTTACGGAAGAAGCGCCCGCTGAGGATTATCTTCCGGCCTATCTGAAATCCAAATATCCCAATGCAGACGAAGGCTCGCGATTTGTGGTTACTTACAAACTTTTCAGTCCGTCCGAGTATATGGGTGATTTTAAGAACCTGTCTGCCTATGACTTGACGGAAGATGACTATAAAACAGTATGGGGTGATAAAGTGAAAGCTTCTTTCCTTTCTCCTTCCACTGTATCTAAGATTCCGGGTTTGCTGAAAGCTGCTGTCAATAATCCGGCGGCAGGAGATATGAAAGTCGTGAATTATGCTTATTCTCAAACAGAGCCCAGTATCGGTGGTGGGGGTGATGGCGGTGATGAACCTGCGCCCTCTTACACAAGTGTTGCTGATTTGTTAAAACTTACATCAGAAGGAGAATATACTTCTAAGGGTGAAGTAGTGGCGGTTAATGCTAAAAGCTTTATACTTAAGGATGAAACGGGGCTTATTCGTGTTTATCAAGGAAAGCTTGTAACGTGTTCCGTTGGCGATGTGGTAGAAGTATCTGGTAAGGTAGAGCTGGCAAAGCAGGGCATGAACCGCTTTAGTTCGAAATCTGTTTTCAAAGTTCTTGAACGCAAGGAAGCATTTACGTATCCTGCTCCGCAAACAATGGAGACTGCTGATTTGGTGACTTATGCAAATGCTGCTGTTCCTGCTATACAATACGTCACTTATGAGGGAACTTTAACGAAAAACTCAAATAATATAAATATTGTTTTAGATGGTGGCAATTCAGTTCAAGGCTCTATTACCGATGCGTTGTTGGTAGATGATTCCTGGATTAATCAAATAGTTGTCGTAACCGGTTATCTTGCTGGAGTCAGTGGCAGTTCAGCCAAATATATCAATACATTCGCTACTTCGATTGTTGTGAAAGGCACAGCTAACCAAGTTACTCCGATAGGGCTGATAGCATACTCTCCGATAGGGAATTACACAGTGAAAGGACTGGTTACCGCCGTTCATACGAAAGGGTTTGTAATGACGGATGGAACAGGTGATATTTTGGTATACAAGAATGCCTTGCCTGACGAGAAAGTGGGAGACATGGTACAAGTGGTTGGTACAACGGAAGCCAGAAATGGTCTGATTCAATTTACGAGTACCGGACTTGCGGTAACAAGGATATCTGAAGGCAGTACCATTCCGAACGATATGGTTCCGCAAGTGCTGAGTGCCGCAGAGTTGAATGCTTATGCTGCCGCACCGCGCTTTGCCTATGCCTCTGTTGAAGGTACGTTGACAATTAAAGACAGTGAAAAGGGATATAATTTTTACAATCTGGCAGTGGAAGGGGTTGAAAAAGACCTCTCGTTATCTTATGTTGATGATTCCGATGTTGCGGCAAGCCTGAATGGGAAGAAAGTTGTCATGAATGGTTATTTGTTAGGGGCAAATAAAGGCGGATATATTCAGGTAATGTTGGTTTCTATAAAAGAAGCTGCTGCCGTTGCAGGTCTTCGTTCTCTTGCCTCTACCCGTGCTTCTTCCGTTTCTCCTACCACTTCCGCTTTGTATGTGTACGACGGCGATAACAATGCATGGAAAGAATATACGACTGAAGAAGCCAAGGTGGCCGTAGTAGAGCCGGGCGTTTACGAATCATTGGGTACGGATATGATTGAAGAGCCTGAAACGGTACTGCCTGCTTACTTGAAGCAGAAGTATCCGTATGCGGCGGCAGAATCGGTAGTTGCGGTAATTTACAATGAGAAGGCGAATACGCCTGTGGTTGCAGAGTATACTTTAGGAGAAAATTGGATAGAAACGACTTCCAGCAGGCTGGTTACTACTACCTTTACGCAAGATGCCGAAGGCATCAGTGCCGAGGCAAGCATGTACGTAAACGAAACATTCAAGAAAGACTTGGGCAGTTTCACTATTCAGGACGTATTTATGGATGGAGTGAGCTGGGTATGGAAACAAGACTCATACGGTTATATGAAAGCGTCCGCTTACATCAAAGCTACCGGTAATCATCAGGCGGAGAGTTGGCTTGTATCGCCTGTTATGAACTTTAAGAAGTCGAAAGAGCCTGAACTGTTGTTTGAGCACGCCTGTCGTTTCCGTGCCGAGAATCCGGCCGACCATCTGAACGTGATGGTATCCGTAGACTATTCGGGTGATGTGAAGACCGCCACATGGACGGCTTTGACAGTCGAGAACTGGTCGGATGCTACCGACTGGACATTCGTAAGCAACAAAATAGACCTGAGCGCTTACAACGGACAGCAAGTTACCATCGCTTTCAAATATGCCAGCACCAATGAGGTTGCGCCTACTTGGGAAGTAAAGAATGTGGTAGTTCGTGAAAAGGTAGAAGGAGAAAGCGAAGGAGAAGAAGGCGGTGATGCCGAAACTCCGGCCGAATAGATAAAGGATGCGTTTGGGCGGGGTTTTACCCCGCTAAAGCGCCGTTTATCAAACAACAACATCCAATAAAGTAAAAAAAGAACAATGAAAAAACTTAGCAATATCTTAGGGTTGTGGCTGTTGATGCTGGGAATGGTTGCATGCGAAAGCTCCGACGCCCCCTATAACGGTTATATTGAAACAACGCAGGAAGGTGCCGCTACGCTTGTACTGAAAGGTTATGAGAATCCTCAGAGCGGATTTACGGTATTCGAACCGGAAGGCTTTCAGACTCCGTTCTATATTCAGGACAAGGCATTCTACGGCAAGCAATACACTTTTGTGAAAAGTTCTTTCACCCGTCTGGACGAAATGAAAACACGTCCGGCTGATGATGCCTGGCAGACGGAAGTTCCCGTGATAGACGGTGCCGCTTACTGGGCGCGTACCGCGACGTTGGCGGCAGACCAATACGTTAAATTCCGTATATGCGGTATCGACGGTAACAACGTTACGATAGAGTATGCGGTAGAGCAGGATGTAAGACCTAATGCCAATGCCAACGTAAAGGACGAAAGCGGCTATTCGCTCAATCTTGAGATTCCCCGCCTGAACGAAGCCAATGTTTTTGTAGCGCATTCGCTGAAAGTGAACGGTACGGAGATGCTGAACTACGCTTTGGAGTGGGACGACACGAAGAAACATTCCTCATGGGTGGCATTCTCTTTTGATGCGACAACACGTGTTGCCGGTGACGGTGTGGGACGTAAGGATAAGTTTATCGTCGACCCTCTTCTTCCCGAAGCGATGCAGGTTACCGATGCGCACCACAAGAGCGACGGCTTTGACCGCGGGCATATCTGCGGTTCTGCCGACCGTCTTTTCACTCAGGAAGCCAACGACCAGACATTCTATTTCAGTAATATGTCGCCGATGATACACTCTTTCAATAGTCCTTATTGGGCTGAGTTCGAGGAGCAAGTACGCAAATGGGGTGGAGCCGAGAGGGGTGTCACCACTACTTACAGTAAATTGTATGTGGTCAAAGGCGGCGCGTTGAACGAACTTCTTGTAAATTATACAGGTACGAAGAAAGGCGGTGATCAAATAATACCTACTACCGACGAAAATGGTTTTACCATACATGGACTGGCTTGTCCGAAATATTACTTTATGGCTGTTTTATCCGAAACGGACGGTGTATATCATGCCATCGGTTTCTTGGCGGAACATAAGGAATACAGTAAGGCTCCTACTGCGGACGAAGTGAAAGCCCGTGCTGTCAGCATCGACGATTTGGAAGAGAAAACAGGAATAGATTTCTTCTGTAATCTGCCGGATGATTTGGAAAACACGGTAGAAAGCGATATGAATTTGGACGATTGGGCATGGTAATTATTCTGCCGGTTGTCTTATAGCGAGAAAGCGTTATCATTTACTTTGATAGCGCTTTCTTTTTTATGTTTTCTTTTTTCACCATTTCTCCTTTTTCACCTCAAAGCACGGGCATTGCTTCGTCCACTCCATGGGTTCCACTTCGCCGTTGCCGTTCAGGTCGGGGCTCAAGTCGCGGTGTCCGGCCACCCGGGCGTCGGGGTAGTCCAGCAGTAAAGTCCTTACGAGTACGCGGAGCGAATGACGTTGCCATTCGGTACGGGTGTCTTCGGGCATTCCGTAGTGATTGAGCCCGCCCTCGTAGCAGATGCCGATGCTGTGGGCGTTGTAGCCTCTGGCATGCGCACCGGGACGTTCCAAAGGCCGGAGCGTCTTTATATCACC